>Ga0208193_1001269_pt1 | contig 11298 bp, 8 predicted proteins | sample June2015DPH_17_2_FD_184716 | JGI IMG/M metagenome (GOLD analysis project Ga0208193, IMG submission 184716) | Peatland microbial communities from SPRUCE experiment site at the Marcell Experimental Forest, Minnesota, USA - June2015DPH_17_10... | ecosystem: Environmental > Terrestrial > Soil >...
ATCTGACCTTCGACGCCTTGCATGGTGAAGAGCGGAACGAACGCTGCCACCGTAATCGTCGCCGAGAACAGGATCGCCTTGTCCACCTGCAGCGCGCTGACCAGGATGAGACGAAGGCGGTCGGTCCAAACGTTGAGGGTCCCGATCCTCTCCTTGGTCGGGTCTGCCCCCCAGCTCTCATGGGCGAGGTGGCCCAGCGCAGCTTGCCGTTCCTCCGGACGCGACTGGAAATTACGGAACACGTTCTCAACCAGGATCACCGCCGAATCGACAATGATACCGAAATCGACGGCTCCGACCGATAGGAGATTGGCGTCCTCTCCCATCAGCACCAGCATGATGACGGCGAAAAACAGCGCAAACGGGATATTGACGCCGACGATGATGGCGCTGCGCAAATCGCCGAGAAAAATCCATTGAATGACGAAAACCAGCAAGCAGCCGAATATCAGGTTGTGCAGCACCGTATGGGTGGTGACCGAGACCAGCGAGGCGCGGTCATAATATGGAACGAGCTTCACCCCCGGCGGCAAGGTCCCGTCATTGTTCATTCGTTCTACTTCGGCCTTGATCAGGGGAAGCACATCGTTGGTATGCAGGGTGCGATTCATCACCACGATCGACAACGCCACATCGTCGTCGGCATCCTTGCCCGCAATGCCAAGCCGCGGCACGAAGCCGACTTCGACCTTGGCAACATCTTTTATTGTCACGGGCACGCCGTTGACTTGCGTCAGCACGATATTCTCGACGTCTTCGGTATGGTACCCCTTGGTCAAATCGTCGCCACCACCGCTGTCGATCAAACCGACGCCGCGAATATTCACGGATTGCTGGCCGACGGTGATTTCTCGTCCGCCAACATTGATGTTGGCGTTGCCCAGCGCGGTTATGATCTGAGGAAGCGTGACGCTATAGGCATCGAGTTTATGAAGGTCGACGTCAACGTTGAATTGCTTGGTGGTGCCACCCCACGAGTTTACCTGAACGACGCCCGGCACCGAAAACAGGCGGCGCAAGACAATCCAGTCCTGCACCGTCCGCAGATTGGTCAACCCGAAATGCGGTGGACCGACGACCTGGTAGCGATAGATCTCTCCGACCAGGCTTGATTGTTGAATCTGCGGAATCTGGTTTTGCGGCAGCGTGACGTTCTGCTGCAGGCTGAGGCCGGCTTGGGTGAAGGCAAAATAGAAATCGATGCCGTATTTGAAGGTCACCCTGACGAACGTCAAACCATAGAACGAGGTCGAGCGGATGTTGTCGACGCCCGGCGTCGGATAAAGACCGATCTCCATCGGAACGGTGTAGTAACGCTCCATTTCCTCGGCGGACAAGCCAGCCGCCTGCGCCGTGATCTCGAGGATCACCGGCGCCGGATTGGGGTAGGCCTCGATGTTCAATCGCGTGAACGCAAATATCCCGGCGCCAATGAACACCAATAGCCCCAGCAAGATGATGGGACGTCGGGTCAAGCCAAACGATAGAATCCCCTTCAGCACTACTTGCCTCTTTCTTTGCTATGCGTCTGGTCGGATCACAACGACCGACTGCGAGCTGGCCGCCTCGGCGATATTCAACCGCCTGCCTGCCCGATCGCCAACATGTTGCTGAGGAATACGGCGCCATCGGTCGCGACGAGCTCGCCAGGCTTGAGACCGTCCAGGATCTGGCGGTATCCATCTTTTCGGTCACCCACCGTGAGCGTGCGCTGGCTGAAACGCCGCCGATCGGTCGTGACCCATGCCGTCATCGTGCCGTCGCCCTCGCGGACCAAACCCGAGAGCGGGACGGCGAGCGAGCGAACGGGCTCGCCGGTTCGAATCACAAAGGTCGCGAACATGCCCGAGCGCAGTTCGTGCTTGGGATCGTCAATATCGGACCTGATCAGCATCCGATGCGTGTTCGGATCGACCATGGAAGTGATGGTGGAAATCCGGCCGTTGAATATTTTGTCGGGATAGGAAATCAGCGATACCTTGACCTCCTGCCCTACGTGAAAGGACGATACATCGCTCTCGGCGACATTGGCCAGCATCCACATCGTCGAGATATCCGCCACCGAATAAGGGGCCGGCGCATTGCCTGGTTGGACGAACAGCCCCGGCGCCGCACTTCGCGCGGTGATGCGGCCGGCGATCGGGCTTTCCACGACCAGCCTCGGATCGGCTTTGCGGTCCTTGACGATCGAGTCAATTTCCGCATCGGTTTTGCCAAAGATGCGCACGGCATCGCGGGCGGTTCTGAGCGCACCCTCGGCGGTTTGCTGATCTGAAACGGCCTGCTCGAGGTCCTTCTGTGCCACCGCCCGGGTTTCATAGAGCATCTTGAGGCGATCGAGCGTGCGGGTCGTCAGATCCAGCACGCCGGCCGCGGCAATCAGATTCGAATCGGCGGCGAGCAGATCCGGACTATCGATAGTGAACAGGATCTGCCCCTTTTTCACCTCGTCGCCGACCTTGGCGTACAGGTCAATGATCCGTCCCTGATACGGGGTGAATACCTGGACGGTCATGTCTTCGTTGAAGTCGATGCTGCCGACGGCGGATTTCTCGATCGGAAAACTGAATTCCTCGACCTTTTCGACCTTGACCGTGGCGAGCTGCTTGTCGTTGAGCTCCACGCTCGGAATCCCGCCGACGACCGAGGTTTTCACGGCCCTCGAGTCCGCCGCATCAGCCTTCGCATCGGTGCTCACAGCGTTGGCGCCGGTCCGGAGCCAACCGGTCGAATAGGCGCCGACGACAAAGCAAAGCAACGCAATGACGACGATTGCTGCCAAAGTCACTGGGATTTTGCGGTTTGCCATTCATGCACCTGTGTGGACGCGATCTCGCGCACATGTATATGCCCGAAAAGTGCCCCGCAAATCACTGTGACAAGTCACAGTATTCGCTGTGACAAATCACAGTTTCCTCGCGCGCCAACTGTTTCTAGCATTCGGCTGGCTCGCGCTTGGCCGTCGGTAAATGGGGACCGATCGAGTCTTATCGGGACCGATCGAGTGCCGGCGCTTTTCGGGGATCTCATGTCAGACGTTAAGTATCGTTCGGCTTTCGCGGCAACACTCGCTGCGATGCTGCTTTCAAGCTGCGCGGTGGGTCCCGATTTTGTGCAGCCGTCCGCTCCGGATGTCGATCGTTATACCCGCGAGCCGCTGGCGTCGCGCACAAGCTCGACCGACGCCAAGTTCGGCCAATCGCAGCACTTCGTGAACGGCCGGGATATTCCGGCCGAGTGGTGGCAGCTGTTCCATTCGCCCCAGCTTAATGCGCTGATCCAGAAAGCGCTGGTCGCCAATCCCAATCTGCAATCGACCCTGGCCGCCCTGCGGGCCGCCAAGGAATCCGTCTACGCCCAGTACGGCAAATACTTCCCGCTGGTGCAGGCAAACTTCAGTCCCACCCGCCAACTGGTCCCGCCGGCAATAAGTTCGCAACTGGCTAACGGCGACAACCTGTATAACCTCTTTACCGCGCAGGTTTTGGTCACCTACACCTTCGACACTTGGGGTCTCAACCGGCGTACCGTCGAGTCGTTGCAGGCCGCCGCCGATTCTCAACGCTTTCAGATCGAAGCCGCCTATTTGACATTGATCGGAAACGTCGTGGTGGCGGCCGTCCAGGAAGCGTCATTGCGAGCACAGATCGATGCGACCAATCGACTAATCGATATCAACACCAGGATGCTCGTCATCCTGCGCAACCAGTTGAAAACTGGGTATGAAAATCGCATCGACGTCGCCGCTCAGGAAGCGCAGTTGGCGCAAACCGTCGCGACCCTGCCGCCGCTGCGCAAGGCGCTGGCGCAGCAGCGCGATCTGCTGGCCGCTCTGGCCGGGCGTTTCCCCAGCCAGGAGCCGACCGAAACGTTCCGCCTTGCGGACCTGCGCATGCCGGTCGATCTGCCGGTCAGCCTGCCGGCCCAACTGATCGAGCAGCGCCCCGACGTACGCTCCGCCGAGGAGCAACTGCATTCGGCGAGCGCGCTGATCGGTGTGGCGATCGCCAACATGCTGCCGAACCTCAGCATCAGCGCCGGCAGCGGCTACACCTCAACCACCGTGGGCAGCTTGTTTACCGGTCCGGCCCTGTTCTGGAATGTCGCCGGCAACGCGACACAGCCGCTGTTTGACGGATTCACCTTGCTACATGAGGAGCGCGGTGCTCAGGCCGCCTATCGGCAGGCAGCGTGGTCCTACCGCAGCACGGTCGTCGGCGCATTCCAGAATGTCGCCGATTCGCTGCGGGCGATTCAGAATGACGCCGACGCCTTGAAGGCCGCCCGCGAGTTCGAGAAGGCCGCCAAGGTGAGCCTCACCCTCTCGCAACAGCAGATGCAAACCGGTCAGGCCAACATCCTGTTTTTGCTCAACGCGCAACAGACCTATGAGCAGGCCGTGCTCCAGGTCGTGCAGGCACAGGCCGCCCGGGTCAGCGACACCGCGGCACTGTTCGTGGCGCTGGGGGGCGGCTGGCGCAACCGGGTTGGCCCGCCCGCGCCGGAGCAAACGCTTGACGTCGCGACCGGACAAACCGCCCCGGTAGCTGAGGACGGCGGTTGGCTGTCCGTCATCACAAGCAAGGCCTGGTGGAATCGCAGCGATGCCTCCGCGCCGGCGGTAAGGGCCACCGCCGCAAGTACACAATCAACGTCGTTGAACAATAGCAGCCCATCGGATGTCGCCCATGTTCCTCCGCCCGTCATCACCGCGGATGATCAGTCCCAGGGTGCGGCGAACAATCAAGTCGGCGAAGGCGGTAAGCCGTGAACAAGAAAACCGGCCGGTCAACATGCGGGGCGACGAGAATATTCTCCGGGTCGGGATGAAGCACAGGCTTTGGGAGACATGACGTCACCCACCCGCGAAGCCCGAAAGCGGCTTCGGCTCGTTGCCGCGCCGACGGGTGCCGTTCACACGCCTTTGCCTTCGGGATGATGGACCCCGATCCCCGGTCGTGATCGAGGCGAAACCCTGGCCCGCAATACTATTTTCCTGATCAGCGTCCCGTCCGTGTCGCTGGCGCGCACGCCAATCACGCGCTTTGATACGGGATGCTTTTTCAGCACTTTCTCGCCCGCTGGCATCAGTAGTTCCAGCCCGGCCTCACCGCAAAGCCATGGCTCGAATTGTCCGCGCTCAAGAATAACCGGCATTCGATCACAGACCTCGGCAACGAACCGGTTCGGCTCACCGATCATCATCGAACAGGAGCGCGTTAATTGCCCAGAGTCGGGATTGCACCACTCGTCCCACAGTCCGGCGACGGTCATGACGGACCCGTCGCGGCGGGCGCAATAATAGGGCTGCCTGCCACCGCGCCTGTCCTGCCACGCATAGAAGCCTGATACGGGAATCAGGCAATGGCGGCGCTTGAACGAGGAACCGAAGAACGATAGCGTCGCGACGGTGTCAATATAGGTATTGAACGTCGCGGGATTTTCCGGTTCGGCGCCCATCAGCCACCAGTTCGGAACGAGACCCCAGCGCATCCGCGCGAAGATGCGTTTGCTGTCAACCAGACGCACGGTGTCGATCGTCGTCGTCGGGCATATCTTGTACCGAGAACGCATTTCGACCGGTGGATTTCGAGCCGGAAGACCATACAGATCGTGGATGTCCTTCCACGCATAGTGCTGAGTAAAGCGTTCGCACATCAGCGTGATATGCCCCCGCAATTCGGCGTCGGCGCACGCTCCAGCCTTCCCACGACGCCCGACTCCTATCGCTTGATGATCCGTCCCGCCGCGTCTTCCGTCCGGGCTGACGTCCCATGCGTGGTTTCGGTATTGTCGAGATGAAAATCGACGGTCGGCGCGTCGATCAGTTCAACAATTCTCTCCGGCACCGGCGCTCTGGCGCGGGCCTTACCGTTCGGGCGCGCCTCCGCATGGCGGCCGTTCAGTTTCGGCAAATTCGCAGGAATTTCATGACGTGCGACGCCGCCGAATAGCCGAGCCCTGATGATCATTTCCAGGATGTCGAAGTCGATCGGTTTGGTGACGTAGTCGTCCGCCCCGAGGTTTCGACCCTGCAGTTCGTCATAGCGGCCGGAAAACCCGGTCAGCAACACGAATGGCACGCGGCTATGGCGGGGTACGAGTTCATTCAAGCTCGCCAGCATTTCAAAGCCGGAAATATCCGGCAATCCAACATCGCATAATACCAGGTCGGGAATCCTCTTGAGAATGGCAGTCAAACCGACCCGACCGTCATAAGCGATCACCGCGTAGAATCCTCGCCGGGACAGTTCCTCAGCAATCAGCTTCGCCGTTTCGCGATCATTCTCAATGCACAGAATCTTTTTTCGATCTTCCGCCATCCATTCCACCGCCAGTGTTCACGGACCCTACGGTGCTGAATCATGACTGGAGACCGGCGGTCCGTAAACTGTGACAAAGCACAGGAATTACTGTGATTAATGACAATGGATCACGTCTGGCGAAACGTGGTCAGGAAGTTCACCACAGTTTTGCCGCTTCGACTTTCACCTTTACCGTGGTGGTAGCGGAGCGCTCGGCGAAATGATGCGATTTTGCATCTCGATGATGTTGATCTTCACGCCATTACCCAACACGAGGTCGCCCGGTTTCTGATCCGCGGTGCAAGGACCGAGCCATTTGGCCTGCATCGTCATGACCATCTTCCCGCCCGGAATATCCGGGCTTTGCGACGTGGCAATCATTGTATAGGCGGTGTCAAAACTGCCGGTAACTACCGAATGTGCTGTCGCGGCGTTGCCACCAACCGTGCAAATCGAGTCAATCGTGATCAAGTTGTCGGACCGCTGCACGTGGCGCTCGGGGCATGCCGCCGGGGCAAAGGGGCCTGCGCTCGACTGCATCATCTGGTCGGTCGCGGCGTCAATGCATTGCTGGATCACCCGGTCCGGGGCGTGGTCACCCTCGATGCTGGTCTTGACTTGCCACAAGCCCGGCTTGCGCGAGGGCAACTCGGCCGCCGACGCCGGCGCCATGCAGATAAAAACGAGCAGCGAAATCGCTTCGGTAGATCGCATGACATTTCCTGAATTTGGTAACCTTGTGAAGCTGATACCGATGGACCAGCGGGGTCGCAAGATTGACAGCACGACCCTGTGGCCTAAACATATACTCAATTGCTCCAAATGTGGGCTCAGGGATCGATCAGCCTTCCTGTTACCGCCTTAATAGCGGCTTCCGTTCGTGTCGAAACACCAAGCTTGTAACGCGCATTATCGATATGAAAATCCACGGTCCGTTTGCTTAGCGCGAGAATTTGCGCGATCTCGACAGACGTCTTCCCGCGAGCCACCCAAGTCAGCGCCTCGACCTCCCGGTCATTGAGTTGCACGTCCCGTACCCAGACGTCGATTCGCGCGACATGCGATAGCCGGGCCGTAATGATCACCGCGAGAAGGTCAAAGTCGATAGGCTTCGTGACATAATCGTCTGCGCCGAGTTGCCGCCCTTTGAGTTCGTTATGACGGTCGGTCAGGGCAGTGAGAAATACGAACGGCATATTGCCGAAGCGCGGCGCGATCCTGGTCAGATGCTCAAGCACCTCAAAGCCAGACATGACTGGCATGCTGATATCACACAGGATCAGATCCGGCATCGTCTTGAAGACCGCCGCGAAGCCTCCACCGCCATCATGCGCGACGACGACGTCGAACCCCCTTTCGACCAGTTCTTCGGCAATCAACGCCGCGGTCTCCCGGTCATCCTCAATGCAGAGAATTTTCTTTTTGGCAGTTGTCATCGGCTAAATCGAACTCTTGAGGTGGCAGGGCCGATGAGCCCTTCCCAGTCCTCCGGAATGAACCGGTGGGCGCGACCTGAGTTACAAAGGTATTTTGACCAGAAGTAAATGTGATAAATAACAGTGATCCTTCGGCGCCATAAGGCTATATTTATTCAACGCTGTTCATGTTCATGTAAGGTTGCTCTCGGAAAATGGAACGTTACCCCAGGTGGCAATGATGCGGCCGCGTTCCTTGAACTTCCTTCTATCCCTGGTATTCTCGTTCTTTCTTCTGCTCGTGACAGTGCTGGGCCTGTTCAGCATCGAACGCCTCAGCGAATTCAATCGATCGGCGGCCGATGTCCGCGCCATCTGGCTACCAAGCACGCGCTTAATCGGCGACCTCAACAATTTCACCTCCGATTTTCGCGCCGCCGAGGGCCGGCATCTGTTGTCGTCGACGCCGACGGAGTCGACCGCCAGCAAGAAGGAGATCGCGGACCTTGGTCAAGCGGTTGTGCAGGCTCAGAGCGGTTACGACGGCCTCCGCCATTCGCCAGAAATTGCTGCCCAATATGCGCAGTTCAAGCGAAAATGGATCGATTACAGGAAGATTGTCGACGAGGTGCTGCAATTGTACACGGCAGGCCGGACCTCCGAGGCGATCGACCTGTACCGGACGACCTCGCAGTCAACCTACAACGCCGCCAGCGACGCGCTTGACCACGTTACCCATCTCAACATCACAAGCGCCAACGCAGCGAGCGACGAGGCGGACGCCGCGTACCGGAATGCTCGCGCCTTCATCGGCATCGCGGTGGTCATCGCCGCGGTGCTGGTGCTGGCGGCACTGGTCTATATCAAACGCTTCGTATCAATTCCGCTATTGGATCTTGCCGGCTGCATGCATCGATTGGCGGACAACGATACGGACATCGAAATTCGGGGAATTCAACGGATCGACGAGATCGGCGAAATGGCGCGCGCCCTCATGGTGTTTCGCACCAACGCAATCGAATTGATGCTTAGTCAGCGCTCATTGTCCCAACAGGCCTCGATGCTGGAAGAAAAGCTCGCGCAGGAGCAGCGATTGACTCAGCTTCAGCAGGATTTTGTGACGATGGCATCGCATGAATTCCGTACGCCGCTGACGGTCATTGACGGACAGGCCCAGCGTCTCGTCAAGATTGGTGACCCCGCATCGCCAGGCACAATCGTCGAGCGTGCCAGGCAAATCCGCAGGGCAGTGCTGCGAATGACTACTACGATTGATTACCTCCTTAATTCCTCCCGCTTGATTGAAAATGGCGCACAGCTGTACTTTCACCCGGACGAAGTTGATCTGCGAGTTTTGCTGGAGGAGGTATGCCATCTGCACCGGGAGATCGCACCAAGATCGCAGATCGTGCAAAAGCTCGGTAGACGCGGTACGATGGCTTTGCCGGTGTTCGGCGATTCGAAGCTGCTGTTCCAAATGTTCAGCAATCTAATTTCAAACGCCATCAAATATTCGGACGATGGACAACGCATCGATGTCGCTGCTGATGTCGAACTTCAGCAAGTTGTGGTCACTGTGCGAGACCATGGAATCGGCATCCCAACGAGGGATCTCGCCCATGTTTTCGGCCGTTACAATCGCGGCAGCAACGTCTCCGGAATCGTAGGCACCGGCGTCGGTCTCTATCTGGTCAAGATGGTGGTCGACCTACATGGCGGCAGTGTCACGGTCGAGAGCAAGGGCGGTGAAGGTTCTCGCTTTACCGTGCGGCTGCCAATGTCGCCCCCGACCCAAGCCAAAATTCCGCCACCCGCGACGAGTGCGAAACGGAGCAGTCCAGTCATTCCGCCAGCTTGGGCGATTCCATCACGGCATCAACTCGAATAAGGTTTTCCGTACACGACAATCACCTGTCCGCCGCTTTTGGCTGAAGATCCCCATTCTGCCGGAGATCGACGCGTCCTGTTTTTCGCAGGTGCCCAAACGCCGGCCAAGGCCAAGGTAGCCGGCCTGATCGACCAGCTTGGCTTTGCCGGCGTTGATCTCGGACAGGTGAGCTAAGGTGGCCGGGCGATCAACATCTCAAGTGACGACTTGGCGGTCCTGACCCTGATCGAACTCGCCTGAATACCTCGCCTTCTACCCCGCTCACCGCGATCAGTTACGCGAAAGCCAACGCGAATGTCCCCTTGTCGTTTTTCCCGCTACGTTGCCACGACAATTTCCGCATCGTGACCGTAGAGCCTGCGCATCGCCTCGGGATTGCCGCGCAAACCCACCGAGGCGTAAGCTTGATCCCTCTGATATTGCCCAGGTCCATCATGCAGATGGAAGCTCGTGGAAAGAGCCTGTGATTGCCCTTGCAGCATGGTTGTTCTCGGCTTTCGCAATGCGACGTAAGCCTGAAACGCCGCCGGAACATCATAGGCAGTATTTTTCAGGCAGGCCGCCAACGTCGCACCATCCTCGATGGCCTGCGCTGCGCCTTGCGCCATGAAGGGCAGCATGGGATGACACGCATCTCCCAAAAGCGCTACACGCCCCCGAGTCCATTCCGGCAGCGGACTGCGATCGAACAACGCCCACTTGAACGTCTCATCGACCGCGGTCAGAATCGTTGCAATCTGCGGATGCCATCCCTCGTAATTCCTCACGGCATCGGAGGTCGATCCGCGATCAGACCATTGTTCTCGAGTCCAGGTCGCCTCTTCGCTGACCGCTATAAAGTTCAGAAATCGACCGGCGGAAACGTAGTAGTGGACAAAGTGTCCGCCTGGCCCCACCCAGTTTGTGACATCAAGTGGAAGGCTGAGGTGCGCGACGCGTTCAGCGGGAGCAAGTCCCCGATACGCGATCTGCCCAGAGAACCGTGGCTTTTCCTCGCCGAAAAGCCGCTCGCGAATTCGGGAATGTATTCCGTCCGCTCCGATAAGGAGATCGCCACGCTCGGATCCGCCATCCTGAAAGTGGGCGGTCACACCGGTTTCGTCTTGCTCGATGTCGACCAGGCGTCGTCCAAGCTCAATGTCCCTCGGACCGAACGCTTCGGCCAGAAGGTTGATGAGGTCAGCCCGGTGGAAATGGTGGTAGGGCGCCCCGTATTGGCTCTCAATGGATTTACCCAATTCTTCGCGCCCCAGGATACGACCGTCTTGCCAGCGGCGAAAGACGATCGCAGGGGGGCGGACGTCGACACGCGCCATGGCGTCGCCAAGCCCGTAGCGGCTGAGCAGGCGGGAAGCGTTGGGGCTGATCTGAATGCCCGCACCAACCTCGCGTTGCGCGATGGTCTGCTCAAACAAGGAAATGTCGAGACCGGCCCGACGTAACGCAATAGCGGCGGCCATGCCTCCGATTCCGGCGCCGATCACCAGAGCATGAAGCCGCTTCAAGGCGCCACATCCCAGGCGCGCGCTTGACGCTGGAATAGGTCTGCGTCACCACTGAACCAATTGCGAAAGGCGGCCCGCGGGCGCTTCAGCATCCCCACCACGGGTACATGCTTGGCGCCACCTTGCTGTCCGAGGCCGGCAGTGAATTCACCCACGGATTTTCTCCTTGCGTAACGGCGTTTTGA
>Ga0208193_1001270_pt1 | contig 11296 bp, 10 predicted proteins | sample June2015DPH_17_2_FD_184716 | JGI IMG/M metagenome (GOLD analysis project Ga0208193, IMG submission 184716) | Peatland microbial communities from SPRUCE experiment site at the Marcell Experimental Forest, Minnesota, USA - June2015DPH_17_10... | ecosystem: Environmental > Terrestrial > Soil >...
TTCGCCAGGATTTAACTGAAACGAAGCGTCCACGAAGAGCAATTGCTCGCCATACTGCTTATTGATGTTTGAGAAAGTGATCATTTTGAAGGAGCAACTCGCGGCACGGTGCCTCTTCCAGTGTAGCCCGGCCAGAAAATTGCCAGCCAACGCTGGCACGTTGGATTATTGAAGGTTTGCCGGTCATCCGTGAGTAATGCAGCAGAAATGAGGCGAGTTCGTGCGAGGCTCCCGCTGTGCCGAGTACAACGCCGATGCGCTTGGAATGGTCCGGTTGTACCGCATTGTCCGCACGCCGGGTGATCCAGCGATGGGACAAGTTGCTAGAATCAGTGGGCTTAGACTCAAGGGGAGCGGCTGCTAAACGTCGGTTCGCCCGAATTTGTTCGGTAATCGTAACGTGATGTTCACATTGAGATCCTACAAAGCTCCCGCGCGCCAACCGGCGAACCGCGGCACGCGAATGCACAAGCGGGCGGGGGGCAAAGTCATAACCGGGGGGCCGGGTGGTAGTGGGGTAGCCGAATTTTCCCGAAAAGTACAACCCCGACAGATGTGTGACGTGCGTTCTTACACTGACACAGAAAATCCCAGGGAGTAATAAACCCCTGAAGCAAACAAGACGTTCTCCCAGTTTGCAAAGCCCCACGCGAGTGGCTAGCCTCTGAAGTCGCTGACCCAATCACCACAGGTGGTGCCCCGTACATCGCGCACCGTGGGGGCAGAGCCAGTTATCCTCGTCTTGCTAATGCGGTTCGATGTGATATTGTCGCCTCATACCTCGGTTCGCTTCGTCAGCACTTTCCGGAATGTTCGGCCGAATCACGGCAGTACGCGTTCCTACCGTCGTTAAATTTCCAGAACGCGTACACCTACGATGCGGCCTCGAACCGCACGTCGCTGACGGCGCCCGATGGCAGCACCAGCACCTACGGCTACGACTCGCTGAACCGGCTGAATGGCCTGGCGAACTCATGGGCGGGATCGTTCGGCTTCGGCTACGACGCCCTGAGCCGGAGGACGAGCCTGACGCGTCCTAACGGAGTGAACACCAGCTACAGCTACGATTCGGTGTCGCACTTGCTGAGCGTGCTGCACCAAGCCGGCGTGAACACGCTGGATGGCGCAAGCTACACCTACGATGCGGCGGGCAATCGCACGGTGAAGACCAATTATTTGAACTCAACCACCTCGAATTACACCTACGACCCGCTCTACGAGCTGACGCAAGTAACCGAAGGGTCGAGTACCACGGAGAGCTACAGCTACGATTTCGTAGGCAATAGACTGTCGTCATCCGGTGTGCCCAACTATAGCTACAATTCGTCGAACGAGCTAACCTCCACTTCGAACGGCAGCTACACCTACGACGCAAACGGCAATACCCTCTCCGATCCCTCCGGCAAACAGTACACCTGGGACTTCGAAAACCGCCTCATGCAGGCCGTGGTCCCTGGAACGAACGGCGGGACAACGACGTTCAAGTACGATCCCTTTGGCAGACGAATCTATAAGCAATCGCCGAATGCAACCAGCGTCTTTGTCTACGACGGAAATAATCTACTGGAAAGCGTGAACGGGGCTGGGAGTGAAGTTGCTAGTTACACGCAAGGGCAGCTGATCGACGAACCGCTAGCGGAATTACGCGGTAGCACGACGGACTACTACGCGGCGGACGGTTTGGGGTCCATCACTTCGTTGAGCAGCTCAACCGGGGCGCTCGCGAACACTTATACCTACGATTCATTCGGCAACACAACGGCCTCGACTGGCACAGTGCGCAACTACTTCCAGTACACGGCACGTGAGTTCGACTCCGAGACCAACCTGTATTTTTATCGGGCGCGCTACTTTGACCCGAACAGCGGCAGGTTCCTCAGCGAAGATCCGATGCGATTCACGATGGGGGCGAATTTCTTTCCCTATGTTCACAACGATCCGATGAACAGAATTGATCCTTTCGGGTTGTGCGACAATGCCCCCAACAAGCGCAAGTGCTTCGCTCAGCTGAAATATAGGATTGTTGACGATCCGCGAGCGAAGGCCATTGGCGCTACGCACTCCTTCTGGTATGTACAGGGCAGCAGCGGCCAGCAGTACATTATCTCCGGTGGTCCCTGGCCCCCGAACGGTTCCAATCAGAGCTTGGATGTATGGGAAAACGAAAACATCAACAGCGGCGTCGACAATGTTTCGGCAACGACATGGTGGGACAGCGGACTGTCCGGAGATAATTGCGATGGTGTTGACGACATGATCGACGAAGCAATGGGATGGCCGGACAACACGATTCCATACAGCTGGAGCGGGCCGAACAGCAACAGCGTGGCACACGAACTCGGCAGCACAGGTGGGTTCAATCCTCCGTCCCCGCCTGTCTCTTTCGGTTGGGGCACATCGCCATTTTAGTTTTTAGGGGAAGATCCACCATGCGGAGGCAAAGTCGACGAAGGAACATGATTGCGTTGTCTCTAGTCTTCTTGCTGCTAGGCTCGGACCGCACTTCGACTGAGAGAAATCGTTTGCGTGCCACTGTTGCAGCCGCCGCGCTTGTCGAGGAGCGATTCGAAACAGTTTTCTACGCGAACGCAGACCTATTGCTTAGTACAGGTCGTTACAAGCAGCTATCCGAACAGAGCGCCAACACGCTTCGTCTGCCGTTCGCGGACCTGATCGGAGGATTAGAATCGCTGGGTCCGCACGCATCTGCCGACCTACTGAGCAAAGCTGACGCCGTTCTGATCGGGGCAAGAGACTTTCGCCCGCCCGCCACACTTGGAGACGTACAGTCACAATTTTGCTATGTGGTTGTTCTAGCAGGAGACAACACGTCCATACTGGCGAGAACCACCAAGTTGCCTGGAGTGTCTGAAGAGGAAGGTTCCGTGTGGAAGTGGGCGGCAAAGCCAACGGAGGGAAGTCGGTCGCCTGCGCAATATTACGCAACTCAGGTGGGCGGTTCCTATCTCGTGATCACGAGCAACCTTGACGGTCTTCGCCTCATGGCACAAAAGCTCGCATCCTCTAAGGGCGGCACTTCTCCGCCCCTAGCTCCCAGTATTCGTGATTGGGAAGCGATCAGTCAGCATGAGGTGTGGGGATATAGGAACTACTATCACAACGAAGCAGAAAACAACAAAGAAGCTGCGGGAACGTCAGAAATCATGTCAGATGCGCAAGCGCTCGCCTTCTTTGTCGATCTCAAGCAACAGGTTGGTGTACTTCGACTTTACAGCTCCGCAGCGGATACGCCCCACAAGATAAATGCCAAACACATGCTACCAAGTCTGGACGAGGTGAACACGGGTCTTTGGGAAGCAAAGGTATCTCTTTCGGGAGATCAGACGCTCCAGCCGATGGTGAATGTGATGGGGTTATTCGGCTTTGCGATTTATCTGTGAAGAGCAGGTACGGTTCTAAAGCTGAATCGATCAGTGTCCTGATCCTGCTCACTCGAATGGCTGTCAAACCATCCCACCAACTTTTGCTCGAACTCGCGGGGCTCGGCACTGACTGCGCCGCAATGATCTGCGTTGGGCACTTCCCACAGGGTCAGGGTTGGGTTGTGAGCCGCAATCCGGCGAGAATGGCGTATGGGGATGTTGCTGTCGATCTGTCCGTGGATCAGTAGCACCGGAACCTTGGTCGCGGCCACTATCCCTTCCGGTGAAACCTGCTCGAAGTTCATCTTGTACTTCCATCTGGAATAGCCAAATGCGACCTCGACAACGGGGCGCAGAATGGTCCGCCCGAGCCAGGGGCCAGTGTGGAAGAACTGCCCGACACGGTCATAGGCGATCTCGCGGAAGCTCGAAAAAGGTGACTCCGCAGCAACAGCACAAAACGCTGGTTCGGTTTGCAGTGATTGCAGGAGTTGTGCCGCTCCCATGGACTCTGCAAAGCCGAAGATGCAACTCGGATGCTGGCTCTGCTGGAGCCAATCAAACCAGCGGCGAATATCTTCCGATTCCAGCAGACCGTAGGTGGCAAGTTGCCCGCCACTGGCCCCATGTGCCCGAGCGTCGGGCATGAGGACGTTGAAGCCGTGGCCTAGGAGCAGTTCTGCGTAACCGATCATACCTAGGCGGTTGTCACTCTGACCGTGCAGCAGGATCACGGCCTTCCCATTGCTGTTCGGGGGCCGTATGCTCCAGGCTCTCAGGTTTGCTCCGTCACGGGCCGGGATGGCAACGTCGGTTAACTCGGAATCACGGTTCCGGGCCATTCCTTGCGCTTGCATCTCATCCTTCGCCAAAAGCGGGCGACGACCGGGATGGAGCGTTCCTTCTGCCACGAGGACTCCAGCTGTGACTGAAAGCGCTAGGTATCCCAGGAGGAGGAAGACGGCGAGGCGTAATGATCTTCGTGGGTGCATCTACCCAAGGGTACGTGATTCTGCCCCCGGCCAGTTCCGAGGGTCGGAATAGAGGGCGATACAGGCAAGTTCAAAAGCGCGCCGCCTACGGCGTCGGGAGTAGGGGAGACACGTCACCCCCGAATGGGTGCTGCGCGGTAACTTTCGGTTAACGTGCGCGAACCTGTTGAAAGCAGAAGAGCTAGAGGGAAATCCCGCTCTTGAGGTTGCTGTAGAGCAACCTGAAGTTAGCGCAGGCGAACTTGTTGATTCTTAAGCGCGGCTGCTAGTCTCGGCAGTGATGGCGAGAGAGGAAGCCGGGACATGGTGAAGCCGCCGCTGCGCAGGAAATCCATCGGTTTCAAAGTGAGCGAGGAAGAGTACGCGCAGCTGGAAACAATGGCGCAGGCCGGAGGCAGCACGCTGGGTGAGTGGTGCCGCAAGGTGGTGTTGGCGGGTGCCAGCGGAGCAGAAATGCGCGATCCGGCGCTGGCGGAGATCGTGGGAGTGCGCCTGCTGCTGGTGAACGTGTTGGGACCTGTGGCGGCGGGGGAGAAGGTGACGCCGGAGAGGTTCAACCAACTGCTGGACCAAATCAGCGAAATGAAACACCAGCTTGCCGCCCAGTTGCAGCGGCAGGCGACCAGCAAGAAAGTGCAGCGAGAGAAACCCAGCAGCGAGGGGAAGCGGTGATCCCATTTTTTCGCTGAAGAGTGTACGGAGCGCGGGAGCCGCGTCAAGGGTCTGCGCTGCGCTCCGATGAACGCGCAAAAACCGCGCGCCCTTGACACGGCCCCCTCTCCGCTCTGTTTGCTTCCAGCCATCGAAAAAATGTGAGAAAGAAATGGGAGCCGGGGCGCAGCGCGAACAGCAGGATTCGCAAGGCAAGACACCATCCCTTGCGCCTTCGGCGCAACGAAAAGCGGACTGCCGGAAAGCGCGGCGCGTCCGGTGAGCGTCCGGGCTTTGTTCGGTGCCTGTCCGGTCGTTGTCCGGCTGGGCGATCTGATCAGGATGCTCTACCGGGAGTGTTCTGCAGGAAGGTGTCGATGGTGGTGAGCAGCGCTTCTTGCTTCCGGCGCGGCAGACGCTCGATCTGTTCCAACCGCCGCAACACGTGACGGCTGTGCTTGCGTGGTGGCTCGACCGGGAGAGGCTCGCTGGTATGCAGCAACTTCTGGATCGGCACATCAAGCGCGGCAGCGAAACGCAAAGCCATCTCTGCGCTGAGGCGCAGCTTGCCCGTCTCGTAATCAGAAACCACAACCTGGACGATGCCGACGCGTTGGGCTAACTCACGCTGGTTATAACCGCGCATCTTGCGGAAATCGGCCAGGCGCTTGCCGAGTGCGCGGCTCACTGCCTTGGAATCCGTGTTGGGTTTACGAGCCATGACAAGGGTGAGTGTAAGAGTCATCTGGAATCCCTCTTGACCTAGAAAGTAATTTACTTTACATTCTTGTGGACAAGTTGAACAGAAGAATCCTCTTGACAGGTTTTTTCGAGGAAGCTGGAAAAACGGGAGGAAGGAGCCGAGAGCCGATGCCCTATGTTCCCCCGGAGGTGAAGGAGCGGATCAAGCGGGAAGTTTCGATCCAGCGTCTGGCGGAGGCGCGGGGCATCCAGTTGCGGCGCGTGGGCCGGAGCCTCATGGGACTCTGCCCCTTCCATAAAGACACCAATCCCAGCCTCAGCATTGATCCGGTGAAGAACGAGTGGCACTGTTTCGGCTGTGACCGCAAAGGAGACGTGATCGAGTGGGTGCGATGCGCCGAGGGCGTCAGTTTCACGCACGCGCTGGAACTGCTGCAACGCGACTATCTCCCGACCGCCACCACGAGCGCAAGCCCGCCGCCGAAAAACTCGACGGTGCCCAAGTTGCCGCCGTTGTTCGAGCCAACGGTGGACGATCAAAAGCTGCTGAGCATCGTGGTCGATTACTACCACCGCATGCTGAAGCAATCGCCAGCAGCGCAGCAGTATCTCGTCCAACGTGGGTTGCAATCGGCGGAGATGGTGGAGCACTTCAAGCTGGGCTTTTCCAATCGCTCGCTGAATTATCACCTGCAGGATAAGAACCGCGCCGAGGGCTTGCGCCAGCGCGGACGACTGGAGGAGTTGGGCATCTTGCGGGAGAAGAGTGGGCATGAGCACTTCGTGGGATCGCTGGTAATCCCGATCCTCGACCTCAAAGGCGGAGTGGTGCAGATGTATGGGCGCAAGATCAACGACCGTTTGCGGCCCGGAACCGAATATCACTTGTACCTGCCGGGGCCGCGCTGTGGCGTGTGGAACGAGCAGGCGTTGATCGCGTCGAAAGACATCATCCTGTGCGAAGCGCTGATCGACGCGCTGACGTTCTGGTGCGCGGGCTATCGCAACGTGACGACCAGCTACGGCGTGAACGGCTTCAACGACTCGCACCGGGAGGCGTTCCAGAAGCACGGCACCAAACGAATCTATATCGCTTACGACCGCGACGAGGCGGGAGAAAAAGCGGCGGCGAAACACGCGGAAGAACTCATGCAGATGGGCATCGAGTGTTTCCGGGTGCAGTTTCCGCGCGGCCAGGACGCCAACGAGTTCGCGCGGAAGCAACAGCCTGCGGCGAAGTGGCTGGGGATGTCTCTGACCGGCGCCGCGTGGCTGGGCAAGGGCCAGCGGCCCACGGTTGCGGTGATGACGCCGGCGTCACAGGAGGAGGGAAAACCAGAGCCGATGAAAAAGCAGGAGCCATCCCCAACAGAAGAAAAACCCAAAAGCACAGCTAAAGAAAAAATAGCAATCGAGAGTCCAACTCCGTCTCCAACATCCTCGACAGCGGCAGAGAGTGTTTTTCCATTAGCTGCGCCTTTGGACAGCGTGCAGCGGGAACAACCCGCGCAAGAACAGCGCCCGATGCCGCTGAGCGTGCCCGCCACACCGCAGATCAAGATCGACAACGGAGAAATCGTAGCGACCTTCGGGCCGCGCACGTATCGCGTGCTGAATCTGGAGAAATGCACCAGTCTGGGCCGGATGCAGATCAACGTGAAAGTTTCCGGCACGAACGTGCGCGGGGAGTGGTGCTATCACGGCGACACGTTCGACATGGAGAGCTTTCCGCGCCGCGCAGCCTTCATCAAACAAACGGCGCACGAGCTGGCGACGAAGGAAGAGACGATCCAGCGCGAAGTCGGCCAACTGTGGGGCGCGCTCGGCGACATGCAGCGGGAGATGCTGCGAAAGACGCTGACGCCAGAGGCGGAAGAAACCATCATGACCGCCGAGGAGAAAACGGCCGCAATGGAACTGCTGCGCGATCCGCGCCTGCTGAAGCGGGTGCTGGAGGACTTCGAGAAATGCGGCGTGGTAGGTGAAGAGACGAACAAGAAAGTAAGCTATCTCGCCGCGGTGTCACGGCTGCTGGGAAAGCCGCTGGCGATTGTGGTGCAGTCGGCATCCTCGGCGGGCAAGAGTTCGCTGATGGAAGCCGTGCTGGACTTCATGCCGGAAGAGCAGCGGGAAAGCTACTCAGCAATGACAGGGCAGGCGTTGTTCTACATGGGACAAAAAAATCTGAAGCACAAAATCCTCGCGGTATCGGAAGAAGAAGGCGCGCAGCGCGCGGCCTATGCGCTGAAGCTCTTGCAGTCGGAAGGCAAGTTGAAAATCGCCTCGACCGGCAAAGACCCGGTGAGCGGCAAGCAGGTGACGCACGAATACACCGTAGAAGGCCCGGTGATGATCTTCCTCACCACCACGGCGCAGCAGGTCGACGAGGAGTTGCTGAATCGCTCGATTGTGCTCACTGTAAACGAGGAGCGGGAACAGACGCGGGCCATTCATCGCAAGCAGCGCGAGGCCCGCACGACGGAAGGACTTTGGGCATGGCGGGAACGCGCCCGCATCGTGAAGTTGCATCGCAACGCGCAGCGTCTCTTGCGGCCCATCGCCGTTGCCAATAACCAGCCCGACGCGGACGAAGACTTTCCCGACCACATGACCCGGACACGGCGCGATCACGCGAAACTGCTGACGCTGATCGACTCGATTGCGCTGCTGCATCAGCACCAGCGCGAGATCAAGCGGGACATGCGCGAGGGCGACACGCTGGAATACATCGAGGCCACAGCCGAAGACGTGGCGCTGGCGAAACAACTCATGCGCCAGGTCATCATGCCTTCGCTCGACGAACTGCCGCCGCACACGCGCCGCCTACTCGGGGTGATCGAGCAGATGGTGAAGGAAGAGTGTGAAGGCTTGCAGATCGAATCTTCGGAATACCGTTTCACGCGGCGCAGCGTGCGGCAATACAGCCAGTGGGGCGACACACAGTTGCGGGTGCATCTGCGGCGACTGGAAGAGATGGAATATCTGCGGGTGCGCTATGGCGGACCGGGACAGACGTTCGTCTACCAGTTGCACTCCGAGGAAGAGGACGCAAATCGTAACCATGCGGGGTCGCGGGGGGTGCGCGGGGACCGCGCGGGGGTGGGTGAAAGCGAACTATCGCCAGCAATGACGCAGGTGCAGACGCCAACTGCGCGGTTTGCCGGAAGTATATTAGGGGACCACGAGGCCAATCCCGGCCAAATCGTAGCCGTAGCTAAAGCGAATGGCGCGGAGAAACCAAACGGCCACGGACTGGCGAAACACGCGGCGGTGAGATGATGGCCCGCGTCACGAAGAAGCGCCATGTGGAAGCCGCGCCACACACGGCGCTTGGACAGTTCATGGAAGAGCATCTGGAATGGTTGCTGATCAACAACTACTCGGAGGACACTGCCGATCACGCGCGCTGGTCCATCGCCGATTTTATCCGCTGGGCCGAGCAGCGTGGGATGCAGCACCCGATAGAGGTGACGCGCCCGATCCTCGAAAGCTACCAGCGATATCTCTACTACTATCGCAAGGGCAACGGCCAGCCGCTCACGTTCCGCACGCAACACTCACGGCTGACGCCGGTGCGCCGCTGGTTTCGCTGGCTGGTGCGGAATAATCACATCCTGCACAACCCGGCTTCCGATCTCGATCTGCCGCGCATGGAGAAGCGTCTTCCGCGTACCATCTTCTCCGCTGACGAGGTTGAGCACATCTTGGTCGTGCCCGACATCGGCACGCCGGTGGGCTTGCGCGACCGCGCGATGCTGGAAACGTTCTACTCGACCGGCGTGCGGCGCAAGGAACTCATGCAACTCAAGCTGTACGATGTGGACCGCGAACGGGCCACGCTCACGATCCGCCAGGGCAAGGGCAAGAAGGACCGCATGATCCCGATCGGCGAGCGGGCGCTGGCCTGGGTCGAAAAATATCTGCGCGAAGCGCGGCCATCGCTGGCCGTGGAGCCGGACGACGCCACGCTGTTTCTAACGCAGTATGGAGAGCCGTTCCATCCCGACGCGCTAAGCAATCTGGCGCGGGACTTGATCGCACAAGCGAACCTGGGGAAATCCGGTTCCTGCCACACGTTCCGTCACACGATGGCGACGTTGATGCTGGAAGGCGGCGCCGACATCCGCTATATCCAGCAAATGCTCGGACACGCCGATCTGTCCACGACGGAAATCTACACGCATGTGGCGATCCGCAAGCTGCAACAAATCCACGCGGCCACGCATCCCGGAGCAAAACTGGAGCGCCAACAATCGGCAGTCACGAACGACAACGGCCAAGGTGAGGAGGAACAGAAAGCCGCACTGCTGGCCGCATTAGAAGCTGAATCGGACGAGGAGGAATGACGGTATAATCGCGCCATGGCCGACCACGTGGTCCACATCTCGGAAGCCGAAGCGGTCAGCAACTTCGCCGACGTGCTGGCGCGGGTACGCGCGGGTGCGGAAGTCGTGATCGAGAGCGGCAAAGTGCCCGTGGCCGTGCTTCGTCCTGTCGGCGAGGAGTTCCGGCCCCGCCTGCTCTCCGAATCCATCGCTCTGGCGAAGAAGCACGCCGAAGAGCTGGGCTACGAGCCTACGCTCGATCCTGACTTCGCCGCCGACCTGGAAGAGATCATCAAGAGCCGCAAGCCCCGCGAAATCTCTTCATGGGAATAGTTCTCGATACCAGTGTGCTCATCGCCGGAGAACGCCGGGGCGAAGGTGTGCAGGCCATCATCCAACGGGTGCTGACGACGCATGGAGAACAGGACGCCGCGCTCTCGGTGGTGACCTTGGTGGAACTGACGCACGGCATCTACCGCGCCCGCACCGATGCCGACCGTGAGCGGCGGCGGGCTTTTACCCAGGAACTCCGCCGTGATGTGGCGGTGGTTCCGGTGACGTCTGAAATCGCAGAACTGGCGGGACGCATCGAAGGCGAGCAGGCGGCGCGTGGGATCAGCATTGCGTTCGAGGATCTGCTGATCGGCGCTACGGCGCTGCACATGAATTACGCCGTGGTCACACTCAACGTGCGCCACTTCCAGATGATCCCCAGCCTGTCAGTGGTGCAGGCCCGAAGTTGATCGCATATACATAAAGCGTATATCCCCGCGTACTGAAAAATCTTCGCGAAAATCGAAAAAAGCACTTGACAGGTTTTTTCGGAGTGCCCGGAAACTGGCCTGTAGTACCCGTCCCGCGCGTCTCCAAAGTCACTATCTTTGCGACTGCCTTGCTAACTACAATCAGCGGAGATGGCCGCCACAGCCGAAGAACGAATCCCTGCTCTCACGAGCGCAGATATTTTTTCTTTAGCTGTGCCTTTCGCTGCCATCGCGTCGGAACGTCGCATCGGCGCAAACGCGGCTGGGGGCCAAAAAACGCATCAGGGGATTTTTTCGACCAATCGCGCAGTTTGCGTCAGCGCGTCCCGAGCTAAGTGGCCGGGAACGCATCAGGTTAGCGGGCAGTGGTGGTCGGAAACCGTGTTGGGGATAGTATTAGACGCAAACGGCAATACCCTCTCCGACCCCTCCGGCAAATCCTATACCTGGGACTTCGAGAACCGGATGACTCAGGCGGT
>Ga0208193_1001271_pt1 | contig 11293 bp, 12 predicted proteins | sample June2015DPH_17_2_FD_184716 | JGI IMG/M metagenome (GOLD analysis project Ga0208193, IMG submission 184716) | Peatland microbial communities from SPRUCE experiment site at the Marcell Experimental Forest, Minnesota, USA - June2015DPH_17_10... | ecosystem: Environmental > Terrestrial > Soil >...
GGCGTCGATTTGGGCCATTCGCGCGCTTGAATACCTGCACGCGCACAGCGGGGATTCGCCGACTCTGTCGCAAATTGCGCTGAGTTTGGGCGTGCATCGGGCTCACTTAGCCCGGGTCTTCAGGGCGGCGTATGGCGAGACCCTCGGCGCACGGCTCAGGAGGATTCGAACTCAACGGGCCGCCGCGCTTATACGCGGGACACAGTTCTCATTGGTTGAAATAGCTGCGCAGTGCGGCTTTTCCCATCAGGCGCATATGACACGGGTTTTCAGATCAGTATTTGGCACCACTCCCGCCTACTACCGTCGCTGATACGCCGCCGCGTCGGCCGAGCATGCGACTGCCGTGCAATACCGACAATCTCGCCTGATGCAGTATCGCATTCGCCGGTCCGCCGTGTAGATTTCGGCCAGCACATTGCCTTGTCACCTAAGGATATCGATGAAAACGACGCGCGCTGTTGGGCTGGCACTATCCAGCTTAATGTGGTCGGCAACTTCTATGCGACTGCCAGCCTACGCCGCGCCGACAGGCGCACTTGGGCAGTCATATTCGATCGACCAGACGCGCTATTTCGCGACTCCCGAGATCGAGCAAGCGGAACTGAAACAGCGCATCGAAGAGGCGTCCTCTTTTCCTGCGGCGGCACCGCAGGGGCCGGCGCAGCTGCTCGACTATCTGCAGCGCGCCGAAACTCTGCTCGCGCAACTGCAGCGTCACAGCGCGTATTTGAACTTGAGGGCGTCGCGCGATATGGACGATCGGGCCGACGCCGACGCGGGCGACCAAGCAGGCGACGCCATACATCAGTTGCTGGGCACCGTGGCAGAGGCCTTGCGCACGCTCGGCGACGCCACCTTTGCACAGGACGCGACGACCCTTCCAGCACTGAAGCCTTACGCCTACCTTCTGGTACTGGCGGCACGCGAAGTTTCACATCAACTTCCCCAGACCCAACAAGCCATCGTCGATCAGCTGGCGGATCCCGCCCAAGCCAACCTTTGGACCCTGTACCAACAAACGCTGCGTAGCACGCCATTCCCGAAGGTCAGCACCACCGCCGGTGAACTTGATGTCGGAAAGGACTCGGTCGTGCTCTCCGAGAACCCGGACCGAGCCATCCGGCAAGCGGCGTGGGAAAGGCGCTGGGATGGCTATGCCTCGCGAGCGAATATCTACGCCGGCATTGTCTTTGGCGTCGTCCGGCTGAACGACCGCGTGGCGCGGTTGCAGCATTTTCCGGACGCGCCGAGCATGGTTTATTTCAGCCGCAATCTGGATCGCAAGGAGGTCACCGACGCCTTGGCCGCGATCGAGACTCATGCCGCTCTGTTCAAGAGCTATCAGCGCCTACGCTCGCAGCATATCGCAGCCATGACGGGCATTGCCGATGTGCGCTCCTGGGATCTGTTTCTGCCTACACCGGGTTTTACCACGCCCCGCATGACTCTAGACCAGACGCGCACCGCCGCTTTGTCCGCCCTGGCACCCCTCGGCCCAGACTATGTCGCGCACTTCCGAGAACTGCTGGATCCGGCCAATCGGCGTATGGACGTTGCCGCGGAGACCGGAAAGCGCACCAACGGTGGTTTTTCCGTCAGGGCTCCCGGCATTCCTACCGGCTTATTCGTCGAGAGTTACGGCCATGGATTTCTGGGCGAGAGTCGGGTCATCATTCACGAGGGCGGTCACGCCGTCCATGGCCAGTTGATGACTGAAAGTGCTGTATCACCGTTTTATATCCGCGGTCCGAACTGGATGTCCGAGGCCATTGCCACGCTCAATGAATTCCTGCTGTACGACCACCTCTACCAGAAGAGCGTGGACCCCAAGGCGCAGGCCTTCTATCTGGAGGCGCTGATCTACGACATCACATTCCAACTCTTCGGCTCGGCCCAAGAAGCCACCCTCGAACAATCGATCTACGATGGCGTGATCGCCGGGCAGATTAAGAATGCCGCGGAGCTCGATGCGTTAACCCTATCGATCTGGAGCAAGTATGAAATCTGGCCGGCGCTGGAGCCTCAATTGGCTCACACCTGGATCACCAAGAATTTGATGGTCCAGGACCCGCTGTACCTCGTGAACTATCTTTACGCAGGACTGCTTGCCACCAAGATGTTCGACATGCTGAAACAGGACCCGGCGAGCTTTCAGAAGCACTACGGTGCTCTGCTGCGCAAGGGGTTCTATGCACCACCAGAGGAACTGCTGCACAACTTCTTCGGCCGCGACTTATCGCAGCGGCAGCTGGTAGACGACGGCATGAACATTCTGCAGCAACGAGTCTCTTCGCTCGCTGAGGTTTATAAGAGGATCGAAGCGAAGCGGTGAGGTGGAACGACGCTGACGTGGAAATGGCCCAATACGTTCCTACCTGTTGGAGAAGCGCGGCGTGATCGAGAAACTCAAGAAATTGCCAACGCCTGACCTCGCCAGGGCGTGTCCATTGCCTTGGTCGAGTTACGTGCTGCTGATCGGCCGCGTGGAATCGGACGGCAAACGGCTATTTGCGCCCATTGCCGGCAAAGGCGGCGGTCACACCGAGGCCGATGAACACGCCACCGGTGATGTAACGTTCCCAACGCAGGAAGTGACCATTGCGCTTGACCCATCGCCCAGCCGTGCCGGCGACCAACGCATAAAGAGCATCACTCGTCAGGCCCATCAATGTGAACAGCAGACCGAGGAAGACGATCTGGAACGCCACGGCACCGCGCGCGGGATCGACGAATTGCGGCAAGAACGCCAAGAAGAACAGCGCCGTCTTCGGATTCAGCAGATTGACGACGAAACCGTCGCGATAGAGCCTTCCTAAGCTACGCCGCGGCAACTCGATCCGCGCGGCCGGAGTCTCAGTCCGGCCGAGAATCCGCCGCGCCCCGATATAGATTAGATAGCCGGCACCCGCGTATTTGACGACCGCGAAGGCAAGCGCCGAGGAGGCCAGCAGCGCTGACAGCCCGAGGGCGGCCGCCAGCACATGCACGAGCGTTCCCGTCGTGATACCGCAAACCGAGGCCAGCCCGGCAATGCGGCCCTGCTCGACGCTGCGCGCAACGATATAGAGAACGGCCGGACCCGGTGTCAGCAGCAGCAGGATCGCCGCCACGGAAAAAACTCCGAGCGACGCCGCGTTTGGAATCACGATGTCCATGCAACGAAGCCCCGTCTGTACGAATATCGCCTTACCTTAGCGGATGCAGGACAAACCTGCCAACCGGCTCGGAACACATCGCAGCACAGAATCTCAATTGGGCAACGGAATCGACGGTGATCGTAGTAGGTCCTTCACGATCCTCGGCGCGAACTCTCCCCATTCGACACCGACGCTGTCTCCAACCTTTCGGGATACATACGCCGTGATCACTTCGGCGCGCTGCGAGCGCGATGGCATCTTAATACTTACTTCAACGAGGGAGTTAAGCCGCAGATCAACATCGGCTTTCATGAGCGCACCGCTCAAACTGAGGTTCTTCATGCAACCGTCGGCACATGCCAAGGTATCCGCCGACACCTGGACCGGGATATTGACTTTGACCCGGTCGCCCCAGCGACTTTCTTTTCCGTGCCAACCGTGTGCCATGATACATATCTCCTTCGTTTGATGACGCAAACTAGGCGAAATAGAATCTCGCAACGTACGCAATCGGTTCTATAGCATTGAGTTTCTTTGTATGCTCCGGCTCCTCGGATTGTGCGCGCCACCGTCATGAATTACCGTTCGGTACCATACTCAGGGATGCCCTGGTCGAGGGTTAGGGAGAACCTTGCATCTGATCGCCACTCAAGCAGAAAGCCGCGTGAAGAAGGGTCTCCGCATTCTATGTTCGCTATCGTACAGACATCGTTACAGCTAACCCGATAGAAAAGCCCACGCAGAGTTCTCTGCTACGCGGAACAAAGGAACTTCCATGGCAACGCAAACAGATTCGTCACCTCAGCCGAACAAATCAAGAGCGAATTCAGCTCATCAGATCGCTCAACACGTGCAACCTGAGATTGTTGCACGTACCGTGCCCAGAGTGATCCCGAAAGGGATCGAACCGCCCACAGACGAGCAGCGCCGCGAGCTCATCGCAGTAACCGCCTATTACTTGGCTGAAAGGCGTAACTTTCAGCCGGGCCATGAGGATGAGGATTGGCTCGCGGCCGAAGGCCAGATCGGGCGCTTGGACGCCGCTGTGTCCTAGCGGTGTACCAACGCGATACTGCCGACTGCGTAAGCGCCCCAGCGCACAGACGCCGCCTATAAACATTGCTATTGGTTACTGTGCGGGTGGGTATGCTTACGTATGGGATGAAGCCCGGCGCACTTCATTATCTCGGTCCGAAAGCGTGGGAAACACTCTGGATTTAGAACGGCAACGCCTATATGACGTCGGATCGGTATCACACTGACAGTCCCCCCGACGAGCTCGCTTCGTTGGCGTTGGCAATGAATCAAACCCATGACGTCACAGAAAAACTCGGGTTGTGTGCGGATAACCTTGGCTCGTCCAACGACGTGGCGAAGATGAGGCAAGCTGCAGGCGCGAGCGCGCTTTCAGCCGATAAGTCCCTGGCGAACAATCAAAGGGTCCAGCGCGAAGTGCAGGAATGTGCTCACGATCTGCATGAACTCACCGAGACGTTGATGGATGGGATCGGCGAAGTGAAGGAGCAGGCTCGGATCGCATTGGCCGAGTCCAAAAACGCGTTGGCAAGTTCTGAGGCTGCCTTGGCGACCGCACAGGATGGCGAGAAAAAGGCACAACTTCGTGTGCTGCACGATGCTGCGACTGGTCTGGCGAATCGCGACCTATTCGATGACCGGCTGTCACATGCAATTGCCCTGGCCAAGCGCCACGATTGGACGCTGGTGGTAATGTTCCTCGGCATAGACAGTTTCAAATTAATAAATGACACGCATGGTCACGCCGTGGGGGGCCGCTTATTGCGGGAGATAGGAAAGCGCCTGTTAAAACATGCTCGCGACGAGGACACGGTGTGCCGAAACGAGGGCGGTGAATTTCTGTATTTATTGATGAATCCGCGAGGCAGTGAGAATATTGTGAGAATTGCGGGCGCCCTGCTAAAGACTATTACTCAACCCATTGACACGGGGGATTACCGACAACATGTCATCAAGGCAGCCATCGGTATCGCCTCTTATCCGGTAAACGGCAGTACTGGGGAACAATTGATAAGTAACGCTCACACTGCCATGTACCGCGCGAGAAGCAGTTCAAGCGGCTGCGTATCATTCAAGGCGCTGGAACCGGAGCGGAACTCCGCCAGAGAGCCGGGATTGCCGTCTTAGCTCCAAAGCAGCCTGCCGTTGCCGACGATGGGTTTGAACTTACTCGTGGCAGTTGGCGTATTCCTTACGGCTCATATGGCCATTGTGCTTCACGTTGCATTTGTCAAAATTCTTGCTGACGTAATCGTCGTTCTTAACGTCATCGGAAGTTAGATACCCGTGCCGTTGAGTATCGACGGTATTGAAATCCGGATGCGTCGTCGGTGCGCGTTGCGTATCGCCTTTGTTGGCATCGTCTGAGTAGGCCGCCGTGCATGCAAAGAGCAATGCGGCGCACGTCAATGAAGCGAGGTAGGTTGATTTCAAAACAATTCTCCTGAAGTTGTGAATGTATGGCGAAAACAGGCAGATGTCACAACTCTGCGTGACTGGTCGTAGCGCTGTGCCATCGGGACCCCCGGGCGCTCTGTCCCAACGAGGCGGTTGATTAATACTGAACGTAGCGACTGTAGGCGGGTCCACTGCTCCCGTCTGTGCGCTGGCGCGCGCAGCTAGCGTATGGCGCAACACTAGATGCGTCCGGTGCGTCTGGCGCTCAGCATGACGTCGAGCCATAATCGATAAGGGGTCAACCAAAGGAGGCTGGTGAACGTTCTGCTCGAGAAGCAAGGGAAGCCTGGGCTGGAATACCTCGATTATCTCGGCCGGACTGTTCCGTGGTGATGAAATCGGTATCTACCTTCCTTGCTGCGTGCGCGCTGCTGGCCGCGGCGAATCCGGCGAATGCCTGGGGTGACCTTGGCCACAAGATCACGGCACTCATCGCCTACCGCCATTTGACACCCGCGGCGAAGATAAAGGTCAATGCCATGCTGGCCGGCGACGCCGATACCTTGACGGCGCCGGACTTTGCCAGCCGCGCCACCTGGGCGGATAAGTACCGCAACAGCCATCGCGAAACGGCGGCCTGGCACTACGTCAATGTGGAGATCGATCATCCTGACCTCGAATCAGCCTGCTTTGGCTTCCCGGCGCCGGATGCCGGTCGAGTTGCGCGCGCCGGTCGCACACGGGACTGCATCGTCAACAAGATCGAGGAGTTCGAGGCCGAGCTTCAATCTTCATCGACCACTCCCGCGGAACGGCTGATGGCGCTGAAGTTCCTGATGCATTTGGTCGGCGATCTACATCAGCCGCTGCATGTCGCCGACCACGACGACCGCGGCGGCAATTGTATCGGCCTGTCGCCTTCGCCGGACGGCCACGACACCAATCTCCACGCTTACTGGGATACCGGCGTAGTGGAAGCGCTGGGCCGCACGGCAGACACCATCGCCGATCGCCTCGATCGGCGCATCACACCGAGTGAACTTTCTGCCTGGGCACATGGAGATGCCAGGGCCTGGGCCATGGAATCCTTCGAGCTTTCGCGCAAGGACGTATACGCTCTGCCGTCCCGCCCCACCTGCAACGATCGCGGCACGGTCGCTCTGACGCCGGCGTACATGACCACCGCCGTTCAAGATTCCGAGCTACAGCTCGAAAAGGCCGGCGTTCGTATGGCTGTTTTGCTCAATCGTGCACTGGGAACTTGAGTGGCTGCTGCTTTGACTAATCGCGTAGTACTCAACCCGGCGAAAAAACGTCCTCGTTGCTGGAGGGGCGAATGCCCGCACGCAGCTGATGTACCAAGACGAAATAGCCCATGACGCAAATGCCGACACCCGCTGCCCACAAGGGCCATCGCATCCAGGTAAAGCGGACGTATATCCAACCGGAGGGCATGAGACCAAGATAGGCCGGTAGAAAAATGCGCTGATAGAGCGTAACCCAATACCCATAAACCGTATGTCTGTGGGTTGGAAAAAGAGACAATGCCTGCAAAGGAATGATGACGAACGCATAGGCTGCAACCTGCGCGACGTTCACTCCCGCGTTCAGCACGGCACGATTGATCAGCAGCGTGAGGCCAAGCGCGGCCAATCCGGGCAGGGTCCCGAAAAGCTGCAGCCATCCGGCCAGCTGCTTCGCGCTCAACGGCAGGCAGCGCAGAGGCTGAAACGCCCGGCGAACTTGATAGGTCAGCAAAAACCCCGCCGTGGAAAGACCGATGAAATACACCCAGAAAAGTGCGATCGAGGCTCGCGGAAATACTCGCTGCAGCGACACGATGATCACCGTTGCAACGACCGCGAAAATTGCGGTGCGCTGCGCAAGCGGTATCAATATCACACCGATGCCGTGGCGATGCATGCCCCAGAGGGTTGAGCGCAAGCGCGCGGATCTCGCGCCGCGATCCGCGAGGTCCGGCCAACGCCAATCCATACCGCGATGCGCCCGCACTGCGGAGACGAGCAGCAGCGTCATGCCCATGCACCCGAAGACGATGGAGTAGGGCCGCGCATCCGATCCCACGGGCAGTCCGTAGACGAGCAGCAGCGTCGAGCCGATCACCGCGGCAGCGATTCCAGCCTGCCGCAGTCTTGCGGCGGGTCGCTGCGATGAGCGCAACAGCGTGGCCAGTACACCGAGTGCCGCCCAGGTTGCGAGGAGGCCGTCCAGGATGGCGGTGGCACCCGGAGCTGGTAATCCGCTGGAACGCTGCGAAGCCCAGGCGATCAAGGTCAGGAGCGTCAGAAATATCCCTGGGGCGCCCGCCATCGCCCACCACCGAAACAGGCTCGCGTCCCGCGACGTCAGCGGCAGGCTGCGCCAGACCAGACTGTGAGTGTTGAGCGCTGCCACCGCGCCCCAAAGGCCGAGCAGCACACCGGCCGCCGGCACTCGATCGTAGCCTCGCCACCAATAGGCGCCCGCCATCATGAATTGCAGCAGTCCGAGCAAAGCGTACGGCCACACGCTGCGCGCCAGGTATCCCTTCAACAATCGATAAACCTTGGAATTCATGCCGCACTCATCTGCGGCCACCAGCCGCTGCCGCCGTTCGCGCCTTTGATCAACGCGAGAAACAAATCCTCGAGCGTGAGAGGAACCTGCGCCAGCACCTCGATTTGCGGTATCTGAAGGGCGTCGGCGGCCACTAGGTCTCCATCGACCAGCAGCCGTACACGATCGCCTTGACGATCGATGACGGAGACCCCGGGTACGCTCAACGGGGTGTCGCGCAGTATCCGCGCATCGAATTGGCGGTAACGATCGACCAGCTCATCCATGCGGCCGCAAGTCAGCAGCTTGCCTTGACTCACGATGGCCGCATGATCCGCAAAGCGTTCCAGATCCGTCAGCTGATGCGAGGAAATCAGAATGGTACGACTCTCGCCAGTCATGAATTTGAGCAACTCCGCGAACAACTGACGGCGTGCGATGGCATCGAGACCCAATGTGGGCTCATCCAACACCAGCAGCTCCGCGTCTCGAGACAGCGCCAGTATCAGCGCAAGCTTCATGCGTGCACCGAACGACAGCGCGCTCACCCGGGCGTCGCGATGTACGCCGAATATAAATTGCAGTTCCTCACAGCGCGCCGCATTCCAGTCGGGATAGAACCCGCGGATAAAATCGATCGCACGTCCGACGGTTCCCCAGGCGCGATAGTCCATGTCGGGGCTTACGTAGGCGGTGCGGCGCTTGATCTCGACTTCGTCATGACGAATATCGCGATCCAGCACCCGGATGCTGCCCAGAGTCGGCTCCCCCATGCCCATCAACATATTGAGCGCAGTGGATTTTCCGGCGCCGTTGGGTCCGATCAGCGCATAGATCGACCCGCGCGGCACGCTCAGGGTCAAGGACCCGAGGGAGAATGCGAGCCCGAAGGATTTCCGAACACCTTGAAATTCGATCGCTGATGCACTCATGGGGCGCTACCTCGGATGTGCTCGTGATTCGATTCGGCTGGCTGCGATTTGAGTTCATCGCGCAGCATTTGAATTAGTTCGCGGTCCGTCACGCCCGCCTGCCGGGCCGCATGAATGGCGGATCGCAGTGCGCCGCGCGCCGCCGCCCGCCGATCCGCTCGAGTCCGATCATTGCCGCGCGCGGCCACAAAGGTTCCCAACCCTTGTCTGCTGAAGGTAATCCCCTCGCGCTCCAACTCCTCATAGGCTCTTTTCACGGTGATCAGGCTCACCAAGAGTTGCTCGGCCAGTACCCGATAAGAAGGCAGCGCACTGCCGGCGGTGAGACGATCCGCCAGCACTTCGCGCTTGATGCCGTCCACGATTTGTTGGTACAGCGGACCTGAGGCAGGCGAAAGGGGCCCCAAATGCAAATTTGTCGGCGCGTCGGTCACCGCTACTGTATATACTAACTATACTCAGTAGGCAAGACGCTGCGAATTTATGGCGGTGAAACCCGCCGGAACGTCAAAAGGAGAGACAGTCCAACAGATTGATTGCACGAGCTTCCGGCTAGGAGACCTCCAGTGCGGCGGCCGCGATCTGATTCAGCACGGCCATTTTGTCGATCGGCAGCTCCAGGTTGGCCGCCGCCAGGTTTTCACGCAGATGTTGAACCGACGAGGTGCCGGGTATCAGCAGAATGTTGGGTGCGCGCTCGAGCAGCCAGGCGAGCGCCACTTGCATCGGCGTCGTGCCGAGATCCTTGGCGACATTGGAGAGCGCCGCCGACTGCAACGGCGTAAAGCCGCCGAGCGGAAAGAACGGCACATAGGCGATGCCGTCGCGGGCGAGAGCATCGATCAAGGCATCGTCGGTCCGATGCACCAGGTTGTACGAGTTCTGCACGCAGACGACTTCGCAGATCCGGCGCCCTTCCGCGATCTGCGCGGCAGTGACGTTGCTCAGCCCGATGTGACGCACCAGGCCCTGCCGTTGAAGGTCGGCCAGAACCGTGAGCGGCGCTTCGATCGACCCTTCGGCGGGACCATGGATGCCGAACATGCTGCGAAGGTTGACCACCTCGAGCACATCCAGGCCGAGATTGCGCAGATTGTCGTGGACCGCCTGGGTCAGTTCTTCGCGCGAGAAGGCCGGGATCCATGATTTATCCTCTCCGCGCCGGGCGCTGATCTTGGTGACGATCACCAGGTCTCTGGGATAGGGGTGCAGCGCTTCGCGGATGAGTTGATTGGTGATGTGCGGACCGTAGAAGTCGCTCGTGTCGATGTGATCGACGCCGCTCGCCACCGCCTCGCGCAGCACTGCGAGCGCCCCCTGCCGATCTTTCGGGGGCCCGAATACCCCCGGTCCGGCGAGCTGCATCGCGCCGTATCCGGCACGCTTCACGGTGCGAGCTCCGAGCGAGAATGCTCCGGCTTTGCTGATGTCAATCACTGCCTTCCTCCTTCAGTCATCGTGGCACAATACCTGGACCCTTTCCCCGCGGCGAGGTTCGACCATGATTACTCTTTTTCACCGCGCGCAGACACGCTCGACACGTTTCATTTTCCTGCTCGAGGAACTCGAAGCGCCATACCAGATCAAGCTCGTGACGACGCGAACTCGCGATGGGGGCGCCGTGGACCCGCACAACCCTCATCCGCACGGGAAAGTGCCGACGATTTCCGACGATGGAGTCATCGTATTCGAATCGCCGGCCATTGCGCTTTACCTGACCGATAAATTTCCGAAGAACCGGCTCGGCCCCGTGGTGGGTGAACGCGAACGCGGCGCCTATCTTTCGTGGTTGAGCTACTACACGGGGGTGCTGGAGCCGGCGTTCATGTCCAAATTCATGAAGGTGGAAGTGCCTCGCGGCACCGCCGGATGGGTGGCGGTGGAAGAGGCGATGCCCACGATGATAAAGGCCCTGTCCCCGGGCCCTTACATTCTCGGCGAGCGCTTCAGTGCGGCGGACGTGCTTTACGGCACGACATTCGCAATGTTCGGGCAAAGCCCGATGATGCCGAAATCAAGCGTCATCGACGAGTACGTGAAACGGGTGGTCGGGCGGCCCGCATTTGCACGGGCGCAGGCTCGGGACAAGGGCTGACGCCTTCGGACCGCTCACCGGTCGACCGTGCGCGCGAGATGTTCGGGGTACCGGGCCCCTTGCACGTCGATCTGGGCTGCGGCGCCATCGATGCCGCGCAGGTCGTCCGGGGTGAGTTCGACGGCTGCCGCGCCGAT
>Ga0208193_1001272_pt1 | contig 11292 bp, 9 predicted proteins | sample June2015DPH_17_2_FD_184716 | JGI IMG/M metagenome (GOLD analysis project Ga0208193, IMG submission 184716) | Peatland microbial communities from SPRUCE experiment site at the Marcell Experimental Forest, Minnesota, USA - June2015DPH_17_10... | ecosystem: Environmental > Terrestrial > Soil >...
CGCAGCGCCGCCGGTCAGAGCGGCACACACCGCCGCTGCCGTCAAGAGTTTCTTGATCATGGAATCCTCATGCGTAGTCATAGTTAGTGTTCAAACACGGGTACACGGCCACGCACGCCGGAACCTCCCGGAGGGTGTGAGCCGTGCAACACGTCGGGCGGCACTGTCGTGGAGCCGGGACCGGTTCATATGACGTATATGTGAATTTTGTGTAACACCGGAACTCCCCTGCGATTGCTGCCCCGAGCGGCACTCCATTCGCTGAAATCACAAAAGCGTCAAACAAGCGTGCGACGATCGCCTCCCTCATGGCAGCACACGTCAAAATCGATCCGCAGCTGCGTCAGTGGATCGAACACAATTTGGATCGCGGCTGCGCGCCTGAACAGCTGGTCGAGGGCATGATCGCCCAACGTTTCGATCCCCCGATCGCCCAGGGGCTGGTGCGCGCGTTCGTCGATGCACGCGCCGGGGGTGTGCCGCTGACTGCCGACATGGTGAGTATCGACATGCCCACCGGGGCCTACGCGGATGACGCGCCGCGGATCGCGGCAGGCAGTTCGATCCTCACATCGGATCGGGTCGTTTCGGTCGTGGCACGCTTATCGCGGCCGGTCATTGCCGTGCTGGCCAATGTATTGAGCGCCGAGGAATGCGAGCAGCTGATTGCGCTCGCCCGGCCGCGCTTGACGCCTTCGACCGTGGTCGATCCAGGCACGGGTGATAAACGCCCGGCGGAATATCGAGACAGCGAGGGGATGTTCTTTGCGCCGGGCGAGACGCCGTTGATCGCGGCTTTGGATGCGCGGCTCTCGAAGATCATGAATTTACCCGTCGATCACGGCGAAGGCCTGCAAGTCCTGCGTTACGGTCCTGGCACTCGCTTCACGCCCCACTTCGATTTCCTGGTGCCCAGCAATGCGGCCAGTGAACAGTCGCTGCGCCGCAGCGGGCAGCGCGTCAGCAGCCTCGTCGCCTACTTGAACGATGTACCGGGCGGAGGCGAAACGACTTTCCCCCGCGCCGGCTTATCGGTTTGCCCCCAACGGGGGAATGCCGTGTACTTCGAATACTGCAACAGCCGCGGTCAGGTCGATGCGGAATCACTGCATGCCGGCGCGCCCATCACCGAGGGGGAAAAGTGGGCGGTGACGAAATGGATGCGCCAACGGCCATTCGTCTCAGCGACGGCGGCTCGCTCCCCAACCTAGGTTGCGCCCCTCAAGCCAAGGCGCCAAAGACGCCCGACCGCCACGGACAGCTCATGCACAGCAGCGCCCATGATTTAGCCGCCTTACTGCACCCTATTTCACTAGCCGAGTTTTTCAGCAGCTATTGGGAATGCAAGCCGCTGGTGATTCATCGCAAAAACGCGAAGTTCTACCAGGGATTGCTTACAAATAGCGACCTCGAGGACATCATCTCCACCTCGGACGCACGATATCCGGCGATCATACTTTCGAAGGGCGGCTCTTACTATCCGCCTCATGCCTACACGACAGATATTACCATTGGTCAACTGACGTTCCCTGGAGTGCCGGACGTCAACAAGATTTCCATGGAGTACGGTAAAGGTGCGACTGTCTCGCTACCCGCATTGCATCGAACTTGGGGACCTTTGAGCGGGCTATGCATCAGGCTGGAAGAGACGCTCGATTACGCGGCTCACGCAAACGCTTACATAACGCCTGGGGGGACCGCCGGATTTACTCCCCACTACGATACCCATGAAGTTCTGGTGGTACAGATCGCCGGCAAGAAGAGATGGCTGGTCGACGAGCCGCCGTTGAAGTTGCCCCATAGCAGCCAGAAGTTCAAAGCCGAGAGCTTTACTCCGGGGCCAAGGGTCATGGAGACTGAATTGGTGGCAGGCGATGCTCTGTACTTACCGCGCGGCTACGTGCACTCCACGACGACATCCGATTCTCACTCGGCGCACGTCACCATAGGCCTCAATGTTCTTACGTGGGCCGACATTGCCTGGGAATTCATACCGTCCTGCGTTGAAAATGAGGAGTACCGCAGGGCGTTGCCCCCGGGATTTGCGAGTCGAACCGAACTTCGGCCCGCATTGAAGCACCGGCTGGCGCAAATGCTTCCCGGCGTTCCCGTAGAACATGATGTGCTCATTGATCGAGCGATCTCGCTGGTGCAATCGATGCGGCGCCGGATCCCGGCGCGCTTTCGCGCCGACGTGACTGTCATAACCGCGAACTCGCTGCTGCAGACACCGATTAAGCAGCGATATGACGTCGCACAGGGCAAAGACCCCCTCACACTTGACTTTGACGGAAAGAGATTCATCTTTCCGAGTGCGTTGAGCGGGATTCTCGCGGCCATGTGCGCTCGCGCGACATTTCGCGTGGCAGACCTCGCCGCCGGCCCCGATACTGAGGCGTGGCTCACCTTTGCGCGCACGCTACAAAGAATTGGCTTCCTGCAGGTCAATCGCGCATAGCTCCGCCGGATCGGCGTCCACGTAGATATGCTCAGCACTAAGACCAGTCTGATGGCGCCGGTACATCTGCGTATAGGCATCTTCAAGGTGTTTGGTGAATCGCTCGGTATCGAACAAAGGCATCGTCAGGCGATTCCTGGACAGCTTTTCCTTCAGTTCCGACAGCCGGGTGGCATTGCCCGCGAGCGCCACTGCCATGGCCTCGTATTGCTCCTGCGTTGCTTTGATCAGCTCCGGCAATCCGACGGCATTGAGCAGGCTGGCGGCGACGCGTCCCGCAAACGATTCTCCGACGCAGGTCAGTACCGGCAACCCTGCCCACAGCGCATCGCTGGCAGTGGTATGTGCGTTATAGGGCAGCGTATCGATAAACAAATCCGCCGAACGATGCCGCGCCAGATGTTCCGGCAAGGTCATACGCCGGGCAAATAACAGACGCCCGGATTCCACGCCCCTCGCTTCGGCTTCCCGGCGCAGATTGTTGGCCGCAGTCTCGTTGTCCTCTAACAGCCACAGGACGCTGCCTTCCACCTGTTTGAGTACGCGCATCCAGCCATCGAAGGTGTTCGGCGTAATCTTGAAGTTGTTGTTGAAGCAGCAGAAGACAAAGCCCGTTGGTGGCAAACCAAGCTCTGCACGCGTGAACTCCTTGTCCGATATCCGTCTCTTCCGATCATTCACTTGGTAGCTGTTGGGAAGGTAGACTATCTTCTCGGTATAGTGTTCACGACTTTCCGGCGGAATGAGTATCGGGTCCGCGACGATGTAGTCAATGTAGGGTGCGCCCATCGTACCCGGATAGCCTAGATAGTTGACCTGAATGGGGGCGGCTCTACGGGAAAAAATGCCGGTTCTGGCTCCTTCGGTAAATCCTTTCAAATCGACCGCAATGTCGATTCCCAGGTCCCTGGATAACGCAGCGACCTCGCTATCGGTTTTGGTGCGCACGTCCACAAAGCGGTCAAATGCAGCAGACAAACGCATTCGCATCTCATCGCGGTTGTCGGCCCCGTAGGAGATCCCCACGAGCTCGAATCTTCCCCGGTCGTGCCTCTCGAATAACTCCGCCATCAAATAGGCAGTCGCATGGTCTTGATAATCGGCAGAGTAGTAGCCGATTCGAATCCTGTTACCGGAGCGTCTTTTCAGCGGTGACCTTGAAGGAGCTTCAGGATACCTCGCGTCTACCAATATTTGCGCTGCCTGACGCTGTATCGCCAACGAGTCAGTCAGAGCAAGGAGGGCAAAGGGTGGCGTAGCTTTCCTTTGTTGCTTGACTTTGCCGACGAGGCAGTCGATGTGAGGATCGATTTCTTTCCACTCGCAGCGGTGCCTCCTGAATAGCAACCACGCGCCGTATAACCAATCCAGATCAGGCCTTAAGTTCCGCGCCCGCTCGTAGCTCTCCAGAGCATCCTCGAAGCGTCCCAGCGCCCGCAGCGTATTGCCGCGGTTTTTGTAGGCTTCGGCAAAACCGGGGTTGAGCTTGAGCGCTCGCTCGTAGCTGTCCAGCGCATCTTCAAAGCGCCTGAGTCCCCGCAGCGCATTGCCTTGGTTATTGTAGGCTTCGGCATAGTCTGGCTTGAGCTTCAGTGCTCGCTCGAAGCTGTCCAGGGCATCTTCAAAGCGCCTGAGTTCCCGCAGTGTATTGCCGCGGTTGCAGTGTGCTTCGGCAAAGCCGGGCTTGAGCTTTAGCGCCCGCTCGTAGCTGTCCAGCGCGGCCTCGGGACGCCCGAGATCCTGCAGCGTATTGCCTTGGTTGTTGTACGCTTCGGCATAGTCGGCATTGAACTTCACCGCTCGTTCGTAACTGTCCAGCGCATCTTCAAAACGCATGAGTTCCCGCAGCGTATTGCCTCGGTTATTATAGGCTTCGGCAAAGCCGGGCTTGAGCTTCAGCGCTCGCTCGTAGCTGTCCAGCGCGGCCTCGAAGCGTTTGAGCTCCAGTAGTGTATTGCCTCGGTTATAGTAGGCCTCAGCGTAGTCAGGCTTGAGCTTCACCGCATGCTCGAAGCTGTCCAGCGCCTCCTCGAAGCGTCCGAGTTGCTGCAGCGTATCGCCTCGGTTGTTGCAGACGTCCGCATAGCCGGGATCAAGCTTCAGCGCGCGCTCGTAACTGTCCAGCGCGTCCTCGAAGCGTCCGAGGTCTTTGAGCACATTGCCGTAGTTGTTGTGCGCAGTCGCCGCATGTTGATTTGCAGCAACCGCGCGTCCCAACAAGCGAGCCGCCTCCTCTGCACGTCGCGTCTGTGCAGCGATGACGCCCAAAAGGCTCAACGCATCAAAACAGTCTCCTCGCGCCGCGAGTATCCGTCGACACACCCGCTCCGCCTCGGCCCATTTGCCGCGGGTATATGCCACTGTCGCATGCTGCATAGCATGCGAAATAGCTACCGCCATTGAATCACCGTCAGCGCTGGGCTCATTCATGGATCAATTGTGCCGATTTACCCGCCATTACGAAAGCAGCGCCAGCGTGATGGCTTGGAGGATGTCCAATGCCGGCGAGTCAGCAGCCTCGCCGCATACTTGAACGATGTACCGGGCGGAGGCGAAACGACTTTCGCCAGCGCCGCTTCGTGTCTGCCTGAGTCCGCCCACCTCGTCGTCTAGGCGGATACGAAATGAACACGCTGGGCATACCACCATCTACCCCAATAGGCGGTCACGAGAAGTCCGAACCCCGTAAATGCAATCTTCAGGGCCAGAGGTGGGCCCATTTTGTCATTCATGAGGAACAGACTCGCCACGCTATAAGCCCACGCACTCGCAATCATTAAGAATCCTGCAATCCACGCAATGCGCGATCTCATGAATATCCCCACAGCAATGGCCAACAACAGCACCCCTTCCGCGGCCGCAATGTACCTAAAGGCTGCTGACGAATACATCGAAGCGAATTGGAAGGAGTCCCGGCCCGCGGAGCGCATTCCCAAAACGACACCCACAAAGTTTATTGCTCCCATCAACCCCAGCACACCTGCAGTAACGATCACCACCATGGGTCTGCCGGCAAAGACGGGAGACGCTGTTGCCGCCGGAATCGTCTGCGCCCCGGCCGAACTGCCGGCAGTAGCGCCAATTGCCCGTTTGACCACATCCGCAAGCCACGCGGCGTCATTTCTAGCCAGCCACTTACCAAACCAAACCAGGCCAACTCCGAAGCCGCACATGGTGATGGGACCGAATACCAACGCGAGGGTGGCGGATTTCGAGGCAGTCTGGGCAAAGGGGGCGGCGACTCCAAAAGCGACCAGAAAACCGAACCAAACGGTCATAAACACCTTCACGAAGCCAAGCATCGTGAATCGACCAACTAAAAATACGTGCTCACCGCGCTTGACGAATTGCCCGACCAAAAATGGCTTGAAAGAGTTGCGAACCATTGGAATGACCCGCTGCAACTTCACCTTGGACTCGGTGACTGTACCGACGGCAGCCGGTTCCGCGAGCGCAGAGAATACCGACCTCTTGGTGGCGGCGCGAAGCCGGGAGACCGACTCCTCCAGCCCGTAGGCGCTTTCCCATTCCACCGAAATGGACCCGTAAATCAGATTGACGAACCATCGAATCATTGGGGCAATCCCTGGGCGCCAACTACGGGGCTTAGATTATTCCAAGTTCTTCGATAGCGATCGTAACGCGTCACGCTTTAGGAAATCGTCACAATTACCCCGGCTTTCCCGAATTCTTGGCGGCCCCTTAGATTATCCGTTGGGTATACGGTCCTCCACCCGGCGACGTTCATCAATTGCATGAGGCTCCAAGTAGAATACGTACTGAGCCCGGCACGACCGCAGGAAACTCCCCGCGTTGTGTCCGGCACGGCGCAACACGGACCGGTGCGTCAACCACACTACGACGGCGGTGCCGGCGAAGAAAATCCGATGAGCCGAGCGCATCAAAGTGCGCAATGGAACGGAATGGCCGGCTCGCAGCGTCAGCAACAACTGAGACTCGAATCCGACATGCGCGAGCTCACCGGAAACGATGATACGGCAGAGATGCTGCAAGCGTTTGCAATCCGTAACTGATTCGAGCGCGCGGTAATACACGTTCCCAATCAGTTCAGCGCTGATGAGCACGCTTAGATACAGCTGCAGCCCGGCGAGCCGTCGTATATGACGAAAGACCCGATCGGTCCAGTCGGTTCTCTTCAACGGCATCCGGTGATCCTGCATGAAAGCCTGCAAGAGCGACGCATGACGCTGTTCCTCCTGGATGAGCAATTCAATTATCCTGACCAGGTGTGCGATCTGCCTCGCCCGTGCGAAACGTTCGGCCGCTCGCAGGAATGTCCGTCCCTCAGACTGTTCGCCGAGCTGAAACGTTGCGATGGAACTCGCAATCAGTCGCAGCTCACCGGGCCTCAGAACATCGCCAAGGCCGTGCGGAACACAGCCCGGGTGACGAGCGTGATGTTCGAAATGATTCAACCAGATCTCGAGATCTCCAGGACCCATGCCGCCATCCTCCTGATTACACTGAATCGAGTGTGAGAGCTCATTCAGGTAGTTCTATGGAGGAATTCGGGCAAATTGTGGCGGCCGCGATATCAGTCCACTTGACCCAGGATCATGCGCTGAGCCAGTTCCTGTACATGATTGTACGCACGGCGGCGGTCCCGGTCCGCTACGCCTGATGTGCTCGCGAATCGCATGGCGGCGGGCGTTCGACCTGAGTGCTGAGCACCCAATATGAGCTGCCGTGCTTGCTCCTGAGCGTCAACGCCGGGCAGCGAGGTCGCCCCATCTTGATGAGCGGCGGATATCACAGTTCGGCTCGGCGTCTTTCCACCCAGGAGTTCCCTCGCCTGCGTTTGCGCATCGCCCTCGGCATCGGCCGCCCATACAGCGCCGGTGTGAAATAAAAGTGCTGCCGATGCCAACATCAAAGGGCGACGCAGGCCTTTAACAGAGTTCAATGAAGTCATGATGATTCTCCAGATGTGAGGTGAAACAGAAATACGCATGTATATGCATGTAATAGGGTGAAATCGATGGTCAAGAAATATTCATCTGATCTCATAGCCGGTTAGGCTCCGGCGAGCTTATGCGCAACCAGATAGGACGCCTCTTTCACCCTCGTTGCCTCGGCGCGTCCCACTCGCTTCTCAAATGCCGTCTGCGCGGCCTCCCACTTCGGACTTACGCGCCGCAGCATGGTCTGGCCCGAAGAGGTTAGCACCCAACGGCGCTCTCGACGGTCGGTACCGAAATTTTCCTTCGCGAGGCCGGCTTTCCGCACAAGCGCCAAGGTTCGCGTCGCAGTCGTTTGATCGATGCCAATGGCATCGGCAATTTCCGAGGTGCTCAGATTAGGGACAGACTCCATCAGCTGCAACGCCGTGTATTGCGTCGCGTGAAGCCCGCTGCCAGAGAGCGCCTCTTCGTACAGAGTGGTCACGGCCCTGGCGGCTTGACGGATCGTTGCGCAGTAGCAAGGTAGCGATTGGAGTGCCATCGATTTCACCTCTGGCACTCACGTTACATGCATATACATGTATTGTCAAGAAAATCTCTCCGCATGTTCGGAGCGCCGCAGCAGCGCGAGGGATGCCGGTCCTTACTTTCCCCTTTCGGGACACCCGGCTTTGCTAGGCCCGAAGACCGAATATTAGGCTATTGCTATTTCAGCGTGGCGCCACTGCAAGAGTCCCCATCGCAGTCTGCGGTATGCAAGGCCGCTCTTTGCTGCTGGCATCGCCGAGACAAATGAGCTGCGGAGCCTGATCTTTGGGGATACCCTGCTTGATGAGTTGGTTATAGGCCGTCGCCATAACATCAGCGTTCTTTGTCGCCGCCTGCTGACGCTTCTCTGCGGTGTCCAGCTGGATCTGTGCGACTTGTCCTTCCTGGCGTGCGTCCGAGAATTTCCTCATCGAGGCGCGCGCTTCTGTCGAAGGGCCGAAACCGCGATTGAATACTTCCTCTACGACCACGTGATAAGGCTGGATGCGAGGAGTGATGCAGTCTTTGATGTTCTTAATCGTATCCGCGTCCTTCTCGACCAGATCTTTCGCATCTGTATGATTTACCACATTGATCATGCAGTCGAGGATTGGAGGAACGATCAGCTTTTCTTGAAGATCCAGCTGACTGGTCGCGCCGCGCACTCTATAGAGTTCGGCCATAACGCTCTCTTTGCCGGCTTCGCTGCGCGCAACATGGTAGCGGACCACCAAGGAACCAGTGACGGTCTGATTGTCATGTGTTTGGAGAGTCACACAATCCCTGTCGCATTGCTGCCCCTTGTCGATCGCGGTAATCGGAAGGGATTGCACTGTGTGCGTGATTCTTGGGTATTCAATATTGTTTATGCCAAACCATGTCCAATACCACTGAAGACCGGGAGTCACGTGATCATTGCTGATGACTCCATTCGTGGTTTGAATGGCCGTTTCATTTTGGCTCACCCGTGCACAGCCTCCGGTGCCAACTATCAGGAGTCCAGAAATGATCGCCAAAGTGGCACCGACTCTTCGAATGGGCTGGTCTCGCCGCGTCCTTGTACTCGTCCTCATGGCTCACGTTAGAACAACTGATGGCTTCCAAATGTTGCTCTAAGTCGCGCTTCTTTACGGGATGATGTCAGCACATGGAACTCGTGGTAACGTTCCTCTATTTGTGCAGCGCAGCACAAGCAGGCCGACAAGAGGAAGCCAAGACTGTCCTCAAAACGATGCAGGACTTTCGGCCGAGAATGGGGTGATCTCTTCGATCTCCGTTGTTTGCTCGACTTCAGGAGGTCGTGCGACGGGATTGAAGTCGCCGGACTGCCTCCGCCACAGCTCGGCGTAGAGACCACCCCGGCGCAGTAGCTCGCTGTGCGACCCATCGGCGACGATAGATCCGCGATCCAGCACGATGAGCCGATCCATATCCATGACCGTGCTCAAGCGATGAGCGATCGCGATCACCGTCTTGCCGACCATCGCCTCGCGCATCGCAGCTTGAATGATGTGCTCGCTGTGACTATCGAGCGCGCTGGTTGCTTCATCCAGCAACAGAATCGGCGCATCCTTGAGGATCGCCCGCGCGATCGCGATACGTTGCCGCTGTCCGCCGGATAGCTTGATGCCGCGCTCGCCCACCAGAGTGTTGTAGCCATGATCGAGCTCGACGATGAACTCATGCGCATACGCCCGCCGAGCTGCCAGCTCGACTGCCTCATCGGTCGCACCCGGTCTGCCATACCGAATGTTCTCCAGGAGACTGCGATGAAATAGGTTCGTGTCTTGTGGGATGAGAGCTATGGATCGTCGCAGGCTCTCCTGGGTGACTTGACGGATATCCTGGTCATCGATGCGGATTGCCCCCTCGACCACGTCGTGCATGCGCAGCAGGAGGCTCATGAGCGTGGTTTTGCCGGCGCCACTCGGCCCGACGAGTCCGACGCGCTGCCCTGCAGGGATGGTCAGCTCGAAGGCTTTGACGACATTGCGAGCATGCCCCGTCTTGGACGGTGCGTCGTACGCAAAGGCAAGGCGCTCGAAATGAATGCCGCCCTGTGTCACCTTCAGCTCAGGCGCGCCGGGCCTGTCCTCGATCGTTGCGGGCACGATCAGCGTGTCGATGCTCTCGCGGGCTGAGCCCAGTTGGTCATAGAACTCCGGGATTCGCTGTCCGATGTTGTACGCCGTCTGCAGAAGGGAGCTCGTGAGTGCGGTGATCATCACGAAGTCGCCCGCGCCGATCAGGCGATGCACCCAGGCGTAGAGCCCGCCGCCGACGAAGACTATCCACATCGCAATATCCATGACGTATTGGACGCAGCGCAGCCGGACGACGGCACGATAGGAGGCGCGGCGCCGGTCGCGCTCTTCCCCTGTGTAGCGCTTGAGCTCCTCGTCTTCCAGCGCCTGGTTGGCGAAGAAGAAGACGTTTCGGATGTTGGTCAGGACATCGACCACGCGGCCGGTGACGGCCGCCCTCGCCTCGTTGTTTGCGATGGCGCGCCGGGTGCACTCGCGCCCGACGAGCAGGCTGACGGTAAAGTACACGACGATCGCGGTCACAGCTGCCGCGCAGAACTGGGAACTCGCGACGTAGAAGTAAGCCGCGACGAACAGGAAGAAGCACGCTCCTGGGACGAAGTCGAACACCATCATGTCGAATAGCGCGAGCACCTGATCGGGAAGGAGCACCGCCCGATGCGCAATCTTTCCGGACAGCGTGTTCTCGAAATAGGCGCTCGAGAGGCGCTGAGCGTACGCGAAGACCTCCTCCTTGATTCGAACCAACATGGGGGAGCGTGTGTGGTAGGAGCTGAACCACATGCCGGCGTCCATCACGAAGCGGGCGACGACGAGAACGACGAAGAGCGTAAACGGCTTGACGAGCTTGCTTGCCTCGGCAGCCGGGTCGTGCATCGCCAGCACGGTGTCGGTCAGGCGTTTCGTCGCATAGGCAATCGAGGCGAATATCGCGCGTCCAAGCACCGGGAAGACGAGCAGCCCCAGACAGCCCCAGAGGAACTGCCGGAAGAAGTGGAACGTGAATGGCAATAGCCGGTTGGGCAGAATCTGAGCATTCATACGACGTCGACAGCAGCAAATGACATGCGGTTCCCAGTGACCGCTGCCGCCGTCAAAATGATACCCGCATCTCGGCGGGCCGTCTTGGTTTATTGAGTGGCCGGCGCTACCACTCCCCTACGCCAACCGAGTCACGTTGGCCCACAACTGACGAAGGCTGCCCAGTCCGCCGTTCGTAGAAGTCCATATAGTGGCGTCGCATATGAGTAATCGACCTCCAAAGACGTTGGGTTTGGATTGCAGCAACGCGTCGAAAGTCTTCCGTCCTTGCTGGATGAATGGATGTGGGGGTGCCTCT
>Ga0208193_1001273_pt1 | contig 11290 bp, 14 predicted proteins | sample June2015DPH_17_2_FD_184716 | JGI IMG/M metagenome (GOLD analysis project Ga0208193, IMG submission 184716) | Peatland microbial communities from SPRUCE experiment site at the Marcell Experimental Forest, Minnesota, USA - June2015DPH_17_10... | ecosystem: Environmental > Terrestrial > Soil >...
AAAGTACATAATCGCCGCGAAATAAGGGAACAAATCCCGACAAAGCCGGGATTTGGCCACATCGTTGCCCGCCGGCCGCGACAATCAGGGTGGCTGAGCGTTGAACATTTGCATGCGCGCAGCCTCAGGGCCTGTTCAGATGCGACGTTTGCTTTCGCTGGCATGGCTGGCCGCCATGGCCCTTCCATTTTCGCAAGCCGCCCTCGCCCAGCGCGCCCAATATGAGGCGCTGATTGCCGCCCATGCCCAGGCCAATCTGGTGCCGGAAGCGCTGGTGCATCGCGTAATCGTGCGCGAGAGCAAATACCGGGCGTCGCTGCTCGGGCGCGGCGGCGCGATCGGCCTGATGCAGATCAAGCTCGCTACCGCGCGCGGCCTCGGCTACAGCGGCACCGCCGAAGGGTTGCGCGATCCCGCAACCAATCTGATGTACGGCATCAAATATCTTGCCGGTGCGTTTCGCGCCGCCAATGGCGACCACGACCGCGCCGTCCACTATTACGCCGCCGGCTATTACCAGACGGCCAAACAGCAGCGCCTCGAACATTTGAAGGAGGCTGGATCAGGCCCAACGACCGTCCCGCCGAAGGAACTGCCGAAGGACGAGATCGCCGCCGCCAGGGATGCGGTCGAGGAGGACACAACCGCGAAAGATGGCGCCAAAGACGCCATTAAGCCCGAGGCGGCCCCCGCGCTGCAGGCAGATGGCACCGGCGTGAAGGCGCGTTGACACCCCGTACCATCGGTTTACATTGCGGGTGTTCCGAGGGGAGCTCCGATGAGGAGCTGAGATACCGCAAGCTCAGACCTTGCCAGGTCCGAGACCGCGATGACCCTTTGAACCTGATCCGGGTCATGCCGGCGAAGGGACAGGGATGTATCAGGGTTCGAAAGTGCAACGCGGGCCATTGCCCGTCGCGACCCGGGGAGAATCCCCTATTTCCATCATCGGGGCCGGGATTGCCGGCGCCTGGCAGGCACTGCTGTTTGCGCAGGCCGGCCACGCGGTCACGCTGCACGAGCGCAGCGACGAAGCGATGATGCTCTCCAGCAGCCATTGGGCCGGCGGCATGCTCGCGCCCTGGTGCGAAAGCGAAGTATCGGAGCCGATCATCAGCCGGCTTGGTCTGCGCGCGCTCGATCTGTGGCGGAGGGAATTACCGGACACGCCGTTCAACGGCTCGCTGGTGGTGGCGCACAGCCGCGAGCGCAACGATTTCGAACGCTTCGCGCGGCTCACCTCCGGCCATCGGCGGCTCGATGCCCGCGCACTGGCCGAGCTCGAACCCGTGCTGGAGGGCCGTTTCCGCGACGGACTTTTCTTCGCCGGCGAGGGCCATGTCGAGCCGCGCCGCGTGCTGCCGAAACTGCACGAGCGGATCATTGCCGCCGGTGGCACCATCAAGTTCAACAGCGAGGCAGGACCTGACGATATCGAGGGTGTCGTGATCGATTGCCGGGGACTTTGCGCGCGCGACACCCAGCCCGAATTGCGCGGCGTCAAGGGCGAGATGATCCTGATCGAAACCGACGAGGTGGAACTGGCGCGGCCGGTGCGCCTGATCCATCCGCGCTGGCCGCTCTATGTGATTCCGCGCCAGGACAGCCTGTTCATGCTGGGCGCCACCTCGATCGAGGCCGAGGATACCGGCGTCAGCGTCCGCTCCGCGCTGGAGCTGCTGAGCGCGGCCTATGCGGTGCATCCGGCGTTCGCGGAGGCGCGCATCGTCGAATTCGGCTCCGGCCTGCGGCCGGCGTTTCCCGACAATCTGCCGCGCATCAGCATCGACAAGGAGAAGATCGCCGTCAACGGGCTCTACCGCCACGGCTTCCTGATCGCGCCGGCACTGGCGGAACTGACGCTCGCTTTCGTCGAGCGCGGCCAGATCGACAACGAGGTGATGCGATGCGGGTGACCGTCAATGGCGAACAGCGCGAGATCGCGTCCGCAAGCGTCGACGCGCTGCTCGGCGAACTCGAATATGAAGGCACGCATTTCGCGATCGCGCTGAATTTCGACGTGCTGCCGAAGAGCCGCTGGGCCGAGACACCGCTTCGAAACGGCGACCAGATCGAGATCATCACCCCGCGGCAGGGAGGGTGAGGTGATGTTCGCAGGCCCACTCCATATGTCGTCCCCGCGACCGCGAGGATCCATAACCGCCGGCATTGCTGGTTACCAAATATCTCTGCGACGGAGTCGAAACGAGGGTGCACGGCGTATGGGTCCCCGCGTTCGCGGGGACGGCGAATGGAGAGCATCCCCATGCTGAACTTCTACGGCAAATCCTTTTCCTCCCGCCTCCTGGTCGGCAGTGCGCTGTATCCGTCGCCGGCGATCATGCAAGGCGCGATCCGCGCCTCGGGGGCCGAGATCGTCACGGTGTCGCTGCGGCGCGAATCCGCCGGCGGCAAAACTGGCGACGCGTTCTGGTCGCTGATCCGCGAGCTCGGCGTCACGGTGCTGCCGAACACCGCGGGCTGCCGTAGCGTGCGCGAGGCCGTCACCACGGCGAAACTGGCGCGCGAATTGTTCGCCACCCCATGGATCAAGCTCGAGGTGATCGCCGACAACGACACGCTGCAGCCCGATTTGGTCGGCCTGGTCGAAGCCGCCGATATCCTGACCAGGGACGGCTTTGAGGTATTTCCCTATTGCACCGAAGACCTCAGCGTCGCGATGCGGCTGGTGGAAGCCGGCTGCAGGGTGGTGATGCCGTGGGCGGCGCCGATCGGCAGCGCCAAAGGCATCATCAACCGCGATGCGCTGAAATTGCTGCGCGACCGGCTGCCCGACATCACGCTGGTGGTCGATGCCGGCCTCGGCGCGCCGTCGCATGCCGCAGCCGCCCTCGAACTCGGCTACGACGCGGTGCTCTTGAACACTGCGATCGCCAAGGCCACCGACCCCGTGGCGATGGCTTCCGCTTTCAAATCGGGCGTCGAGGCCGGCCGCATGGCCTATGAGGCCGGCCTGATGGAAGCCCGCGACTTCGCCTCTCCTTCCACTCCAGTGATAGGGACACCGTTCTGGCATGCCGTATCCTGATCGCTTCTATCCTGTCGTGGATAGCGTCGCCTGGGTGGCGCGGCTTGCCGCGCTCGGCGTCGGCACTGTCCAGTTGCGCGCCAAGGAGCTCGACGATTCCCAAGCGCTGCAACTGGTCCGCGACGCGCTCGCGGTGACCAGGGGCACCCGGACAAAACTGGTGGTCAATGATTACTGGCGCGCGGCGATTGCGGCCGGCGCCGAACATCTGCATCTCGGCCAGGAAGATCTGGCCGATGCCGACCTCAAGGCGATCCGCGACGCCCGCCTGACGCTCGGGCTTTCCACCCATGACGACGAAGAACTGGCGACGGCATTGCGCGCCAAGCCCGATTACATCGCGCTCGGGCCGATTTTCCCGACCACACTGAAATCGATGCGGTTCGCGCCGCAGGGCATCGCAAAAATCAGCGAATGGAAGAGACGCATCGGCGACATTCCCCTGGTCGCGATCGGCGGCATCAAGCTCGAGCAGGCCGCCGAAATTTTCGCGGCCGGCGCCGACTCGATCGCGGTCGTCAGCGACGTCACCCAAAACGCCGATCCCGACGCGCGGGTCGGCGCGTGGCTAAAGATGTTCACCCGGGCAGATGAGGAGGATGGTTCATGGCAACCTCGCTTTTTATCGCAAGGCTGATCGGCCCGGTGATGCTGGTCGCCGGGCTCGCCGTAGTGGCCAACCCGCGTGGGTTCCGCGACATGGCCGGGGAATTTTTGGCCAGCCGCGCCCTGATGTTCCTCTCGGGCTTCCTGCTCATGCCGGCCGGGCTCGCCATCGTGCTCACGCACAATGTCTGGACCGCCGACTGGCGCGTGCTGATCACCATCATCGGCTGGCTCAACGTCGTCGGCGGCGCGCTGCGCCTGTATGAGCCGCCGTTCCTGGTCAAGGCCGGCCACGCCATGATGCGGAAGCCGCTTTACATATCGATCGCGGGCGCGATCTGGATCGCGCTCGGATTGCTGTTTTGCTTCTTTGGATATTTGCACTGAAAAAACCGATCTCCGGAAGGGAGCACCGCCATGAACAAAACCATCAACACCGCCGAGTTGAAGCCCGCCGTGACCACCGGCCCGCTGCCCGCCTCGCGCAAGATCTTCGTTGCGCCGGATGAAGCGCCCGACCTGCGGGTGCCCCTGCGCGAGATCATCTTGAGCGAAGGCGCCGGCGAGCCGAACCTGCCGGTCTACGACACCTCGGGTCCCTACACCGATCCGGCCGTGACCATCGACGTCAACGCCGGGCTGGCGCGCAATCGCATCGCCTGGATCAAGGAGCGCGGCGGCGTCGAGGAATATCAGGGCCGCGACATCAAGCCGGAGGACAACGGCAATGTCGGCGCGTCGCATGCGGCGAAATCGTTCACCGCCCATCACAAGCCGCTGCGCGGGCTCGATGGCCACATGATCACGCAGCTCGAATTCGCTCGCGCCGGAATCATCACCAAGGAGATGATCTACGTCGCCAGCCGCGAAAATCTCGGGCGGAAAGTGCAGCTCGAACGCGCCGAGGCGGCGCTTGCCGACGGCGAGAGTTTTGGCGCCAGCGTGCCTGCCTTCGTCACGCCGGAATTCGTGCGCAGCGAGATCGCGCGCGGCCGCGCGATCATCCCCTGCAACATCAACCATGGCGAATTGGAGCCGATGATCATCGGCCGCAACTTCCTCACCAAGATCAACGCCAATATCGGCAACTCCGCGGTGACCTCGTCGGTGGAGGAAGAAGTCGACAAGATGGTGTGGGCGATCCGCTGGGGCGCCGACACCGTGATGGACCTTTCCACCGGGCGCAACATCCACACCACGCGGGAATGGATTTTGCGGAATGCGCCGATCCCGATCGGCACCGTGCCGATCTATCAGGCTTTGGAAAAGTGCGACGGCGATCCGGTGAAACTCACCTGGGAGCTCTACAAGGACACCTTGATCGAACAATGCGAACAGGGCGTCGATTACTTCACCATCCACGCCGGGGTGCGGCTGCCCTACATCCACCTCACCGCCAATCGCGTCACCGGCATCGTCTCGCGCGGCGGCTCGATCATGGCGAAGTGGTGCCTGGCGCATCACAAGGAAAGTTTCCTCTACACGCATTTCGAGGAAATCTGCGACCTGATGCGCAAATATGACGTGTCGTTCTCGCTCGGCGACGGCTTGCGGCCGGGCTCGATCGCGGATGCCAACGACCGCGCGCAATTCGCCGAACTTGAGACGCTCGGAGAACTGACGCAGATCGCGTGGAAGAAGGGCTGCCAGGTGATGATCGAAGGCCCCGGCCATGTGCCGCTGCACAAGATCAAGATCAACATGGACAAGCAGCTTAAAGAGTGCGGCGAGGCGCCGTTCTACACGCTGGGACCACTGACCACCGACATCGCGCCGGGCTATGACCACATCACCTCAGGCATAGGTGCGGCCATGATCGGCTGGTTCGGCTGCGCGATGCTGTGTTACGTGACGCCGAAGGAGCATCTCGGCCTGCCCAACCGCGACGACGTCAAGACCGGCGTCATCACCTACAAGATATCAGCGCACGCCAGCGATCTCGGCAAGGGCCACCCGGCCGCGCAATTGCGCGACGACGCGCTGTCTCGCGCCCGCTTCGACTTCCGCTGGGAGGACCAGTTCAATTTGGGGCTCGATCCCGACACCGCGCGCAGTTTTCACGACGAAACGCTGCCCAAGGACGCCCACAAGGTCGCACATTTCTGTTCGATGTGCGGCCCAAAGTTCTGCTCGATGAAGATCACCCAGGACGTGCGCGACTACGCCGCGACGCTGAACGACCCCGACAAACGCGCCGTCGCCGGCTTGTCCGCCGAAGCCTTGGCGAAGGTGGACGTCTCGAAGGATGAAGCCGAGAAGGGAATGGCGGCGATGTCTGAAAAATTCAGGGCCATGGGAGAGCAGGTTTACGTGGACGCGGAGAAGGTGAAGGAGAGCAATCGGGTGCTGTGAGAGTCCTCATCATTGCGAGCGCAGCGAAGCAATCCAGAAGCGGTGTAGAAGACTGGATTGTTTCGTCGCTTCGCTCCTCGCAATGACGGCCAATGGCGAAACTAGAATGAACGAGTTGGCATTGCCTGCACACGGCGGCGCTTGACCGACTGCACCCGCTGTCCGGGACTCGCCCGCCCCGCCGAAAATCGCGCCCCTCACCGCTCCTTCATCAGCGCATCGCGTGCCGCCGACAGCGCCTGGAATTTCGACACGCTGCCGCCGCCGTCGGGGTGCGCGGTCTTGGCGGCGCGCTTGTAGGCGCGGTGAATTTCGACGCCGGTAAGGCGGCAGTCGAGCGGCAGTCCGAGCAGTTGCCGATAGCGCTGCTCCGGCCCGAGCGGCTTCACGGGAATCTGACGCCGGCCGAAGCGCGGGGTGGTGAGCGTGTGCAGCACTTCCCGGACGACGCCGAGGCGGCACCGCGCGGCATTCGTGGTGATGCGGTCGGCGTTTTCATCCGAGGCGCTGCGCAGGATCGGCAGCGCCTGCATGGCCGCCTGCCGCAGCAGCGCCTCCGCGCTCGCTGCTGCGATATGCGCGGCAAGGCGCGCGGCCTCGCGATAGTCGGGCGCGGCCGCCGACCATATCCGCTCGACATCGAGCTTCCATTTTCCGAGCTGTCTATCCATGGCGCGGTACCAGACGCGTTGAATACAACACGCCGGTAAAGCTTTCCGTTTTCGCCCGCGCCAATTTGAATCAACTTGTGTCGAACTCTCTTGAGAGTCCGACACATTAGAGCGTGATGACTTTTCCTCGAATCGTCATCTCGCTCTATCTTTTTGTTTGAGCGCGCAGGATGGGAGGAGCGCAGCGATACCCATCACACCAATAATGTAAACTCGAACGATCGCCGAATCTTCAGGCAAGGCGATGGGTTTCGCAAAAGCTCAACCCATCCTGCGCCCCACCCGCTATTTCAGCGAGATCGCCAGCCCGCTCAAATCGGCGTTCGCCATCAGCCCGATCTGGCTGCCGGAAAGTTCCAGCACCGCGCCCTTCTGGTTGCTCAGCACGATCGCGCGCGCGCCGCCGCCGACCGCGAGCCCCGCGCCCGCCGCGCCATAGACGCCGGCGACATCCGAGGGCCGGTTGATATGGCTCACCCGGCCGCGCAGCACCGTCTTCGATCCGCCGAACACCAGGCCGTAGTCCAGCCCGCCGGCGGACAGCCCGTAGCTGCGGCCGCGGAAATTCAGTGTGCCGCCCCCGCCCGAGCCGCCGATGATCCATCCCGCCTTGTAGATCGTGAGCGTCACGGTGCCGTCCTCGGCACGCGCGGCGGAGGACAGCGTGACGCCGGCGCAGGCCGTCAATGCGAGCAGGGCAACACGAATGGCGGATGACATCTTCATAAATACGGTCTCCCATGGGATTTTGTGAAAGGGCGTTGCTGGTGGAATCGAATCATGCGGCGCGAGCTTAACCTATCTCGGGGCAAAAAGTTGGCGCACGACTGGGACGCTCTCCGCGCCGCTCGATTTCTTCCGGCCGTTTGAAGATTCAATCGGGATCACGACTGTAAACGCCTGATGCGCGGGCTTGACCCGCTTATCCATCGATCTATAGCAATCCTTGCCAGGTAAAATCGGGCAATCAGCCGCCAACCGATGTGACACCATGCTCACCCTCTACTCCTACCCCGATCTCTACGGCGTCGCCGACAACAACGGCTATGGGCTGAAGGTGTATGCCTTCCTCAAGCTCGCAAGCGTGCCGTTCACCCACCAGCATGTGTTCGATGCCTCCAGCGCGCCGCGGGGGCAGTTGCCCTATATCGTCGATGACGGCGATGTCATCGGTGACAGCGAGGCCATCATCGCGCATCTCACCGAAAAATATCGCCTGACCATCGACGCAGCGCTCTCGCCGGCGCAACGCACGACCAATCTTCTCGTCACCCGCATGCTGGATGACCTCTATTGGGTGATGTCGTATTCGCGCTGGCAGGACGAGCGCTATTTTCCGCTTTTTCGCGACGCCTTCATGGCGCAGCATTCGCGGATCGACGCGGCCGGCCTTGACAAGGCGCGGGACTACAACGCCCAGCGTTATTTCTTTCAGGGCATCGGCCGCTACGCGCCCGACCAGGCCTATGCGCGTGGATTGGCGGATCTAAAGGTGCTGGCCGATCTCATTCCCGCCGACGGTTATGTGCATGGCGCCCGGCCGACCAGTATCGATGCCGGCATCTACGGCTTCATCGCCAACATCCACTTTCTTCCGATTCCGACGCCGCTGCGGCAATTCGTGGCCGCGCATCCAAACCTGGTGCGCCATTGCGAGGCGATTCACGCCGCCGTGAGCTGAGACGCGGCTTTGAACCAATCGCGCGTTGGCGGCACTCAATCCATGTCCGGGACATCCGAAATCCCGGCGCCGGATATCCGCCAAGCCAGCTTTGCGGAGACGGTTAGATGTTTCTCACCAGGAGGCATTCAACCATGCGTCGACTTTCCGCCTTTTGCGCCGCCGCCGGCCTCGGCCTGGCCGCACTTGCCGCTTCGAGCCCCGCGCACGCCGACCCGTTTCATCTGATCCGCTGGTCGGACACCGGCTTTTGCCAGATCTGGGACGAAGGCATTGCGACCACGCCGTGGTCGGCGGACTACTTCATCGTCAGCCCGACGGTGCCGACCTTTGTGCACGCGCTCGCCATCAAGGATGACATGCTGCACGTTGGCGCCTGTTCGTTCTGATGCGAGGAGCGTCAGCGACGAAGCAATCCGGTCTGCCTTGCTTTGCTGGATTGCTTCGCTTCGCTCGCAATGACGCGTGCTATTGCCCGGCTATGACGAATAATTTGACTCCGCCACACTGCCGGGCCACCCTGCGCGCCACCGTCGCAAAGGAGCGTGTGCCGTTCCCATGTCCAACGCCCCGCATTTTGACATCGACGTAGCGGCGTTCTGGGCCGATCCCTATCCCGACTTCGCCAGGATGCGCCGGGAGGCGCCGATCGCGTTCGTGCCGCAGCTGGGATCGACCATCTTCACCCGCCGCGACGACATCTTCAGCCAGGAGAAACGCATCGAAATATTCTCCTCGCATCAGCCGGCCGGATTGATGAACCGGCTTATGGGCCACAACATGATGCGCAAGGACGGCGACGCGCACATGTCCGAGCGCGCGGCGATGTTTCCCTCGGTCTCGCCGCGCACGGTGCGCGACATCTGGCGCAGCCAGTTTCAGGCCCATGCCGACCGCATCCTCGAAGAGCTTGCGCCGCGCGGCGCCGCCGACCTCTGCAAGGCGTTGGCGCTGCCGCTGTCGGCCGAATGCCTGAAGGATGTCACCGGGCTGACCAACATGCGCTTTGAGGACATGGACGCGTGGTCGCAGGCGATGATCGACGGCATCGCCAACTACGCCGGCGACAGGCAAGTCGAGGCGCGCTGCCACGCCGCCACCGCTGGAATCGATGCCGCGATCGACGACATGATCCCGGTGGTGTCAAAACACCCGAACCATTCGATCCTCAGCGTGCTGCTCACCGCAGGCCAGCCGATCGAGAGCGTGCGCGCCAACATCAAGCTTGCGATCTCCGGCGGGCAGAACGAGCCGCGCGACGCCATCTCCGGCACGATCTGGGCGCTGCTGACGCATCCCGATCAGTTGGCGCTGGTGCGCGGGAAAAAGGCAAAGTGGATCGACGTGTTCGAGGAATATGCGCGCTGGATCGCGCCGATCGGGATGTCACCGCGCCGGGTCGCCAAACCCTGGTCCTATCGCGGCGTCGATTTCGAGCCGGAGGATCGGGTGTTCTTCATGTTCGGCTCGGCCAACCGCGACGAGGCCTGCTTTCCTGACCCCGACCGGTTCGACCTCACCCGCGACACCTCGAAAAGCATCGCATTCGGCGCCGGCCCGCATTATTGCGCCGGCGCCTTCGCCTCGCGCGCGATGGTTGCCGACGTGGCGCTGCCCGGCATCTTCGCGCGACTGACGGGCTTGCGGCTTGACGATTCAGAGCCGGTGCGGATCGGCGGCTGGGCGTTTCGCGGGCTGCTCAATCTGCCGGTCAAGTGGGACGCCTAGCGGGAATTGGCGCGTGCGTTGTCCCCATGCCATCGGGCCTGCGCAATTGAACCCGTCATCGGTCGTCTGTTAGAACAAAAGCCGCTGGAATCACCGCAAGGGGCGAGCCGTGGCCGATGACGCACCGACACGACAGGGCAGGCTAGGGCCCCAAGGTCCGCGCGGCGAGCCGGGGCGTCCGGGACCGCAGGGCCATCCGGGGGCCGGCCCGGCATCGAAGGGCCGCGCGGCAAGGCCGGCCCGCCGGGCAAGCCCGGTCCGATGGGCGCACGCGGCGAACAGGGCCCGCAAGGCAAACCCGGTCCCAGCGGTGAACGCGGACCACGCGGCGAAGCCGGTCCGTCCGGCGAGTTGCCGTCGATCGAACAGATCATGCCGTGGCTGCATCTGATCTTCGATGCCTGGGAGGATTACAAGAAAACGCGCGAACGCGAAGCGCAAGAGGCCGTCGCAACACAAGCGGCAATGAGCGACGACGACGCCGGCTATTCGGACGATGAAGACGGCAACAAGAAGAAAAAGAAGCGCCACAAGCACGGCAAGCACAAGTAGTAGTTGGCGGCGGCAACTGCCTCAGCCCCTCACCGCCTCATCCAAACCTCAGCCGCGATCGTTCCCGCGCCTTCTCGGCCTCGATCTCGCGGTCGCGCGCCGGTGCATTTGCATGCAGCGATCGTAACAGCCGCCGGGCCGATTCGGAGACTTCCGCCACCGCGCGGTCGAACGCGGCTTCATTGGCCTGCGACGGCTTGTTGAAGCCGGAGAGTTTGCGCACGAATTGCAGCGCCGAGGCGCAGATTTCATCCTCGGTCGCCGGCGGTTCGAAATTGAACAGCGTCTTGATGTTGCGGCACATTTTGTCTTCTCCTTGGGCGGAACGCGATCTCACTTTCCAGGCATGATCGGCTGACGCAAAGGCCTGCATCGCAGCCCATTTTGGCATAGAATAGGGGTCGTGTTGACCCGGTCCCACGCCCGCCAACAAATGAGCGAGTTCCAGATGTCCCACATCACCTACAGAATCGTCCAGCACGATGGCGGCTGGGCCTATACCGTCGATGGGGTGTTTTCGGAAGCCTTCGGGACCCACGCCGCCGCGCTCGCCGCCGCCAAGCGCGCCGCCGCCGAGCAGCGCGTACCAGGCCGCACCGAGGCGATCGAATATGAGACTTCGGACGGCAAATGGCACATCGAGACCGCCGC
>Ga0208193_1001277_pt1 | contig 11282 bp, 14 predicted proteins | sample June2015DPH_17_2_FD_184716 | JGI IMG/M metagenome (GOLD analysis project Ga0208193, IMG submission 184716) | Peatland microbial communities from SPRUCE experiment site at the Marcell Experimental Forest, Minnesota, USA - June2015DPH_17_10... | ecosystem: Environmental > Terrestrial > Soil >...
CTCGAGCCCAAGACTACCGGAGCTCTTCCGTTGAGCCCGTGGATGAGTGCCTGGACCGACAACAATAATCGCCAGACCGCAATAAATATTCAGCAGATTCAACGTCAAGGAGCTCAGAACATCGCTAACATCCAAGCCCAGGGCGAACAGTTCCGCAAGAGCCAAGCTGTCCGCCAGCAGCAACACGAAGAATTTGACGCGGCGCTCCAACGTGGAACAGACATGTCAATGCACCGTGCCCAGGCATCAAGCGATGCACGCCAAACCGCGGGCTCCGATATGGTCAACTACGCCCTTGCTCAACAGACTGTCCGCGATCCAAACACCGGTCAACTCACCACTGTCTCGAGTTCGCAGAGTTACACCTGGATCGATAGCAGCGGCAACAACGCCTACCAGACCAACTACTCCAACGATAACCCCAACGGCAGCATTCCAGGCACCTGGACTCTGCAAACAGTAACTCATGGCAACGGCACGGCCAGGTAGTCCTTCCGGTCTCGACTCCTTCTGTCAGTGCGTTGGACGGTCAGCCAACGACGATAAAGATAGATGATGACGGGCGCTCACTTCACTACGAACTCAAGATCAATGCGACGACTTTCGATGTCGAGCGCCGCCAAATCCTGAGTCGCGCCAACTCTTGTCGAATGCCCACTCACTTTGGAAACCATCTTCGCCGGCATCCCAATCCACTGCGCGACCCGCATAAAGATCGGCGCAATGCTCCCAGGGTTTAAAGCTCACCCTGTCGGGACCCGGAACGAACCTGGGGGCATCTGTCATATGGCACCGTTGAGCGAACCCAGATTTTCCCCCTTTAGTTCACGGGATACTCAGGCTGTCCCTACATTGTGACAAACCGACGCTCACACCCCCAGGTTCGTTCCGGGTCCCAACAGCGTGGCCGGACAGCAGTGTGAAGCCCTGGTTGACCTGGGAGGAGCGCTACGCCGCAGCCGTAAAGTCGGCAAGCACCCAGGAGGCGCTGGCAGCGGTAGAAGACCCCATCTTGGCCCGCGGACTTGCGCAGCTGGAAGGCTCGCTTGGACGCCGCTAGCACCGGAATGACGATCCCGAAGCGGCATGTTCTCGCCGTCGTCATCGGCAACGGACTCGAGTTCTACGACTTCGTCACCTACGCATTCTTTGCCGTGCAGATTGGCAGGACGTTCTTTCCGTCTGAGAACCCGGGTGCCAGCCTGCTCGCCTCGCTGGCCACCTTCGGCGCTGGATTTCTAACGCGCCCGCTTGGGGCATTTTTCATCGGGCGCTATGCCGATCGGGCCGGCCGCAAGCCTGCGATGCTGTTGTCCTTTGCACTCATTGGCATCGGCATTGTCGGCCTGCCGTTGACACCGTCATATGCCGCCATCGGGATCGCCGCGCCCCTGATCGCGATCGCATTTCGCCTCTTGCAGGGATTCGCACTCGGCGGCGAGGTGGGCCCGAGCACTGCGTTTCTCATGGAAGCTGCGCCCGCCCGGCGGCGCGGCCTGTACGTCTCGCTGCAGGCAATGAGCGCGGACGTCGCGGTTTTAATCGCCGGACTGGTCGGCGCCGGTCTGGCCAGCGTTATGGACGCGCACGCACTGGATGCGTGGGGCTGGCGGGTGGCGCTGCTGCTGGGCGCCGTCATTATCCCGGTGGGATTTGTGCAGCGGCGTACGCTTCTTGAAACACTGCCGGCTCCCGCACAGGCACACCCCGAGCCTGTCCGCTCAGGCTACGTGCGCTTTCTGTGGCTGGGCCTGCTGCTGCTGGGAGCCGCCACCACCACTAACTACCTGCTCGAATACATGACAACCTACGCCAGTGCGACGCTGCACATGCCTGCGGCCATCGCCTTCGGTGCGACCGCAATCATTGGCTTGAGCGGCGTTATCTGCGACCCGCTGGGCGGCTGGCTGTCGGACCGCTTCGGCCGCAAGCCGATCATGATCGTGCCGTGGCTGTTCCTGGCCGCCGCGGTATTCCCCGCGTTCTGGATGCTCGACCGGCTGCGCACCGGACCAGCTCTCTACCTGGCCTGCGCGGTGCTGGCCTGCATGTCGACGCTGTCTTCCGGCACGATCATTGTCGCAGTTACTGAGGCGCTGCCGCAGCGCGTGCGCGCCGCGGGCATCGCACTGATCTATGCACTGGCGATATCCGTGTTTGGCGGCTCGGCGCAGTTCCTGGTGGCATGGCTGATCCGCGCGACAGGCAATCCCTTGGCGCCCGCGTGGTACATGTTCTGCGGCATCGTGATTGGGCTGGTCGTTCTGTTCCAACTGCCGGAGACTGCACCGGTGAAGACTGCTGTCAGTGCTTCCGCGACCAGGGGTGAGCGGCCGTATTGAGCCCAATGCTTTGCGATCGGCCGCCCCCATGAATGAATTATCGTATGAGATTTCGGGCAGGTTTGCTCGTGTTGACCTCGGCCGGCGGTCACCGTGCCCTAGGGCCGTGCGCACCCTTCTGGGATCTGCCATTTCTCGACAGCCCCTGTGCATCGGCGCACCGCCTGTCGAGTTTCACGCGAGAGAATGTGCGGTATGACGAGCTCAACAACTACGACGACTGGGCTCGGGAAACTGATTGCTCGCAGGGAAACCGCGCATGCCGCCGCCCCCTGTCTGTTCGGCGTCTTTTACGTAAAGATGGTCCTCATTTCCTCCACCCGAGAAGATGGCCAGGCGAGCCGGCCTACCAGCCATAAGCAAAATTCGTTAAAGATATTGTCTCTTGGCGAATCGGTCCGTTAGGAATTCCCCTATGAGTCGAAGCGCTGCTGTGGCGGCTGCGAGACGCCCCACACTTCCGAGGAATCCATGAATCATACCTTCCCACACATCGAGACGAGCATCTGCTCCCGCCGCAAACGCACGTTCAACGAAGCGAACGGAATCATCCAGCAGAACCTCGTCATTGCCGACGTGAACGCGCACGGGCACGAGGCCTTCTAGTCGCGCGTATAGCGGCGAGGCGAACGGATCTAAGGCGTCGTGACCGGCTAGATAGGCAGAGGCAAGCCCCTCGGCTTGCGGCTTAATGAACAGAGGATCCGCCTCGGCGCGAGTCGACCAACTGTCTCCTGAGAAAAGCAAATCAGTTACCGGTGAAAGCGCGACGCCACCAACGAGACAATCTCGCCTTGCGTCCACTTCGGATGCGAGATGCGCTAGCAAACCGAGTGCCAGGTTTCCTCCAGCAGAATCGCCGGTGATGGCGACCTTCGAGAAGCCCCGATCGACTAAGCCAAAATAGGTGGCCCGAATATCCTTAACAGCCGCTGGATACTGACGTTCCGGCGCAAGCGCGTAATCCGGCACGAATGCGACGACCCGAGCGGACTCCGCAATGTGGCCAACTAAGTGGCGAAAGGCCTGGGCCGAACCGAAGTTGAACCACCCGCCGTGCACGTGCATGACTGCTTGGTCTGGCCGCACATCATTAGGTCGGCACCACCACCCCGGGACGCCTCCAATTTGGTCCGCTTCGTAGATGACGCCGGCAGGCGCCGCAACGCCTTCCATGATGGCATCAAAAGGAGCCCGCGCTGCGGGGCCCCGAAGCTTCCCCTTGTTTGGTCCAACAGCCGCACGCATCGCGGTCATCGCGATCTGGTCTTCCGTACTGACGGTGTGGACCGTGGCCCACGAGGCCACATTGTGATCTTCCTGGAATGTCTTCACTCGTTTCTCCTGTGGGAATGGGAAAGCGCCGCTTATCCGGGACCTAACCGCTGGTGTGATCCGCCCCACCTACCTTCTTGATGAAGGCGAGCAGGAGCGTGCTGAGCCGAACCGGCTGCTCCTGTTGGACCCAGTGACCGGCGCCGTCGATCAGCTCGATGCCACCCATCCTCGTCGCCGCCTTCGTCCTCATAAGATCGACCGCGCCCGGCGCCGAATAGGTACCCCAATCGCTCTTCCCGCCGATGAAGAGCGACGGGACATCGATCGTCTTGCCCGAAAACAGGCGCAACTCAGAGTTTAGGTCAGGATCGGAATAGACGCGATAAGCCTGCAGGGCGCCTTGAAACCCAGTGCGGCCATACTCCTCCGTGTACACTCCAAGTTCCGGTTCGGTGAGCCATTTGCTGGCCAGGACCTCGGCGGCGGAAGGTTGGAATGGAGCGACGGTCTGGGGCATCGTCTTGCCGAGATCCATGACGTAATAGGTGGGCATTTGTGCAAGTTCTATGGCGGTTCGCGCCTTCAACGGATGCGGCTTATTTCCCGGCCAGTCAGCGCTCTTGACGTAGAAAAATGCACGAAGAAACGCGTGTAAGCCTTGCGGGGGGTGCCACATGTCATAGTTCGCCTCCCGTGTGCTCAAGTATTATTGATAACACTCTCTGGGCGGATCGAGCGCCGCCAGCGCGGCCGCTAACTTTTGATTTTCAGTGTTCGGTTGAACCGACGATGCCTCGCTTTCCGCGATGTTGAACGGAAGCGCCGGCGGACCGGGGAACGGTGCGCTCATCAGCACCACCGAGGGAAAGACGTCAGGTCGGACCAGCGCACAATAGGCCGCCACGGGCGAGCCGAGGTCGTGCCCGACGAGCATCGCTGTACGCCGATACCCCCAATGCCGAAACCAATCCGAGGGCGTCGCGCGTCATATTCAAGAGGCTGAAGGGCTCTAGCTGGGCGTCATAGCCGTTCACCCAACCGGTGGTGCGGCCAAAACCCCGCTGGTCGGGCGCCACGACATGGTACCCGGCGTCAGCCAGACTTGGGATCAGGTGTCGCCAGCCGTAAGCCAAATCCGGAAAGCCGTGCAGAAGCAGCGCGAGCGGCCAGCCGGGGCTTTCGTAACCGGCCTCGAGAATATGGACATCGAGGCCGTTGACCCCATGGATCATGCGCGAGCGGACCCCCTTGGGAAGCGTTCCCCCGCCATATGATGATGTGGTCAAATCAGTTCCTCCTATGGGGTTTGCGCGAGCCGGTCGAAGTGAAGCCGCAACCAGGCTGGCCGCGCCCATCGCTAAGATGGCTCGTCGGGACGCCGATGGCTTGAAACTTTGCACGCGGACGGTGCGTTTCGTCATGAGTCATCACCTTCGCGCGAAGTATCTATCATGTGTCCCCTCAGAATTGCACTGGTCCTACCGCGCCGATCCAATGACGTACTTTCGTCGGGTCTTTCTCGTCCATGTAGAAGAAATGCGACATCACCGGCTTGACGACGGGCTTGCTGCTGTCATCCGGCTTCATCGTCACGATGCCGCGAAAGACTTTGAGCGACCCACCATCCCAATATTCGAGAATATCGTGATGTGCTGTGAAGCCGGTATCGATGAAGGCGCGCAGATTCTCGCGGATGGCCTCACGACCGTGCCAATCGGCGACACCGAGGTTGCCAATCGCATCCTTAGTAAAGCAGTCGAACCCTTTGCCAAACGTCTTATCGTCAATTTCTTTCCAAAAGGCCAAGAGCCACTCGGGGGGCTCTTTTTTGGTGAATGTCATCGTGGTCATTGAAATCTCCCGTGAAGCATCAGTGGGGGTATCGGTCAGTGCGGCGGCGGCACATGACAATGCGATCATTGCCGCTGTAGCCGACATGCCAAGGAGTAAATCTCGGCGATCTTTATCTCGCAAATCCAAGTGCGTCTCCTTTTTGTGTCGCGCCGCTTTGGCGGATTAGGCCTGCTGGGGAACCTGAAAACTAATTTAGTCCTTGTCAGCCTGGCCAGATTGCCAACCTTCCCTCGGTTTACGCCAAAGGGGATTACTTCGCAAACTCAATACCTAAGCGGACGGCCGCGCGCCGCGCGGTCGCTTCTCGCTGCGAAGTGATCTTCTCGTACGAATGCCTCGCACTATCCACAATCGACGCGGGAGCGCTTTCGGGTGTGCCACTATCAAAAGGCGGCTCCGGGGCATACACCATGTCGAGTTGGATTGCCTGCGCGGTGCCTTCACCGCGCAATTCGGCAGCGAGGCGCAACGCACCGTCAATGCCCGCTGTGACACCGGCAGCAAAGACATGATTAGCGTCGATTACCAGGCGCTCGTTGATGGCGGTGGCCCCGAAATATCTCAATAGATGCAGCGATGACCAATGCGTCGTCGCGCGGCGCCCTATCAATAGCCCTGCCGCGCCGCAAAGTAATGCGCCCGTGCATACGGAAAACACATAGCGTGCGCCACCTGCTTGTCTTTGGATCCAATCAAGCACAACTTGATCCTCCATCAACGCTTCTTGTCCAGGGCCGCCGGGTATGTGAAGAACATCGCACTGCGGTGCTGCGTCAAGTGTCGCATCCGGGAGCAACCGCAGACCGTTAAGATCGCGGACAGGCGCAGAGGCTCCATGAATGGATCAACAAGCACTTGGCTGATGATCTGGCGATCCCTGTCTTAGCCAATCGAGCAGGGATGAGTGAGCGCAGCTTCATCCGCCACTACCCGGATGCGACCGAACTTACGCCAGCCCGGGCGATCGAGCGGCTGCGAGTCGAAGCTGCACGGCGACTTTTATCAGAATCGAGCTTGCCCTTGAAGCGGATCTGTCAACGCTGCGGTTTTGGCTCAGAGGAAACGATGCGCCGCAGCTTCTCGCGGCTGCTGGCAGTCACCCCGCAGGACTATCGAGAGCGGTTCAGCTCGCGGGGCATCGGACTACGGCCTTCACCTCAGTTCCGGCGGAATTGACTTTATGGGCGCTGCAAATGCCTGATGCGATGCATAGTCAACGGGTCTGGAAGTTACCTGGGTCGAAGCCGGGGCTGCCGTCAAGGAATTCTCGCCTTTCCATCGGCGTGCGGGTCGAATGGGCCGCGAGCTGAAGCCGCCGCCACAATTCGGGCAGACGTTATCGAGCTTTGTTTCCACACAAGTCCGACAGAAAGTGCACTCAAAGGAACAAATCATCGCCTCGAGCGAATTTGGTAACAAATTAACTCCGCAATTCTCGCAGGTCGGTCGAATTTCAAGCATCGACGTTTTTCAACATAACTCGATCTCTAAGTGTGTGCTTTGATGTGTGCAAGTAACTCTGTGTAACGACAGATTGATTGCGGTGAAAAATGCGTCCGCCGTGTAATTGGGTACTTGCGTTACGCGTACTGAGTCTACTGCTCGAAACCTGCCGCGCGTTAGTTTTTTGAATGCGTCCATCCACCTGATCTCACCCCAATATGATAGGGTTATTTAGCCCTAGTGGTGGGGCAACCGGGAATCTAACCGCGGTGGGTCCCGAAGGACTCGCAAGCCACGTCTAGAATACTTGCGACGCAGGCCGCGTACCTGTCTACCGCCCCATTGTTCAATTATACCTAATCCCCAGCGCCATCCGGCCGCCGTTCCCCCGAGGCTGCGAATATCGGGCGACCAATCACTGTGACTCTACCCCATCCAAATCGGTCGATTCGCAAATCACGTCCCAAATCACCAGGTATGCATTCGCGTTAGGGTAAATACCCTGAGCATCCAACAGCGACCCACTCTCGACCCAGGCCGAATATTTCGGCACGTCAGGCACCGAGGATGGGTTTTCTATCCCAGCGTACAAATCCGCGAACTGCGTCCCGTAGGTTTGAGAGATCAGCTTGATCTTCGCATTCCATGCCTGCCTCTCTGCGTCGAAGCCAGCCGAGGGCGGCAGATCGCACAGGATGACGATGACCCCTTGCGCCTGCGCCTCCTGCACCATCTCGGTTATCGCGTCTGTTGACGGATCTGCGGTGCGGACGTCGTTAAAGCCGGTGAGGATGACCACTACCTTGGGGTGCTGGTCGAGAACTGCCGGCAGGCGTGCCAGCGTTTGCGCGCTGGTCTCTCCTTGCACCGCTGAGCATGTGGCGTTAGGCGTGTCGGTCTCGAAGGTCGGGTAGGGCGCGTTGTATGAGGCCGAGCAGCCGAGGACGACCAGGTCGTCGCCGATGTACGCGAGGAGGCCATCCCCCGCCACTCGCGCGGGCGCGAGCGCCGCCGGCGTCGATTGAACCGGGGCGCTCCCGCTCATGCCGCCGCCGCCGCACGCGGCCAGTGTCAGCGCAAAAAATCCCTCTAAGAGTCCGTGTGAAATCGCGGAAAAAGCGGCCCCTTTCGGAGAGCGCCTTAGAGACGAGCATGTCGAACGCTCACTGAGTGAGGCGTATCCTAACGCCCTTGTACGTGATTGTCGGCACGCATCCATTCTATCCCCTCACCGGCTCGGGAGCCTATCGCGGCGCAGCCGCAGGGAATCCCGCATTTGCTTTGCCGGACAAAGCCGGTGGCAGTGCGGCCAAAAATCATGGTGCGAATGGTGCGAAACGAGGATTCGCCTCAATTTCGCCCCAAGGTTTTGGATGATTGCCGAGAATCGGCGGTAATTGATTGATGATCGGTAGGTTTTGGTGGGCGGTACAGGGATTGAACCTGTGACCCCTGCCGTGTGAAGGCTGCAGACGGTCCCGTCCAGACTGCAGGGACTCGAAGGAGGGTTGAACGGTACCGCCCGTGCGGGCGGGTTCTCATTGCACGCCGGTGTAGGCATTGCGCCGAATCAGCGCGAGAAGCTCGAACGCCTGTGCCGCTATGTGAGCCGGCCACCGGTGGCCATGGGATTCCAGCGACGACAGCATGGGCAGACACGCTGAAGCTCACAGAATTCATCCGTTTGTGCGCTTGCAAGCGTTTGCTGTGGCCGGTGCATGATCCGCTTACCATCGCCTAACGATAGGCCCAACGTTTTGGATTCGAACTCGCCGGAGGGCCGCTTGATTTCCGCGACATCAACCTCGCTGACTTCGCCCCAATCGGTCACCAGCTGTACTCGCACGATGATTTTCATGACACGCCTCCAATCCAGAGTTGCATCTTTACCTTATCATCGACGTCAGGAAACCCCACTGTTTTTAACGGTCCCTTTGACATGCATTGCACGTCCAGGCCTACATGCGCCTATTCGAGAGCGAGCCGGCATTGCGCGCAAATTACATCGCACGGTTTAGTCCAGCCCCAAGATCACGATCTTTGCGGTGGTCTGCTCCGTCGGCCAAAGGATCGACGTCAGTCCCGCCGCGACAGCGACCTTTTGTGAACCGTTGGCAGTGTAGGTAATAACGCCACCGCCGATCGCGCCCTCGAGTTTCTTGCTCTATAGTCGCTGACCACCGCTTGCATCGACCGCGTAGAAGTTGCCGCCCATGTCGCCGAAAAACACGAGGCCACCAGCCGTGGCAGTTACGCCGCTTAGGATCGGATAGTTGGTTTTCAGTCTCCATTTCCAAACACCGGTGTCGGCGTCGGTGGCATAGAGCCACCCGGCCCAGTCGGAGTGCGGATCTTGTTTACCAAGGAGATCTAGCGGGTTGATCTTGACGTTTCCCATCCAACTACTGCCGTTGGGTGCGCGCTTGACCTCGGCATCGGTCTGCAGCCTGACGCTCGTGCACCACTCTGTTTGGCCGCTGAGGATCAAATTGTTCTGCGGATCATAGGCGACACCATTCCATTCTCCGCCGCCCACTGCTCCTGGACAGAAGTGAGTTTCCTTGGTGGTCGTAAGAGGGGCGTCGCTGTTTTCAACCCGCGTTACCGGGCTTCGGTAGACGAGTTTGTTGGTCGCCAAATCGATGCCGTAGAGGTGCCCGTTCTTTGGTGCAAATGACAGCAGCTGCCTGCCGTCTTTGGTGGTTACGATGGCCGGCGTGTTGGAAGCGTCCCAGTCATGCCAATCCCTTGGCGCTATTTGAAAATGATTGACGTACGCGCCTGTCTTGGCGTCCAGCTGCACCACGGAATTGGTAAAAAGATTCTCTCCCTCGCGCAGAGTCAATACAAAATCGGGTGAGGGGTTCGCTGTCGGTACATAGAGCCGACCTGTGACCGGACGTCCAAGATCCACCACCGCTGATCGGCACATCCGGCGCGTTCTTCCAAGTCGTAATCGCAGATGACGGCATTTTTCCCGCGGGCCCGCGAGCCACGTCGCCTTCACTCCTGGGGACCAAGTAGGTCTCCCATACAATCTCGCCGGACGTCGCGGATAGGGCGTATACCCGCCCTTTGACGCCTTTTGTGTCGCCGAGAGCAATGCCGACAAAAACAAGGCCGTTCCACGCGATTGGCGCAGCGTCGACCAACTCGGCTTTTTCGGGGTCACCTATTGCTGTTGCCCACAGGCGTTTGCCGGTTTTAAAGTCGTATGCCAGCACTCGACCGTCCAAAGCTCCACGAAACAGGCGACCATCAAGGTAAGCGGCGCCGCGATTGACGGGCAGGCCGTTGGGCTTGTAGTCCTCATGCATACGCCAATTTTCTTGGCAGTTAGAGGGATTGATGGAGAAAATGTCTAACGCGGTTGTACCGATCAGCGCTCCATCGACCATGAGGGGGCCGGTCTCGAAGCTCTCACGCAACTTCGTGTCATAGCTGCACAGAACCTTGAGTCCGCGCACATTCTGCGTATTGATTGCGTTTAGCTGCGAGTATCGATCAGAGGTGAGGGTTCGGTTGTAGCTCGGCCAATTCCCGCTATCGGCTGGTTGAGTGCCGCCTCCCAATGTGGCACCAGCGCTGGTTGTACCGGTTCTCGTGACAGAAGTTGTTTTGTGCGCCTCGAGGACCAACGTACCTGCCGGGTTAGTCACGCTCCGAGCAGAGTTTAGCGCCAATCCGAATAATGCTAACGGCGACCAGCCACTGAAAACCATTGCTAGCCACCCCACAACAATCACGGCCAGCACCAATACAACAATCTTGCCGTTTCGCTTCATTATTTTTACCTGATTAAAGTCAAATGCTTCCCAACGCTACGCCATGGGCCTTTGAGGCAACCCTTAAAAGTCCGACTTGGTGGGAGTAACGCTGGCAGGCAAACTCACAGATTTCAGCTGGGTAGTGGTTGGCAATGCCTTCTGGTCCTTAAAGACATGGCCGATGCCGATCCGGTACGCCGTGCGCGGACCCTCGAGCGGCAGGCTCTGATGCAACATCGCCGCCGAAAGCGGTGCGATCGGCAAACCGATGATGACCTATATAGACGATGTCATACCCGAGGTCTTCCATCTCATTCACGATCGAATAGATCTTTCCATACGGATCCGCGGATCCATGGTCGATCATCTTGCGATTGATCAAGAAGCCGAATTTCATGGGGTCGCCCTAGTTCATAGCCGTGTGTACAGATCAGGCGGGTCCAAATTTGATCATCGTATCCGAATAGTCGATGTCGCCAAGAATCAATGTGCTGTTCATCACCATGCCCGCCGCGCGCTCAAATAGGGAGATCTTGTCATGCCAGGGTGAGTCGGGGTGATCGTCCAACAGCGGTCCCACCTGCAGTCCCAGGGCTTC
>Ga0208193_1001282_pt1 | contig 11262 bp, 8 predicted proteins | sample June2015DPH_17_2_FD_184716 | JGI IMG/M metagenome (GOLD analysis project Ga0208193, IMG submission 184716) | Peatland microbial communities from SPRUCE experiment site at the Marcell Experimental Forest, Minnesota, USA - June2015DPH_17_10... | ecosystem: Environmental > Terrestrial > Soil >...
AAACGTGGGTGGTCCCATTCACCTGCATACGTCGATCACGGATTTGCAGGTGGCATCGCTGCCGGGAGACCTGACGCTGAACTCCGACGATCTGCGTGTGACCGAGGCCCGGGGGCTGGTCCACGTGACCACCCACTCGAAAGACGTCGACCTGAGCCAGATCTACGGCGACACCTGGGTCGAGGACCGCGACGGCCGCATCTCCGTTGAGCCTGCCGGCAATTACGCCATCGAGGCCAAAAACAGCAAGGGCGATGTGGAAGTGAGCCTGGCGCCCAATGCCGCCGCTCAGGTGAATGCGCACACGCGCAACGGTGATATTGTCTCTGACTATCCGATTCCCTCCACCGACAGCGACGACAAGACAGCTGATTTTCAGGTGGGCTCCGGAGGCCTGCGTGTCTCCCTGGTTACCGACAACGGCGACATCCATATCAAGAAAGGCTCCACTTTCCCTCCCGTGCCTCCGTCCCCCTCGGTGGCCGACACCCCGGAGACCCCGAAGGCTCCCCGCCTCAAGACGCCCAAGCCTCTGCCGCCTCAACCCGTCGCGCAGTGAGTCGAAAGATTTGGTTGCGGGGGCTGGATTTAAACACAGGCCCCCGTTTCGGATGACCATTGGATCTCGCGAGGTCGGTGGTCGTGAACCTTGGACCCCTTGGCGGTTGATCGATGGCAGGAGGGCGTCGGGAAGCGACTCCGGAAAGGAGCCCCGCTAATGATTTTCGAAACGTTTAGCCCCCCTTCTTCTCAACACATGCTGGACAGCCTCTGTTAAGGGTGAGTTTGGCTGAAACCCATCTACCTTGTAGCGCTCAGCAAGATACGCTGCATTCTCCTCGTCCCGGAGGAACTTCAGACCTCCTGATCTCCAGTGAATTCAGGATGGCCCAATTTTGAAGACCATCTGTAGGTTTGTGCCCGGGAAGATGGTCTTGGTTTCATTAAGTTCGGCCAAGAGTTTCTCGATGGTTTGGTCATGCGCGGCCTGGGTGAAATGGTGTAGACGCACGTTGAGGATGTTGGCCGCCTGATCGGGGATGAGATCGGCGCTGATGTCAAAGAGCTGACGCACTAAGGCTCGCGCGTCGTCATTTGCCCGGGCCATGGGTTCGCGCAGCAGGGATGCCAAACTGGTTTCGGCGCGATAGGCAATCATCTTGATGGTGTCGATGAAATGCTTGCGCTCGACGCGCAAGCGGGTGAAGCGATCCTGTTCGGGCAAGGCATTGACCGCCACATGATGCTCAGTCGCTTTGCGCGCCTGTTTCAGTTCTTCGAGTTCTCGGTCCAGGTTCTCGATCTGTTCCCGCAATTGGCCTTTACGCCACAGATATTTCTCCACTTCGTCGGGTTCCGGAGTCTCGGATAAAGCCAGACTGCCAAACTGCGCGGCCAAGCGTTGGCGTTGGCCGGTTTTGGAGCGGATTAGGCGATCCAGCTTGCGCCATTGCGGGTTAACGGTCTGCACGGTGTCAGGAATCTGCTCGGTTCCATACTCCACCAGCTGGTCTAGGCCATAGTGGAGACGCATATACCGGAAGAAGTTTTCCTGACACCATCTGGCAAACATCGCCGGCGCGACCGTCGTCATCTCCGCCTGGAAGTTGGTGGTCAGGATCGAGGTCTGGTGCTGCTGCTCACTGAGCTTGCGAATCTCCCGCACCCACATCCGGTTGGTTAACCGCGTACCCCGCTCCGCCAGCTTCATGGTCACCCGTTGGCCTCCCTGCAGGCGAACCTCGTAGCTGCGGAACTCTTCTTCTGCCCAGGGCTCCTTGGGGAACTTGTGGTAGGTCAGAACCGCGATCCGCCTGTTCCACAACTGCTCGAACAGCTCCGGGCTGTAGCCCTCGCGGTCAAACACCATCGTGAACCAGGGGGCGCGGGCATCGTCGCGCAGGCTCTGTTGCTGCTCCGGTGTCTTCGCTACGTTGCTCTCAAGCCAGGGAATCACATCCTTCTTGATGGTCTCCACCATCCCCGGATCGACCTCCTTGTTGATGTATAAGAAGGGCTGCCCATCCATGGCATTGATCCAGTAATCGGCGGTGGCCCGCAGGCGCAGCCGTTCCCGGGCCACGTAATGGCGGGGCAGTTGGGTCTGATCGCCGTGATAGACGCGCACGTGACCGTCGCAATAGAAAAACAGTGCGCCGCCCAGAGATGTCTGCGCGATCCATTCCTTGGCCAGCTCCGCGTTCCACTTCAGCGCTTGTCCGCTGTCCTCACACAGCCATTTCAACTTCTTCCGCAGGGTGCGTACCTCCGGAATACGATCCAGGCCCAGCAGCTTGCCCCACTCGCCCGGTTCTTCATAGCGCAGCTGTTCCAGGCTGCGGACGCGGGCCATGGCCATCAACGCCAACAGCAGAAAAATGCTCTCAAGGCCGTAAAACCCCGCAGGCAAGCTATACAGTTTCTCGGTAAAGCGCAGCAGTCCCGCCGCCAACAGCGCCGGCACTGCCGCCAGAACACCCCCGTGGGTGATATCACAGTGGGAGTGAAATTCAATCGGCGCCGAGGGCGCGCCCAGAAGTCCGATCGAGGCAGCCACACGCTCTAAAGACCGCGTGGTAGCGTTTCCCATCGGCGCCTGGCTGTCGGTATCACTCCGTTCGCTCTTGGTGCTCAATGAGCTTTCCTGCGCTGCGGACCGCGGCGCGGGCTGTGCTGCGGCAACTTTTTTTTAACCAGACGTCCCGCGCGGATTGCCTTGTGCAGAGTGTTGGCCAATACCGTCAGTTCCTCGGCCACCTCCGGTACGCTGCGCCCCTCATCCAATAGCTGCTGGGCCCGCTCAAGTACCTCCCCCTTGAGCACCGACGCTGAGCTGTGCCGGGGTGCTTTTATGAAAAAGCCTTCCGTCCCTCGTAACCGCATCACCTTCACGTAGCGTTTCACCGTTACCGCGGGGACGCCAAAGGTCTCCACGATCTCACGCTGCTTCACCGTGCCATTCATGATCATCTGGCTGGTGAACATGCGAAAGGCCTGAACATCCTCCTCCCCGTGTTGAAACACAGGAAGGTGACCGTGGACGTAATAGACCACTCCATCTCGCTTTTCGACCGCAATCCGGCTGTTGATCTCGGTGGTTCCGGCCGGGAACATGGGAAGTTGCATCTGGGGCATATCATTCTCTTATCCAATGACCGCACCCCTCGGCAACTACTTTTTGGGCTCTTTCAGATTTCCTCATGGACCAAAATCCCACGGGTAGAGATCAGGAGTTTTGATACTGGCCCACTTGCTCAAGCGGCAGCCACAGCCGAGGGACATTCTGAGCATGATGGCCGAGCCGTCGCGGATCGAGTTTACGGTGAGAGGAACGCCGCTGGCCGCCTTGCTCGATTCAGGAGCACCTCCACAGCGGGCGGGTGTGCTGGCGAGCTTAAACATGGTGGCCGACAGCTTGGAGCTGTTGCCGGAGTGGGAGCATACGAGGCCGACCTTTGCGACGGCAGAGTGGTACACCGCGCGTAAGCGTTGGGTGTTTCTAACTTCCACTCCTGCCTATCGCGCGAAGATTTTGCCGCTTCATTCCGTGTGGCTCGATTTATTCATCCTTCGCATGATGGGCTACTGCGAAGACCACACAGCAAAGCCGGTATGGTTTGTGCTGGACGAGCTGGCGAGCCTCAACAAGCTGCCGCAGCTTCACACCGCCGTCACGGAAAACCGTAAGTACGGGAACTCTGTTGTAGTGGGTTTTCAGGGGCGCAGCCAGCTTGAAAAACGCTACGGCCAGGACGCCGAGGCCATGCTTTCACAGCCCGCAACCAAGCTGTTTTTCAAGACCACGGAGCCGCGCGCGGCCAAGTGGATTTCAGATGCTATCGGGGAAATTGAAGTGGAACGCTTGAAGGAGTCGCGCAGCATGAGGCTGTTCGGCAGCAGGAAATCGTATGCGATGGAGATTGCAACGAAGCCGCTTGTCATGGCTTCGGAAATCTCCGGCCTCGAACCGTTGCACGGCTTCATCAAACAGGAGAATCGTGTTGTGTCGGTTCACTTCCAGTTCGCAAGGAAGCACGGCGGACAACCGGAGATTATCGAACGTAAGTTGGCGGAGATTGCACCCAGGTCGTCACCGCCGACGCAGGTAGTTCGCACCGAGCAACCTAAATCATCGGCGGTCCAAACCACGCTTCCACTTTTCGATGCGTCCGCCGACCAGTCCACCGACAAACCCAAAGAGGCGTTTGTATGGGATGAGTCCAAGGGGATTGAGTGAGGAAAAGCGCGTTCATCAGAAGCTAGGCAAATGCTCACGGATTTGAATGGCGCTATTGGAAGATGGAGAGATCAATTTCATCAGCCATCTTCTCGTAGCCCGCATCGTTAGGGTGTAAATGATCGTCAGACGCCAAATTCGGAATCAGTCTGTCTGGGTGTCTAGGGTCGCGCATTACGACATCAAAATCGATAACCCCGTCGAACTCTTTGCTGGTCCTGATCCAATCATTGACGGCTTGCCGCGTTCGTTCTTTCGCCTCAGTATGGTAGTTGGCGATAGTGGCTCCCTCGGTTGGCATGATCGTGCAGCCAATTATGCGGATTCCATGCGCGTGCGACAACTGAATAAGTTTCTTATATCCAGCGACGATCTCGTCCGTTGTCGGTGCATCGACCGCTGGCGCAAGAAGCAGATCACCAAGCCGCGCTCCTGGAAATCCGATGTCGTTTGTTCCTTCCAGCAGGACGATTTCAGAAACGCCGGGCACTCCCAGAGCATCTCGTTCAAAACGGGCCACGCCGGAGACACCCAGACTTTTGAAGGGGCCGTCATTTAAGAGACGGTTTCCTGCCACGCCTTCATTGACCACGGCAAATGCCAGCTTGTCATCTGTTCGCTGCAAACGGCGAAAAAGATCACTCGGCCAGGTACGGTCTGCTTCAGGAGTGCTTTTGTCGCCATCGACAATGGAGTCACCGAACGCGACAATCACTCTGCGTCCGGGCCGACTGGCAACCAGTACCCTGCTCAAGAAGACCAAGCTGTCAGAAGTCTTCTCGCTCTTCACAACAAAGTCCTGCGTGTGATCGCCCTTTTGCGTGATGACGGACTTTTTCAGCGCCAATGAGTGCCAGGTGATTGACTTGACCTGCTTTGGCACATACACGCTGATGGCGAGTTCTAAGCCGTTCGATACAGATAGAGCGACGGGGTCGCTTATGAGGTCCGCTCCAGCAGGAATTGCGATTGTGTCGCTTCCAGCGAATGTCACCTTGCGCAGTGAACTCGGAACCACATCCGTATTGCTCCGAGCGATTCCAACACTCACACCGCCCAGCAGAAGAGACGAGTTTCCATATTCATTAGAAAACTGAAGGCGAATCTGCGAACCGCCGAGGCTGATTCGGACGCGTTCCCTCACCGTCTGTCCGCTAAGGTTCAGCAGGGCCTCATCCGGGTCTGGATCGGCAGCCTCGGAACTGGAGGCCCAAGTGGCGATCCACTGCGGCTGCTGACTGAGGATAGGGAGCGGCAGCATCCACAGGCACGCTGCGAAGGCTGCTTTGAACCAGACGTGCGCACGGCACGAGAGAACCCATTTGCGTCTTTCGGTCCTCATTTTGCATCCGAATACCCGGTAGGGCTCATATAGACTTCGTCCACCAAGTAGTCCCCGTTTTTTTGCTGAATCAATGGTGCTGCGGCGTCTCGGAACGGCTTAAAGGCCGGATCGGCATGGAGAGCATCCCAGTTTTTCTCCGCAGATGGGCGGTCGGCATGGGCCAGTAGATATACAAACGTATCCTGCCATGCAGGATCGTTGTCTTTGGGAACCCAGTACCCTACCGCATGAAGACCGTGTTTGGCTTGCAGAGGGGAGACATCTCGAAATATGGACTCCAAGGCTGGTGCTTCGCCAGGACGCGCGTGATAAATCATCAGTTCATACAGGTGATCGGATGCCGCTTCGACAGGGCTGGGGCGCAAGCGCCTTTGCTGGAACACCATCCCTGCAAGAAAGCACACACAGGCCAGACACAAGAAACGGAGCAAGCTAAAGACCCTGTGATCGTTAGCGGCGACTTCTCGACTTCTCACGTGATCTCCTCTCGAACTGCTTCCATAGCATTGAGTCTAGCGGTAATTAGTGGTAATCGTGTGGCCACAAGTTTACAGGGCGAGCCAAACTTTCGTGAAGTCGTTGTGTTTACTTAGGCATAGAATTTCCCTATGCTGACGATCTCCAAGCCGCTGTCAGCTTCGCAGGCACGGACGTACCATGAGCGGGAGTTTGCCTCGGAGCGGCAGAACTATTGGAGCCGCGACCAGCAGGGACATAGCGAGTGGCAAGGCAAGCTGGCCGAGCAGTGGGGCTTAGTGGGTGCGGTTGGCAATGAGCATTTCGCCCGGCTGGCCGAAGGCCAGCACCCAACTACGGAAGCGCAGCTCGTTCGCCATCAAGTTCCCAAAACCTACCAGGGCAAATTCGGTCAGGAAGTGACGAGCGTGGAGCATCGCGCCGGTTGGGATGCTACGTTCTCCGCTCCGAAGTCAGTTTCTCTTACCGCACTTGTAGGCGGGGACGAGCGAGTGCGAGATGCGCATCAGGAGAGCGTGCGTGTTGCCCTGGGAGAGCTGGAGCGGTACACGCAAGCGCGGATCGGCAACGTCCACGCGCCGGAGACGACAGGCAAATTCGTTGCGGCTACCTTTGAGCACGACACAGCCCGTCCGGTAGACGGCTACGCCGCGCCGCAGCTCCACACCCATGCTGTAATCTTCAACGTCACCGAGCGCGACAACGGACAAACCCGCGCCTTACAGCCGCAGGAGTTATTCGCGTCGCAACGCTATGCCACCAGCGTTTACGGTTCCGAGCTGTCCATGCGATTGCAAGGGTTGGGCTATGAGCTGGAGCGCGGCAGGCACGGACAGCCAGAGATCAAGGGATATACGAAAGAGTACCTGGAGGCCAGCAGCCCACGCCGGGAGCAGATCAAAGACCATCTCCGCGAGATGGGAATCGACGGGGCTGGAGCCGCGCAGGTTGCGGCACACCGGACGCGGGACAGCAAGGAGCTGCTATCGCCGGAAGAGGTATTGGAGCGACACCGCGAGCTTGCCGCGCAGTATGGACATCAGGCCGACAAAGTTGTGGCCGAGGCGCGGGCGCATGAACAGCGCCACGTCTACGAACCGGACCGAATCGCGCAGCAGGCTGTCACCTATGCCCGCGATCATCTCTTCGAGCGTTCCGCTGTGCTGGACCGGCGCGAGATTCTGGAAGCGGCGCTCAATCGCGGCATGGGTGAGACGACGTATGCCCATATCAGTCAGGAGTTCTCGCAGCGGGCCGCGCGCGGCGAGTTCAGCACGGTCGATCATGCCGGAGCGGGACAGCAGTACACCACCGCTGCCATGCTTCGCATGGAACGCGAGATCGTCGCACGGATGCAGGAAGGCAATCGGCGCGGCATGAGTGACCCGATGCTGGTTTCTCCGCAGATTCGAATTACGACGGAAGACCGCAACTCGGAGCTGAATGCCTCGCAGCGTCAGGCCGTCGAGCAGATATTTGTTTCACGCGAAAAAATGGTGGGATTGGATGGCGTAGCCGGTGCGGGCAAGATCACGACGCTGGCCGTCATCCGTGAAGGCGCGGAGGCGCAAGGGTACAAGGTCGAAGGCTTCGCACCCACATCCCGCGCGGCGCAAAAGTTGGCCGATGCCGGTATGGAAACATCCACGCTGCAAAAGCATCTTGCGCGCGGGCAGCAGCCAGACACCGGAGAGCAACGCCTGTATGTGCTCGATGAATCCTCGCTCGCATCCACGAGACAGATGCACGAGTTTGTGAATCGGCTGCATCCCAATGATCGCGTGCTGTTGGTAGGTGATCGTCGGCAGCATGAGGCAGTCGAGGCCGGGCGTCCCTTCGCGCAGCTCTAGGACGCGGGCATGAAGACAGTCAAACTCGAAGAGATTGTCCGGCAGAAAAACCCGGAGCTGAAACAGGTGGTCGAGCAGCTTGCGCGTGGCGAAGTGCGCGAAGCGGTACAGGGTTTGGAGCGGCAGGGCCGCGTCCATGAGATTCGAGGCCACGAGGAGCGCATCTCTGCCATAGCGAAGGATTACGCGAAGTCGCCAGAAGGCACGCTGGTCGTCTCTCCCGACAATCGTTCCCGCGTGGAGATCAATGAGCGTATCCATGCAGAGATGCAGGAGCGCGGCTCAGTCAGTAACGAAGAACATCGCATTCAAACACTTGTACCGCGCCAAAACCTCACAGGGCCGGAGCGCACATGGGCAGCGCGGTACAAGTTCAACGACGTGGTGCGCTACGCGCGCGCGTCGAAAGAGACCGGCATGGAGCGGGGCGAATACGCGCGGGTCAAGAGGGTGGATGCTGACAAGAACCTGTTAACCGTGGTGCGGGCCGATGGCTTCGAGTTGACCTATGATCCACGACGGCAGCAGGGCGTTTCTGTGTATCGGGAAGAACCGCGCAGCTTCGCCTTGGGCGACCGAATCCAGTTCACCACACCAGCGAACGATTTGAAAATTGCCAACCGCGAATTAGGAACGGTAGAAGCCATCGGCCAGGATGGGCAGATGCGCTTAAAGATGGACGGAGGCCGTGACGTGCAGTTCGACCCGCGCGAGCATCCGCACCTCGATCACGGTTATGCGGTCACGAGCCATTCCAGCCAGGGACAGACTGCCGAGCGCGTATTGATTCACGTGGATACCGAGTTGGCCGCGAAAGACCTGCTCAACAGCCGCATGGCTTACGTCGCCGTGTCGCGCGGCGTGGAGGACGCGCAGCTTTACACCAACGATCGCGCGAAGCTACCTGAAGCGTTAGGGCATGACGTGTCCCACGAGAGCGCCCACATGCCAGCGATAAAGCCGGAGCAATCCATCACGCAGCCGCAGCCGGAGATCGCGCCGGTCATCGAACACGGCATGGGCTTAGGACACAGCCTCTAACCTATGAATCGTGCCTGTAGAATGGTGTCTCACGTTCAAAATATTTACAGAAATCGAGAAATAGTCTGCACAGTTCCTACACAGCCAAAAATAGGCCATTTATCTCTTGAAAAATCAGCAATATCTGAAAATCAACTCACCCGCTCAGGATCGCTTTTGAATATCCCCTGGGGTAGCATCGTCCAGACTCCGCCTATAGCCAGTACCAATTCCTCTTCCGTAAATGAAGATGTCATTTGGCTTTGCAAGCGCAGCGATGAACATTAGTGCCCCATCCTTAACGCTCCGGGGAGTTTTTGTAGTCGGATAGGACAATGCCCAATGCGAGGTTGAGCTGTTCACCTCGTTTATGACTTCCAATGAAGGATCAACGCGTTCCTTGCCAATCCCAAAGAACTTCACAAATCCTTGCTCAGAGCTGTTCACGCTCTTGGGAACCGCTGACACCTCAGCCGAAAAACCGAGATCCTCGCCATCATCGCCCAGACTTGGTGGAACGAGTTGACCTGCACCCGAGGACATGGCATTCGATACCCGCTTATCCCATTTGTCGACCCTAGACGTCACAAGATTCAGTTTTGTGCGGCGCCACAGACTGTCAAAGTATGAATTACAGCTTGAAACAATCACTGGGTCGTCGGAGCTGAAGCCAAACTCATGATTACGATTGAGAGCCTGCTCGGTCAGATTCGCTGACGTGACAATCGCTCTCTTACCGACGAGATATACTTTCGCGTGGAGATTTTGGAAACCACGAATCTGTGCGCCGGCGGCAAGAAAGAGTCGCAGCGCCGAAGTGTCGCTCACCCTCGCTCTGAAACCATCCAAATCAAACCGCGTAATGATCTCGAGCCCCTTCGGAGCGCGATTTTGCAAGAACCGCCGAGCGGCTCGCTCTTTAATGAATGGACAAAGTATGCGCACGCGATCACCAGGGCGACTTGCCCGCAATGCGTTGTCCAGGATCATGCCCCATCCGGAATCTACCAACTTGAAGTTCATCTTTCAGGCTCTTTCATTTAGCGATCGATTGAGCTTCGAAAATCGTTATGCTCTAACTTTCTGATCTTCCAACTTCGCGGGTTGCCCGATGGATGATCGAACATGTCGAGCAAGATGGATCGGGTGAGTGAGTCGAGTTTCTGGAGGGCGAGCCGGCGCTTTTGGCGCAGGGACCCCCCTTCCCAGAACTGCCGCTCTCCGCCTCTGCTCCGCTAGCGTCGGAGAGCGGGATGAAAATACCCCCAAGTCCGGCCAAACGCAGATTTGAAATCGTCCGGTTCCCTGTCCGCCCAGGAGGATTTGCTTCTTGGCAAGATCGATTTGCACCCAATTGATCGAGGAAGGCAGGAATCAGGCGCGGACCCGTCCGCACGACTCCGACAGCCTGATTGCAGTCCCACTCCAGTCGCCTCAACATGCATACCTCCTTATTTGCACCAGAGCCGGTTCCATCCTGGCGCTGGCCACCACCGCCAATACACATCACCACGCATCCCAATCAAGGCGCGGCCGAGGTTTGCCGTTGAATTTGGGTCGACGGAGGGCCCCATTCATGCCCGACCCGGCGGCGCGGCTGTTGTCACCTTTGGCTACCGATGAAGGCCGGGAGAGGGAGAATTGGGCGTTTCCGGGTGCCGCGGCATAGAATAACGAAACGGAAACGTTTTGGCGTACCACGGAGGATTACGATCCTATCGTCGGCCGCCGGCGGGGTCGCCGAAGATTAGAGCTCGGCGGCCTGTACATTCAGATCTTTGGGCCCACGGCAGTGGCCCCTGCCTTGGCAGCCTGGTCCCGTCAGGACAGAAAAGGAAAACCATTGAGCGCAATGTGGAAACCAAATCAGACCGGAAGTCTAACCCCCACCCCCACCCCGGAACCGTCGCGTCCGGCTCCAGCCCCGTCTCTTGCTGTTGAAGCGCCGAGTCGTCCGCAACAAGCTGCGGCGGCGACCGGCGAGCAGGCCACGATTGGCAAAGGCCTGTTTATCAAAGGCGAAATTACCGGCTCGGAGTCGCTGTTCATCGACGGCAAGGTCGAGGGCAGCATAAGCATTCCTGGCAACCGCGTGACCGTGGGACGAAACGGTCAGGTGGCGGCCAATATCAGCGCCCGGGAAATTGTGGTATTGGGCAAGGTACGCGGCAACGTTTCGGCCACGGATCGGGTTGACATCCGCGCCGAAGGCTCGTTGAGCGGCGACGTGGCCGCGGCGCGCATCAGCATTGAAGACGGCGCGTTCTTTAAGGGCGGCATCGACATTCGCAAGCCAGACTCCAAGCAGGGTTCGGGCAACGGGCAGGCCATTG
>Ga0208193_1001285_pt1 | contig 11255 bp, 8 predicted proteins | sample June2015DPH_17_2_FD_184716 | JGI IMG/M metagenome (GOLD analysis project Ga0208193, IMG submission 184716) | Peatland microbial communities from SPRUCE experiment site at the Marcell Experimental Forest, Minnesota, USA - June2015DPH_17_10... | ecosystem: Environmental > Terrestrial > Soil >...
GATGTAAACGCGCTCTACGCCGCAATCAACGACCTGCCCAGCGACGATCCGCTGCGTCAGCAGCCTGTGCAGCAGACAATCGCGCAAGCCGCCACTTCACCTCAGCCCCCTGCCGCAAGCTCAGCACCCGCACAAAATCCAGCAACAACCGTCTCTACACCACCGTCGCCCGCCGCAACGCCGCCAACGCAATCCTCTGCTTCCGTCATCATCCCCACGGCGAACACTCTCAAAGTGCCTTCGCTCATCGGCCTTCCCATGCGCCAGGTCATCGTCATTGCCGGCGATGCCGGCCTCGAAGTACAAGTCATAGGCAGTGGCACCGTCCGCGAACAGGCTCCTGCGGCGGGAACCATGGTCGCGCCCGGCACCCGCATCGTCGTTCATTGCGCCCGTTGAATGCGCGTTGCTTTGTAACAGGGCACCACTTCAGTCGTGCCACAAAAATGCTCAGGAAAACGAGGGGCTTTAAGTAGTGTCTGACAAATCTGGCCGGAGCGGTTTTGTAACAGGGCACCACTTCAGTCGTGCCAAATGAGTTTCAACAAGAAATGGGGCTTTAGCCCCTGCGCAAACGTACATACCGTCGTATAAAAACTCTACAATCGAGCACAGTATGAATTGGAACGATCTCATCGCGGAAATCGCCTCTGAAGGCTCCGCAGGCGCGCCCCTCACGGAGCAGGAAGCGCCCATCACAGGCATCGAATACGACTCGCGCCGCGTCCGCCCCGGCTCGGTCTTTGTCGCCATGCGCGGCGGCACAACAGACGGCAATCGCTTCGTCGAGAAAGCCATCGCCTCCGGCGCACTCGGCATCATCACGGACTCATCTCCAACCTTCGATCATCTGCTCGTCTATAACGCTGGCCTTCCCATTCTTGAAGTCGCGCACGGCCGTCGCGCCCTCGCGCAGGCCTCCGCAGCCTTCTTCAATCATCCGGAGCGCAAGCTCGCAGCCATCGGCGTCACCGGCACCAACGGCAAAACCACCACAGCCTTCCTCGCGGAATCGCTGCTCAATCACGCACACCGCAAAACCGTTCTAGTCGGCACCATCGAATATCACGTCGCAGGCCAGATTCGCCCCTCGGTTCACACCACGCCGGAATCCCGCGACCTCTTCGAGTTAATGGCCGAAGGCGCAGCGCAAGGCGCAACCGAGCTCATCACCGAAGTATCGAGTCACGCCCTCGATCAGGGCCGCGCCATCGGCGTCGCATTCGATGTCGCCATCTTCACCAATCTCACCCGCGACCATCTCGATTACCACGGCACGATGGACAATTACTTCGCCGCCAAGCGCCTGCTCTTTGACGGAACGCGTTATCCCGCTCCGCGCGTCGCCGTCATCAATGCGCACGACCCGCGTGCGGAAGAATTAACCATCGCCGCGCACAAAGCCGGAGCAGAAGTTCGCACCTACGGCATCGCGCTAGGCGACTGGCGCGCCTCCACCTACAAGCTCACACCGGCAGGCGCTGAAATAGCACTCGAAACTCCATTCGGCACAGCCAACATTCAGTCGCGCCTCGCAGGCGAAGTCAACATCCTCAATCTTCTCGCCGCATTCACCGCCGCCCACGCGCGCGGTGTTGAATTCAATCAGCTTGTTGCATCCATTCCGCAACTCAAGCCCGTCCCCGGCCGCTTCCAACCCGTTCACGCCGGTCAGCCTTTCTCCGTCATCGTCGATTACGCTCACACCGACGATGCACTCCGCAATCTCATCTCTCTTGCGCGCAAGAGCGTGAATAGCGGCAACCGCGTCATTACTATGTTCGGCTGCGGCGGTGACCGCGACCGCACCAAGCGCCCCAAAATGGGCCAGGCCGCGGGTGAGGGAAGCGACTTTGTCGTCGCCACCAGCGACAATCCGCGCTCGGAGAATCCGCTGGCAATCCTCGCTGAAGTCGAACCCGCACTCAAGGCCACTGGCAAGCCTTACGTCATCGAACCCGACCGCACCACCGCTATTCGCCTCGCTCTTGAATCTGCCAAGCCCGGCGATGTCGTTCTTCTCGCAGGCAAAGGCCATGAGACGGAACAGATTCTCGCTGACCGCACAATTCATTTTGATGATTCTGAAGTCGCCCGCACAGCTCTCGCTGAGCTTGGATACGGTTTGGGTTATGGAGAAACACAATGAAGCTCACACTAGCCGAAGCGGCAATCGGTGCAGCCGCGGTTCTTGAAGCGCCATCCGCCATTCCACACGCAGGCGCACTTATCGCGCAGGGCTATTCCATTGACTCCCGCACCATCGCTCCGGGTGAGCTCTTCTTCGCCGTGCGCGGAGATCGCTTTGACGGCCACGATTTCGTCACCTCCGCCATCGAGCGCGGCGCAGTCGCCGCCGTCGTCTCCAGACTTAAAGTCGCCACGCTGCCAGACGCCGCTCTCGCCGTTCCCTTGCTCATCGCGGAAGACCCGCTCACCGCGCTGCAATCCCTTGCCACCCACGTCCGTCGTCAATGGGGCAAGCGCATCGTCGCCATCACCGGCTCAGCAGGCAAGACCACAACCAAGGATGCCGTCGCCGCCGCCCTCAGCGCAAAGTTTCACGTCCACAAGTCAAAAGGCAACCTCAACAACAACTATGGTCTGCCTCTGCAACTCCTCAAGCTCGAACCGGAGCATGAGATCGCCGTCCTTGAAATGGGCATGAACCACTCCGGCGAAATTGAAGCGCTCGCCCGCATCGCCATACCTGACTGGGGCGTTGTCACCAACGTAGGCACCGCGCACATTGAGAACTTCGCGGATGGCAGGGCCGGCATTGCACGCGCCAAATTTGAGCTCGTCGCTTCCTTGCCCGGCAACGGCATGGCCTTCCTCAACTGCGACGATCCGTATGTCTCGCAATTCGGCCGCGACTTCGCCGGCAAAGTCGTCTACTTCGGCCGCGGTCCTTGCGCCAATCCGCAGGTACTCTCCGCGATAGAAGACGCCGAAGGTATCCACATTCACCTTCGCGCGGATGAGCGCGAAGCCGGCCTCACTCTTCAGCTCCTCGGCGTGCATAACGCGCTCAACGCCATGGCTGGTATCGCGGTCGCTCTTGAAGCAGGTGTGGATCTCGACGCCGCCATTGCCGCACTCGCCACACTCAGCGCCGGCGACAAACGCGGCGAAATTCTCGCCATTCGCGGCGCAACCATTCTCAACGACAGCTACAACTCCAACCCCGAAGCGCTGCTCTCCATGATCCTCACGCTTGCAGCCCGTCCCGCCGCGCGCCGCATCCTCGTCGCTGGAGAAATGCTTGAAATGGGCTCCCACGGCCCGGATCTGCATGCCGCCTGCGGCAGAGCCGCCGCGGAAGCCGGCATCGATCTCGTCGTCGGCGTGCGCGGAAACGCTCAGCATCTCGTCACTGCCGCAGCCATCGCCGGCGTTCCCGCAGCCTTTCTTCCGGACGCTGAAGCCGCCGGCAACTGGCTCAAAGTAAATCTCCGCGTAGGAGACGTGGTTCTCATCAAAGGCTCGCGCGGTGTTCACCTGGAGCGCGCCATCGAAATCCTGAAATCCGCCCCCGCACAGGAGTAGACAGTGTTTCGGGAATCGTCTTGGCGAGGTTTTGTAACAGGGCACGACTTGAGTCGTGCCGCAATACCCAGGAAATGGCACTGGGCTTTAGCCCCTGAGGTTTCGCTTTTGTTTCTGAATGTATCCAAAATGATTCACCAAATACTCACTAATCCAATGCGTTTCGTTCGTTCCTTACTCATCGCGGCACTTCTGTGTCTCTGCGTGCCGGCTTTTGCAGACGCTCCTGCATTCTCCATCGATCCCTCCTGGACGCGCCCGTTTCCGCCCTTTCGCATCGCCGGCAATCTCTACTACGTCGGCAGTGAAGAGCTGGCCGCATTCCTCATCGCCACGCCGCAGGGAAACATCCTCATCAACAGCAACCTCATCACCTCGCCCGCGCAAATCAAGCACAGCGTCGAAGCCCTCGGCTTCCACTTCAGCGACATCAAAATTCTGCTCATCAGCCACGCGCACCCCGATCACAGCGCCGGCAGCGCGGCCATTCTGCAACAGACCCACGCCAAGTACTTCGTCATGGACGCCGACGTACGCGCCATCGAATCCGGCGGTCGCACCGATTTCCGATTCGCCGGCGATAAATCCATGTGGTATCCGCCCGCCCACGTAGACCGCATCCTGCATGACGGCGAAAAAATCACCCTCGGCGGCACAACTCTCGTTGCGCATCTCACCGCCGGCCACACTCCCGGCACCGTCACCTACACCTTCGACGAAACTGAAGCCGGGTCCGGACCTGGCAAGCCGCTCCACGTCGTCATCGTAGGCAGTCCAAGCATTCTCGAAAGCTACAAGCTCATCGGCAATCCAACCTACCCGCACATCGCCGACGACTTCCGTCATCAATTCGCAGTCCTCAAATCCCTCCCCTGCGACATCTTCCTCGGCGCGCACGCCAGTTATTTCGATCTGACGGAGAAGTATGCCCGCCTGAAGCGTGGCGACAAAAATGCTTTCATCGACCCCGCCGGCTACACCAGGTTCGTTGCAGACCGCGAGCAAGCCTTTGAAACGGCGTATCGAAAACAGTACGCAGCGCGGAAAACTCCCATGAAGACTCAGCCCGGAGCGCATCCCGGCCTGTAAAATCGACTGAAATTCGCGTTCTAGCCCCCCTTTGGAGGCACCTTGCTTTACTGGCTTCTGTACCGGCAGCTCTACCCGTTCTTCCATCCATTTCGCATCTTTCACTACGTCACCTTCCGCACCGTTTTTGCCTCACTCACGGCGCTGCTGATCACGCTTTTCATCGGCCCGTATGTCATTGGCAAGCTGCGCGAGTTTCAGATCGGCCAGTACGTCCGCGACGACGGGCCCCAGTCGCACCTGAAGAAATCCGGCACGCCCACCATGGGCGGCCTGCTCATCGTCATCGCCATTCTGCTGCCCACGCTGCTCTGGGCGGATCTAACGGACCCGCTTGTCTGGATCGTCATGTTTGCCACGCTCGCTTTCGGGGCCGTCGGCTTCGCCGATGACTACATAAAAGTAGTCAAGCGCCGCAGTCTCGGCCTCACCCCGCGTGCCAAGCTCTTTGGCCAGGCGTTCGCCGCGGTCCTCGTTGCTTCCGCGCTCATCGTTCTCCAGCAGTTTCGAATGTTTTCAACGGCCCTCAATGTGCCATTTATCAAGAGCTGGCGTCCGGACCTCATGCTGCATTGGTTCGATCATGTACCGCACCTCGCGCTGCTCGCCTTCGTCCCCTTTGTCGCGTGGGTCGTCTTCGTGCTGCTCGGCTCGTCCAACGCCGTCAATCTCACGGACGGCCTTGACGGTCTGGCCATCGGCTGCACCATCATCGCCGCAGGCGCGCTCACAGTCCTCACGTACGTCAGCGGCCACGTCGTTTACGCCGACTACCTCGAGCTCCAGCGCATGCCGCTCGCCAGCGAACTGACCATCTTCTGCGGCTCCATGGTCGGCGCATCCATCGGCTTCCTCTGGTACAACGCTCACCCGGCGGAAATTTTCATGGGCGACGTCGGCTCGCTCGCTCTCGGCGGCGCCATCGGCACCGTCGCCATCGCTATCCGCCAGGAACTTCTTCTTCCCTTTATCGGCGGAATCTTTATCATGGAAGCGATCTCCGTCATACTCCAGGTGGGCAGTTACAAGCTTCGGAAAAAGCGCATCTTCAAAATGGCTCCAATTCACCACCACTTCGAACAGCTCGGCTGGGCTGAGTCAAAAGTCATTGCGCGCTTCTGGATTGGCGCGCTAGTCTTTGCATTGCTTGCACTCACTACGCTCAAATTGCGTTAACAGCTTCGCGCCCTGCCGGGCGAGGTACAAAATTGAAACATCGAGGGCCGGCGCAATTCCGGCTCGCGGAGAAAGCTCCCATCATGGACGGCAAGGAATTCGACCTCAGAGGCAAAAAAGTGCTCGTCGTCGGGCTCGGTAAATCCGGCCTGGCTGCGGCAATGTTTCTGCGTCGCCGCGGCGCGTATGTGACCGTTTCCGACGTCCGCAGCGCGGAAGCCCTGGCCAAGGACATCCCCGCGCTGCTCGACCAGGGCATCAACGTCGAAGCCGGCGGCCACGGCCTGCTCACGTTCCGCCGCCAGGACCTCATCGTCGTCTCGCCCGGCGTGCCGCTCGATACTCCGGAGCTCGTCCAGGCGCGCAGCTTCAGCCTGCCCATCATCGGCGAGCTCGAACTCGCCGCCCGCTTCCTCAAGGGCAAAACCCTCGCCATCACCGGCTCCAACGGCAAAACCACCACCACCACCCTCGTCGGCGAAATCCTCAAGGATTCCGGCCTTCCCACGCTCGTCGGTGGCAATATCGGCGTTCCCGTCGTTGCTCTGATCGACGAAAGCACACCCGACACCTGGTCGGTTCTTGAGGTTTCCAGCTTCCAGCTCGAAAGCACGCAGGAATTCCATCCCTTCATCGCCGTCATCCTCAACATCACGCCGGATCATCTCGATCGCCACGGCACCTTTGAAAATTACGCTCTCGCCAAGGAGCGCATCTTCGCCCGCCAGACCGCGCAGGACTTTCTTGTTCTGAACTCCGATAACGCCCGCACCGCCCAGGCAGCCTCGCGCGCCACATCGCAGGTCTACTGTTTCTCCATCGAAGGCACCGTCCGGCAGGGCGCATGGGTAGAGAACGGCACTGTCCTCTTCCGCGCCTCGGAGAGCGCGCCTGCGGAGACCATCTTGCCGCTCGCCGCCATCCCGCTCAAAGGCACGCATAACGTCGAAAACGTCCTCGCCGCAGTCTGCGCCGCACGCCTCGCCGGCATCCCCCCGGCTTCCATCCGTGCCGCCGTCGAGCGCTTTCAGGCCGTCGAACATCGCCTCGAATACGTCGCCACCGTCAACGGCGTCGAGTTCTACAACGACTCCAAGGCCACCAACGTGGACGCCACGATGAAGGCCATCACCGCATTTCCCGGCGGCATTCATCTCATCCTTGGCGGCAAGGACAAGAACTCCGACTACACAGCGCTTGCCCCCGATCTGCGCCAGCGCGTCCGGGCTGTTTACACCATCGGTTCCGCGGCCCAGAAAATCGAGTCGCAGTTGCGCGGCGTCGTGCCGATACATTCCTGTGAGACCCTGGCTCGCGCCGTACAGGCAGCCGCCTCTGAGGCGCAATCCGGCGAAATCGTCCTGCTCGCCCCGGCCTGTTCCAGCTTCGATCAGTTTGAGAATTACGAGCATCGCGGACGCGTCTTCAAAGAACTCGTGCACGATGGCCGAGGTTGGAAGGTTTCGCAGAACGCGTAGATAGACGGTGAAGCAGGTAGGCGCATGGCAAAACGGGTAGGCGTAGACAAGTGGATCTTCTTTACCACTCTTCTGTTGGTCCTTGTCGGACTGGCAATGGTTTTCTCCGCCTCCGCCGTCGTCTCGCAGGCGCAATATAACTCGCCTTACATGGATGTTGCCCGTCAGGCCGGCTGGGCTCTTGCCGGCGTGGTCGCAATGATCGTGCTCATGCGCGTCGATGTCTCACACTACAACTCCCCGCGCTTCATCTTTCCCGCGCTTTCCATCTCCACGCTGCTCCTGGTAGCGGTTTTTTTCTTTCACACTTCGCATAATACGCATCGCTGGATTGTTTTCGGCGGCCACTTCACCTTCCAACCATCGGAGATCGCCAAGCCCGTCCTCATTTTGTTCCTGGCATGGTTTCTCTCCACGCGGCTCGACCAGATGCGCGACTGGAAAAACACTCTCCTGCGCGCAGCCATCATGCCGGCGGTCTTCATTCTGCTCATCGTCAAGCAGCCTGACCTCGGCACCGCGCTTGTCCTCGCCGGCGTCACTGCGCTCATGCTCGTGGTTGCCGGCATGGAGTGGAAGTATCTCCTGCTTGCCGTTGCCGCTTCTCTTCCTCCGCTCGCCATGCTGCTCTTCGGCGTCGCCTGGCGTCGTCAGCGCATGCTCGTCTTTCTCAATCCTGACTCCGATCCGCAGGGCGCGGGCTTCCACATCAATCAGTCGCTCATCGCCGTCGGCGCCGGCGGCCTCACCGGACGCGGCTTCATGGAAGGCATGCAGAAGCTCTTCTATCTGCCGGAAGCCTCGACCGACTTTATCTATGCCAACATCGCCGAGGAACTCGGCTTCATCGGCGCCTTCGCCATCGTGCTGCTCTTTGTCCTCTTCGCCTATCGCGGATTGCGTGTCGCCTTCAAGGTGCAGGACCCCTTCTCGCGCCTTGCCGCCTTCGGGCTCACCACCGCCGTTCTGCTGCAGGCATTCTTCAACATCAGCGTGGTTCTTTCGCTCGTTCCCACCAAAGGCATTCCCTTGCCGCTCATCTCATCCGGCGGTACTTCCGTGTTCTTCACCCTCGCCGGAATCGGCATCCTGCTCAACATATCTCGTAAGATAGACTAAAGACGCGCACTTCCGCGCACTCCCACAGAAAGGTTCAAACTTTGTCACAACTGCGCGTGCTGATTGCCGGTGGTGGTACGGGAGGTCACATCATACCCGCGCTCGCGGTTGCCCGCGAGCTTACAGATCGTTACCAGGCGGAGATTCTCTTCGTCGGCACGGCGCGCGGCATGGAAATCCGCCTCGTTCCGGACGCCGGCTTCCGTCTGCGCCTCATCAATGTCGGCCCGCTCAACAATGTTTCGCTCTCCACGCGCATTCATACCCTCTGGCAGCTTCCCAAATCCATCGGCGAGTGCAAACGGCTCATCCGTGAGTTCCAGCCCGGCGTAGTCTTCGGCGTCGGCGGGTATGCCTCCGGTCCCGCCGCGCAGGCGGCGCTGCGCATGAAGATTCCAACCATGGTCTTTGAGCCCAATGCCATGCCCGGCCTCGCCAACCGCCTCGTGAGCAAAAGTGTCCAGGCGGCAGCCGTAAACTTTCCGCAGGCTGCCGAGTGGTTCCAGAACGTCGAAGTCACCGGCATTCCCGTGCGGCCCGAGTTCTTTACGCTTGAACCGCCTCCGCCCGCGCCGCCGCATCTCCTCATCTTCGGCGGATCGCAAGGCGCGCGGCTCTTCAATGAAACCCTGCCGAAAATTGTCCCGGCTTTACTCGATGCCGTGCCCGGCCTGACCATTCTGCACCAGAGCGGCGTTCGCCACAGCGCCGTCACAGAAGCTGCTTACCAGGCCTCCGGAGCCGATCCCGCGCGCTGGCAGGTAAAGCCGTTTCTCGACGACATGCCTGCCCGCTTCGCTGCCGCTCACCTCGTTATGGCGCGCAGCGGAGCCTCCACGGTGGCTGAGCTCGCCGCCGCCTGCAAACCGGCTTTGCTCATTCCCTTCGCCGCCGCAGCCGACGAGCACCAGCAGCGTAACGCTGAAGCCATGGTTCAGGCCGGCGCCGCGCTCATGCTCCGGGAACAGGAGCTCGACGCCCCGGAGTCGCTGCTCGAAAAGATCGTCGGACTATTGCAATCGCCCGAGCGGCTCGCCGCCATGGGGCAGGCCGCTCGAACGCAGGCCCACCCCGCCGCCGCCGAGCGCATTGCCGACCGCCTCGCCAGCCTCGGCACTGTGATGACCCACGCAATTCAATAACCCTTGTTCACAAACGCTGTTATGGCGCTGCTGCGCAAGGCCTGTTTTATCGATCGTTCGGCTCTCCTGGCTTCGTAACAGAGCACGGCTTCACAGCTTGCGGAAAAACCCAAATAGCACCAGCTTCGTAACAGGGCACGGCTTCACAGCTTGCGGAAAAACTCAAATCGGACCAGCTTTGTAACAGGGCACGACTTTACAGCTTGCGGAAAAACCCAAATCGGACCAGCTTCGTAACAGGGCACGGCTTCACAGCTTGCGGAAAAACTCAAATCGGACCAGCTTTGTAACAGGGCACGACTTTACAGCTTGCGGAAAAACCCAAATAGCACCAGCTTCGTAACAGGACACGACTTCACAGCTTGCGGAAAAACTCAAATCGGACCAGCTTTGTAACAGGGCACGACTTCAGTCGTGCCGAAACAGTCGCTTACAAGGTTTTTGGGCTTTAGCCCCTGCTACACCGGACTGAACCGGGATGCGGATTTTCTCGCGATTGTCGGTACTGGCTCAGTTTGAATTGTTTTGTAACAGGGCACGACTTCAGCATGTGCCCCATCCATGCGCGTTTTTTTGCGCATGGGTAGGACAGCACTCCCGCCAACTCACCGTGAACAGGCTTTGTAACAGGGCACGACTTGAGTCGTGCCGAAAATCCGGCTGATAAAGTCTTTGGGCTTTAGCCCCTGCGGGATTTTTCAAACTGAGCCATTACCCGATTGTCCATCAGCGCCATAATTGCCGCGCACAAGACAAAAGGCCCGCCTGCCGAAGCAGAACGGGCCTTTTAACCTCGTGAATCTTTAGGATTAGCGGTGTCCGCCGCCGCCGCCGTGTCCGCCGCCACCAAAGCCGCCGCCACCGCCCACGCGACCGCTGCTGTATCCGCCGCCACCTACTCGGCCGCCGCCGCCTGCATATCCGCCACGCGGAGCAGCGCCGTATCCGGGTCGGGCTCCATAGCCGCCGTAACCGGGCCGTCCGGCATAGCCGAAACGTCCACCGTAGCCGTAACCGGCCCTGTAGCCGTAGCCGCCACGATAGCCATAAAATCCACGGCCCCAGCCATAGCCGTACCACGGGCCGACGCCGATAAAGAGCCCGCCGGCGAACCAGTTAGGACCGTAATACCCATATGGCGCGCAGGAGTATGGGTAATACGCGTAGTAACCGTAGTCGCACGCCGGGGGACCGTAGACCATCGGGGCGGCCACAACCGCAGGGCCAATACCCACGCCCACAGCCACCTGCGCATCGGCCTTTGTGGCCGTTGCGGCCAGGCCAACCGTCATCAGAGCTGCCAACAGAACCAGGCGAAAACTCTTCATTTTGAAACCTCCTCGTGCTGCCCTCGCTAGGGTTCGGAGGCTAGCCTCCGCTTGCTCAGCACCGCCGGTCGCATCTCGCTTCCGGCTTACATCTATTGGAACAACAATCGGGCAATTTAGTTGCGGTAAAAATGCAGGGAAAAGGAACAAGATGGCATGTGAGATGTGCCCAGCCCTTGCAATGGGAAAAACCATTACGCGTGGTTGCGGCAATCTGCGAACCTTTATCGTCAATAAAGCCTGAAATTAATGGCTATAGTCATATAGACGGCCACGGGTTTGCCGTCTTTCAGGCCGGGTTTGAAGCGGTATTGCTTGACAGTTTCAACCGCATTCCGGTCCAGACCGTAACCCAGAGGCTTAATCACCTCAAC
>Ga0208193_1001286_pt1 | contig 11251 bp, 11 predicted proteins | sample June2015DPH_17_2_FD_184716 | JGI IMG/M metagenome (GOLD analysis project Ga0208193, IMG submission 184716) | Peatland microbial communities from SPRUCE experiment site at the Marcell Experimental Forest, Minnesota, USA - June2015DPH_17_10... | ecosystem: Environmental > Terrestrial > Soil >...
TGATCTGCACCGCACATAACCTCGCAAAACTCGCAGCAGCACGCTGAGGAGAAACTTGTCTCACCAATAAGCCGCTTCAGAACTCGCTTCGCTTGCTCCCTGCTCCATTATCGGGACAGGCTCCTAGGCCGCGCAGCCAAACCTCGATGGCTCGGATGTGACGGTCGACGGCATCATCGTCATCGTGAGGTGCCCCCGACCGCTCATCGGACGCGTCGATATCGAGCCATAGCGAGGCGCGTGTCCCGGACGGCAGCATATCGATGGCGTCGCGTCGCTCCTGGCGACGATCGAGTTCCTTTGAGTCTAAGCGTTCGAGCAACGCAAGCATCTTCGCGTAGAGCGTGCCGTAACGATCACCGATTTCGAAGAACGGCTGCACGCCCTGCTGATCGAGGTAATGTTGTACAGTGCCCGACTTTCCGTAGACTCCCGCGGTCTGCGGATGCGGAGGCAGATGGCCGAACGATTCCTCACCGTCCGCTGAAACCCACCGGGCGAGGGGATAGATGCGGCAGGCGAGCGGCCGGTCCGGATGCACGGTGCAGCCGTGCTCGCCGAGGAAGACGCAGTCACCGGTTTCGTTCGAACGCAAGACGGTGCCGCCGGCTTCCGTGTTGCGTTCGAGGAACTCCGTCGTCGAGAGCCCCAAATGGCGCGCCAGGCGCAGGATCTCATACGGATTGACCCGGATCGCCTTATTCCTGCAACAGCGGTTGCAGGCGTTGCAGACGTAGGAGAAGGGTGATGCACGGGTCATGTCGAGGTCGACGCGCGCGACCAGGTCGCCGTAGGTCATGTTGTCCTCCTGCATGCCGCCGTCACTTCGGCGCCTTGATCCGATCGACAATGTCCCGGGTGAGATCCGCGCAAGCCTGCATCGGTTCGTCGTCGGCGCAGCGGACGTCGACGGAGGTCGAGCCGTCGCTCGCGACGTCGACTTTTATCCGACCTGCCTTCCCGTCCAGGCGGCCCTCCTTTCCGTCGAACTTTCCTTCTCCCTTACCCTCGCCCTTGCCTTCCACCTTGCCTTCGCCTTTTCCTTCACCCTTTGCTTCCGCCTTGCCCTCGCCCTTGCCCTCAGCTTTTCCTTCGCCCTTCCCCTCACCCTTGGCGTCGAGCTTGCCCTCGCCCTTGCCCTGCGCGAACGCCGTCGAACGCATACCGAGGGCGACGCCGAGCGCGGCGACAGAAGTTGCGAGCGCGAGCGTGCTGCGGCGGGAGATACCGTCCTGATTGGTGGTGTCCGAATCGTCCATTTTCGTCTCCTAGTTTCGAGCCAATCGCTTGATCGGCCTTGGTTGTCCAGCCCCGTGTGGGACAGGATTTGCCGGCGTCTCAGGGCGACACCAGCGATAGAGCAAGCAGGGCTAAAAGCAGCGTCGGCGGCATCACCACGATGCCGAGACGCAGGAAGCGCAGCGCGCCGACATGCTCGCCTTCTCGGCGCAGCGCGATCAGCCACAGGATGGTCGCAAGTGAGCCGGTCACCGAAAGGTTGGGCCCAAGATCGACGCCGATCAGGACCGCGCCGGTGATCTGATGCGACGCCTGCGCGGCCTGCGTCGTGGTCGCCGCGATCAATCCCATCGGCAGGTTGTTGATCAGGTTTGAGACAAGGGCGGCTACGATGCCGCCACCCCAGGACGCCGCGTGCGGAGAGATGTCAGCCGCTCGCTTCAGCAGATCGGCAAGCAATGGCAGCACGCCAGTGTGGTTCAGGCCTTCGACGAGGATGAAAAGCCCTGCCACGAGCGGCAGCACAGACCATGACACATCCCGCAGCACCGGCATCGGAGATTTCCGCCCGAGCAGAAGTACGATCGTGGTGACGATCGCGCCGCAAACAAAGGTCGGCAGACCAAGGTCTCGGCCGATCGCCGAGGCGCCGAGCAGAACGACCGCGGTCGCGGCGATGCCAAAAGCGACTATTGCGGCACCGCGCGTCAGTGCCACAGGGTCGCCCTCGCTGTCGACGCGCCCCTCGAGGTTCTTGCGCTGGCTGAAGCGGAGTAAAGCGAACGTGGCGAGGATCGCGATCAGGGAGGGCAGCGAGAAGTAGCGCAGCCACTCGAGCAGGGTCGGCATACGTTCGCCGAACACGACGAGATTGGCCGGATTGGAGATCGGCAAGACGAAACTCGCCGCGTTGGCGATGAAGGCGCAGACGAACAGATAGGGCAGCGGCTCGACCTTGGCGGCGCGTGTCGCCGCATAGACGGCCGGCGTCAGCACCACGGCGGTGGCGTCGTTAGACAGAAAGATCGTCACCAGCGTGCCGACACCGTAGACAATCCCGAACAGCCGCGAGGCGGATCCTCGCGATCGCCGCACGGCCTGTACGGCGAGCCAGTCGAACAGGCCTTCCTTGCGGGCGACCTCGGCGAGCAGCATCATGCCGATCAAGAAGAAGTAGACGTCGAGGCCCTTGCCCGCGGCCGACACCGCGTCGCGCCATGGCAACAAGTCGAAGGCGACCAGCAGAATGGCGCCGGTAATCGCCCAGATAAATTCGGGAAGATTCCACGGCCGTGCGATCACGCCGAAGGTGGCGAGACCGGCGATGCCCCAGGTGGCCGCGTTGATGCCGCCCATCAGCCTGCTCCCGCCGGCAGCGCGTCGGCTGGTCCCGCGGCCGCCAACTGTTTCGGCCTCGCGCAGGCGGGCCGAAGCAGCGATGCGAATCCGATCCACAACGCGATGGATCCCAGCGCAAAGCTGCCGAGAATGAGGAACATCGGCCCGTAGCCCATCGCCTGCGCGATCCATCCCCCGATCGCCGGACTGAGCGACGCACCAAGGCCCTGAACCGTCATGACTGCGCCTTGGCCGATGTTGACGCGGCCGGTACCGTTCAAAATGCGGGCGACGAGCCCGGGCACGGCAACGCTCTGAAGCCCGGCCCCGACCCCGTCGAGGATCTGCACGGGATAAACGCCCCACTTGTTCATCACATGGGAGGCGATGACCCCGCGGATTGGCAACGCGACGAAAGACACCAGTAACACCAGCCAGTAGCCTTCCTTCTCCGCCAGCCGCATCGCGATCAGCGACGCAAGGATCATCGTGCTTTGGGCAACCACGATGGTGATCGCGACGAAGCCGGCCGGGTCGCCGTGCTTGTTGGCGACGACGGCGAGCCCGTAAAGCGGAAGCATGGCGCCGTTGCCGAGATGGAAACAGGCTAAAGCAGCGGCGAGGATCAACAGCGGCTTGCATTCGAGGAGCACGGTGATGCCGCCGACCTTGCCGGCTTCGTCGCCGGCTTTCGAAAGGCCACGCGCCTCGTCATCGTCGATGGCATCGCCCGGAATCATCAGCACGGAAATGATCGAGAGGACGCCAAACAAGGCGGCCACCCAGAAGACGGCGGTCAGTCCGAACTGCCAGCCGAGCAAGCCCGACAATCCGGCGCCCACCATATTGCCGGCATGATTGAGCGCCTGATTGTGCCCGTTTTGCCGGTTGAAGCCGGCCTGACGAACGATGCCGAGCGTCATGCCGGACACGGCGGGGCCGATCGCCGCACCCGCTATGGCAGTCGCGACCTGCGAAATCGCCACCAGCCAGAAATTCTGCGACAGAAGAATGATTCCGGAGGCGATGACAGTGCAGATGCCGGGAATGATCACGTAGAGCTTCTTTCGTCTGGTCGCGTCAACCAGGGCACCGGCCGGCGTCGTCATCAGCATTCCGGCGACGCCGCCGACGGTCATCACCGTTCCGATCAGTCCGCTCTGCCAGCCGTGCGCCAGCAGGAAAACGCCGAGGAAAGGGCCAATGCCGGCTTGCATGTCCGCCATGAAGAAGTTCAGCGATAGCAGGGGCCAGATGCCCTTTGATGCCGGCTGGCTGGAGGTCCGCGTCATGTTTGCGCTCCGGTCGTTGTTCTAGGGCGGCGATCTGCGACGGCACAGAACCTAAAATTTCGAAATCAGCGTAATTCCGGCGACCATGAGCGCCGCGCCGGCCACGCGGCCCGTGCTGAGCTCATGGACTTCCATGCCGAACATTCCGAACCGGTCGACCGCCAGCGACATCAGGATGTTCGCGGTTATGGTCAGCCCGGCGAACGCGCCGGCGCCGACCTTGCCGACGAAGAGCAATCCCGCGATGACCGCGAAGGCGCCGACCAGGCCGCCGAGCGGCGCCCACCAGGGCATCTCCGCAATGCCCTTCTCGCTCGGCAACGGATGCGGAATGCACATCAGAATGCAGGCGAGTAGCGCCACGATCGGCAGAAACGAGACGAGGCTTGCGAGCCACGGGTTCTCGAGCGAATTCCGCAGCGCATTGTTCATCGGTGGGCCCCACGCCTGCAAGGCACCCGCAATGAGGATGATGGGATAGAGCCACGCCGCACTGATGTTCTGCATCTCGCAATTCCTTAGCTAAAATTCTGCTCCGGTCGTGCTCACCATTTCCTGCCGTTCCTGTTGGGCCCAAGCTGCGTTCCGAACAGGTGCCGTTCCGGCCACGCGCCGATGCTGCCGGCATCGCTACCGGTCGGTTTTCCTGTGGGCGCCAGGTAGGGCCCCACGTCGATCGTGTCAGTGTCCTGGTTGCGTTGTTGGTCGGTGACGCGGACGCTCAGCCGGAACGGTCCTCCGGAAGGCGAGAGCTGGCCAACAAACGAGCCGCCGTCGCCGCCATACATTGGCTGCCACGGCTGATCGTCGATCTTGAATTCGGCTTGCGCGATCGGCGCGGCGCCCCAGGCCGAGGCTCTAACCTCGCGGACACTTCCGTCAGCCGAGTGCGGGGCGATCGCGAGCCGCCGATCCGCCGGCGACGTGATCATCACGAATGGCCATGACGACTTCAGCGGTTTGAAGCGCCAGCTTACGGCGCCGCGGTCGATCGCCGCAAAAGCAAAACCGACATCGCCTTCCTCGATCTGGCCTGTCGAACGCGTGGCGGCGTAGATGGTACGGCCATCGTTGCTGATTTCGTTGTAATGGGTGTGGCCCATGCTCACCAGCGCCGCGGGGCTCCCGTCGAGCATGGCCGCGAGTTCAGCGGCTTCGTCACCGAGGTCGGCGGGGTAAGCGTGCATGAAGACCGCTGCCGGTCTGCCCTCGCGCTGCGCGCCGTCAAGCTGGCCGTGCAGCCAAAGAAGGCGCACGGAGCCGAGCCGGAAATCGGGTCCGCCGGTGCCGCGCGACACGACATCGAGAAAGATGCAGCGGCAACCGGCTATATCGACGGCGTAGGGCAGATTGCGGACCTTTAGGCCACGGTAGAAATTGTCGCGCGACCGTGGCTTGAAGTCGTGGTCGCCCGGGATCGCATGCCAGGGAGCGATCAGTCGGGACAACTCGTCATGGACGACGCGGAATTCCTCCTGCGTGCCATCGTCGGCGTTGTCTCCCGGCAAGTAGACGAAGTCGAGCTTACCTCCGGTGTTGCCGTTCACCTCATTGACGATGCGGCGTAAATCGTCATGGTTCTGCAAGCCGGCATCCGTGATGTGCAGGTCTCCGATCTGAAGGAATCGCAGCGGCTTTTCGGTCAGCTCAGGCATGGCATCGATCTCGGATTTCCAGGTTCGGAGTTCGGCGCGTGGCGAGGATTTGCCGCGCGCCCATCGTCATCGGACGTGTTTCTCATCGTGTTTCGGGCCGTGCTTCTTACCGTGATGCTTCGGCCCCTTGTGGTCCGGGCCGTGTTTGGGCTTCTTCGGTCCGAGCTCTCTCATCGCGTCGGCGGAGGCGCCGATCTCGCGGGCCTCGACGACCGTTCCAAACGAAGTGGTGGCGCCTTCGCCGGATACGAAAATTTTGCCGCCCTTCACCAGCAGCTCGGCAAATCTATCGGCCTCATGCGGCGGCAGGCGGATGATACGGCCGTCCTCGAGCACGGCTCCCCTGGTCTCGCCCTTCGGCCCGTGGATGGATCGCTTGACCACACCTTGCGCGGTCATGGGGCTGTGTTTCGGTTTTTCGAATGCCGGTCCATCTTCCCTTGCGTCAGGGCCCTCATCGAGAATACGGCCCTTCGGCGTGTCGATCGCGACGGCTGCTACCATCCGGACGCCACGCGGTCGAACGCCCCGCACCTTGACCCGGCTCCCGGGACGGACATCGCGCAGCAGGCGAGCCGACAGATGCGGCGGCACATGCACCTCCTCGCCGTCGGTCAGCAGAAAACCGTCGGCCTCGCCGTGCTTGTTGACGAGGAACTGGTCTACGGTGCCGGTCATTTCGGGAAGATGGTCGGGATCGATCCAATGCATTTGCGAAGCTCCTTGCGGCCAATGGCGGCCGCCAATCACATCGCAAGGCGCATGCCAAGCCATAAGATATTGAAAAGTATGACGTTCTCGAAATTCGGGTGGCGAGATCCGTCGTCTTTCACGACGCCGACCGTCGTAAAAGCGGACGGATCGAACGCTCGCCGGCGGGCCCAGAGGCTCCATCAAGGAGACGCCAGATGACGGGGACCTTAAAGGCGCTGATGTCCCGGTCCGCCCTGATCGGCGCAGCGCCGGTCGTGATCGCCCTGATGCTCAGCGGCATTATCTCGTTCAGCTACAACCGCCTGCTGAAAGAGTACCGCGACAACGTCGATCATACGTTCCAGGTGATGTCGGCGATCGATAACGCGCGCGTTGCTCCAGTTGCAGGACGCGGAAACCGGCCAGCGCGGATTCATCATCACCGGAGACGAGAGGTATCTCGCCCCGTTCGAGGCGGGCCGCGCCAAGCTGTCCGAAGTTCTTTCAAGATTGGACCAACTGGCATCCGACAATGCCGAGCAGCGAGCGCGTATCCAGACGATGAGAAGGCTGGCGGAGGGCAAGCTCGGCGAACTTGAAGACACCATCACCACCCACAAACGGGACGGCTTGGAGCCCGCGCGACTGAAGGTGATAGGAAGCGCAGGTAAGGAAACGATGGACAACATCCGCTCGGTCGCCGCCGAAATGCGGGGAACGGGAACGGACCTGTTCGACGCCCGTCTCGCCAGCGCGCGTTTCGCCGAACGCATGATGATCTTCGTCGCCGTCGTGTGCGTCATGCTTTTCACTAACGGGCCGGTTCGTAGCGTTCCTGCTCAAATCGCGCGTGGAGAAGTCGGCAACAACTGGGTGAATGCCGACCCATGCGCCTGGGCTCAGTCGGCGTCTCTACGTTTGCCCAGGCCGTATTTCTCGGCCTTGGCGTGCAGCAACTGCCGATGGATGCCAAGGCGACGCGCGGCTCCCGCGCGATTGCCTTTCGATTCCTTCAGCGCTTCGGCGATCAGGCGGCGCTCCAGCCTTTCCACCGCCGTCGAGAGTTGGCCATCGCCATCGGAATCCTCCGCCTCGGGTCCCGGCGACGTCGTCAGAAAATCGAGATCGCCGGAGGTCACGATGTCGCCGCGACACATCACAGCGACACGCTCCATGGCGTTTCTGAGTTCGCGCACGTTGCCGGGCCATGCATGACCGGCGAGCCGGTGCGCGGCTTCGTCAGACAATTGCTTGTTCGGCGAGGACGCCCTGGCCAGGAAATGCTGGGCGAGCGGCAGGATGTCGGCGGCGCGTTTACGCAGCGGCTGCAGCGCGATGGGCACTACGTTGAGACGATAGTACAGATCCTCCCGGAAGCGCCCCTGCTTCACCCACTGCTCCAGGTCCCGATGGGTGGCCGCCACGATCCGGACATCGACCTTCTGCGGTCTACCGCCGACCGGCGTGACCACACGTTCCTGGATCGCGCGCAGGATCTTGGCCTGCATCGCGAGATCCATATCGCCGATCTCGTCGAGAAACAGCGTACCGCCGTTGGCGTCGCGAAACGCGCCCTTGCGCTCCAGGACGGCGCCGGTGAACGCGCCCTTGACGTGGCCGAACAGCTCGCTCTCGAGCAGATCAGGAGGAATCGCCGCGCAGTTGAGCGCCATGAACGGTCCGGTACACCGCGCGCCGGCACGATGGATGGTCCGCGCAACGACTTCCTTGCCGGTCCCGGTCTCGCCGGTGATCAACACCGTGGCGTCGCTGTCCGCGACCAGTCCGATGGTCTTTTGCACCTCGCGCATGCTATTGCTAGAGCCTATGAGACCTTCGGCACCTTCCGGATCGAAGTCCGCCTCAGGCGTCGGCGCGATCTGAAGCTTAGGGGCGCGTGATCTGATCATGCGAGCCAGCAGCGAGGCCAGGTCTTCCCGCCCGACAGGTTTGGTCAGGTGATCGAAGGCCCCGAGCCGCATCGCCTCGATGGTGTTCGCCGCCGTGGCGTAGGCGGTTAAGATGGCGACCGGTACATGCGCGCCATCCGCGGCGGCCCTCAGCCGGGTCAAGACCTGCAGACCGTCCATGTCCGGCATCCGCAGATCCAGTAGGACGGCATCAAAATGGTTGGTTGCAGCGATTGCCAGTGCTTCGCGTCCCGAAGCCGCTGCAAGCGCTTCATGCCCCAGATCGCGAACGGCCTCGGAAAGTCCGTCGCGCAAGTCCTTTTCGTCGTCGACAATAAGCACGATGGTCATTTGTCTGGTCCGATCGGAATGTCCAGAATAACCGTCGTACCGTCTTCTCGATGCAAAACTCGCGCACTGCCGCCATGAGCCTCCGCCACCTCGCGCACGATCGCCAGTCCCAAGCCGGTTCCGTCCGGACGGCCGGTTGCGAAAGGCTCGAACAAGTGCTCGCGGATGCTTTCCGGAACACCTGCTCCGGAATCCGACACGGACAACCGAAGCCGGCCGCTTTCGATCTCAGCGCGCAGCACGATCGGCATTTCGTCTTTGGAGTTCTGAATGGCATTGAGGATCAGATTGTCGAGAGCTCCCCCAACCGCCGTCGCGTCGAAGTCAACCGGCTGGAGGCCGTCCGGTACCTCCACGGAAATCGACCGCCGACCTGCTTGTTCGCGGAAGAGCGAAGCGTGGGATGCAAGAAAGGCGCGGAGATCCACGACCGGTTGACGCCTGATCTCGGAGCGTTGAACCGACCGAAGCAGATTTTGCAACAATTGGTCCATGCGCCCGACCTGCTCGACGACGACTTGGAGGGCGTCAGTCGATCTGCTCCGATCACCCTCGTTGGCGAGTGCGTTCTCGGCCTTTAACCGCATCGCGGCGATCGGGTTCCGTATCTCATGAGCGACGCCTGCGGCGACCCGACCCAGTGCTGCTAAACGCTCGCCTTCCGCCACCCGTTGCAGGAGGCCTTCCGTTCTGCGGCGCGATTCGAGGGCCTTGGCGCCGGCACCGTTGATCGCTTCCACGATGCGGTCGAGATCGCGTTGCCCCGTCAATTGCAGCACCGGCAGGTCTTCCGCACCCGTCGCCAGCGCCGCTTCCACGGTCCGGAGCCGCTGCGACCATCGCCAGAGGACGCGAGCCAGAAGCGCCGCTGATCCGATCAGAACGGTCAGGAGAAGCGCCAACCCCGTCGTAGCCAACAGAAAGGGCCTGCCGCCGACGGTGATCACTCTGGTCATCGTCCAGGCTGCAATCCCGGATCCCGCTTCGTCGAGGGGGCAAGCCCGGATCAGGAGTATTTGAGAGCGTGCGTCGCGGCTCCATTCCACGGGTCGCCGCGCGCTGATCGCGGTCCCGACGACTTCACGGATCGTTGGTTCTTCGGCCTGCGGAAGGTCGGTCTTTTTGCCGCTGCCTTCATAGGTCGGGAATGCATAAGCGAGCGAACCCGAAGTTGCCTTCCAGACGCCGCCCTCGACGCCCGTGAAAGGCTCGAGCGCACGGGTCAAGGCAGACAAGTAGTCGGGCACGCCGGCCGCCGGGACCGCTCCACCCTGGAGCGGCGCGCGGAGTTCGCGCACGATCGCCTCGCAGGCACGCCCGAGACTCGCGGTGGCGCGTTCCGTCCGTTGACTGGTTGTCTCCTTGTAGAGCGCAACGAGCAAAGCACCCACGACCAAGGCGGCTACCAGGAAGAACCCCCAACAGACCACAAACCAGGCGACGATCGAGCGCGGCAAAACTAGACTCCACGGCGAAAGATGATTCCCGCTAGGTTAGGTTTCTGGGACCGACATTGGAACAGGTCGAGCTTTTCGGCGGCAGCTCTTTCGGTCGCAGTGTCGAGCATAGACGCCCGGTTGCTCACGAAGACTAGGCCGACTTCCGCTGCGGCTTGGCCGACGGCTTCTTCGCCGCCGTCTCCTTGGCCGGTTTCTTGCCGGCGATCGGCATCAACATTTCTTTCTGGCCGGAGGCAGCCTTCTTCGATTTCTTGGCTGGCTTCTTCGCAGCAGGTGACGCGGCGGCTGCTGCGCCGCCGACGCTCTTTCTCAGCGCCTCCATCAGGTCGACCACGTTCTCGCCGCGGGGCCGCTCCTTTGGAGTGATCGGCTTGCCGGCGCGCTTCTGGTTGATCAGATCGACGAGCGCGGTTTCGTACTGGTCCTCGAACTTGTCGGGTTCGAATGTGCCCGATTTCTGATCGACGATGTGCCTGGCAAGATCGAGCATGTCCTTGGTGACTTTGACGTCCTGGATTTCATCGAAGTATTCCTTCGGATCCCTGACTTCGTAGGGGTAGCGCAGCAAGGTGCCCATCAGGCCCTTGTCGAGCGGCTCGAGCGCGATGATGTGCTCGCGATTGGTCAGCACCACCCGCCCGATCGCGACCTTGTCCATCTCCCGGATGGTTTCGCGAATGATCGCGAAGGCGTCGTGGCCGACCTTGCTGTCCGGACGCAGGTAATAGGGGCGGATCAGGTACCGCGGGTCGATCTCGCTGCGGTCGACGAACTCGTCGATCTCGATGGTCCTGGTGGATTCCAGCGCTACGTTCTCGAGCTCCTCCTTCGTCACCTCGACGAAGGTGTCTGTATCGACCTTGTAGCCCTTGACGATGTCCTCGTTGGCGACCTCCTCGCCGGTGTCGGCGTCGACCTTGGCGTACTTTATCCGGTGACCAGTCTTACGATTGAGCTGGTTGAACGAGATCTTCTCGGATTCCGATGTGGCCGGATAAAGCGCGACGGGACAGGTGACGAGCGAAAGGCGGAGGAAGCCTTTCCAGTTGGCGCGGGGGGCCATGATACGCAGAACTCCGGAATGAGGACGATCCGGACTCAAGACGAACGGGCGACCTTGGTTCCGACACCCTACGACCCGTCAATCGGATCATTTTTGCAGTATCGACCTTCCACAGACTCGACTCTCGTGTTCTTGGTATGTTCTCATTGCCCATGACCGATCGACCCGCAAGTTGGCGCATGTCGACCCCGAAGCAGATGGAAAAGCTGGCCGCTGCTGTAAATAAGCGTTCAAAGTTGACCCCTCCATC
>Ga0208193_1001288_pt1 | contig 11231 bp, 8 predicted proteins | sample June2015DPH_17_2_FD_184716 | JGI IMG/M metagenome (GOLD analysis project Ga0208193, IMG submission 184716) | Peatland microbial communities from SPRUCE experiment site at the Marcell Experimental Forest, Minnesota, USA - June2015DPH_17_10... | ecosystem: Environmental > Terrestrial > Soil >...
CGGACTCGGATCGCATGTAACGTATTGTTTTCTATGACTATGGACTTACACCATCGGACGCCGGCCTACACGCCAAGACGTCCGTGGATGAATGATTGGTGGGCCCGCTCGCCTTCACATTTTGACCACAACCGGTTGATTTCATGAGAGGAAAAAGGAACTCAAAATAACGCGGCCCCCACCGAGGCCCCCACTGGACGGTGGCAGTCTGCGGACATTGTTGGCAGTCATCTAGTGGCAATCACCTCGCCGAAAATTTGGATTTCCTCGCAGCAGGCGCGTCAATGGCAGCGATGCGTATGAATCGCCTGTACGAATCGATGCACTCTGGTCGCTGGTCCATCACCGACGCTGATAGGCTCGCCGAAGACGCTCGACTATTTGAGCAAGTGGCACTTCGACATGGACCTGTCTGGGATCGTAGGTTCCGTCGGACACCAAGCGAGTCAGGAACGTCTCGAGATCATCCGCGATTTTCGGAGCCAGGCGGAGTTGCACGTCCGGGGAAAGCAGCTGCATCAGCCGGATTACGTCGTTCCCATGCTTGCGGATATTTCTTGCGTCTACTACCTCGCCGGCTGCCCTGCGTGCGGTGAGGTCGAGCCACGCGTGTCCTTTCAGGGGAATCAGTTGTTCAGCGCCGATCCAAGGTAGGCCATCGACTTTCCTTCGGCCGTCCATGACGAACCTGTAGTACTCGTCATCCAAGAGAATGGCGGAGAGACTGGCGACCACTTCATCAAACGAGATCGGTGCCAGATGAGCGCCGGGGGCTATCTGAACCCCCTCCGGCGCGCGGCAGAACAGCTCGATCATCGCCGGAAACCCCGAGGAAGACGGTTTCTGGAACCGATACAGAACCGGCTTTCCGGTTTCACTCGCTTGACGGATCTCGTAAGCGCCCCGTTCTACGAATGTCCAGATGGCTGCGCCGAATGCGGGAATGAGAGCTTCTATGTGAAGCACGATGTCGAGGTCCTTGGTCGCCCGAAACTCGAGCCCGGCCTCCGCCATGGCAAGCGTCGCAGCAGTCCCACCAATCAACACATACTGATCTTCATGCCCAGCGAAGTGCCCACGGAAGACATCAAGTCCCTTCACCATGGGAACTTGTCCCGGAGTTCATCGACAGCCTGTTGAACGCGCTCGTCCGGCTCGTCTTTCAAGCTCAGAGTCAGCGACAGGGGATCCACCACAGGGCTATCGCGCAAGAGGCTCGGCGGGTAGCTCCATATCTGCCACTGCACCGCCGTGAGAGCTGGCACCAAGTCGTGTCGGACCCCCACTTTCTGTGCACGCTTCCACTGCGTGGCGCTGGCGGCGTGGATGGGTTGGGGCGGTTCCGTCAGCATTGAATAGGATGCAAGAGCACTCAGACCCGCCACAGGCGCGTGAAAATCTTTAGCGAGTTGGCCATCTATCCATTCAGTTCGCCTGACCGGGGTCCGGAGGTATGGTGTCGCGTGCTCCCAAGCCTGGGCAGGCGGGTGATTCACCTGCAACCTGCGCGCCCCTCCTACCCGTTGAACGGTAATCAATCCCGCCCCACCGAGCTCGCGAATCGCGCGAGTCAGGGTCATTGTCGTGTAGCCCAACGCCGTTATCAGATCGGTAGGCTGCCATAGGCTTTGCCATTCCTTGCGGAGCAAAGCCGCGATGAATAGCGCCTGTGTCGCGGGGGTGAAGCCAGTCACCTCTTCCTGTGGCTGGCGAAAATACTCCCGAAAGTCGATGCCAAGATCGGGCAGATAGAGCTGATTGCCGGGGACGACGAATGGGATTTTTTGCTCTACCAACCGCTTCCGCTCATACGAAGCGAGCGTGCTCGTGGCAAACACAACGGGTCGATCCGCGATCTGCGCGAGCTTGTCCATTTGAGTGCGCAGGGTATGCAGCGGCGGCAGCCGTCCCTTGCGCGCGCTGGCCAGCAGAATGTTCCTGTTTCGCAACGGGAACTCGTAGACATCGAACGCATCCTGCAAAAAGTAGGGGAGGCTTTGCATGCCGCTCCAAGGATGGACGCGCGCGTCCGTACCGAGTGTCTCGTGCAAATACGCTTGGACGGCGGTCGCCAGCGCGTGAGTTTCGGGGGGATGCTTTCCTAACATACATTTTGCACAATAACACCATGTACGTTATCGTGCAAAATATACGTTAATACGACATAAAATCAGACGATCTCCAAGATGGCATCAGCCGTCTCTCGACTGCCTCGCTCCCGCTGCGCCGCAGCAGGCACTTTCTAAAACGAGGATGACCTTCTTGGAGGTCGACCGAGGACGCCTAAAGTTGGCGGCGAAATCTACCCGATGCGCTACGTGACATTCTGCGGATGGCGCACCCGCGCGTCCCAACCCTCGGTTAGGGGGTATAAATATATCGTGCGGGAAATAATCTCCAATTCGACCCGCCCCGTTAATTGTAGCTTCCAAAGGCATCTCCTACTTGTGGAACAGTCTTTTCATCTGCTCGGCATGCTCGCGCGCGCGGTCTGCAAGCGCATTGCGAGCTTCCAAATACTGGAGGTCTTGCTCCAGCATCTGCGAATGTGCTCCCAGCACGTCTGGTTTCAACTCGGCTCGATAATGCTCGACCGATTTGGTGACTTCCGCGTAGTGTCGAGACGTCCGTGACAGGTCCCTTTCCTCGGCCTCGCTCCACCCGGCATCGAGTCTTTCCCCAATGTCGTCGAACTGAGTCCAGGCACTTTGTGCGTTCCGATCGCGCCTGACCAGGTCTTCGAACCGCAATAGTTGGCGCTCCTTCAGTGAGCGCTGCAACCCAAATGCGTTTCTCCACGCAAAGATATACTCCTCCGGTACAACCGCGTTAGCTCGTTGCTCCGCGAGATGCAGAAAGAGTTCGTAGGATCGAACAGACTTGCGAAAGATGTTGCGGACCATGGCAGGTCGGCGCCAAACATTTACCCAGTAATGAATTACATTTGGAATCATGAGAATAACGGCCCAAGCGACAGCTTGGCACAAGAAAGACCTTATCTCGCCTCAGTGGCCGTTAGCGGAAACGACCGCACGGCATATATGAAATTGTCGTAGTACATGAGGACAGCGACGAAAGCGTATTTGTTGTCGACCGCATGATTGAAAGCGAACCGAAAGACGCCTCCCCCGATTGATCGCTTGCCGCCCGTGAGAGCCCAGTGAATAACTTTGTGCCAGGTCGGCACGTCCTCTTGGACGATCTTGTCGAGCCACCTCACGGGGAGCACAACCGTTCCGTACTCGGGCGGCAGCGGTTCGCGCATCATTTCGTAATAAAGCCCGAGGGCATGCTTGGCGACCGTATCGTTTAGGCGCTTCGAATCGGGCTTAATGACCGGCTGATGTATGAGCCGACCGTGCAACGGAGCAAACTCGATGCGCTCATGGAAGTGCTTCCGGAGCCTTATCTCCTGCGGTCGCTGCAAGGCCCGCTCCACGGTTTTCCGCACCTGTTCCAGCGCCGCAGACGGGTCCGTTTCCACAATCAAGGCAATTGTGTCCCGAAAATAATCGTCGTTGGGCTGCGAGCCGTTGTTGCAAGGCGCGCAGGCTGGAACAGTGATGAGATCGCTGGGCCGCGGAGCGGGGAATAACGAGCGCGCGGGCACATGCTCGACAGTGGTTGCGGGCCGGATACCGCAGAGGGCGCACAACGGCGTCAGAATACGTTTTGCCACATCGCACCGGAGAGCGAAGATCGGCAAGGAGCGCCGCTTCGTTCACAGCGCGAGCAGAACCCAGAGATGTTCTCACCGCTCGCCCCTGGCGACGGCGTTTTGCGAGCACCGAAGTTTTCGCCTTCTTCGTCCATCTAAGAGTACCCATCATTTCAATGACACTCGGGAAGTATGCCCACTCGAAGGCCAGACTGACTCAAAACCTTCGCAGTGGCGGCTTGCGCCACCGAACCAGGGCCCGTGTTTGGCTCATCGCCGATCAATGACCGCCGTGTATATTATTAAAGGCGCAATTTGTGGAGCTTCCGGAGTAGTTCGAAGAGGAATTCGCCGGCAAATGAGCTGCATTTGGGGGCCCCGAAGCCTCCACTCTCCAAAAGGCCCCCAGAAGAGCCCCCACGGGAGAATTTTCCGTCAGTGAATCGCAGCAGATGTCTATGGACAACCCAATCGCACTTCTTACGGAGATTTTCTGGAATTTATAGTAATTTCTTCGACATCATGGACATTCTCGGATGTCCTTGGACGTTATTGGAAAATGGGCCCGCTCACCATCGAATTAGCGCGGAAAATGCCTATTTTTATAGGCTATATGCCAATTCGAATTTCGCAGTTACTCCCAAAGTTACCCCGACTACTCCAGATCCTCTGTAAGTAGCAAATCAATTTGAGCCTTGAGGCGTAGCTTGTCCGCCTCATAAAAGGGTGTCGGAATTACAAGCCAAGCCTTGCGACCCTCGGATAGCCGCACGGGAATCTTATCTGTGTCGTCAACGGAAAACTCTGATGGCAGTGTGGGCTTCGAAACTCCCGCTGCATGGGAGGCTACAGGGGCGGTTCCGTTCTCGAGAATGATGGCTTCTCCGTTCAGTTGCTCGCTCGGATTGGATTCGTTTCTTTGTAATGACGAAGGAGTATATCCCGCGAATTCCGCCGACCTGCGAAAAACAGAAACAGCTGAATCACCAGCGGCGGGCGAGAAGCCGCGGTTCATTAGATCAAAGCGAAGATTTGCGTCTGATGGCAATCCGTCGGGATAACGGTCTAATAAGTCAGCGAAAATCGCCGGCGCCCGCAACCACTTCAAAAGCAGTTCACTTTTGATCTTCGGATCTGGGGCATATTGATAGTTCTCGACGTCCTTTGAAACAGCGAGTTTGCCATCCTCCGGCTTCTCGAGAAGTCCAAAGTACCGGAGTGAGGCAAGCGCACTTAGCGCAGCCCCATTGTTTGCACTTTTGTAACCCATGTCTTGAGCGACAACTTCTGTTGGAGCTGGATATCTCTTTTCTTTTTCATATACGCGAAGCGCCTTTTCCAACGCCTCCTCCAATGGAATGGATGGCGCACGGGGACTTTTTTTGCGGGTAACTTCATTCATACTAAATTACTTAAGTTAAATAAATAAATAAACTCTTATACCTTATAGTATATACTTCGTATTCGGAGGGTCAATGAGTTATCCAGACGTAATTCTAACTCTCTTTTGAGGGCGAAAGCCTGTCATGACGACAGGATGATAATTGGCATATACATTCATGGCCAATATATGCGGTGCATAGTCGACTAAAACTTCAGAGTATTCTATATTCGCGAATGGCGAATACTTAATTTTGGTGAAGCATGCGTCAAATCTCAATGAAACCGCAAGACCTAGTTGTCGCGATAAAAATCGCTATTCTCGGTGAGAATAAAAGAACTTTCTCCAGCCTGGCCAACGACTTAGGTTTGTCGGCGTCTGAGGTTCACGCCAGCACAAAAAGATGCGAACAAGCCGGAGTGGTTACGGGTAGTCACGGAGATGGCCTAAAAGTAATCAAGCCAGCACTCAAAGAATTCTTAGGCCACGGAGCTCGTTACGCGTTCCCCGCCGTGCTGGGCCCAATCACAAGGGGAATGGCGACCGCGTCAGCAGGCCCCACTCTGAGCAAACTGTTAGTGGCTTCATCGGAAGGCCCCCTCGTTTGGCCCTTCGCGCAAGGAGAGGCACGCGGACCATCCCTATCGCCCCTCTACCCCAAAGTACCTGAAGCGGCGGCAAGAGACCCCGAGTTATATGACTTACTCACACTATTAGACGCGATCAGAGTGGGAGGCGCGCGTGACCGCGAACTAGCAAATAGCGAACTCGAGAAGAGAATTTGATGAACCCGCGCGATCCAAATGTTCAGCAGCTCCAGCTAGTTGCACAGGCTCTCGGACACTTACGTGAAAAATTAGTGTTCGTCGGGGGCTGCGCAACAGGCATTCTCATTACCGACGACGCCAGACCGCCCGTTCGAGCCACGCAGGACGTTGATCTAATCGCGGAAATAACGACGAAGGTAAAGCTCTACGAACTCGGCTCCGAGCTTCGAAATTTGGGGTTTCAAGAAGATCAGACCGCTAATGTCGTCTGCAGATGGCGCCTAGGAACCCTAAAAGTCGATGTAATGCCCTCTTCCGAGGAGGTCATGAATTTCTCAAATAGGTGGTACACAGACGCAATTCGCGAATCCGTTTCGGTTGCGCTGCCCGATGGCACTTCAATCCGACTGATTACGGCTCCATACTTTATCGCCACAAAACTAGAGGCGTTTCATGATCGTGGAAACGGGGACTATTTGAGCCATGACATGGAAGACATACTCAATGTCATCGACGGTCGGCCGGGGATAACCCGAGAAATCTCCGAGCAGCACGGAGAAGTTGCCACTTATCTTAAAACTGAATTCGACGAATTGATTTCGGACAACCTATTCATCGAGACACTACCAAGTCACTTTCTTCCTGGCCCTCTCGACCAGCAGCGAGTCCCTATCCTTTTTGGACGCCTTCGAGAAATTGCAGGACTATAGAGGAACCAAGCGCTGGTATTGCCAAGCGGTGTTCGGTCCGAGGTCCGCAGAGTTTGTGGGACCCATCAATATCGCAGCTTGGCGCTAACTAGGCGGCGCAGCCAACTCATGAGAGGCTTCATCGATTAACTGATGAGGCGGAACGATAGCCCTTTGATGTTCGATGAAACTGACATCCATCGGCGGCGCTACGGCGGGAAAGTTGCCAGTCAACCGCTTAAGGCCATAGAAGCTATTCATCGTGAATGATAGCCATCGTGCCCCTCGATTGAGCTGACGGTGTCCTCGCCGGATTCGCTCCGCTACTGCTTTTGGTCCAAACGCGCGGCGCCACAGGCCTCGATGGGCGTCCAGTAATTGACCAGGGGTCATTTGCGCAGGGCGAAATGCCACGTTATATCCATTGTAATGCGGCCAGTCCCGATCCTTCAGAATTCGATCGGAAGAAAGCAATTGTTCGTACAACGGTGTGCCGCGAAATGGCGTGAGGATGCTAAGGAAAGGGACGTCAACACCGATTGCATTTAGCCGGTCAGCGGTCGAAAGAATTGTTTCGGGTCGCTGATCGTCGAAGCCAGAAATGAATCCAGCCATGACGCATATCCCCCGGTCATGGAGACGAGCTATCGCCTCACGGTATTTGTTGGCGTGATTTTGGAATTTTCCGACACTGCGCAGATCGCAGTCATCAAGGCTCTCGATGCCAAGGAAAATACCGATGCAACCAGACCTTTGCATCAAATCCAACAGTTCCGTGTCTTTGACGATATCAATGGAGGCCTGCGTTAGCCACCACCGATTGAGACTGGCGAGTTCTCTCAGTAGCTGCTTTGCCCAGACTCGACGCACGAGTAAATTGTCATCCCAAAACCACACGACTTTGTTTTGCCACCAGAAGGCGAAGTGGCTTTCCGCAATATCACGAATCACTTCATCGATTGGTCGTACTCGAAATCCTGGATTGAAGTTTGGAACGCTACAGAAGCTGCATGTAAAAGGACAGCCTCGGGTAGCTTGCAACACTCGTGGCACTAGAAATCTGCGTTCAAGCAGATCATAGCGCGGCGTCGGGATACCTACCATGGATGCGGCAGTACCCTTGTAGGTCGAATTTAGGATCCCCAGTTGAAAGTCGCGCAGCAATTGTGGCCACGTCTCTTCAGCCTCGCCGATTACAACCGAATCGACATGTTGTAGAGCCTCCTCAACCCAGTACGAAACGTGTGGCCCTCCCGCGATTACGGTCACGCCAATCGCACGATAACGATGGGCAATGGAATACGCTTCGCGAGCGAAGCCAGAGAAGAACGACAGTGCGACTAAATCGACATCACGATCAACGGGGACGGCGCGCACTTGCTGATGAATCACTTCGACTTCGTGCTCAGGCGGAGTCAGCGCTGCTAAATGAATGCCGGTCACCGGTGGAACGAAGTCAAGCAAATGACCCCTCGTGTATCGAGGCCGATAACAGACGATAATTCTTATTCGCATAAATCAGTGTTGGGCAGCTAGAGAACGGCTTTGATCGCCATCAATGTCTCAACCAATAGTGGCATTAGTGTGGCTGCGGCGGGTTCAATTGCGATTGCGCGATCGAAAACTCGCGTGTCCGCTAGGGAGCGATGAGCTTTTCCGCTTATCGTCACTATTTCGAGCTCTTCAGCTCATGAGGCAGCGAGCAGCTCGCATCCGGCGCGCGAAATCGAACTAGAGTCCTGGAAACCTAAGCTGTGCTGGCTGCACATGTATTTCCGGCGATTTTTCCCGCACCAACGCAACTTCACGGGGGTAACTCTATCCGGGCATCTTCAGTTACCCCCAAAGTTACCCCCAAAATGTCCGGCTGGTAGCGAACTCTGGCGATCGTTGGCGAACGTCTATTCGGGCTAATTCGAGTCCCATACACCTATTTTTCCGGTGTTTTCACCCGCAACCCGTCCCTCCCCGATCGCTACCGATCGTCCCCGAACATCGAAAATTAGTGGGCCCGCTCGGACTCGAACCGAGGACCAAGGGATTCACTTCTGCCCCGCCGTTTCCGGAGGGAGTGGACTATCTCTTCACCCCAGAGGGGTGCGGGACGCTCTAGCCTGTCATTAAGCGCGCTGAAGCGCTCAGGTAGTCTCTGCACCTTCCGGCGGTGTACCGCCGGCTTGGCTCAGGGTTGCCATCAGCCGTGCTGTTAAGGTTTCCCTGAATTCATCCCGTCCACTTCGCACCTTGCGATGCGAAGGCACCATTCTCGATGAGTCCCCTGCTCTAACCAACTGAGCTACAGGCCCGACGGCGCGCATGTTACCACGTGAGGGCCCTTGTCGCCCGCGCCCGAACCGCCGTCCATGGGTTATCTTAGGGCGCTCGTGAGTCCGCCACCGCTACCCGATTTACCGATCAATGAGGCCCTGCCGGCGCTGGCCGACGCCCTGCGCAGTTCCCGCAATGTGCTGCTGGAGGCGCCGCCAGGCGCCGGTAAGAGCACCATCGTGCCGCTCTTTTTGAGCGAAAGCTCCTGGCTCGAGGGGCAAAAGATACTGATGCTCGAACCGCGCCGCATAGCGGCGCGCGCCGTGGCCGGCCGCATAGCGTATCTGCTCGGCGAACCTGTCGGCCGGGCGGTCGGCTTTCGCACCCGGCTCGAGACGCGGGTTAGCCGCGAGACGCGCATCGAAGTGGTCACCGAAGGCATTCTGACGCGCATGCTGCAGGACGACTCGGAACTCGCGGGCATCGGCTGCGTGATCTTCGACGAATTTCACGAGCGCAGCCTGAACGCCGACCTGGGGCTCGCGCTGTGCTTCGAGTGCCAGCAGAACCTGCGCGAGGATTTGCGCATGGTGGTGATGTCGGCGACCCTGGACCTGCAGCCCATCGCCAAGCTGCTCGGCGGCGCTCCCATCGTTGCCGCGCGCGGCCGCAGCTTCGAAGTCGCGACCCGCTACGTCGCGCGCCGCCCGGAAGTCTACCTCGAGCAACAAATGGCGCAGGTGGTGCGCACGGCCCTGCGTGAGCATGACGGCGACATCCTGTGCTTTCTGCCCGGGGCGGCGGAGATCCGTCGCGTGCAGCGCGCCCTCGAGGACTCGGGCCTCGACCGCCATGTTCAGGTACTGCCTTTGTACGGTGAACTCGAGGGGGCCGCGCAGGATGCCGCCCTCTCCCCCGCACCCGCCGGGCAGCGCAAAATCGTCCTCGCCACCAGCATTGCGGAAACCAGCCTGACCATCGAAGGGGTTCGCGTGGTCGTGGACTCGGGGTTGCGCCGCTACGCCGAATTCGATCCTTCGACGGGCATGAGCCACTTGGTGACCACCAAAGTGTCGCAGGCCGCCGCCGATCAGCGCCGGGGCCGCGCCGGCCGCCTGAGCGCCGGCCACTGCTACCGGCTTTGGTCGGAGGGAACTCAGGCCTCGCTCGCTCCGCAAACGGCGCCCGAAATCCTGCACGCGGACCTTGCGCCATTGGCTCTGGAACTCAGTTGCTGGGGAGCCGTGGACGCCGCAAACTTGCGCTGGCTCGATCCGCCGCCCGTCGCGCCGCTGGCGCAAGCGCGCGATTTGCTGCGTCAGCTCGATGCCATCGATGCTGCCGCCCGGATCACACCGCATGGCAGGACGCTGGCGAAGCTCGGGACGCACCCCCGGCTGGCTCATATGCTGGTCAGAGCAGGCGAGCACGGCGCGGGCCGCCTGGCCTGCGATCTCGCGGCCATCTTGGGCGAGCGCGACATCCTGCGCGCGGGCGCCGGCGCGCGCGATGCGGATTTGCGGCTGCGGGTCGCGGTTCTACTCGGCGATGTGCGCGATCTGCCGCCGGGAATCACGGTGGATGCTCGCGCCAAGAACCAGGCGTCGCGCAGCTCCGCGCATTGGCAGCGCGACTTTACGCACGGCCGCGCCGACTCGGCGGATCCGCATGAATGGACCGGGATTCTGCTGGCGTGGGCATATCCCGACAGGATCGGCCGGGCGCGCGGCGACGGCGGCCGATACTTGCTGGCGAATGGCCGAGGCGCACGCTTTGGTGAAGTGCAAGCGCTGTCCAAAGCAGAATTCATCGTCGCAGCGGAATTGGACGGAGCCGAACGCGAGGCACGGATTTTCCTCGCCGCACCCTTGCAACTCGCGGATCTGGAGGAGCATTTTTCCGCACGAATCCTCGATCATGCCGAAATAGTCTGGGACGACCGTGAACAGGCCGTACGTGCACGGCGCGAACGCCGTCTGGGCGCGCTGCTGCTGAACTCGGCCGAAATCCGCAATCCCGACGGCCACGCGATGCAGGCTGCCGCGCTCGCGGGCCTGCGGCAGCTGGGCATCGGCGCCCTGCCTTGGACCGTGGAGTTGCGGCAGTGGCAGGCGCGCGTAAATTTGATGCGGCAATATGCCGTCCCGTCGCCCGAACCTTGGCCGGATTTGAGCGATGCGGCACTCGCCGCGACGCTCGAGGACTGGGCGCCTCCCTGGATTTCCGGTTTCACCCGCCGCGAGCATTTTGCACGGATGGACTTGGGCAATGCTCTGCGATCCGGTTTGAGCTATGCGCAAGGCGCCATCGTCGAGCGGGAGGCGCCGACGCATTTCACCGTGCCCAGCGGCTCGAACATACCGATAGACTATTTGGACGGCGAGATTCCGACGCTGTCGGTGCGCCTGCAGGAAATGTTCGGCTTGAGCCGGACGCCGAGCGTGGCCGCCGGGCGGCTGCCGCTGCTG
>Ga0208193_1001289_pt1 | contig 11230 bp, 9 predicted proteins | sample June2015DPH_17_2_FD_184716 | JGI IMG/M metagenome (GOLD analysis project Ga0208193, IMG submission 184716) | Peatland microbial communities from SPRUCE experiment site at the Marcell Experimental Forest, Minnesota, USA - June2015DPH_17_10... | ecosystem: Environmental > Terrestrial > Soil >...
TATCCGAGTTCGGCCAAATAGCGGCGCATCGGCGCCATCGAGAGGTCGCTGGCGAGAAAGCCCGGCAATGCCAGTACCGGGTGGCCGTCGCCCTTCGGCGCCCGCAGCAATAATGGAGCCGCCATCAGGCTGGCGTTGAATTCGAAGACGCCCCGCATTTCGGCCAGAAGCAGGCCAAGACCGGGCGCACGAAGCGAAGGTCTTGCCGGCTGTTCGCCTCCGTCGGGCGGCGACGTCATTTTTTGTCGGATGTCCGCGTGCCGCCAAGACCAGTGCTGAGACCCGTCATGGCCGCGAACATGTCGCTGAACCGTTCCGCGAACTTCGGATCGAACGACAGCCAGCTTTGCATCAAGGCCTCGGGCGAGACCTTCTGGATATTGTCGAGCATCTGGCTCTGAAGTTTTTCCATCACCGCCGTCTGCATCGGCTGCACATCCGGAAGCCCGAAAAATTGCCGTGCCTCGAGCGGCGTGCAGTCGATTTCTACGTTAACCTTCATGGCTGCTCCTGGTTGCGCCGATCACATCAGCCAGTATCGTCATGACCGGTAGCGGGAAGCAAGCCGTCCGAAGGACGAAAGCCAGATGTGATCGCTAGTGGAGTGGGTTTGACATTCGCTACCCACCTGGCCGCAAACTCGAAAAGCGAATGTCAAACCCAAAACTCCACTAGAAACCTATATTTGCTAGTGGTCCTATGATTCTAACATTCGCAAAAGTGGCCGCCGCGAAGGGATGCGAATGTTAGAATCGGACCACTAGAAGCGGTCGGCGGCAAACGGGCGCGGATCGGCAAAGGGCGCCGCGCCGGTCATCATCTCCGCCAGCAGCCGGCCGGTCACCGGACCCAGCGTCAGACCGTGGTGCTGGTGGCCGAAATCGAACCAAAGCCCGGGGTGGCGCGGCGCCCGGCCGATCACCGGCAACATGTCCGGCAGGCAGGGCCGCGCGCCCATCCACGGCTTGGCATCGACGGCTTCGCCCAAAGGAAACAGCGCGTGTGCCCGCGGCAAGGCTTGTTCAACCTGTATGGGCCTTGGCGGCGCGTCGCGGCGGGCAAACTCCACGCCGGTGGTCAGGCGAATCCCCCGGTTCATCGGCGCCAGCAAATAGCCAAGATCGGAATCCAGAACGGGATGATTGAGCACCGCATTGCCGCTCGCCTTGAGATGCAGGTGATAGCCGCGCTTGACGCCGAGCGGGATTGAATATCCGAGCGGGCGGAATACCAGATCGGACCACGGGCCGAGTGCCACCACGGCTTCGCGCGCAGCCGCGCCGTTGACGCGCCATCCACCTGATTCCTGCGTGAGCGTCCGCGCATCCGCGACGGCGAAGCGCCCGCCCTTGCGGATAAACAGCGCCGCATAGGCCTGGGCGAGCGCACCGGGGTCGGCAATGAACCCTGGCGTCGGCCAATAGACGGCGCCCGCAAAATCTCCGGTCAGGCTGGGTTCGCGCGCTGCAATCGCGGCGCTGTCGAGGATTTCGCTGGGAACGCCATACTGTTTGACCCGCTCGGCATCTTGCGTGGCCTTGGTAAGGCTCGCCTCCGAGCGAAACAGCTTGATCCAGCCAGTGCGACGCAACAGTTCCGGCACGCCGGCCTCCGCGATCATCGCCTCGTGCTCGACAAGACTGCGCTGGATCAGCGGCCATTCGGACATCGCGCTGTGCAGCGCCCGCGCCGGCGAAGACGCCAGATAATAGCGCACGAGCCAGGGCAGAAAATCCGGCAGCTCGGAAAAACGATATTGCGAGTTCGGCGAGCGATTGAGCGCATACTGGAGAATTTGCTTGATGTCTCGGGGAAACATGAGCGGAAAGACAGAGGCGCTTTCGATGACCCCCGCATTCCCGTAGCTGGTCTCTTCGCCGGCGCGTTCATTCCTGTCGACCAGAATGACGTCGCGTCCGAGCTTTTGCAGGTGCAGGGCCGCGCTGACGCCGACCATGCCCGCACCCAGTACAAGAACGTCGGCTTTTGGTTCCGCCATCAACTGCTCCCGTTAATTGGCGCGATACACAAAGCCGCCAGAGTTAAACTTAGGTAGGACACAAACTTAGGCAGGCATGACGCCCGCCGACCATTACAGCCAAAGGAAATCGCCTTTGCGTGGCGGCCAAACTCTGGCAACATGGCCTGGGATTGCTACTGCAATTGCAACCGTTATTGCATAAGCGAAATATACACCAGCGTGGAGAGCGTTCACCAATGCCGTTACGTCAGATCTTGCTTGCAACGGCCACGATTTCGATCGTCGCTCTTGGTGCGATGCCGGCCTCAAGCCAGACCGTGCGCTACGCAAATCAGGGCGAACTCAAATCACTCGATCCCTATACGCTCAAGGAAACCACGACGATCGCCCATCATGCGCATGTCTATGAGGGGCTCGTCACCCGCGACAAGGATCTGAAGATCGCCCCGGCGCTGGCCGAAAGCTGGGAAACCCCGGAGCCGACCCGCTGGCGCTTCCACTTACGCAAAGGCGTCAAATTTCATAACGGCGACCCCTTCACCGCCGACGACGTGATTTTTTCCGCCGACCGCGTCCGCGCCAAAGGTTCGAACTTCCTCACCAACGTTCCCGCCGACGCCAAATTCATCAAGATCGACGACTATACGGTAGACGTCAAACTTGACGCGCCCAACCCCATTCTGACGTCACAATGGGACGGCTGGTTCATCATGGACAAGAAATGGTGCGAGGAAAACAATTCCGTCGCACCGACGCCCGCCTCCGCCACCACACCGAGCTACGCCTCGCTGCACGAGAACGGCACCGGCCCCTTTATCATCGAAAGCCATCAGCCTGGCGTAAAGACCGTGTTCAAGGTCAATCCGAACTGGTGGGGCAAGCCCGAGCATAACATCAAGGAAATCATCTTCACGCCGATCGGATCGGCCTCGACACGCGTGGCCGCGCTGCTGTCGGGCGAAGTCGACGTGATCGAACCTGTGCCGACCCAGGATATTCAGAGGGTCAATGCCGGCGGTAACGCGACCGTCCTGACCGGAATGGAAGTGCGCACCATTTTTCTCGGCATGGATCAGGAGCGCGACGAGCTGCTTTATTCCAACATCAAGGGCAAGAACCCATTCAAGGACATCCGTGTCCGTGAAGCTTTCTACAAGGCGATCGACGTCGACCTGATCAAGAACCGCGTGATGCGCGGCCTCTCGACGCCATCGGCGCTGATGGTCGCACCGCAACTGTTCCCGCTGTCCAAGGATTTCATCCGGCCGAAAGCCGACCCGGAGGCGGCCAAAAAGCTGATGGCGGAAGCCGGTTACCCCGACGGCTTCGAAGTCACGATGGATTGCCCCAATGACCGTTACATCAACGATGCCGATATTTGCCAGGCCGTAGTCGGCATGCTTGCGCGGATCGGCGTCAAGGTGAATCTGCTGGCACAGCCCAAGGCGCAGTATTTTGGCAAGATACTCAAGCCAGGCGGCTACCAGACTTCGTTCTATCTGTTGGGCTGGACGCCGGCCTCGATGGACTCGCACAATGTGCTGTACGACATCATGGGCTGTCACGATCCCAAGGAGCCTACCCGCGGCGAAGCCAATCTTGGCGGCTATTGCAACAAGGAACTCGATGCACTCGCCGACAGGATTCTGGTTGAGGCCGACACCGCCAGGCGCGACCAGATGATCAAGCAGGCCTTCGAAATAGGGATCAAGGATTATGGCTATATCCCGTTGCATCAGCAGTCGTTGGCATGGGGTGTCTCGAAAAAGGTGAAGATAACCCAGCGCGCCGACAATCAGGTTCTGTTCTATTGGGCCACCAAGCAGGAATAGCAGTGTGGTGAGGCCTCGCCTCCCGGAACCTTCGGCTTTCCGGGATCTATCTTTTCAGTTCGAATCCAGTTACGGCGCGTGTCGCGTTTTGAAGAAGAAGTGAAAGGAAGATATGCTCGCTTTCACGCTTCGCCGGGCCATTCAGGCGATCGGTGTCATGATCGCCGTCGGGATCATCGCGTTCTCGATGTTCCGTTTCGTCGGCGACCCCGTGAGCCAGATCGTTTCGATCGACACTTCCGCAGCCGAGCGGGCGGAGATCAGAAAATCGCTCGGGCTCGACGATCCCGTTCCGGTGCAGTTTCTCCACTATTTTGCCAACGCCGCGCAATTCAAGTTCGGCGTCTCCTATCAATTCCGCCTGCCGGTCGCCGACCTCCTGAAGGAGCGGATGCCGGCGACGCTGGAACTCGCCACCTGCGCCACCATTCTTGCGATGGTGTTCGGCATCCTGATGGGAGTGTATTCGGCGCTCCGGCGCGACACGGTTCTTGCCGGGATTTTCCAGGCGATTTCGCTGATCGGCATTTCGCTGCCGACGTTCCTGATCGGCATTCTCCTGATCTACCTGTTCTCGGTGACGCTCGGCTGGCTGCCTTCGTTCGGGCGCGGCGACGTCGTGCGGTTTGGCTGGTGGACCACGGGGCTTCTGACGGCGTCAGGGCTGAAGGCCCTGATCATGCCCTCGATCACGCTCGGTCTGTTCCAGATGACCCTGATCATGCGGCTGGTGCGCGCCGAAATGCTCGAGGTCCTGCGCACTGATTATATCCGCTTCGCCCGGGCGCGAGGACTGACGACCCGCGCCATCCATTTTGGCCACGCGCTGAAGAATACGCTGGTACCCGTCATCACGGTGGCGGGCCTGCAATTTGGCTCGGTTATTGCATTTGCGATCATCACCGAAACCGTTTTTCAGTGGCCCGGCATGGGACTCCTCTTCGTCCAGGCCGTTCAGAATGTCGATATCCCGATCATGGCAGCCTATTTGCTGATGGTGTCGCTGATCTTCGTCACCATCAATCTCATCGTGGATGTTCTCTACACGGTGGTCGATCCGCGCCTGCGCGCCACTGTCGGCCGACCGGCGTGAGTGACGTTCGCATGTCCGACGCCGCCCTCCCCCGCAAAGCCACCTCAAGCCGCACGCCGACGGCAGGCTTCATCCGGCGCGCGCTCGACAGCGACGTCTTCTATGCATTCCGCCGCTCGCGGCTGACAATGGTGGCGGCAACCGTGACGCTGCTGTTCTTTCTGTTGGCGATCGCGGCACCTCTCCTTGCGGTTCAAAATCCGTTCGATCCAGCGCAGCTCCAGCTCATCAATTCGCGAATCGCGCCGCTCTGGACCGCCGACGGCCAAAGCCCGTTCCTGCTCGGCACGGACGAGCAGGGCCGCGATGTCCTTTCGGCGATCCTGTACGGTTTGCGCATTTCGCTGATCGTCGGCATTCTTGGCGTGGTGTTTTCAGGCGTGCTCGGCATCGCGCTTGGCCTGATCGCCGGTTATTTCGGCGGCGCGATCGACGCGCTGATCATGCGTGTCGCCGACGTGCAGCTCACCTTTCCCGCCATCCTCATCGCCCTGCTGGTCAACGGTGTCGCCAAATCCCTGTTCGGCAACCGGCTGGAAGCCATGAATATGCTCGGGGTGCTGGTTCTCGCGATCGGCCTGAGCTTCTGGGTGCAATATGCGCGCACCGTGCGCGGCTCGGTGATGGTGGAAAAAAACAAGGATTACGTCGCGGCGGCGCAACTGATCGGCCTGCCTGCGCCCGTGATCATGCTGCGGCATGTCTTGCCCAATACAACGGGACCGATCCTGGTGATTGCGACCATCAATCTCGCGCTTGCCATCATCACCGAGGCGACACTGTCGTTTCTCGGCGCGGGCATGCCCGACACCATGCCCTCGCTCGGCACCTTGATCCGCATCGGCAACAATTATCTTTTTGCCGGCGAGTGGTGGATCGTGGCCTTCCCCGGCATTGCGCTCGCAGCTTTGATCTTGTCCATCAACCTGCTCGGCGACTGGCTGCGCGACGCCCTCAACCCGAAACTGCGATGAGCGAACCGGTCCTTTCCGTGCGTAACCTGCGGGTCGAATTCGCCACCCGCCATCAAGTGCTGCACGCGATCGACGGCATTTCCTTCGATATCGCCAAGGGCGAGGTATTGGGCGTGGTCGGCGAATCCGGCGCCGGAAAATCCGTGACGGGTCTTGCGGTCATCGGCCTGATCGACCGGCCCGGCCGCATCGCCGGCGGCGAAATTTATCTCTCCGGCTTGCGGATCGATAATCTGCCGCCGGAAGAAATGCGCCGCATCCGGGGCAAGCGGATCGGGATGATCTTCCAGGACCCACTGACGAGTCTCAATCCGCTCTACCGGATCGGCGATCAACTGATCGAAACCATCCGAACTCACACCAATCTCTCCGAACAGGCGGCACGTAAGCGCGCCATCGATCTGCTTGCCGAGGTCGGCATTCCTGCGCCCGAGAAACGCATCGACGCCTATCCGCACGAATTCTCCGGCGGCATGCGCCAGCGCGTCGTTATTGCGCTCGCGATTTGCGCGGAACCGGAACTGATTATTGCGGATGAGCCGACCACCGCGCTCGACGTCTCGGTACAGGCTCAAATCATCACACTGATCAAACGACTCGGCCGCGACCATGGTACCGCGGTCATGCTCGTGACCCACGATATGGGCGTGATCGCCGAGACCTCCGACCGCGTCGCCGTGATGTATTCCGGCCGCATCGCCGAAATCGGCCCGGTGCGCGATGTCGTGCAAAACCCGCTGCACCCCTACGCCAAAGGCCTGATGGGCGCGATCCCGACGCTCGCCAGCGACGCCGCACGCCTGGTCCAGATTCCCGGCTCCATGCCGAGGTTGTCCGCCATCCCGCCAGGCTGCCCGTTCAATCCGCGCTGCGCCTTTGCGTTCGACCGCTGCCGCACCGAGCGGCCGGAGCCGATCAGGCAAGGCACGCAGGCGGTCGCCTGTCATCTCTATGATGCCGCCACGACAGAGAGCGCGGCATGACGGAAAAGCCCTTTGTCGAGGTGAAAAACCTGCGCCGCGTCTTCGACGTTTCCAAACCGTGGCTCAACCGCGTCCTCGAAGGCGGACACCTGGAATATCTCAAGGCGGTCGATGACATCAGCTTCGACATCGCCAAAGGCGAGACCTTTGCGCTGGTCGGCGAATCCGGATCCGGAAAGACCACCGTGGCGCGGATGGTGGTCGGGCTGTTGCCGCCGACCTCGGGCGACGTCGTGATCGACGCCGTTTCGATGACGGATCCGCGTCAGGCGCAGGCGCGACGACAATTGCGCCGCCGCATCCAGATGATTTTCCAGGACCCTTATGCGAGCCTCAATCCGAGGCTCCGGGTCGATGCCATCGTCGCCGAGCCGATCCGCGCCTTCGATCTGCTCAAAAGCGAATCCGACATTCGCGCCCGCGTCGGTGAATTGCTCGGCCTGGTCGGCCTTCATGCCGATGACGGCTGGAAATATCCGCATGAGTTTTCCGGCGGCCAGCGCCAGCGCATCGCAATTGCCCGCGCGCTGGCGTCGGAGGCTGAATTCATCGTGTGCGACGAGCCGACCTCAGCGCTGGATGTTTCGGTTCAGGCGCAAATCCTCAACCTGATGCGCGACCTGCAGGACAAGTTCGGCCTCACCTATCTCTTCATCAGCCACAACCTCGCCGTCGTCCGGCACATGGCAAGGCGCATCGGCGTGATGTATCTCGGCCGCGTCGTCGAAATTGCCGAAGCGCATGCGCTTTTTGACACACCGCGAATGCCCTACACGAGGATGCTGCTCGGCGCGGTGCCTGATTTGGCGATGTCGGGCCGCCAGCGAATTCCCGTGAAAGGCGAAATTCCAAACCCAATCAACCCGCCCGCAGGCTGCGCCTTCAATCCGCGCTGCCCGCTTGTATTTGACCGCTGCCGCCGCGATATCCCGAAGCTAATCGACGGCGTGGCCTGCCACGCCGTCAACAATCCGGCTGAAGTGGCGATCGGCGCATGATCACAAAGACCGGAAGCTGGTTGGCAGAGCGCCCCGGCTGTGATCAATTGCGGCGCTTCCAATAACATCCGAAAAACCACGGGTACCCATGGGCCATATTAATCCCGATCCCTTCACCACCCGCCCCGAAATCGAGGGCATGTTCGGCGTGGTGACCTCAACCCACTGGATTGCGACCGCCATCGGCATGGGCATCCTGGAAAAAGGCGGCAACGCCTTCGACGCTGCTGTCGCCACGGCCTTTACCTTGCAGGTGGTCGAGCCGCATCTGAACGGCCCCGGCGGCGACGTGCCGATCATCGTGCACGACGTCAAGCGCGGCCGCACCGAGGTGATCTGCGGCCAGGGCCCCGCGCCTGCCGGCGCTACCATCGCGCATTACAAGAGCGAGGGGCTGGAGATGGTGCCCGGCACCGGGCTGCTCGCGGCCTGTATTCCCGGCACCTTCGAATCCTGGATGTTGCTGTTACGTGATTACGGCACGATGCGGCTGCGCGAGGTGCTGGAACCGGCGATCACTTATGCCCGTGATGGATATCCGTTCCTCGAGCGCGCGGCTGCGACCGTCAAGACCGTCGAGCAATTGTTCCGGAAATACTGGCATACATCGGCCGCAGTTTACCTGCCGAATAATGAAGTGCCGAATCCCGGCGCGATCTTCACCAATCCGAAGCTCGCCGAGACCTACACGCGTATCCTCAAAGAGGCCGAAGGCGCCGGCGGCGACCGCGAGGCGCAAATCGAGGCCGCACGCAAAGCCTGGTCGAAAGGTTTTGTCGCCGAAGCCATCGACAAGTTCTGCCGCACGCAGGAAGTGATGGATGTGAGCGGGTCGCCGCATCGCGGCGTGCTCTCCGCAGACGACATGGCGCGCTGGCAGCCGACCATCGAAGCGCCGCTGACCTATGACTATGGCCGCTATACGGTGTGCAAGGCCGGCGTCTGGAGTCAGGGTCCGGTGATGCTGCAACAGCTCGCGCTGCTGAAAGGTTTTCAGCTCGACGGGCTCGATCCCGCCGGGCCCGAATTCATCCATACCCAGATCGAATGCGCCAAGCTCGCCTATGCCGACCGCGAAAAATTCTACGGCGATCCGAAGTTCGTGGAGGTGCCGATCGCCACGCTGTTGTCGGATGCCTATAACGACGAGCGGCGCAAGCTCATCTCGGACAAGGCTTCGCTCGACTTTATTCCGGGCTCGGTCGAAGGTTTTGGTGGTGTGGTGAAGTTGCGCCGCCAGGAAGGCCAGCGTGAGGCCGTCGGCGCCATGGGCGCGGGCGAACCCACCGTCGGCCGCTTCGGCGAAGTCAGGGGCGATACCGTCCATTTCGACATCATCGATCAGGCCGGCAACATGATCTCGGCAACGCCGTCCGGCGGATGGCTGCAATCCTCGCCCGTCATTCCCGAACTCGGCTTCTGCCTCGGCAGCCGTGCCCAGATGTTCTGGCTGGAGGAAGGACATCCCGCTTCGCTCGCGCCGGGCAAGCGTCCGCGCACCACGCTCTCGCCGACCATGGCGCTACGCGACGGCGAGCCGTATCTGTCCTGGGGGTCGCCCGGCGGCGACCAGCAGGATCAATGGATCACGCAATTCTTCCTGCGGCACGTCCATGCGAAAATGAATTTGCAGGAGGCGATCGACGCGCCGGCCTGGCATTCCGAGCATTTTCCGATCTCGTTCTGGCCCCGCACCTCGCGCCCCGGCGTGATGGTGGTCGAAAACCGGGTTCCCGAGGCCACCATCGAGAACTTGCGTGAGCGCGGACACATCGTCGAGGTCGGCCCGGACTGGTCCGAGGGCCGCCTGACCGCCGCTTCGAAAATCGGCCGCCGCCGCCGTGCCGCAGCCAACGCCCGCGGCATGCAGGGCTACGCCGCCGGACGTTAAGCACATGACCTGGTCGATCATTGCCAAAGACAATGCCACCGGCCAGATCGGAATAGCGGTCGCAACGAAATTCTTCGCGGTCGGCGCGCGCGTGCCCCACATCGCGCCTGCGATCGGCGGCATCGCCACGCAGGCCCTGGTCAATCCCTATTACGGGATCGACGGCCTGAAGCTGCTTCGCGAAGGCCGCGCTCCGCAGGATATTATCGAAACTCTGACCGCAGCAGATGCCGGACACGCCAGCCGGCAGCTCCATATCATGGATGCCAAGGGGCGGACGGCCGCCTATACGGGCAAAGACTGCGTCGACTGGTGCGGGCACCTCGAAGGCGACGGCTTTTCGATTGCCGGCAATATGCTCGCGGGCAGCCGCGTTCTGGATGAAACCGCGAAAACCTATGTTGCCGACACCGGCATGCCTTTTGCAGGGCGTCTGATTGCGGCGATGCGCGCGGGCGAGGCGGCAGGCGGCGACAAGCGCGGCAAGCAATCTGCAGCGCTTCTGATTTACGGCGAAGAGGAATGGTCGGATCTTGATTTGCGCGTCGATGACCATATTGATCCGCTTGTCGAACTCGAGCGGCTGGAAGCGGTGAGCCGCGAACGCTGGGTGCATTTCCGGAAGTACCTGCCGAGCCGGAAAAGTCCCGCAGGGATCACCGATCGCGCGGTGATCGACGCCGGCATCGCCGCGGCCATCGAAAGCCAGCGATGACCGCTACGCCGCTGATCGAAATCAGGGATTTGCGCGTCACCTTTCGTAGCGATGACGGGCGTACCACCCATGCAGTCGACACTGTCGATCTGGCTGTCGCGCGAGGCGCCACGCTTGGCCTGGTGGGAGAATCCGGTTGCGGCAAGAGCGTCACTTCGCTTGCCGTCATGGGCCTGTTGCCGAAGCAGTCGGCCGAGGTGACGGGGTCGATCCGCTTCGACGGCTTCGACCTTCTTAACGTCTCCGATCAGATCAGGCGCGACCTGCGCGGCAACCGCCTCGCCATGATTTTCCAGGAACCGATGACCTCGCTCAATCCGAGCTTCACCATCGGCGACCAGATCATGGAATCCATTCTCCGCCACCGCGGCGGCAGCCGAAGCGCCGCGCGCAAGCGCGCGATCGCATTGCTGCGGCGGGTGCATATTCCCTCGCCCGAGCGGCGCATCGACGAATATCCGCACAAGCTATCCGGCGGCATGCGCCAGCGCGTGATGATCGCGATGGCGCTGGCCTGCGATCCCCGCCTGCTGATCGCCGATGAGCCCACCACCGCGCTCGATGTCACCTTGCAGGCCCAGATTCTCGATCTGATGCGCGAGCTGAAGGCCGAGAGTGGCGCTGCCATCATCCTGATCACCCACGATCTCGGCGTGGTTGCCGAAGTCTGCGACGAAGTCGCAGTGATGTATGCCGGCGAGGTTGTCGAACGGGCAGATGTCGACGCGTTGTTCGCAAGCCCGCAACATCCCTACACCGTCGG
>Ga0208193_1001292_pt1 | contig 11206 bp, 8 predicted proteins | sample June2015DPH_17_2_FD_184716 | JGI IMG/M metagenome (GOLD analysis project Ga0208193, IMG submission 184716) | Peatland microbial communities from SPRUCE experiment site at the Marcell Experimental Forest, Minnesota, USA - June2015DPH_17_10... | ecosystem: Environmental > Terrestrial > Soil >...
CTTAATCGCCTTGCTCGGCATCGCCGCCATCGCGACGGGCGGACTCATGGTGGGCCTCTTCTACCAATCCGCGAGCGCACAGGCGGGGCAAGCGGAGGCACAGATCGCGCGCGCGTGCGATTCGATCGCCGCGGCGTACCGCTTTTACAGCGCTCAGTGGCCGGGGCCCACGACCTCCTTGGAGGATCCCGATTTGCGCGCGAGTTTGACCACGGTGGTCCAAACGGCGCTTCGCGATCGTCCCGGTATTGAAGGCGGTCTGTGGCAGGCGGATGCCGGAGCAGTGGCGTACGCGTATCCCACTTACCAAGGCGCCGGCCCCAAGACCGATATGCCACCGGCGGAAGCCCCTCGAATTAAGGCCATCAATGCGGCGGCCCAGGCCGAGGATCGGGCGACCAGCCGCCAATACCGGGCTGCGACACAAGTGCTCGTCCTCGCGGCCTGCCCTTTAAGGGGTCCCATTCCGCAACTGACTGCATGGACCATGACCCGGGTGGTCACCTTTGCCGGTCGAGCGTACCAGCAACTTATGGCCGGGTTGGGCGTGCTGCTCTTGGCCGTGATGGTCGCGACGATATCGCTCATTCGCTTGACCGTGACTTGGTCGCGCCACGTGGTGCGCATCGAAAAGGCCCTGCAGGCCGACGATGTCGTGCGATTGCCTCCCATCGAACCGACGGGCGAGAAGGAACTCGACCAGATCATCGCTGCGCTCAATCTCGCGGGGCGCCGCTTGGCCGATACCAGTGAGCGGGCGGAGCACCTGGCTCTCAAGGTAGCGAGCGGCGAGCGATTGGCGGCAATCGGCCGCGTCGCCGCCGGTGTCGCGCACGAGATTCGAAATCCCATCGCCGCCATGCGCTTAAAAGCGGAGAATGCCTTACTGGCCGATGCGCCCCGGCAGAAAGAAGCACTATCCATGATGTTGGGTCAGATCGAGCGATTGGACCGGCTGCTCACACGACTCTTAAGCTTGACCGACCGGGATCCGCCGCAGCGACAATCCACCTCCGTTCGGACGCTGATTGGGGCTGTAGTGCTCGAGCATTCCGAACGCGCGACTGATCGAGGGCTCACCATCACGACCGACATTCAGGCCAACACGGCCAACCTGGATGCTGAGCAGATACGCCGTGCGCTCGATAACTTGGTCTTGAATGCAATCGAGGGGGCACCCGCGCAGTCGCAGATAGTCTTAGGCGCGCATGTCCGAGGCGATACACTTCACTTATCGGTACGAGATGCGGGCGCAGGGCCGCCGGCATCGATCCGCGACCACTTGTTCGAGCCCTTTGTGACCGGGCGATCCGACGGGACAGGACTGGGGCTCTCGCTGGTACGCGAGATTGCGAACGCGCACGGCGGCACCGCGCGATTCGAATCGGATGCGAACGGCACAGTGTTTGAGATCCTCATTCCATGGCAATAATTCTTGTCGTAGATGATGACCCTGCGATGCGCGAGACGCTCGGCGAAGCCCTCACCGATATGGGGCATGAAGCGCGTCTCGCGGATTCAGGAGCAACCGCTCTAGCGGCGTTGGAACAAGATTCCATCGACGCCGCGCTGGTTGACCTGCGTATGCCGGGAATGGACGGGCTGGAGTTGCTCGCCCGTATCCGCGAGAGGCCCCACGCGCCGCCCGTCGCCGTGTTAACGGCGCACGCCACGGCACACAACACCATCGAAGCCATGCGTTTAGGTGCTTTCGATCACCTCACCAAGCCCATCGGACGCGAGGAACTCGCGCGCGTACTCACCACGATGCTTGCCGTGGGTGCCGAGCAGCGATCGCCGCAGGCGGCTGGCGGGAGCGAACTCGTGGGATCGAGTGAATCCATCCGCGCCGTGCAAAAGGCCATCGGCCGTTTGGCGGACAGCGAGGCCACGGTGCTCATCACCGGGGAGACGGGAACCGGCAAAGAACTCGCGGCGCGCGCCATCCACGATCACGGGCAACGCGCCCGATTCCCCTTCGTAGCGGTCAATTGCGCTGCGATCCCCTCGGAGCTCATGGAAACGGAACTCTTTGGCCATGTAAAGGGCGCTTTTTCCGGCGCGGTGCGTGATCGAATGGGCGCATTTCGCGAAGCCCAAGGCGGGACGCTGTTCCTCGATGAAATCGGCGACATGGACCCCGCGATGCAAGCAAAGATTTTGCGCGCGCTGCAAGAACGTACTGTCACTCCTGTCGGGGGTACGACATCCGCGGTCGATGCGCGCATCATTGCGGCGACGCACCGCGACTTGGCCCAGTGGATCACCGAGGGGCGCTTTCGCGAGGATTTATTCTATCGCCTCAACGTCGTGCCCATTCATCTGCCCGCACTCAGGGAGCGGCTCGCCGACATCGTTCCTCTCGCTGAGTACTTCCTGGCACGGTCGGGAAGCGGTAAGCGGCTGACGGCATCCGCCGCCGCCGCCCTAATTCGTTACTCCTGGCCCGGCAATGTGCGGGAATTGAAAAATGCGATGGATCGCCTCGATGTCACGGTGCATGGCAACGTCATCGACGCCGCCGATTTAGCAACGATCAAGCATTCAGCTTCCAACGACGCTCGAACTTTGGATTGGCCGGATGAGGATTTGCCAAGCGCCACCCTGCGCTTGGAAGAACTGTTGATCCGCCGCGCGCTCGCTAGCTGCGACGGTAATCGCGCGGAAGCCGCACGGCTTCTCAACATTCATCGTCAGATGCTCTACACCAAAATGAAGCGCTTAGGGATCGATGTGTCCGACGAGAAAACACCCGATGTCCTGGAACCGGACGAATAGCACTAGCGCACTGAAGCGAAGTTGTTGATTGCCTTCAAGTTGCTCACTGGCATGGGGCGTGCATTTCAAGAACTGTGACTCACACATTTCTTGGAGGCCCTTATGAGAACCTCTCTTACATCGATTTCTGCGAGCGGCTTGACGCTCACGACATTGAGCAGTCTTGGCCTCGCGCAAGGAGCGCCGCCGCCGCCCCCGCCTCCTCGCGGCGGCCCTCCGCAACCGCCCGGCGCGATGAGTGAGACGAGCGGTCGCGTGCGCATGGTGTTGCATGGCCCTCCTCAAGGGGAGGTGAATGGCGTTTGCTCGAGAGCGGTGCGCTCTTACGGTTTCCGGCGGATCAGGACGCGCAATTGGCCACGGTAATTCAGCCACGCCAAACAGTGGTCGCCGAGGGGACTGTGATCACGAACGCATTGGGCACGGTGGGTTCTAAGCCCATCCAAGTAACTATGAAGCCCGGGTTTGCCGATGCGAATGCGCTTTACGGCGCGGTCGGCAAACCGCTCGAGGTTAGGGCTTGCGCGGACCATTCGCCGAAGACCAAGGACGGTTCGCATCCCGTTTATCAATTGGACCGCATCACGAAGTTAGCCGGGAAGACTTTCCAATCGAACGGCACGCAGCCGATCGAGGGCATGGTGGCCCACATTCACTATGCCAAACATGGAGAGCCCAACGGCGTGATCTTAGAATCGGGTGAGTTCATCCATACTCGGCCGCCGGGCATGAAGAAGTTGAATCTTCACGTGGGATCGAAAGTTGTCGCCCGCAGCGAAGCTCGAACGACAGTCCTGGGCACCTCCTTGATCGAGGCCCATGAAGTCAATCGAGTGACGCTCGAGTGAGTGTGCCGCTCGCCGTGACCGCATCGACCGACGCCAATTCGGAGCGACGAAGTCAAGCGCGGGCCGGCGAGACCGCCGGCCCGTCGAGCGCCTCGAAGCAAAGCCTTCGAGGCCTCGATTGGCTCAATTTCCTTTTGGCGGACGTACAAAGTGGCGTAGGCCCCTTCTTGGCAATCTATCTGGCCGGATCGGGGTGGAACGTGCAAACCATCGGTATCGTTCTCACCGGCGGCGGCATCGCCGGCATCATCGCGCAGATGCCGGCCGGAGCATTGGCGGATCGGGTGCGATCCAAACGCGCGCTGATCGCCTGCGGTGTCGTTGCTCTCGCGATCGGCGCGTTGTTGATCGCGATCCGTCCGGCATTCTGGCCCGTCATGGCGGCCCAGACACTCATAGGCGTGAGCTCCAGCGTCTTTGGACCCACGGTGGTTGCTATTTCGCTGGGCGTTGTCGGCAGAAATCTCTTTGATCGGCGCCAGGGTCGGAACCAGACCTTTAATTCCGCCGGCAATGTGGTGGCCGCGGTCGCGATGGGTCTCATCGGTTATTTTCTCTCCAATCGTGACATTTTCTTCTTTGTCGTGGCCTTCACGATTCCCACCTTGTGGGCGCTCGCCCGCATCCGGTCTCGTGATATCGATTACAACGTCGCGCGCGGCTCCGACAACGGTGACAAAGAGGCCGGCGTCTCTCACATCACGGCACTGCTCAAAGATCGGCCACTGCTGATCTTCCTTGTTTGCGCGGTGCTGTTTCACTTCGCCAATGCCGCCATGCTGCCGCTCTTGGGCGAAATGCTTTCCAAAGGCCACGGTCGATCCTCGATGATGTTCATGTCGGCCTGCGTGGTAACAACGCAAGTGGTAGTCACGCTGTTGGCTTCGTGGTCTAGCATCAAAGCGCGGCAATGGGGACGAAAGCCTTTATTGCTGATCGCATTCGGCGTCCTTCCTGTTCGAGGGCTCCTATACACACTGACCAACGCGGCCCCCTCGTTAGTGGCCATTCAAATTCTCGACGGCATCGCCGCGGCAATTTTTGGGGTGGTATCGGTGCTCGTGATTGCCGACCTCACCAAAGGCACCGGTCGCTTCAATTTAACCTTGGGAGCGGTGACAACCGCCGTCGGTATCGGAGCCGCCCTAAGTCAGTCGATCGCCGGCGGCATTGTGCATCGATGGGGTTATCACGCCGGATTTATATTTTTGGCTGCGGTCGCTGCGTTGGCGCTCATCATCCTGTGGACGGCGATGCCGGAGACTCGCGATTTCAAAAGTCGGAGTGTCGCTTGAACGACCGCATTCGATAGCACTGAGCCCTATCGTGCAAGCGGCCGTCGAAAGTATATTTTCGTCCGGGTAGGCCTTGATTCGGCAGGAATGCCATCCCGACGCTTACCAATCATCGCTCCCAGCGCACAGTTCGAACCAGAAGTGAGTCGCCGTGGCCTAACCCTACGCGTTGGGATTTCGGGTATGGCTTTGCATCGGCCCCGTTTCCTCGATTTTGAGTCAATTTCGCCGCGCCAACTCGATCCAACAAAGCGCCCGCTGCTCAATTGTTTGCTTATCAGGGCCATCTCCGCTGTAGGACACAACTGACAACAATTACCGTCACGCATCCTTCATCGTGGTCTAAACTCATCCGTTATAAGAGATCCGTCGCCCGCGCAGGATGTCCGGCAACGACATAATCCGCCATCATAATCGTCGCGGACAGGGAGCATCGATATCGTGACATCCTCCGACAGCACTACTGTCGAGCGAGAGCAACTGCTATCAAACGAACAGCGGTTGCGCCGGCTGCTGGAATGCACACACGAAGGGGTTTGCGAAATCGATGTCGAGGGTCGATGTACCTTCATCACCGCGACTGGCGCTCGCTTGCTCGGGCATACGGTCGACGCGCTGACGGGTGTTGCCCTGCATGAGGCAATTCATGCCAGGACCGCTGCAGGAGAAATCGCGTCACCGCTCGGATGTTTTGTTTGCCTCGCAATCAAGACGCGCGAACCGCATGAGAAGCTTGAAGTCGAGCTTCTGCACAAGGACGGTCACGCCGTACCCGTTTTCCTGTCACTCGCCCCCATTACTTCCGGTTCGATGCACGGCGCAGTCATGTCTTTTTCCGACAGATCCGAACATTTGCGAACCATCGACGAGATTCGCGGACTTAAAGCCGAAATCGCAGAGGCGGAACAACGAAAAACTGAATTCATTGCCGTGCTCGCGCACGAACTCAGAAATCCCCTTGCCCCACTTCGCACAGCGCTACAGATGATGCGTAAAGCGACTGACAATGCCACCTCGATGGCGCATCTGCGGGACATGATGGAGCGGCAAGTGACCCAAATGGTGCATCTGGTCAATGATTTGCTCGACATCGCGCGCGTCAGCACCGGTCAAATGGTTTTAAGGAAGGAGCGAGTAGCGCTTCAGGAAATACTAAAAGTGGCGGTTGAGGCCGCCGAGCCGGTGATGGCAATTGCCCAGAATTCGCTCACTCTCGATGTTCCGGAAGCACCGCTGTACCTGCACGTGGACGCAACGCGTCTCACGCAGGTGTTCACGAACATTCTGAACAATGCCGCCCAGTTCAGTGCTCCCGGCGGACCGATCTCGCTACGTGCAGACCTTGACGGGTTCATTCTACGAATCGACATAGCCGATGCCGGGGTGGGAATCGCACGTGAGGCACTGAATCGAATCTTCGAGATGTTCACGAAAGTGGGACGGGACACCGATCGCAAGCACGCGGGACTTGGCATTGGTCTCAATATCGCTCGTCGGTTGGTCGAGATGCACGGCGGCACACTGGTTGCGACAAGCGAGGGGCGTGGGCGCGGAAGTCATTTTGTCGTTTCACTACCCCTCGACGAGCCAGCGCGAGGTGAGGCGGCGGTACCAGAGAGTGCGCCAGTCCAGGCGGAGATCCGGGGAAAAGTGCGCGCACTCATCGTCGATGACAACGTCGATGCGGCAGCCTCTTTGGGCCTCTTGTTGGACTTGGGAGGTCATACGACTTGCATCGTTCACAACGGCCCTGATGCCCTCAAGGTCGTGGCGGAGTTCAAGCCGGACGTGGTGCTGCTCGACATCGGGATGCCGGGAATGGATGGCTATGAAGTCGCGCGGGCGTTGCGCAACATGCCGGACTTAGGCCGCCCAGTTTTGGTCGCCGTCACGGGATGGGGCGGTCCCGAGGATCGGCTAAAATCAAAGAGTGCAGGCTTCGATGAGCACTTGACCAAACCTGTCGACATTTCCATGATCGAGCTGTTGTTGACGACGCTACCGAAACACGCGGGCGCGGCCCACGGTAATCCTCCAATCGATGAGGACCTATCGATCCATACTCCTTGAGGCCCTGAAGCCACCAGGATCAAATGTTAGTGGTAAATGTCTCGCCGCAGTTTCACACAAACTTCCCCGACAACGACCTTGGGATCATAATGGTCACCCGACGCTGGTGTCCGCGCGCTCGTCCGTTCGAATAAGGGATTAGAAGGGATGATTGAACAAGAAATCGCTGCGCTCGCAGACCATTTGCGGGACCGTCAGGAGGCGTTGCTTTTAGCTTGGCGCAGCGCGATTAAAAGAGACCCGGAACTGACCAGCGGCGACTCGCTTCCACGCTCCGAACTATACGACCACATTCCGGCCCTACTCAAAACCTTCGAGCGGGAACTGCGGCGCGCAGCGTCAGCGGGTGAGGTACAAACCGACGAGAAGGCCGCTGACACCGCTGCCGCTCACGGGCTTCAGCGTTGGAAACAAGGATACGATTGCCGCGAGGTCACGAGGGAATGGGGCAGGCTGAATGAATGCGTCATTTTCGAATTGGATCGCTACGCGAAAGCCAATCCCGAAGTCTCCCCGGATGCGATGACGCGCGCGAGGCAAGTCTGGACACGTTTATGCAGCACCGGCATCGAAGCCAGCGTACACGAATATTTTGCGCTCCAAGAACAGGAAGCCGCAGGCCACGTCAAGGACCTTGAGGATGCGCTGGAGCAGATCAGGGAGGTAGAACGGGAGCGCGCGGATTTGTGGCAGCAAGCGGCGCACGACTTGCGGGGAAATCTAGGCGTTGTGGCTAACGTTACGGTCGGTCTCACGCGCCACGGAAAACAGGACTCGTCTCGGGAGGATTTTGTTCGCATCTTGATGCGAAATGTCACCTCCCTTCATCATTTGCTCGACGATGTGACGAGTCTCGCGCGCTTACAGGCGGGACGCGAGTCGCGTCAAATTGAAGCCTTGAACGTAACGACGATCCTGGAGCCACTGTGCGAAGGAATTCGTCCCTTGGCAACGCAGCGCGGACTATATCTAAACTGTGAGGGTCCGGCGGGCTTGGCCGTCGATGGGGACGCGGTTAAAATTCGGCGCATCGCCCAAAACCTGGTGCTCAATGCGGTGAAATATACCCAGGCTGGCGGCATTACCGTCACCTGGGGTGACAGCGGACCTGAGGATCCTAAACGGTGGGCCTTGTACATCAAGGATACCGGCCCCGGCTTTCCGAGTGACTCCGCGCAGCCGCTGGCCGCCGTCCTCGACAAGACGAGTGAACCCCCATCTTCGTCGGTGGCGACAACCCCTGCACAGACGGCCCTTGCGACCGCGCTGGGCAATCTATCGGTGGGTGGCGTGGCCGCCCGACCGAGCGTGGAATCGGGTGAAGGAATCGGTTTGTCGATCGTCAAGCGCCTGTGCGAAATGCTGGACGCGACGATCGAGATGCAATCCGTGCCGAGCACGGGGACGACTTTTCGCATTTTATTCCCGCGGCGCTATGCCCATTGATTTTCATACGCGCCGAAATTACGCTCGACCCCGACAATCGGAGGTCGCGCGCTCGAATTAGCTCTTGTTCGGCTGTTCGGACTTCACTCCTCCTGTTGAGGAAGCGGTGCGTGTGTTTACTCGAGAGGATAGTTTGAAATCTCGCACGGGAACAATGAATTAAACAGCGGCTTCGCGGTCGCGCTGCAAACCGTGGTCGATCAGACCCAGGCGCTGCACGCCTTAAAATCCGATGGTGTCCGCATCGACCTCGCCGATTTGGCATTCCTAAGCCCCTACCCAAACTCAAGCGATTTGGTGACTACCCGACCAACCTAATACCTGAAGCTATGCCGATCACGACGACCCTGCCGGTGTAGGGTTCTCCCGACTGTGGCAGGTTTTTACACGAATCTTACAGGCGGGCCTATCCCGGCGTCGCTGGCCACGAACCGAATGTTGCCAACGGCCGGCGCGACGCTAAGCAAATGAGAGCCGCCTTTGAGCCGCTCCTGGCGCTTTTGGAAAAGCCGGCGTCCTACATCTCGGAGACCGACTACTTCGAAGCCGACTGGCAACAGGCGTTCTGGGGCGCCCACTATGCACGCTTGCAGCAAATTAAGCGGCGCTACGACCCCGAAGGCTTGTTCTTCGTTCACCACAGCGTCGGCAGCGAGGACTGGAGCGCGGACGGGTTCGAGCGAGTTATCTAGTCTGTCCAGCGATATTCCACGCAGACGTCGGGACCCTCCGGATCTAAGGCGCGCCTAAAATGGAATTTCTCCATCGTTGCTATCTTCTGACGTCAATAATGCCTCCTTCGGCAACGGAACATGATTGACGATGAAGAGATTTAGAATGTCGTCGCGGTCCGGAGCCTCGGCAAAAAAGTGGCCCCGCCCGGAGATAGCCTTGCCTCCGGTCAGTATTTGTCCGCCGTTTACAACCGCGTCTGCGATATGTGCAGCAACCTTGTTCAGTGCGCGCGCATCGATAAGCGGCCCCTGATCAGTTGGGCCCGATCAAACCAGGGCCTGCCACGAATTTGCGGACTCGTTCGGTAAGGCACGTGGCGAATTGATCATATATCCCCGTCTTGAACGCGCAAAGGCTCTTCGAGCGCTAATGTCTTGCGGTGTAGCGTCCGTTGCTGTCATTTCGGCGAGTGCCGCCTTTGCTCAGAACGCTTCGACGGGTGGGTAACTCGGATCGCGGCTTTTACTAGCAGTTTTCACTAGACAACTATCCTTTACTAACTCAGAATCTTGTAAGGAATGCCTTTCTCGAGGATCTGACATGCGCGCGACTGGCAAACTAGCAAAGAGGACCGTTGCGGGCGAGGCCATCGCCACATTTGTCCCGTACCCACTTCCGCCCCGTGACCCACCACTGAGCGTGGACGGAGAACTTGCAGCGACGCTCACCCGCGCGGAACACGCGCTTGCACGCCTCGAGGTAGCCGGCGAGATGGTGCCTTCGCTCGACTGGTTTATCTACGCCTTTGTGCGCAAAGAGGCCGTCATCTCCTCGCAGATTGAAGGAACACAGGCCACGCTCATAGACCTTCTCGAGTTCGAAGCGGAACAAGCAACCAGAGCTGCTGTTGAGGACGTACATGAGGTCTGCAACTACCTCGACGCCATCAAGTATGCAAGATCGCAGATTAGGGGCTCTCGCGGGCTGCCCATCTCCATACGTTTACTGAATGAGGCCCATCGTCGTCTCATGCGCGGAGTCCGAGGCGCCAACAAGCAGCCAGGCGAAATTCGGCACAGTCAGAACTGGATTGGCGGGACACGCCCGGGCAACGCCGTATTCGTTCCCGCCCCACCCGAAGAGGTGCCGGCGCTCCTGGCGGACCTTGAGAACTATCTTCATGCGAAGGGTGGGTTGCCGCCGCTGGTTCGTATCGGGTTAGCGCACGTGCAGTTTGAGACCATTCATCCTTACCTCGACGGTAATGGGCGTATCGGTCGGCTGCTCGTTACCTTGCTGCTCGAGCATTGGAAGCTGCTGTCCTCGCCGCTCCTCTATCTAAGTCTCTACTTTAAGCGCCACCGGGCAGAGTATTACCGACTGCTTGGTGAAGTGCGAAGAACCGGCGACTGGGAAGCCTGGACGGGCTTTTTCCTGGAAGGAGTCGAGACAACCGCGGAAGAGGCCGTCATTGCTGCTCGCGAGGTGTTCGCCCTCGTCACCGAGGATCGACGACGCCTACTGGTCGCGCCAGGCGCCTCGGTTATGGCCGTACGACTAATGGACCAGTTGCCGACCCACCCTGTCGTCACCATTCCTAATGTCGTCAAATTACTCAAGACGACGAAGCCAACCGCCGGCAAGGCCGTTCACCTCCTGGAGGACTTGGGTGTGCTCACTGAGACGACAGGCAAGCAGCGCGATCGAACCTTCGCGTACGCGCGTTACCTTGATAAGCTGCGCGTCGGAACTGAGGTCGACGCGGGATAAGGGGAGAAAATTTCTAACCTGCTGCCGGTTCTCAGTATCGCGGGCGTTTGGTTAGCCTCGGCTATGACTTGCCCACCCACAGGAGTGTTCAATCTCGAAATCGGGAATTGGAGTAGTTCACGAGACGCTAGGATTTTGAACATCTCAGAAGCGCTATGAAGAAGTTACCCCCGACTTACCCTTTACCCTCAAGTGCGTTCACCGAAGCGAACGATAACGAGTAAGCCTTATCATAATGGCATGGACGCTCCTACTTGCAAGGCATCGGTTGTGCCAAAGTGGAAGTGTCGAGCAACCACTAAAGAAAGCAGGAGCGTCCAGGAT
>Ga0208193_1001294_pt1 | contig 11181 bp, 6 predicted proteins | sample June2015DPH_17_2_FD_184716 | JGI IMG/M metagenome (GOLD analysis project Ga0208193, IMG submission 184716) | Peatland microbial communities from SPRUCE experiment site at the Marcell Experimental Forest, Minnesota, USA - June2015DPH_17_10... | ecosystem: Environmental > Terrestrial > Soil >...
CCTCGCGTGCCGGTCGGCGGTGTCAAGAACAGCGGTTATGGCCGGGAGCTTTCGCATTTTGGAGCACATGCTTTTGTGAATGCCCAAACTGTCTGGATCGAGAACTCCTGAGGAGACATTCAGAAGGACGTCCGAGCATCAAATACGCAGGGCGAGGCGGTTGATGCTTCATGAAAGCGAGTATTCAACAACCCGGAGACAAAAACATGCAAACAGTCCGTGACGTAACCTTCCAACTTTTCCGTGAGCTTGGCCTGACAACAATTTTTGGAAATGTCGGCTCAACAGAGGAAACCTTTCTCAAGAACTTTCCGAAAGACTTTCGCTATGTGCTGGCTCCGCAGGAAGCCTCTGTGATTGCAATCGCCGACGGCTTTGCTCAAGCTACGCGCCGCCCGGCATTGGTGAACCTGCACACCACTGCGGTCGCGAATGGAATGGGGAATCTAGCAACGGCATTCCAGAACAAGACGCCTCTCATCGTCACAGCAGGCCAGCAAACGCGAGAGATGCTGTTGATGGAGCCGTGGCTCACCAACGTTGACTCTACAATCCTCACGCGTCCATGGGTGAAATGGGCATATGAGCCCACGCGGGCCGAAGATATACCCGCAGCGTTCATGCGTGCGGTAGCTACAGCGCTCCAGCCGCCATCCGGCCCTGTGTTTCTCTCGCTTCCTCTCGGCGACTGGGAGGTGCCTTGTGAAGGTCCCGCCGTGGTTCGAACTGTGAGTCAGCGCATCGCGCCCGACCCGTCGCGCCTGGCCGAATTTGCAAAGATCCTCTTGGAGGCACGCTCTCCAGTGCTGATTTATGGCTCTGCAATCGCTCGCGGGAGCGGCTGGGATCAGGCGGTCGCATTTGCCGAGGCGCTTGGTGCGCCCGTCTGGGCAGCGCCCGCTTCCGAACGCCCACCTTTTCCTGAGAATCATCCTCTCTATTCCGGTGGCTTACCGTTTGCCATGCAGCCGCTCAGCAAGAAGCTCGAAGGACACGACGTTGCACTAGTGATTGGTGCGCCGGTTTTTCGCTATTACCCATATGTGCCGGGTCCTTATCTGCCAGAGGGATTGCGCTTGCTGCATATCTCCGACGATCCCTCAGAAACCGGACGAGCTCCGGTCGGCGATAGCTTGCTCGGAGATGCCGTATTGTCTCTCGAAGCTCTCAAGCAGTCTCTTGGTGACTGCAAACCCAAAGCTACAAAGGCGCGCGAACTCTTACCGCACCGTATGGCGCCGCATGGTTCAAGCGCAGCAAAGACTTCCGATGACGGCAGACTGACAGCTGCGCAGGTGTTCCGCGCTCTGAATGAAGTTCGGCCCGCAAATACGATCCTGATCGAGGAAAGCCCGTCGAATCTTGCCGATCTGCACGCGGAGTGGCCAATTACCGAACCAGACACGTTTTACACGTTTGCGAGCGGAATCCTGGGCTGGAATCTTCCAGCGGCAGTGGGCATTGCACTTGCCGAACGTGACTCCGGGCGCAACCGGCCTGTGATCGCAATCATTGGAGACGGTTCAATCCAATATTCAGTTCAATCCCTCTGGACAGCGACGCAGCTGGGTCTTCCGATATTGATCGTTGTACCAAGCAATGACGAGTATTGCATTCTCAAATCGTTCGCCGTACTGGAGGACACGCCGGGCGTTCCGGGTCTCGACATCCCCGGCCTTAACATTGTTTCCATTGCAAAAGGGTACGGCTGCGACGCGGCCCGCCTCGACAATCTCGAGGAGATCAAAAAAGCTGCGGTCGAGGCCTGGACCAAATCCAAGCCGACTGTACTGGAGATTCCGATATCTCGACAAGTACCGCCTCTGATCTGACTACCATTCGACGTGCTCATGGACCATTGAAACGCACACCATTGGGCTTACTCATATTGCAGGAAGCGGGTCATGCCTGTGCTTCAACAGAATTAGACGTCGCCAAGGTTGGCTCAGACAACCTAGTCTTGTGCGCACCGCGACGTTATCGCTATTGTGCCTAGTCAGCTAACGATGCAACCTCAAACGTAGCCACGATCGATCGCATCAACGTCTTAATGCCGCGGAAGTTTCGGTCCTCGTTCTGCGATGCGACTCTATTGTTGATGCCAGTCATCTTTCGGTGATCAATTCTCTTGGAATGAAAAACGACGGCTCAAAGAAGCGTGCGTCTGCTTGGGCGCTATATGGCGTTTGAGGATCGCTGCTCGTCGTTTGCACGAATGGCCGATCTGAACTCTCCGCCCGCTGAAGTGAAACCGCGCGGGAAATTCCGTGCCGTTGCATCATTGTAATTAGGGTCGTTCGGGGTAGGCCGAGTTGCGCTGCTGCGCCGCGCCGGCCACCAATAACCCAATTGGTCTCCTGTAGCGTCGCCATGATGTGCGCCTTTTCGGCAGCGGCCAACGTCTTATTTGATCCTGAGTCGGAGGTTTGTTTCATCAACTCCATCGTCCCAAGTGTGAGTTCCGGTCCCTTGGTGATAATTACAGCTCTTTCGATGACATTCTGCAGCTCCCGGATGTTGCCCGGCCAGTCATAGCAAGTCAGCAATTCGATCGCCTCATCCGTGATGTGGTCGATGGACTTGCCTTGCTGCCGCGCGAACTTCTGAACGAAGTAATCCGCCAGCGGCAGAATGTCTTCCTTGCGCTCCCGCAACGGCGGTAGCTTAATCGGAAAGACATTCAGCCGAAAGTAGAGATCGGCGCGAAATTTCTTCTCCTGCACCATGCGCCACAGGTCCTGGTTCGTCGCCGCTATGACCCGCACATCAACTTGAATCGTGCGGCCGCCGCCCAGGCGCTCGCACTCCTTTTCCTGTAGAGCACGCAGGAGCTTAGGTTGCAACTCCAGAGGCAGGTCCCCGATTTCATCCAGAAATAATGTCCCGCCGTCAGCTGCCTGAAAGCGGCCCACAGTCTGGGCCACGGCGCCGGTAAAGGCACCTCGTTCATGACCGAAAAGCTCGCTCTCCATGAGTGCGCCCGGGATCGCTGCGCAGTTGACGGCTACGAAGCGGCTGTGGCGGCGAGGGCTGGCCTGGTGAATCGCCTGGGCGATTACCTCCTTGCCGGTGCCGGTTTCGCCCTGGATCATTACAGACGAGTCTACCGGTGCCACCATATCGATCCGGTCGAGTACTGCCCGGAATTTCGCGCTAAAGCCGATCAAAGCTGAGATGGCCATGTTCGGTGATCCCTTCTCGAAAATTGTTCGTCTATTTTTGGTTGTGCCGGTTTGTTATCCACTCGCGGATGTATGGAGCGCAATTCGAGAGCATGACTCCATGCCCTTCGCATTCGGCGAAGAAATCAATTTCACTCGAGCCAACTAAAGTCAGGTGTTTCAGATCAAGCACTATACGGCGGCCGGACGGTTCTGCTTGGAGAATCTTCTCCAGTTCTTCTATGTGTTCGTTCTCCATCCGGCCGCTTAAAGCGATGACCGTCACTCCGTTTTGCGATCTCTCAATTTTGAACACGTCATTTCCTTTTCAGGGTCGTAGAGTCCAGGTCCTGGGGCAGCTACCCACATCCCTATAAGGCAATTCTGCGACCAAATCTATCTCCTTGAAAAAAATGATATTAGAGAGTTTTTGTGATTGCGATAATCCACAAAATTACGAACTTTCGCAAATTGAGAGCGAAGTCCAGCCATAGCGGCCAGCTTGAGGAAGATGACTTAGATTGAGGGGGAGTGAGGTCTAAGCCTTATAGTGGTTCTTATTGATTTTCAATGATTTGATCTTCGACTCCAAGGTCGATCCAGGCATGCCCAGTTTCCGTGCCGCGCCGGACGGACCCGACACCCGTCCCGCACACTCTCGAAGGGCTGCCTCAATCATTTCTTTCTCTTGCGCCACAAGCGTCGTGGATAACTCTCTCACCCCGGACTCAGCCCTTTGAGGCCGTTCAGCAAGCCAGCTCTCGTCCACGGAGAACTTCTCTGATTCGCTCACGATGACGGAACGTTCAATCACGTTTTGCAATTCGCGAATATTGCCCGGCCACGGATAGGACTGAAGGAGTTGAAGGCTCCTATTACTCAGAGTCTCAAAGCTCTTTCCGGCGTTCCTGGCGAAACGGTCTAGAAAGTATTGGACCAACAGAGGGATGTCTTCCTTTCTTTCGCGCAAGGGCGGCATCTCAATCGGAAAAACATGCAGCCGATAGAAGAGGTCGCTTCGGAATCTGCCTGCCGCTATTTCTGCCTCCAGGTCGCGGTTCGTCGCCGCGATCACTCGAACATCCGCGCGGATAACCCCAGTTCCTCCAACCCGCTCAAATTCGCGCTCTTGAAGGACTCGCAATAGTGCCACCTGGGTCTCTGGAGGAAGTTCCCCTATTTCGTCGAGGAAGATAGTCCCTTGTGCAGCGAGTTCAAAGCGTCCAAGCCGACGCTGAGTCGCTCCGGTGAATGCTCCCTTCTCATGGCCGAATAGTTCGGATGCAATCAAATCACGCGGAGTCGCGGCACAGTTCACGCTTACAAATGGACCTTTCGCTCGGCGGGAACGACGGTGAATCGCACGTGCTACCAGTTCTTTACCTGTGCCTGTCTCGCCGGTAACAAGAACATTGGAATCTGTGGGAGCGACCTTGGAAATCCGTTCAACAACCCTTTTAAGGGAATCTGAGATTCCGACAATCTCCTCAAACATCGACGTCCTGTCGATCTCGTCACGCAGCGCTATGTTCTCTTTGTAGAGCTGGTCCTTTAATGTTCTAATCTCCGCCTCGGCGCGCTTTTGCTCGCTCAGATCGAGGACGAACGCCACGCCATCGGTCCCACCCTCCTTGAACAAGGTGGCTCCAATCAGCACGGGCACGCGACTGCCATCTTTCCGGAGGAATTCTGACTCAAAAGGCTGAACTGTCCCGGTTCGGACTACTTCTGCAAAAGAGATTTCAACGCGCCCGCGCCACTCCACGGGTGTCATGTCCCACCATCGCACGCGCCCCGTGGCAACATCTTCATGATCGTATTGCACTAAGCGAAGAAAGGCTTCATTGGACGTCAAGACAGCGCCTGCGACATTCCAGGTAGTGATTCCCAAAATGTTAGCGTCCACCAGACGCCGAATCTTGCCTTCACGATCTTCAAGATCGCGATACAGCCGTGTGTTCTCCAGAGAGATTGCGGCTTGCGAGACAAGCACTCTCAGAACCGTGATCCGGTCCGAGGTGAACACGCGCGGGGCAAGGTTGTTTTCGAGATAAAGAACACCCGATAGCTTTGCCTGGTTCAGCAAAGGCAAACAGAGAGTCGAGCGGATACGATACTTAAGGAAGTAGGGGTCGTCGGAGAATGGGTTCGCCGATGATGCATCGTCAAGAATCACACTCTCGTGAGTGCGTATGACGTAGCGCAAAATTGATTCCGGGATGGCCCCTTGGAGGGTAGTCGTCCCCCGCATTGAAACGATCGTTTTGTTTCCGCGGGTCGTGGACTCCGCCTCTATCTGAAGCTCATCCCCACGCGGGATTACCAAGAGGCATCTCTCAGCACCGGCGTGCTCCATTGCCTTGCGCATCAGCGTATCGATCAGCCTATCCAGAATCAACTCGCTGGATATGGCCTGTGAGACTTTAATGATGGCAGCAAGGTCAAGGTGTTCGAGCGGCGTCTCAATCGTACTTGTGGGACCAGCTATTGGCCTTCCTTCGCTAAGCTGTGGATTTGCCTGCTCAAGTTGCCGCACCTTGCCGTCCGCCCCCCAACGCTGATAGCAGTACCGGGCTTCTTGTAAGTAAGTATGAGCAATCTGTTTAAAGCCTCGCATCGAGTAAAACCGCGCGGCGAGTTCATATGAGATGCCCTGATTCTGGATGAAGCCATGGTCGCGAGCCGAGCGGATCGCCTCTTCGTAAGCGTGCATTGCCTCGAAGTCTCGCCCCTCTAACCGTAGGAACTCCGCAGAGACCAGTGAGTGACGGTTCCGATAGTTCTCCGGGCAATGGTGGGCCCACAGCTCGAACTTCTTGAGCTTTACTTCAAGGGTCCGCCGATAATCCTGCTGCTGCTTGGCGGAAGCCGTCGGAAACAGCGCGGTCAGTGTGAGCGCATAAAAGAATTGATAGGTCGCCTCGATCGGCATGCTCATTACCGCACCAAGGACTGGCTCCGTCCGGATGGCCAAGTCCAGCGCCTCCTCATACCGCCCGTCGAGGAAAGCGAGTATCTGTCTCATGATGTTGTAGAAGACGATACCGCAGCCGAAGTTAGCCTTCTTGATGGCCGCAAAGCAAGCCGCTTCGTCGAACTTGCCGTCGTCGAAGCTCAGCGGAACCGTTGACTCGCCTTGAAGGCTGGCAATGAATTGCTGCTCCAGCCGTATCGTCTCGTAAACTGCATCGTTGTGGCTCTGGCGAGCGAAGTCGGCGTATTTCACGGAAAGTGTTTGCACGCTTTCCAGTTCCTCCCCCTTTTCAATAAACTGCCACAATGTTTCGAATGCGAGATAGCCTGCGAAGACATGGTCGCCCACGTCAAAGCAACACTGGATCGCCTTTTCGAGGATCGGAAAGTCGGTTGCAATGTGGCGTCGCCAAAAGTTGACGTGATCGCCGTGCACGTGAAGCAACTTTCCCTGCAAGCGGGTATTCTTGAACTTCTCGTTCAGTTCCAAGGACATCTCAGAGAACTGAACAGCCGCAGAAATCTCGCCGAGCCAAATCAACATGACCGCGTAATTGCCGTACACATAGCTTGACTGATCCGTATGGCCGTGACACAGAGAGACATTGACGGCCTTGAGGGTGACCAGGGGGTAGAGTTCAGGTCGCCCAATGTAGAAGCAAATCATCGCTTCGCCGAGCAAATCAATGACAGCGCGCATGGCGGGGTCTGTAGCCGCAGGCGCCTCGAGTAGTCCGCTGATCGCACGGCCGCCTAGATTCAATGGAATATCTCGGGATTCTGCTGATATCGCAGCCTCGATCTCTGCCGCGGATTCAGGTAAGGCAATGTCAAAATCCCGGAGCGCATTCATCGCAACGGCACAGCCCTCGTCATACTTGCCGGCGACTTGGTAAAGCTTCATTTGCAGGCTGTGCACTTTGGCACGGTCCAAATTGGCTCGCGCCTTGCGCAGCGTCTGGTCGAACAGCACATCGGCTGCTTCGAAGTTTCCCATGAGGTATTCACACTCTGAAAACGCCAGATAGAGCTCGAATGTCTCCTCGAACCGTTGAGTCCACGCGTCCGGCGGCATAAGCTCAGCGGCCTGTGCTAGAAACGTGCGCGCAGAGGCATAGGCTGCGGATTTCTTGGCTCGCAGGCCCGCTCGCAGATTCAGTTCTAGAACCTGCTGTCGTTCGGCACCAGTAGTGATCAGCGCAATGCCGCGATTGAAGTGATTAACGATGTCGAAGATCGACTCTTCGAGCTCTTCTAGATTTGATCGCGATGCAAGCAATCTGCCAATCCGGAGATGGGCTGCGGCGCGCTCACTTTCGGGAATAAGCGAATAGGCCGCCTCCTGGATGCGATCGTGGGCGAATGCGTAGGAGCCGCTATCTGTCACGAAAACAAAACTGGCACGCACGGCCTCCCAGAGATCTGAGCGGACCGCGTCCTCGGTTTCGCTATAAACCAAGGAGAGAGTCGCGATGTCGGCGATGTTACCCAGGCAGGCTAGTTGCCCTAAAGCGCCTCGCGTCGTTTCCGATAGACGTCCCAGCTTCGCCGCCATGAGATCGGCCACATTTTCGGTGAAGCCCTTGGCACGAATGAGCGGCAAATTCCAGATCCACGCCGACGTAGCATGATCAAATACGAGCAGTGCCTGCTCGGCAAGAGCCATCAAGAATTGGATTGCGAAGAATGGATTGCCACCGGTCTTTTCGTGCAGCAGCTGTGCGAGAGGCTCGGCAAGCTCCCGATCACAGTGAAGCGAATCAGCGACCAGTTGCCCCACGCTGTCGGGCAGGAGGGGAGCTAGTTCAGCTTCTTGCACCCTCCCTCCAGCGTCGCGGATCATCGCAAGTGTTCGCGTTAGCGGGTGCGACGGACCTACCTCGTTATTCCGATAAGCCCCTACCAACAGAAGATGCCGCGCATCTGGATGTGTGACGAGATGTTCGATCAAGTCGAGAGTCGCCGCATCCAGCCATTGCAAGTCATCGATGAACAACGCTAAGGGATGCTCGGCCCGAGCGAACACGCCGAGGAATCGGCGAAAAACGAGTTGGAAGCGGTTTTGAGCATCCTGCGGTGGCAGATCGGGGACTGGCGCCGGGTCGCCAATAATAAGAGCAAGCTCCGGGATCAGATCCACCATCAGCCGGCCATTTGGACCCAGGGCTTCCAACAGAGCATTTTTCCATGGCTCCACCTCCGCGTTGCTCTTGCTCAACAACGCACGGACTAATGATTGGAAAGCCTGCGCCAGCGTCGCATAAGGAATGTCGCGCTTGTATTGGTCAAACTTACCGGCTGCGAACAATCCGCGTGGGGGTACCAGGGCCTTATGCAATTCGTTAACCACCGAGGATTTGCCGATTCCGGAATACCCAGAAACGAGCACGAACTCCGTTGTTCCGTGAGTAACGACGCGTTCGAAGGCCGCCAGCAATGTGTCTATCTCACGCTCCCGACCGTAGAGGCGTTCCGGGATCAGCAGCCGGTCTGACACGTCGCGTGCTCCTAGCGGGAACGAGTTGATCTCTCCTGACGACTCCAATCCCTCAAGACACCGCCGAAGATCCGCCTCTACCCCGGCAGCGGTCTGGTAGCGCTCCTCGCCGGTTTTCGCAAGAAGCTTCATCACGATGGCGGAGACCTGGGCGGGCACCGAAATCATTAACTCGTTCGGAGGGACCGGCTGGTGTGCTATATGGCAGTGAACCCATCCCATCGGATCGGAAGCCGTGAAGGGCAGCCTGCCGGTGAGCATCTCGTAGAAGCTGACTCCCAAGGCATATAGATCACTCCGGGAGTCGATCGACCGGCTCATCCGGCCTGTCTGTTCCGGCGCCATATAGGCGAGCGTGCCGGCTATCACCTCGGGTGGTTTGAGATTCTGACGTTCGCGAGGCAGACGCGAGGCAATACCAAAACCCGTGAGCCGGACCTGACCGGTTGACGAGTTCATCAAGATATTTGCAGGCTTCAGATCTTTGTGAATCAGCCCTTGCTTGTGCGCCTGATCGAGCACATTCGCAAGGCCAACTGCCAGCTGCAAAAACCTCCTCAGTTCCATCGGCCCGCGCATTAGCCGGTTCAGCGGTTCACCACTTGGGTCCTCAAGTACAAGTGCAGTCTGTCCGTTGTACTTAGATAAAGTGAGGGGCTTCACCGCCCATGAGTCTCCCAGTTCGCCCCGTAGCGAGTATTCGTTCTCAATCTTTCTAATAGTCTCGATCGGAGGACGCTTCGCGACGGGCACGAGCAGAAGAAGAGATGTTTGCTCTTCTAGCCGCGAATGGCTCCGATAAAGGATGAACTCGTCATCCCTGCGGAGCGGTTCGAATATGTATCTTGAGAGCTCCATCGTTTTCTAAGGATACCCGTTGATCAATTAGGAGCATTTTGGCAGTAAATGCTGCCAATTTCCCGGTTTTACTGTCTCATAAAGCACTGCTCCGTCAATAACTAGCCTTCGACCCATATCAATGGCATGGAAGAGGTCAGGACCATAGGCAAGACATGGGAGCGGCGAAAAGGCGGTCGCCGAAGGGGACGACCTTCGTTCCGTCATACAGTACAAGGCCTAGTTTCAAATCATCACCACAGTTATCCAATAGCTTCCGCATCCCTTTGAAGTCGCTCGCGTGAACGGTTGCACTTGCTTTGACCTCGATACCGACCAGTTCGCCCTGCTCATCCTCTACGATGAGGTCAACCTCATCCTGATCCTTATCTCGATAGTGATGAAGCGTATATCTGGCATCGGACCATGTAGTTTGCTTCATGACTTCGGCAAATACAAATGTTTCGAGCACAGCACCAAATGTTGACCGGTTCTTTGCTATTTGCTCAGCAGTCATCGCCAGCAGAGCCGCAAGCAGTCCTGAGTCGACGAAATGGAGTTTTGGAGTCTTGATCAGTCGCTTTAGTTCGTTACGGAACCATGGAGAGACTCGATGCACAAGAAACAGCTGCTCAAGAATGCCGATATATTTTCTCGTCGTCTTGTCGTCCATCCCGATCTGTCCACCGATTTGAGTGAAGTTGGTAAGTTGTCCCGACTGATGGGCAAGCGCCTGAAGTAGGCGTGGCAACTGATCCAGCTTCTCTACTTCCGCGATATCCTGCACATCCCGCTGTACGATTGCTTTCACATAATCCCTTGCCCAGGCTTGACGCCGGCGGGAGTCTTCCCTCCGCAGCATCTCGGGGTATCCGCCCACTAGCACCGCATGGACAAGTTGATTGCCCACGATCTCCGGCCCTGGCTTCACCAGCTTGCCGTTGAATGCACTTTTCAGGAAAGTGGGTTCTTTGCCTAGTATTTCAGCTCTAGAAATCGGCATCAGGTTTACGATTTCCATGCGGCCCGCAAGACTCTCGGAAACTTGCGGGAGAGTGAGAATGTTGGCAGATCCGGTCAGCAGGAAACGACCTGCCCTGCGGTCGCTATCAACGGATCGTTTGATGGCCCTCAGAAGTTCCGGAGCTCTTTGCACTTCGTCGATGGTGACCAGATCAAATCCACGCACAAAACCAGTCGGATCGTTGCGAGCGGCTTCGAGCACTGTGTCATCATCCAAAGTTACATACTCGCGTTCCTTGTCGACGAACTGACGGACGAGCGTAGTCTTGCCACATTGGCGAGGACCGATCAGCATGACCACTGGGGTGTCCGTAAGCGCCGTGGCCACGCGCTTTGCGGAAAATCTCTGAAAGAGTTGGAAATGAGGCTCGGCCATCTCGGATTATTATATCGTCTAATCCGGATTATGTTCCCGTCTAATTCGGATTCTGAGTTCGGCCACATCGGAAAATGGGCTAGAAGGATATCGAATTTCAGACCAGCATACTTGCAAAGATTGTAAGCCCGTTGGATCGTTTCGGCCCAAAGACTCGTCTTTGGGGAAGGGATGCCACGATCTTTTTAAGAGATGCCGATCCAACGACGTTTGGGTTCTCCAACCCAATTCCAACCCACCGTAAAAAATCCCTAAACGTGTTTTCAATAACTTGGTGAATTACGTCATTAAGCCGCGATGTTGCGTCGTGGGTC
>Ga0208193_1001295_pt1 | contig 11181 bp, 5 predicted proteins | sample June2015DPH_17_2_FD_184716 | JGI IMG/M metagenome (GOLD analysis project Ga0208193, IMG submission 184716) | Peatland microbial communities from SPRUCE experiment site at the Marcell Experimental Forest, Minnesota, USA - June2015DPH_17_10... | ecosystem: Environmental > Terrestrial > Soil >...
GCGTCACGCCACGCGTCACCTTGAACGTCACATCGTTGGAGGTGGCCGACAATGCCAGCATGCGTTCCACGCCGCGGTCGAGATCGGCCTGGCGTTTGGCCATGCTGAGCGCTTCGCCGGTGCAGGTGGTCGCGACGCAATTGACCCACTGGCCGCCATGCACAATGCCGACCGAGAAGGTGCAGTCGTCTGATGTCATGCCGTCGATGACCAGAATCTGCCGCGCCATCTCGCGAATGGCCGAGCGGCCGGAGGACAGCGTTGCGCCGGCATGGCTCGGCTTGCCGGTTGCTTCCAGGTTGAATCGCGCGATTGCGTAACGGCCGGTCACGACGCCGTTATTGGGCCGGCCGGGCTCGGGCACCAGCACATATTTGTTACGCCTGGCCTCAGCCTCGATGAGGTCGCGCGTGGAGGGGGTGCCGACTTCTTCGTCGGGGGTGAACAGCACGGTTACCGGCAGCGGCGTGGTGACGGAGGCGCGCGCCAGCTGCCGGATCGCTTCCAGCGCAAGATAATTGCCGCCTTTCATGTCGAAAATGCCGGGGCCGTAGCATTTGTTGCCCTCGCGCCGCCATTTCAGCTTTTCGATCGTGCCTGTGGGATGAACCGTGTCGAGGTGCCCGGCGATCAGGATGCCGGGCTCGCCTTGTTTGGGATGGGGAAATTTTGCCCGCACGCAGCCGCCAAAGCCTTGCCGCCCGGCGATTCGCTCGATCTGCGCCCCCACGATCGCCATTTCGCGCGCGGCGAGATCGAGCATGCGGTCGACGGTGGAGGCATCCCAGGTCGGGCTTTCGCATTCCACCCAGCCGCGCAAGCCTGCGAGCATGACTTCGGAATCAAAGGGAAGGTTGGCGGGATTCATCGCACGCTCCCAATTTTCAACGAGGATATTCCGACAGGCGAAAGGTGAGGGCACCTTACAAGACGGATCGGTGACACATTTGTAAAGTCAAACTTCTGCAAATGAGATGTCGCCTTGCTTCTCGTCCCGAAGCTGCGCCCGATTGTTTGATGCGGGAGTGACGCGGCATCTTCCGATGCTGAGCCGCGCGTTGCCGTTGGAAAAGTCAGCAGACTAAGCGGCTTTTAAATCAAACTTACACATCTTTGTCACTGAGGTTCCGTATCAGTCTCCGCGCACGACTCAAAAGTTTTTTTGAGAGGCAAAGGGGAAAAGATGACAAAATATAAAACTGTTTTGCTGTCCACGGCGGCGATCCTCGCTGTCGGGACCACGTTCGCTGTGACCGGTCCGGTTGCCGTCGCTAAGGACAAGACCACCACCACCGTCACCGAAACCGTCGACGCGTTGACGACGAAGACGCCGATCAAGCACCTCGTCGTGATCTTCAACGAGAACCGGTCCTTTGACCACTATTTCGCAACATATCCGAATGCGATCAACGTCGACGGCGAGCCGCGTTTCGAGCCCAACAAGAATACGCCGGCCGTCATCAACAATCTTGAGTCGAACGGTTTGCTCTTCAACAACCCGAACCTGACCGCCGCCAACGGCACCAACGCTTCCAACCCGTTCCGTCTTGACCGCACCCAGGCCAACACGTCTGACCAGAGCCATGCCTATACGAACGAGCAAGAGGCCTATGACGCCGGCAAGAACGATCTCTTCCCGCTCGACACGGGCTCGGGCACCAGCGGTGCCGCTGGCGCCTTCGGCACCAAGGCCCAGGTGATGGGTTATTTCGACGGAAACACGGTCACCGCGTTCTGGAACTACGCCCAGAACTACGCGATGAGCGACAACGCCTTCACCGACACCTTCGGTCCGTCGACGCCGGGAGCGCTCGAAATGTTCTCGGGCCAGACCAACGGCGCGGTGTATCCTTCGCCCTTCAAACCGACCGGCGTTGCGGACGGCCAGGGCGGCTTCACGCAGAACGGCGATACCGATCCGTTCTTTGACACGTGCTCCAGCGCGACGTCGCGGGTTCAGATGACCTCCAAGAACATCGGCGACCTGCTCAACGGCGCGAACATTCCCTGGGGTTCGTTCGTCGGTGGTTTCAACCTGACAACCATCAACGACAACGGCTCTACCGGTTGCTCGCGCTCGACCGTTGGCCAGGTGGTCGGCAAGGAGACCGACTATGTCCCGCACCACATCTGGTTCCAGTACTACGCGTCGACCTCCAACCCGAACCATCTCGCTCCGGACTCCGTCGCTTCGATCGGTCTGACCAATGTCGCAGGCAAGACCAAGGCCGATCCGGCTAACCATGCCTACGACCTGAACCAGTTCGAGGCGGCGGTTTCGCAGGGCAACTTCCCGGCGGTTTCCTTCATCAAGCAGTCATCCTTCCAGGACGGTCACCCCGGCAACTCGGACCCGCTCGATGAGCAGACGGGAGTTGTCAATCTGATCAACTTCCTTCAGCAGCAGCCGGACTGGGATTCGACCGCGGTGATCATCAACTATGACGACTCGGACGGCTGGTACGACCACGTTACGGCACCGATCACGCAGGCGTCGTTCTCGACGCAAGATGCGTTGAACGGCACCGGCATGTGCGGCACGCCTGGCCAGGCTGAACCCCTCGGCCTCAACGGTGGAATGGTCGCGGGTCGCTGCGGCCCCGGCACGCGCACACCCTTCCTGGTGATTTCGCCCTTCGCCAAGAAGAACTACGTCAGCCACGTCCAGATCAGCCAAGCCTCGATCCCGCAGTTCGTCGAGGACAACTGGCTGAAGAGCGAGCGTCTCGGCGGTGGTTCCTTCGATGCCACGACCGGTTCGATCATGGACATGTTCGACTTCACCCAGAAGAAGTCGACGACGCTGATCCTCGATCCGACCTTCGGTACCGTGATCGACTCGACCACAGTCAAGAACTGAGTTCAGTTCGCTTATCGCACAATCGTGTGATTCCTCGGCGCCGGCCTTCTGGCCGGCGCCGTTTTTGTTGCCGGGCGTAAGGTTTGTCCGATGGCTGTGAACTCAGAAGCCAAACCTAAACATACCTGTCATCGAGCTTCCCTATCTGTCTCCACGCACGGCTCAAAATATTTTTGAGAGGCAAAAGGGAACGATGAAAAATCGAAAGTTGAAAACCGTTCTGCTCGTCGTCGGCGGCGCGTAACGAAATCTCCGCGCGTGGGCGAGGCGTGTTCGTGGCGCTGGAAAAGCCGTGCGCCAAAATGCTTTGACGTGAATCCTACACATGGCCGTCACCGGCGCTGCTTATCTGTCCCCGCGCTCTACCACACACACACACTCTCTCTCTCTAGCTCTGAGAAAAGATGACAAAATTTAAAACTGTTTTACTGTCTACTGCTGCGATCCTCGCTGTCGCCGCTACGGTCACCTCGTTTGGTCCGGTTGCCGCCAAGGACAATACCGACACGGTCACCGCCGCTGTTAACGCGTTGCCGACGAAGACGCCGATCAAGCACCTCGTTGTGATCTTCAACGAAAACGAATCGTTCGACCATTACTTCGGCACCTATCCGAATGCGTTGAACGTCGAAGGCGAGCCCCGTTTCGAGCCCGCCAAGAATACGCAGACCGACATCAACAATCTGGAGTCGAACGGTTTGCTCTTCGACAACCCGAACCTGAACCCCGCCAACGGCGCGGGCGCCACCAATCCGTTCCGTCTCGACCGCACCCAGGCCAAGACGGTCGACCAGGGCCACGGCTCGGGGGCGGAGCAGAAGGCCTATGACGCCGGCAAGAACGACCTGTTCCCGCTGAATACCGGCGCAGGCACCAGCGGCGGCGCCGGCGCGTTCGGCACCACCGGCCAGGTGATGGGCTACTACGACGGCAACACGGTCACGGCGTTCTGGAACTACGCTCAGAACTACGCGATGAGCGACAACTCGTACGGCGACCAGTTTGGTCCGTCATCGCCCGGCGCGGTCAACATGTTCTCCGGAAATACCAACGGCTTTGTCAAAGTCCTTGGCAGCACCGGCGTGGCCGCCGACGGTCAGGGCGGCTTCACGCTGACCGGCGACGTGGATCCCGCTGGCGATACCTGCTCGAGCACGACCGCCACGGCCAAGGCGACTTCCAAGAACATCGGCGATCTCTTGAACGCCGTCGATATTCCCTGGGGTTCGTTCGTAGGTGGTTTCAACCTGCAGACCATCAACGCCAACGGCACCACCGGCTGCAAACGCAGCTCCGCAAGCCAGGTGGTCGGCACCCAGCCCGACTACATCCCGCACCACATCTGGTTCCAGTACTATGACTCGACAGCCAATCCGACCCACGCTCGTCCGACCAACGTCGCGTCGATCGGCCTGACCAATGTCGCGGGCAAGACGCAGGTCGATCCGGCCAACCACGCCTATGATCTGGAAGACTTCACGACCGCGGTCGGGCAGGGCAACTATCCGGCGGTTTCCTTCATCAAGCTGACGGCCTTCCAGGACGGTCACCCCGGCAACTCCGATCCGCTCGATGAGCAGACCGGCGTTGTCAACCTGATCAACTTCCTGCAGGAACAGCCCGACTGGGATTCCACCGCCGTGATCATCGCCTATGATGACTCCGACGGCTGGTACGACCACGTCACGGCTCCGACCACCCACGGCTCGTTCGCGTCATCCGACGCGTTGAACGGTACCGGCAACTGCGGCATTCCGGGCGTCACCCCCGAACCGAACGGCGTCAAGGGCCTGCCGGTATCGGGTCGTTGCGGTCCGGGTACGCGTCAGCCTTTCCTGGTGATCTCGCCTTACTCGAAGAAGAACTACGTCAGCCACGTGTTGATCACGCAGGCCTCGATCCCGCAGTTCGTCGAGGATAACTGGCTGAAGAGCGAGCGCCTCGGCGGTGGTTCGTTCGATGCCACGACCGGTTCGATCATGGACATGTTCGACTTCACCCAGAAGAAGTCGACGACGCTGATCCTCGATCCGACCTTCGGTACCGTGGACGCCTCGACCAAAGTCAAGAACTAAGTTCAGTCGCACATTCGTGTGCTTCCTCGGCGCCGGCCTTCTGGCCGGCGCCGTTTTGTTGCCGGGCGTAAGGTTTGTCCGTCCACTGCTGTACGTCCACGGCTGAATAAGTGGTTTTTGAAGTTAAACTTACACATATGTGTCATTGAGGCTCCTTATCTGTCTCCGCGCACGGCTCAAAATTTTTTTGAGAGGCAAAAGGGGAAAAGATGAGAAAGCTTAAGACTGTTCTGCTCTCGACGGCTGCGCTGATTGCCGTCACAGCTACCGTCACATCAAACGGTCTGGTTGCCGCCCAAAGCGTGCCGGCCAGCCTGAATCAGGTCATGAATCTGGTTGACGAAGTCGCCGCTAGCGCCAAGAAGACGTCGACCGTCACGGCGGACGCGTTGCCGACCAAGACCCCGATCAAGCACCTCGTGGTCATCTTCAACGAGAACCGCTCGTTCGATCACTACTTCGGAACCTATCCGAATGCGATTAACGTCGACGGCGAGCCGCGTTTCGAGCCCGCCAAGAACACGCCGACCGACGTCAACAATCTTGAGTCGAACGGTTTGCTCTTCAACAACCCGAACCTGAATCCCGCCAACAACGTAGCCGCCAATCCTACTGCCAAGACCCTTGGCTCAAGCGCTTCCAACCCGTTCCGCCTCGATCGCACGCAGGCAGCCACGGCCGACCAGGACCACGGCTATACGCCCGAGCAACTGGCCTTTGACGGCGGCAAGAACGACCTCTTCCCGTTGGAGACGGGTGCGGGCACTTCTGGCGGCGCCGGCGTTTTCGGCAACAACGCCCAGGTGATGGGCTATTTCGACGGCAACACGGTCACCGCGTTCTGGAACTACGCCCAGAACTTCGCGATGAGCGACAATTCCTGGGATGACAATTTTGGTCCGTCGACGCCCGGCGCGATCAACATGTTCTCGGGCAATACCAATGGCGCCACGTTCCCTGCTCTTCCTCCTGGCACTCCTGCCTCGATTATCGCTGCGGAACTGACGGCGGGCGACGCCGGGGTCCTGAACAGCGATGGCAGCTTCACGTTGACCGGCGATATCGATCCGTTCGGCGACGTGTGCTCAAGTCCGAGTGCTCAAGTCCAGATGACGAGCAAGAACATCGGCGACCTGCTGAATGCCTCCGATATCCCGTGGGGTTCGTTCGTCGGTGGTTTCAACCTGCAGACCATCAACAACAACGGTTCTACCGGTTGCCACCGCAGCAGCGTCGGCCAAGTCACCTCCGCCGGCGACTACGTTCCGCACCACATCTGGTTCCAGTACTACAAGTCGACGGCCAACCCGACTCACGCCCGTCCGACCTCGACCGCTGCGATCGGCTTCACCACTGTGCCGGGCAAGAAGACCGTTGATCCAGCCAACCACGCCTACGATCTGGACGACTTCTTCACCGCGGTTGGCGCCGGTAACTTCCCGGCGGTTTCCTTCATCAAGCAGGCGTCTTTCCAGGACGCTCACCCCGGCAACTCCGATCCGCTCGACGAGCAGACGGGTCTGGTCACGCTGATCAACTTCCTTCAGCAGCAGCCTGACTGGAGCTCGACGGCCGTGATCATCGCCTATGACGACTCGGACGGCTGGTACGACCACGCCTCCGCCGCGATCTCGCATGGGTCGTTCTCGGCGACTCCGATCCCGGGCTTTCCGGGTGTTGATATCGATATGTTGAACGGCGCTGGTAGCTGCGGTACCGCAGGTGTCACTCCCGTGGCCAACGGCCTCAGCGGTCAGCCTGTCAATGGACGTTGCGGTCCGGGCACGCGCCAGCCGTTCGTGGTGATCTCGCCCTACGCCAAGAAGAACTATGTCAGCCATGTGGTGATCACGCAGGCCTCGATCCCGCAGTTCGTCGAGGACAACTGGCTGAGCGGTGAACGTATCGGCGGTGGCTCCTTCGATGCCACGACCGGTTCGATCATGGACATGTTCGACTTCAATCAGAAGCCTACCCGGAAGCTGATCCTCGATCCGACCTTCGGCACCGTGGACAGCAAGACTAACTGAAAGAGCTAAGTTAGATGTTACATCGCACAATCGTGTGGTCCCTCGGCGCCGGCCTTTTGGCCGGCGCCGTCTTCGCTGCCGAGCCGCAAATCTTGCCCGGCGAAAACCCGAATCCGATCCATCTGGTCCACCGCCCGGCCGCGCCGCTTTCGGCCATGGCGAGGCTGGGACAGGACGTATTTTTTGACACCAGCCTGTCGTCGTCGGGCAAGCTCGCCTGCGCCTCGTGTCACAGCCCGGACCACGCTTACGGTCCGGCGACCGACGCTCCCGTGGTGCTCGGCGGCCCCGAGTTGACGCTTCCCGGCCTACGCGCCGTTCCCTCGCTGACTTACCTGGAACGGCAGCTCGAATTCAGCATCGGCCCCGATGATCCGATGAACGAGAACGTCGACCTGTCCAAGCAGGCCGAGGCCGCTAAGTCCGCGGATCGCGCCCAGAAGATCGCGAAGCAGACGGCGCAGAGCGCGAATATGGTGCCGCAGGGCGGCCTGTTCTGGGACGGCCGCGCCAGCACTCTTCAGGGCCAGGCTGTAGGTCCTCTGCTTGACCCGCGCGAGATGGACGGTGGGAGTATCGACATCGTTGCCGAAAAACTGCGCAACGCGCCCTATGCCAACAAGTTTGCCGCACTGTTCGGCGAGCGGATTTTCAAGGACGCCAAACTCCTGGTCGCCGAAGCGATGTTCGCGGTCGGCCGCTATCAGGTCGAGGAGCCGAGCTTCCATCCCTACACCAGCAAGTACGACTACTGGCTTGAGGGGAAAGCCCGCCTCAGCGAGGCGGAAATGCGCGGCCTTCGGCTGTTCAACGATCCGGAAAAAGCCAATTGCGCCGGTTGCCATACGTCGGAGCCAAGTCGCGACGGGTTTCCACCACGCTTCACCGACACGCAGTATGAAGCTCTGGGCACGCCGCGCAATCTCGCGCTCGCCACCACCAAGGACCCCAACTATTTCGATCTCGGGGTTTGCGGACCCATCCGCAAGGACATTGCCGGCCAGACGCAGTTCTGCGGCATGTTCAAGACGCCGACCCTGCGCAATACCGCCATGCGCCATGTGTTCTTCCACAACGGTGTGTTCCACACCTTGCAGGAGGTGATGGATTTCTACAATTTCCGCGACACAAACCCGGAGAAGGTCTATCCGGTCGGCGCCGACGGAAAGGTGCAGAAATATAACGACATCCCGCCGCAGTATCACGCCAATGTCGACGTCGCCGATCCGCCGTTCGACCGCCATCCCGGCGAAACGCCGGCCATGACGGCGCAGGACGAAGCCGACATCATTGCGTTCCTGCAAACCCTGAACGACGGATACAAGCCGGAATAGTAAAGTCCACTATCGGGGCCTGATGGGTCTCCCTGCGACGCTGTGCGTAGGATGGGTAGAGCGAAGCGATACCCATCCTACGTTCTGGCGCGCCGTCAGTTGTCCGCCTCGGCGCGGGCGCGCCGAATGACCTGATGCTCGTCGCGCGTTAGCTGCACCGGCGCGAGCTTAACGGTGAGTTTATCGAGCTTGCCGGTGAAGCGGAAGGGCACCTGATAGTCCTTGTCTTCAACGCCGGTGCGGGTATCGACACCCACGTCGAAGGTTTCCTCGACGGCAATGATGAATGGAGTGGTGTGCGGGATTTTTCTGGTAGCTACCTCCTTGCCGTCCACCTTCAGGACGCCCGTGCCACCCTTGCCGAAGCCGGGCCCCTCGTATGCGAAGTCGAATACGATGGTGTGCTTGCCCGGCGTGAGCGCGTCCTGGCCTTCCCAGCGGAAGCGTTCGAGATCAAGGAAATTGTAGAGGAATACTGGTTTGCCCTTGAGCAGATACAGGCCATAGCCACCGAAGCGTCCCCCTTCAGTGACGATCATCCCTTCGCCGCTGTCCTGTGAACCCGCACGCCCAACGGTCGAACCAGCACTGCCCGGAATGTCCACTTCGGCGGTGATCGTATAGGACCTGTTCAGGATGCTGGGTGCATCGCTCTCGGGCAGGCCTGATAACTCGCCCGAGTAGGTGAAGGTGTTCCGGCCTGCGGTCGCGCTCGGCCGTGGAGCGATGATGCGCGGAAGCACCGAGTTGTCCAGCGGAAACACGTTGTACTTCGTGGCCTCCACCATGAACAGCTCCTGCAACTCGCGGAGCTTGTCCGGCATCTTCGCCGCGAGGTCATTGCTCTCCGAGTAGTCCTCGGCAATGTTGTAGAGTTCCCACTTGTAGCCGTTGACCACGTCCTCTGGCAGCTTGGCTGTCCCCAGAAGCCATGGAGGCGCAGGTGGCGTTGTCGCAGCGATCCAACCGTCGTGATAGATGGCGCGGTTGGCGAACATCTCGAAATACTGCGTCGTTCGCGCGGACGGCACGTTGGCGCTCGACTTGTCGAGGGTGTAGGTCATGCTGACACCTTCAATCGGCTTCTGCGCGATGCCGTTGACCATCACCGGCGCGGGAATGCCGGTTGCCTCAAGGATGGTCGGTACGATGTCGATCATGTGGTGGAACTGGGTGCGGATGCCACCCGCATCCTTGATGCGGTTCGGCCAACAGATCGCCATGCCTTGGCGGGTGCCACCGAAGTGCGACGCCACCTGCTTCGTCCATTTGAACGGTGTGTCAAACGCCCATGACCAGGCCACCGCCATGTGCGGATAGGTCGCGGCCGAACCCCAGGCATCGTATGCCTTCAATTGCTCGGCGACCGGCAGGTCCAAAATGCCGTTGTAGGCGGTGTATTGGTTGGGCGTGCCGAGGGTCGTGCCTTCCGCGCTCGTGCCGTTGTCACCGCTGATATAGATGATCAGCGTGTCGTCGAGCTTGCCTTCGTCCTGGACTTCCTGAATGACGCGACCGATTTCGTGGTCGGTGTAGGCGGCATAACCGGCGAACACTTCAGCCTGCCTTGCGAACAGCTTCTTCTCATCGGCCGTCAACGTGTCCCATTTCTTCAGGTCATCCGGCCACGGTGTGAGCTGGGTGTTTTCGGGGATGACGCCAAGCCGCTTTTGATTGGCGAAAATCTGTTCGCGAAGGGCGTTCCAGCCCATGTCGAACTTGCCCTTGAACTTGTCGATCCATTCCTTGGTCGGCTGATGCGGCGAATGGGTGCCGCCGGGCACGTAATAGAGGAAGAACGGCTGATCCGGATTGGCCGCATTGAGCTGTCGCAGGTGGCCGATTGCATCGTCCGCCATGTCCGTGGTCAGATTATAGGCGGGCTTTCCGACCCAGGGGAAAACCTGGGTGGTGTTCCGGAACAGATATGGCGTCCACTGGTCGGTCTCGCCGCCCATGAAGCCGTAGAAATAGTCGAAGCCCATGCCGATGGGCCACTGGCCGAACGGTCCCGTCACGCCGTACTGATAGCTCGGCGTGTTGTGGTTCTTGCCAAACCAGGACGTGGCGTAGCCGTTTTGCTTCAGTATCGTGCCAATGGTGGCGCTCTCCGGTCCAATGATGCTGTCGTATCCTGGATAGCCGGTCGCTTGCTCCGAGATGATGCCGAAGCCCACCGAATGGTGATTACGGCCGGTTATCAACGCTGCCCTCGTCGGCGAGCATAGTGCCGTGGAGTGGAACTGAGTGTAGCGCAGCCCCATCTGCGCAATGCGATCCATCGCGGGTGTCGGGATGACGCCGCCAAACGTCCCTGAAACTCCGTAGCCCTGATCGTCCGTCATGATCAGGAGCACGTTGGGGGCACCCTTGGGCGGCACCACACGGGCGGGCCAATACGGCTTTGACTGGCTGGCCTGAAGGTTGATGTCGCCGCCGAACTTCGGCGGCGGCGGCGGAAGATACTTTCCATCAATCGTCGTCGTGGCGCCGGGTGAACCCGGCGTGCCGGTGATCTGTTGTGCGGCCGCCGGTAGACCTGACACTGCCGCAATGGCAACAGTTGCCAGCAGCTCGAGGCGAATGCTCCTCATCGTGCGCATGGTTCCCTCCGTCCATCTGCGATGCCGCCTCGCATGCTAAGCGGAGCTAGAACCGCTCACTATGCAGTTTCAGCAGATTTGGCACCGGACTATCGCGCTTCGATGTTCGGGGTGGGGTCATTCGCGTCGATATTGGTATAAGTTCCGGTTGTCCGATTTTGCCGGTTGAAGCGCGCGTCTGCGCGTTGTCTGCGCAGTCTCCTCGTCTTGTGACAAGCCGATTGACGCCGCCCGCAACCGGTGGAAGTCTGACTCACGTCAGGGAGACACACCGTGCTC
>Ga0208193_1001298_pt1 | contig 11172 bp, 6 predicted proteins | sample June2015DPH_17_2_FD_184716 | JGI IMG/M metagenome (GOLD analysis project Ga0208193, IMG submission 184716) | Peatland microbial communities from SPRUCE experiment site at the Marcell Experimental Forest, Minnesota, USA - June2015DPH_17_10... | ecosystem: Environmental > Terrestrial > Soil >...
AACCAGGCGTTCCATACCTCGATTCACAAGTACACCACCACGAACAACGAGACGCACTACGCGAACGCCACCGACCCGCAGGTCCCGGCGGCCTTCAGCGCCGTCGTCAGTGGCGTCACCCAGTTGAACGACTTCCAGCCGAAGCCGCTGTACGTGACGCCGGGACAGGCCCAATACAATCCGAAGACGCACCAGGGCATCCCCCAGTGGACCGTTCCTGGCCAGGCGGGAGCGCCTCCGATTTATTTGCTGACCCCGGAAGACTTTGCCACACAGTATGACGTGAAGCCGCTACAGGCTGCGAATGTGACTGGCGCGGGTGTGACCATCGGCATCATCAACGAATCGAACATCGACATCAGCCTGGTCAACGCCTATCGCACGCTGTTCGGTCTGCCGGCGAATCCTCCGCAGGTCATCATCGACGGCAACGACCCTGGCATTAACGGTGCCGCACTTGAAGCCTACCTGGATGTCGAGAATGCCGGAGCCATCGCGCCGGCGGCAACGGTGAAGCTGTACATCGCAGGGTCAGAAGGGCTGTTGGGGGAGGGTGGAATCAATTTTTCCATGGTGCGGGCGGTCAATGACGATGCCGCCTCCATCCTCAGTTTTAGCTTTTCCAGCAACGAAGGAGATGTTCCCGAATCCTCCAACCAATTCTTCAACGATTTGTGGGAGCAGGCAGCCGCTCAGGGGCAGACCGTGTTGGTTGCAGCGGGCGATACCGGGTCTGCTTCGTCTTTATTTCCGCTCCTCGGCCTTGGCGTTAATGGCTTTGCGTCAACCCCCTGGAACGTGGCTGTGGGTGGAACCGACGCCTACTTTGGCGACTACGCGACCGGCGGCGCCAGCATCGCCAGCTACTGGAGCAATGCCAACGATGCCAACCTGGGCTCACTCCAGAAGCCGATGACCGAACAGCCGTGGAACGCATCGAACTACGGCCTGAACAGCACGACGTACGATCCTGACCCGCTTATATTGTATGATGGCTTTCCCGTTGGAGGCGGCGGTGGGGCAAGCAGTTGTGCGACGTCGAGCCCTGGCGTCCCCGATGCCTTAGGGTTCACGTTCCCGGTGTGCATCGCCGGCTGGCCCAAACCCAGTTGGCAGGTAGGCCCGGGCGTGCCGAACGATAAGGTGCGCGACCTCCCGGACGTCTCGCTCTTCGCATCGGCCGGGTACAACGGAGTTGTCTGGCCGATCTGCGCTTTCGCCGGCGAATGCACCGTTACCGATCTCAATCCCTCAAACGGTCAGCCGATCGTCACAGCAGTCGGTGGAACCTCGGCTTCGGCGCCTGCCATGGCCGGCGTCCTCGCGCTGATCGAACAGAAGTACGGCCCGCAGGGGCAGGCGAACTATACGCTCTATCCGCTGGCGAGACAGTTTCCCACGGCCTTCAACGACATCACGGTGGGCAGTAACAATCAGAACTGCACTGGTGACTTCATTTTCGTGCTCCTCTACGGCCTCGTCAATGGTTGTTCGCCCGATACCAACGGAGACGGGCTCGACTCCTTGCAGGGCTACTACGCCACCGCGGGATACGACCAGGCCTCGGGGCTGGGAACCGTCGACGTAAACCAGCTCTATACCAACTGGGGCAAGATCACCTACGCTCCGAGCAGCACGACGCTCTCGCTGACCCCCACCACCAGCACCCATGGACAGGGCGTTCTGGCGAGCGTGACGGTGACTGGAAACGGAGTGCCTTCAGGTCCTGTGGCGTTGGTCGCCAGCACCCCGCTTCCTAACAATAAGGGCCTTGACGCCCTGGTGCTCGGCAGCAATGGCAGCGTTCAGCAGACGTTCACTACGCTTCCCGGAGGCACCTATACCATCACCGCGCAGTTCAACGGCGATGGCATCAACGGCCCCAGCCAGTCGCAGCCGGTCAGCGTTACGATCACTCCGGAAGCAAGCGTTCTTACGCTTAGCGCGGAATACGCGAACGAGAGCGTCACCCCTGCGGCCGTCGGCAACATCACAGCGGGTAGTTCCGTTCCTTATGGAAGCGACCTCGTGTTGGATGTCACGATCGCTGCGGCGTCGGGTAGCCAGGGAGCTGCGACGGGCACGGTAACATTCAGCGATGGATCGACTGTGCTCGGGACAGCCGCCGTCAATGTTGCGGGGGCGGCGGAGTTCAAGGGTTCCTTCCTCTCCATTGGCAGCCATACCATCACCGCCAGCTACAGCGGCGATGCCAGCTATAACGCTTCGACAACCTCTCCGTTGCAGTTCACTGTAACGCAGGTGACAAGCGCGATCACTATTTTCCCCGATGGCACAACATTCTGCACACCAGTAGGGACGTCCACATGTGCTGGCAAATCCGATTACACTGCTGGGCAGGCAGCGGAATTCGAGGCAGTCGTAACGGGCAATTCAGCGTTCACCGGGGCTCAACCCACCGGGACCATGACGTTCCAGCTCGGAAGCGCCGCGCCTGTAACTCTTCCCATCATCCCGGAAATTAACAATGGCAACGTTCCCACGACAGGAGGAGCAACGGAGTTCTACCCCGCGTTGGCGGTGGGGAATTACTCGCTCATTGTCACCTATAGCGGGGACACCAACTACTCGTCGGCTACTCTCACCTACCCTGTTGTAGTGAACGCTCCAGCGGCAGGCGCATTGCTGCCGTCCACGACCACCTTCACCAGCAATCCAGCCGACCTCACCAATATCGGCCTGAGCACCGTTGTGACCTTGACCACGACGGTGACGGGGTCGGGAACGGTCGCACCTACGGGCAAGGTCGAGATGCTAGTGGGTGCTAATAACAACCCGTTCGGCCCAGCTACACTTGTTCCAGGAACCGGCAATACTTCGAGCGCGACGACCTCAGTCCTGGCAAGTGAGTTGATAGCTGGAAACGACGTGTTCGGCGCGATCTACCTTGGAGACAAGAATTACGCCGCATCCACCAGCGCGTACACCACGCTGTACGACGATCCCACGGACTTCACCTTCTCGACGCTGACGCCCAACGTGGCCATCCAATCTGGCAGCACGGGCACGGCCATGATCAGCCTGGGATCGGTGAATGGGTTCAACAGCACGGTGGCACTCACCTGCGCCGCGCCGAGCGCCCTGATCTGTACCTTCTCGAACGCCACAGTGAACTTGAACGGCATGACCACCGCTAACGTCACCCTCAATACTGTGACGCCTGGGACTGCGGCTGCGGCGGCAAACCATCCGCCATCAGCGACGCCCTTTGGGCGGATCGCCGGCTCGGTCCTTGCCTGCATGTTGTTGATCGTTCTTCCGCGGCGCCGCCGCTTCGGACAGATGATCGTCAGCGCCCTGGTGATGGCCGTGCTTCTGACAGCGGCCGGGTGCGGTCAACATCAAGCGCCGCCGCCCACTCCGACGCCTGTAGCACCACCACCAGTCGATGCGGCGAATGGAACGTACAACGTTGTGGTGACCGGAACCTCGCCCAACGGCATCATCCATAACACCACGATTACCGTGATCGTGCAGTAGCAGCTTTACTCCTTGCCCAGCCATCCGTGTGATGGCTGGGCATTTTTTTGCTTGCTGGCCGGCAGCAACATCAAGCCCTCTCAGAAGCTGCTCTCCGCTTCGCTCTCACCTCGCCGGACAGCGTATGCGTGGCGTGCGGAGGTGGGAGAGGGCTATTGCCGCTGGGATTTGTTTTTGTGGCGGGTATAACTTTGGTGGACCTTTCGCGATCCAGTTTGAACTTTTTGACCGAGATTTTGGTTCAAATGAGAGCTCTGTATGGTGAGATCGCTAATGAAATCAAGGGTATACGTGAACAGGCCGTAAAGGTGCCCCGCCGAGCCGATGGGAAAGGCGGGTGGCCCCGATCTCATATAGGCTCGGCATCCGTCGAGTGTGAGGGTGCCCCCGGTCCCTCGCCTTTGGGGACCGGGGAGTCATGGGAATCCGGCCCGCGGGCGCGCATCCATTCGGGCAGTTGCCAGCCTCTCTCACGAGCCGTCCACTCCGATTCGATCTCCACGGTTCCGCGCATGCCTGTTTGATAGTGGAGGACGCTCGACCACTTCCAATCTTCCGGTTTGGCAGCCAATCCGCGGCGAACCGGGTTGCGATGCATGTAGCGCAGCTTCTCCACAAACTTGCTGTGCGATGAGACATTGAAGTCATAATAATGGGCCTGCCAGAAGGGCCTTTCCTTGCTGCGCATCGAGACGGACAGCTTGAGAGCCTGAACCGCTCGGGATAAAAGCGCTCGCTGTGGCTCGCTGACCAGCAGATGCACATGCTCCGGCATGACGACGTATCCAGCAACCGCGAAGAGATACCGGAGACGCACGCGCTCCAGCGCGTCCTCAAAAAGCTCCATGGCCGGCGCCGCCGACAGGCAGGCTCGGCGACGATAACAACTCCAGGTGAGGAAGTGAAACTCTCCCGTTTGTTGATAACGGATACGCTTACCGTTCATGCAGGATGAGGATACACCGATGGATATGCGTGGCTTCCATCCCCGGGTGGCTTCCATCCCCGGTCCCCAAAGGCTAGGGACCGGGGGCACCCTCACCCTTACCCGTCGGGGCAGCCTCGCCCGTACCCGCACCCTCCAGGGCGCGTGCTTACCGAAACGAATTCCTTGCGTCGTTTGAACTATGATTCTGATGATGAAACGTTTTGCTTGCGTACTATCGATTTGCGCCATGGTGCTTTTTGTGCTCCATGCCGGAGCACAGAAGAAAAAGACTGACAATCTACAGAAGCCGATGGCTGGGCCAAGGGCGGTTGTGCTGCGAGTTACGTGGCTGTATGTGGCGGCGGACCTGAACTCGCAGAAGATGGACCGTGTGCAGATTGGCCGCGAGATGGTGATTGCCGAGCACAACGGGCCATGGATGCGCGTGTATGCAAATACCGACATTCAACTGGAGCATGAGAGCCCGGATACGCCGTTGATTGGCAGTCCGGACTCGATCCCGCCGCCTGTTTCGGGCTGGATTGAGGCCAAGGGAGTGGTGATAGAGACCACGCCGAACGGCGAACAAATCCTGATGGGCGAGGCGGCGAACGAGGAGTCGCTGGCAAACGATCCGCGTGGGCCGGCGAATGCGGCGAAGAGTGCCAGGCTGCTGTATCGCAGGATTGTAGAGATGTTTCCGAACTCGCCGCTGGCGCCGGAGGCTGCCTGGCGCGCGGCGGACATCCAGTGGCAGATTCAGAAAGCCGATTCGGCATCGCGGCCCTCTGCTAAGGAACGCGATGCGTATTTGCGCGAGCAGATGGACGAGGATGAGATGAAGAAGGTCATTAAGTTCTATCCGCATACGCGGCAGGCGGATATGGCGGCCTTTGAGCTGATCGACAACAAGCTGTGCGGCGACTGGCAGGGGCAGGAAAAATGCCCGGAGAAAGAGTCTGATTTGTACGAAAAATATGCCAGTGAACATCCGGATGGGCCGAGGACTGCGGAGGCGCTGTATGCGGCGACCTACCGGCAGGCGGTGCTGGTGGATATGTTCTCCGCGGACGGTAATGACAAAAACGCGAATACGGCGAAGGGGCGGGCGCATGAGCTTGCCGGGTGGCTGAAGGACAAGTTTCCGCAGACGGATTATGCGGGCCGGGCCGCGGCGCTGGCTTTCCGTATCGATCAGGGCGTTCCGGTTTACGGCATCGAGCACGAGTAGCTAAGAAAGCGAATCCGAGATGCAACACGCGCAGCCGCTGCGGGGTCGTATGATCGAAATATCCCTTTGCAGCGGGCTTTGTGACGTTCGAGGACGATATTTTCCGTTTTATTCATTTTGATTTTTACTTCTGGCTTATTCCGGAGGGCGTGTGAACGCTTATTTACAGTCCGTGATTCTGGGCATTGTTGAGGGTTTAACCGAGTTTCTGCCGGTGAGTTCGACGGCCCACCTGCGTATTGCCGAAGCGATGATGAAGATTCCGCTGGACGATGCGTACTGGGCGATGTACACGGTGGTGATTCAGGCGGGTGCGATTTTTGCGCTGCTTCTTCTGTACCTGAGCCGGATTCTGGATTTTTTCCGGACCTTTCCTCGCGGCGAACGAGGCGATAAAAACTTTTTCACGCATCCTATCTCGCTGACGATGATTGCGTTTATCTTCACGACGATTCCGGCGCTGGCGCTGAAGAAGTGGAGCGATAAGCACCTGGGCAGCCTGACGGCGATTGCGCTGGCGCTGGTGATTGGCGGCGTGATTATGTGGGCTGTCGATTACTGGGCCTCGCGCAGCGATCCTTCGACCGAGCATGTGGAAGATATGAACATTCTGCAGGCGATCTGGATTGGGCTGTGCCAGTCGCTTTCGGCGATCTTTCCGGGCACATCTCGGTCGATGTCCACGATTGCCTCCGGGCAACTGGCGGGGATGGACCGGCCGACGGCGCTGGAGTTCAGCTTTCTGCTCTCGATTCCGACGATGCTGGCGGCGACAGCTTATGACCTGTTCAAGGAGATTCATCCGAGCCGGGCGGCGCAGCTTGCCGGCGTAGAACCGGCGCATGTGGTGATGACGGGCGAGCGGTGGATTGTGCTGACCATCGGCTTTGTTGTCTCCTTCATTGTGGCCTTTGGCGTGGTGGAGTGGTTCCTGGCCTGGGTGCGGAAGCATGGGTTTACGATCTTTGCGATCTACAGGATTCTGGCCGGCGGGGCGCTGCTGATCTGGGGCGCGAAGCTGATGGGGCAGTAGAACTTCAGCTATCCTGTGCACGGTTGATTCCGAAGTGGCTTGATTTGTGATGGTTACGGCCGTCTCCACAGTTTCTATCCGAATCTTTATGCGATCTTCATTCTGAAACTGTGCAACTGTGCGACCCAGGGAGCAGGGTACAGAGGACGGGCTGCAAGTGACATACAGATCGTGAACCATGGACTGTAACCCTCCTCCATTGCCGATATTGCTGAAAATGAAAAGGCCCGAATCCGGTGGGATTCGGGCCTTGGTTTTCCTGCTGATTATCAGTAGAGCACAATCGACCTTAATTATGTGAAAACTATCTGAGATGTGAGTTGGGTACGAAAGGGCATTGGACTTTCGTAACTAAAAAAATTTGTTGACTCTATTTTTAGATTTGTGCTCATATGAGTTCGCCTTCGATCAACAAGATTACTTCCCAGTGCGCATTACGTGCTGAATGAATCCAAGGCTGGGCCCCCTTGCGATTTCTTTGACTCTGCATTGACAACGCTGATTTTCCATCGCGGCATTTGCAGAGCCGTATCACACTTGCTCGCGCTGGAATTGTGACGAATAACCTCATTGCGGAGATCAAATCCGCCGAAGGAGAGAACACATTCGTTCATCTTTACCCGCCCCCCACCACGCTCAAAGACAGCATTCACATTGGATGAAGTTTTCATTACGGAATATCCCACTTATGTGTGGCTTGGCTTTCACGCTCGCAGGATGTACGAGCATCAACAACAATCTTCAAGTCAATACACTTCTTGGAAAATTTACTACAGGCGGTACTGTTAGCGTACCGTTGAGTAACCAACCAATTGCCGGTCAAATGCAAGCAACCGATTCAGGCTACGATGGCCATTCGTTAGTTGGCAGTGTCACAGAGTTTAGTGTAGTTACAAATCCGAGCGCGGTCATTAATAACGCCGAAATGCCTGCGTATTGGAATTTTCAATGGAACATATCGAACGACACGTGCTATAGCCCGACCTACCCTTATGATCAATTGACCAGTCCCGCAGTCTACAACAACGTACAGGTCGCTCCAAATGAATATGAAGCTTATTGGCCTGTTCAACTGTCCGATCCATCTCAAAGCTTCACATGTTATCAAAACATTCCCACAAATCCAGATTTCGCTCCTTCTGAAGTGAGTCCACAATTTGCACTTGACAATGCATTACCCTCAACCATTCAGGTTCATGCATTCTCGCCGATCCAGACTGCAGCCGCTGCCACTCAACTGAACATCTACAACACATCTTTTGCGAATCCAGCTACGATGACTGCCGATTCGATTGCTTCAGGCGGCGCCAGCGCTACTTTTCCATATCCTACGAGTCTTCCAGCGGGAGCGTATATAACCACAATTACCACCGGGAGTGGCACGAGCCTTACCACTAACGGAATGGAACCATTTTTCATTGCGCACAATGACACAACATACTCGTCCGCGTTCGGAGTCGCTGTGGCAATCCCCGCGGAAACCGTGGAGACATTCACATGGCATGCGACGAATAATGGGCCGTGCGCGGGAGGCGCAACGACCAGCACAACAAATTATGGCGGGAGCGCGCTTCCACTGGTAACACTGATGTCGGAAGGTAAGCTTGCTGTAGGAAGCTCCTCGAACACTATTTCCGTTGGAACCCGCCCAACAGTTGTTATCCCTTATAACGCCCAGGGCCAGACGGTTAGTCAGAGCGGCTCTTGCGGTCCATCGACTTTAACGACTTATTCCGGGGCACAATCCGCACTTGTTGTGAATACCGGGAGCAACAATGTTTCATTGGTCAGTATTGGCGAATATAGCTACCCAACAGGAACAGTCTCAGTAGGCACGGCACCGGTTGCCGCTGCGATTAACCCCGCCGGAACTTATGCGTATATCGCGAATTACGGCAGTAATACTGTATCCGAGGTGAGCCTTCAGAGTGTCGACGTCACTCATACGATCAGCGTGAGCGCACATCCGACATCGGTGGCATTTGACAGCAGTGGTAACCTCTGGGTCGGAGGACAGGGATATCTTGCCAAGATTAATCTGTCAACCTATGCTGTGGGGACAACATATTCCCTTAACGGCACCATGGCAGGTATGAGCTATGACGCGTCTGAAGGGGCATTTGTCAGCACTGTTCTTCAAAATGGGAATGCAGCATATGTAAGCAAGCCATCTTTGAGCAGTGGGACCACTGGCAGCGATGCAATTACATCCAGCACATCCGCTGGGATTTCGTATTCGACTACCGGCTCAATCTCTGTTTCGAGCGGGAGTTCGACTGGAACAGCAATCGTAGCAGATGCAGCTCCTTATGCTTCCTCAAGTATCGCTACCGACCTCGCGTTTCCAGCGCAAAATGCCTTTAACCCTCCCATCTACAATTCTTCCTATTCCAATGGCGACATCATCGCGTCCGCGAATGGAACTTCCTTCACCGTATCCTCGCTCTCAACAGGCAATATATTGATCGGCGGTACCACTCCGTATCCGATCCGAGGGGTCACGCTGACTTCAACCATGCTATATCTCACAATGCCGGAGAGTAATTCGCTCATCACCTTGCCACTACAGCTTCCTTAACAACTTAAAAGGGGCGCGGATGAACATCCGCGCCCCAAGGGATAAGAATGAAAAAAACAATCGCGTCGTGCGCATTCTTGATCTGCTTCCACACAATCGCATTATTTGGGCAGCAGGAGAACCGATTTGATTTCAGATCGAGTTATGGAGTTACAACGACATATTCGTCGAACTCCAGCCACATCCTCATCGGTATTTCCGAGGGAAGAGAAATTACTACCGCGGGCTTTGAATATACGCATCGGCTTCTGGAGAATGGCAGCGTAAAACTGGAGTATGCCGGTGAGGTGAGTCCGCTTTACCGCGAGAGCGATCCAGCTATTACTGGATACACAGAAACCTATGATGGGATTACTACCTTTTATCCAACAGGCTCGGCCCGGGTCGTCCTGACGCACGGAGGATCTCCTCCCGAGGACTGCATAACGTATTACCCGACTTGCGTTCCGGTGAATCCAGTGCCTGGGCCGAATGAAATCACATACGGATTTGCCACGGCTCCATTGGGATCGCGCGTCATCCTTCGGCCAAGGAAAAGAGTTCAGCCAACGTTCTTAACGAATGTTGGGATGGTTTTTACGCAGCGGACTATCCCCGTTGACGAAGCGTCGTCTATCAATTTTCAGTTTTCCTTCGGCCCCGGAGTGCAGGTCTTCGTTACCAAAAATTATTCGTTTCGGATCGAATATCTCTACAGGCACATCTCGAATGCCGATATCGGATTGTTGAATCCGGGCATAGACCAAGGGGTATTTCGGATTACCTTAAGCCGCCACCGATAATCACGTGATCTGACAGGGTGTCCCATGTTCGTTCCCCCTATCGCGAGGCAAAAATCGAAGGCAAACGCGGAGTGTCAGTGTTTACGGTGGAACCGGCTTTAAACGCGAACACTGACGATTACGCAAAAAAGAAGGGCGATGTGAGCCAGGCCGAGCGCACGATTGAGTTGCAGGCTTATTCCGATGGTGTGAAGACTACTTTGCCTTGGACGTAGTGGGGTGTGCGGGTGTCTGCTTCAATCGAGCTTGTAGGGCCAGTTGGGCTTAGAGAATGCGGCGCCATCTACCCAGAGTGTCTGGCCGCTGATGAAGGATGCCTGATCGGACGCTAAGAACACGACTGCATCACCGACATCTTTAGGCATGCCGACGCGTCCGATGGGGGCTTCTGTTGCCCAGATGGCCGCGTATTGTGGGTCTTCCTGCTCTGTGCGCTCGGTCAGGATGGCTCCGGGAGCGACGCAGTTGACGCGGATGTTGTATTGGCCGAGTTCGGTGGCGGCTATGGTTGTTAATGCTGCGATACCGGCTTTGCTGACGCTGTAAGAGACGAGGCGCGGGAACGGCAGCTTGATGCTGCCGGAGCCGATGTTGATGATCCCACCGCCTCCGGTGTCTTTCATCCAGCGGGCGGCGGCTTGAGAGCAGAGGAATGTTCCCTTGAGGTTTGTGTCAATGTCGCGGTCCCATGCGCTTTCTTCGAGTTCGAGGAATGGCGCCCAGGTTTGCGTTCCCGCGTTGTTTACGAGGATGTCGAGCCGGGTAAATTTCTGAGCCAGGCGATCGAACATACTCTGGATGCCTGCGCTGGATCTGAGGTCTGCCGCTGCAACGAAAGCATCGGAGCCGAGGGTGCGGATTTCATGGATGACCTGATCAGTGAGTGGGGATTTCTCCTTGTCGTTTATGGCTACGAAGCAGCCTGCTTGCGCTAGCGAGAGGGCGATTCCCTTCCCTACGCCTTGAGCTGCTCCTGTGACGAGCGCGGTCTTGCCTGCTAGCGGTTTGGGATGGGGTTGATCTGCGTTCATCATCGTGTGCTCTCCAATTTACGACATGCCGATGATTTCGCCTTGCTCGTCTACGTCGATTGCCAGTGCGCGGGAGAGTTTTGGCAGG
>Ga0208193_1001300_pt1 | contig 11170 bp, 11 predicted proteins | sample June2015DPH_17_2_FD_184716 | JGI IMG/M metagenome (GOLD analysis project Ga0208193, IMG submission 184716) | Peatland microbial communities from SPRUCE experiment site at the Marcell Experimental Forest, Minnesota, USA - June2015DPH_17_10... | ecosystem: Environmental > Terrestrial > Soil >...
GCAGATCGCGTTCGGCCAGAGCGAGGCTGGCGCGCCGGGCTTCGACGTTGGCGAGCGCGCTGTCGAGGTTACCAATCGCCGTCTTGCTGGCCGCAGCCTGTTCGACCGCCTGGGAGTAGGCTGTTTCGGCCTTTTGCTTGGCGGTGCGCGCGTCGTCGACCTGCTGTATGGAGACATATCCCCTGCCCAGCAGCGGCTCCAACCGATCAAGCGTGTTGCCGGCAAGCTGAAGGCTCGATCGCGCCTGTGAAACCTGATCCCCCGCGATGGCGGCGTTCGAGGTTTCGGTGGCGACCGTGCGCCGCTGCGTATCGAGCAGGCCTTCCGCCGCTTTCAATTCGGCTGCGGCGAGATCGGCCCTGAGCTTGAACGGTTCTGGATCGATCTCGAACAGGATGTCGCCCGCCTTGACGAGCTGGTTTTCCCGGACAGCCAGTCGCAGGATGCGTCCGGCGACAGAGGGCGCGACGTGAACAACATCGGCATCGATACTGGCATCATCCGTATAAGGGTTGAATGCCCGTTGATGAATGAAAAGGCCGACCGCAAGCACGGCGACGCCAATGATCGCGAGCGAGATCGCGGTAGCCCTGATTGTGCGCCGCCGTGCCATTCAATTTGTCCAAAACAAAAACAGCCAGATCGACAGCGTGAGTGCGGCCGCGAAAGCAAAGTACATGAGCGGCCTGAAGGGCATTTCCGCTTCAAGTCCGGTTGCGATGAACAGGCTGCGCAGCCCGATCGACCCCGCGATGCCAATCCCCGCACACAACAACCACGCGGGAAAGAATGCTCCGAAGATGCTGTAAGATGGCGCCCCTTTCAGGCTGCACCCGCCGAGGATGAAAGCCGCGCCGCCAAGTACCACGTAGCGCCGGAGGTTGGCAGGGGCGGCTTCTCGCTCTGTTTCCCGCAAGGGCTCGACGGCAGCAGGGGATTTCCGTTCGAATGGCATCTGTCAATCAACGCTTGTGCTGGACTAAAAGCAGCATCGGCCTGCAGTGTCACTACTGACTTCTGTACACGCTCGTCTTGAGCTATATTCACGCCTCTGCCAGTGTTGGCCGAAACCGAGATTCTTGTTGTTCGTGCTCGTCACCCGCTCACCTCGGAGAAGTCACCAAGGAGCAGCTGTTCGCTTTCCCTCGCGTCGAATTGACCGGTTGCGAATCGCATCCCACAGATGGCCGTTTCGACGAACACCGCGTTGGCCGGCGCGTCTGACTCGAACGTCTGCCGATCGAGGAAGACGTAGCGCGCGGGCTGGTGGGGCGCGTCGCGATATCGTTGCCGCGCCATTCCACTTCTACCAATCTTGTGCGCCGCGGCGACATGATCTCGACCTTGCCGCGGAGCATCGCTCTCCGCGAGGCCGAGCGTGAGCGACGGGCCTTCCTAGACTTGCCCTACGAACCGCTTCGGGTAACGATTGAAGCCGTCTGGCATCAGCGCGTCGATCAGGAAGCCGGCCTGCAATGGTTTCTGAGCGAAGTCATGCAGGCTGTCGCCGATTTGAACGACCAGGAGGCTAAGCCACCTCACCTCTGCCAGCCCCACCAACGTGCCGGGGCGGTTTGCCGGAACTCCTCCCGACAGCCCGGCCCCGATTGTCGCTCAGATGAAATTCTCCTTCACCATCTCCCAAACCTCGCCGCTGCGTCCGTGCAGCACGGCCCGAACCGTATACAACGCCATGCCTTTGGCCGCATCGAGTTCAATCGTTGGGGGCATGACGAGTTGCATCGGCGCAACCTTCACATTGAGCAGCGCAGGTCCCGGCTGAGCTAGCCAGTCTTGTACCGCTTGTTCCAGCTCGCTTGCTTTGGAAACGGTACGACCCCACAGGCCCATGGCGTCAGCCACCTTTCCGAAATCCGGATTTTTCAGATCGGTGTATAGGGGAAGTAAGCCTTCGGTCTTCTGCTCTATCTCGACGAAACCCAACTTCCCGTTGTCGAAGACGACGATTTTAATCGGCAAATTCTCCTGGAGCGTCGTCATCAGTTCGCCGAATAGCATTGCGATACCGCCATCGCCGCACATCGCGATAACCTGACGTCCCGGTTGCGCGGCCTGCAATCCGAGCGCGGCCGACAAGGCAGTCGCCATGGTTCCGTGAAGCAAGCTTCCGAACGTCCGCCGCTTTCCGTTCACCTTCAATATCTGGTGCAGCCACACGACCGGCGTACCGTCGTCGCCGGTAAACAAAGCGTCCTCGTTGGCGAGACGATCGATGACGGTGGTAAGATAAGTGCCGGAAATAACATCTCCCCGGAGCGGCTTGGCGGCAGCGTATCGCTGTTCCATCATGTGCTTGTAGCGCGCAACGCTCTCGTCGTGGAACGAGGAATCGGTCTTTTGATGGAGCCGGGGAAGCAATGCCGCAAGCGTTGCCTTGACGCTTCCGATGGCTCCGACGGTGACGGGGTGACGACGACCAAGGTGGGTGGGCTCGAGGTCAATCTGGATGGTCTTGGCCTTCTCGGGATAAAATTGACGCCAGGCGAAGTCGGCCCCAAGTTGCAAAAGAACATCACAATCTAGGACCGCGCGATAGCCCGACTCGCCGCCAATCAGACCGGTCATTCCAACGTTGTGCGGGTTGTCGTATTCGATGAAATCCTTGGCACGCGTGGTGTGCGCGACAGGCGCCAGCAGTTTCTGCGCCGTCGTCATGATTTCGTCATAGGCGCCTTGGCTGCCTGATCCTGCGTAAATAGTGACCTTCTTGCCGGAATTAATGATGCCGGCGATATGATCGAGTTCCTCGTCACTCGGCACCGTCGCAGGCTTGCTGACATGAACACGATAGGGCACATCGTCCTCGATCTTGCCCTTCGACACATCGACGGGGACGATCAGCACGGCGACGCCACGTTTGGCAATCGCAGCCTGGCAAGCGATCACCGTCTTTCTCCGCGCCTGTTCCGGCGTGTAGATCATGTCGCAGTAGACGCTGCAACCGCGGTAGACGTCCTTGAAATCGACTTCCTGTATGTAATCAAATCCAAGTTCGCTGCGCGGCACCTGGCTCGCGATCAAGATAACCGGCGAACGATTACGATGGCATTCGAAGAGACCGTTGACAAAGTGGAGGCTGCCCGGTCCGCAGCTTCCTGCGACCGCAGTTAGCTCGCCCGTCAACAGCGCTTCCGCCCCCGCGGCAAACGCCCCGGCTTCCTCGTGCCGCATGTGCACAAATCGGATGTCGCTTTTTTGAATGCTGTGCGCGATGTCATTCAAAGTGTCGCCAACGACGCCGTAGCATCGTTTCACGCCGGCGGATTGCAATGTTTCGATGATTGCGTCAGCAACCTTGGTAGCCATCAGTGTTCTCCTTTTTGAACAAGATTGATCCAGCCTGACCGCACAGGGTGGGCGGCCTTTCATTTGCTGTTTTCGGGATAGGTCGAGCTGTAGTCGACGATAACAGGCGCCGGTGACTCGTAGGTCTCGTCACGAACTTTGCCGCGGAACACCCAGTAGACGGTTGCCGAGTAAGCGCAGATCAGCGGAAGGACGATCACCCCGGCCGGGAACATGAACCGCAAGCTCGACTCCGGCGCCAGCGCATCCTGGATCGTGAGCGAGAACGGGATCATGTACGGCCAAAACGAGACCGCCAACGTCCCAAACGCCGCCGCAAACACAAGGCAGACTAAACGGAACGGCTGGAAATCGTCGTGGCGCAGTATACTGCGCACGAGCCAATGCGTCGCCGCAATGCCGACCGCAGGAAATATCAATAGATAAGGACGCTCAATCCATCGCCCCATGATACGCAAATCAAGGACAAGCGCATAGACGAACGCGATGGAGAGGAAACAGCCGACGCCGATGGCCAGTACCGGCAGCAATCCGTAAGCGTGCTTGCGAAGCGCGCCTTCGGTCTTGCCGACCAACCATGCGGCACCTAAGAGCGCATAGCCAAGGCAAAGGCCGACGCCGCATAAGCAAGCGAATAGGCTGAACCAGCCGAAAGGACCGCCGGCGTAGTAGCCGTCGATAATCGGCACACCCCTTACCAGCGCGCCGATGACCAGACCTTGCACAAAGGTCGCAAGCACCGACCCGAGAGCGAAGCTGACATTCCAGACCCACCGAAACGCAACCGTTTTATAACGAAACTCGAAAGCCACGCCGCGCAAGATCAACGCACCGACCATCAAGATGATGGGGAGGTAAAACGAAGACAACAATATTGCAAACGCTTTCGGGAAGGCGCCAAACAACACCGTGCCGGCAATAACAAGCCAGGTTTCGTTTCCGTCCCAGACCGGAGATATTGCCGAGAGCATGCGGCGACGGTCAGCTTCCTCAGAAGTAAAAGCGAAGAGGATGCCGACGCCGAGATCGAATCCATCGAGCAAGACGTAGAGCAACGTACTCAAAGCGAGGATTGAGACCCACAACATCATAATCATCGATCCAGGTTTACATTGACAGTCGCGGTGGGAGCGCCACCAGGGATGGCCAGCGGCCGGCTCGGACCGGCATTCACTTCGCCGCTCACCAATACCGGCCCAGCTTTGAGCAGCCTGTAAATGTAGAGCGTTCCGAAACAGAAGATCAGTGCGTAAATCGTGACGAAGAAGAACAACGAAGCCACCGTCTGATGGACGGTGAGGCCCGGAGTCACCGCGTCGGCCGTCCTCAGAAGGCCGTAGATCGTCCAGGGCTGCCGTCCCACTTCGGCCGTGAACCAACCGGTGAGAATCGCAAGAAACGGCATTGGAAAATTCAGGAAGACGCCCCAAAGTAGAGGCCGCGATCGCTTGAGCGTTCCACGAGCCATCAGCAACGAACCTGTCCAGGCCACACCGAGCATGATTAGTCCGCAACCGACCATGACGCGGAAAGCGAAGAAGGGAATGAGCACTGGTGGACGATCCGCACGCGCAAAATTGGTTAGCCCGATCTCCTTCGAACTAAAGTTTCCGCTTGCGACAAAACTTCCAATCCACGGAATCTTAAACTCGAAATGATTCGATTCCGTTGTTTCATCCGGAAGCGCGAGCACCACCTCTGCCGCTGGCTGCTCGTCGTGCCAACGCGCTTCGATCGCTGCGAACTTCGCCGGCTGTCGCTCGTGGACGTAATCGCCGTTGAGGTGCCCGAAGAGCAGCTGTACCGGGATCAGAAGCGCGGCGAGGAACAGGCCCATACGAAGCATGACGTCGGACTCGGCGGCAAACTTGTTCTGTAGCCGATACCAAGCGCCAGTTGCCGCAACACAGCACGCGCCGGTCAAGTATGCACCGAGCAGCATATGAGGAAACCGCACCCAGACGACGGGGTCAAAGATAATCGCGTACCAATCCGTGGGGACGTAGGCACCGTCACGAATCACATAACCCACCGGCGACTGCATCCAGCTGTTGTTGACCATGATCCAGAACGCGCTGAATGTCGTTCCCAGCGCAACCATGAAAGTCGAGAAGAGAAAAGCGGCCGGAGGCAGCCGCGAGCGGCCAAAAAGCAACACGCCAAAAAACGACGCCTCGAGCGCAAACGCCGTAAAGGCTTCATAGAGGAGCAGCGGGCCTTGAATGGGGCCACTCGAGGCCGACAACCGGCTCCAGTTTGTTCCGAATTCGAATGGCATGACGATGCCGGAGACAACGCCGAGGCCGAACGCTAAGGCAAAGATCTTAACCCAGAAGTCGAACAACCGCCGATAGACGTGACGGCCAGTGGCGAGGTGAACCGCCTCAAGAACGACAAGCCATGCACCCAGCCCGATCGTGAAAGATGGAAATATGATGTGGAACGAGATGGTGAACGCAAACTGCAGCCGAGACAAAAAAAGTGCGGTCAAGTCCATCGACATGTTCTTTACCCTCGATGCGATCAAATCTTTAGCGGACTCGATCGGGCTTTAGCGAAAGTGCATTCGCGTGCGAACACTCGTCTTGAGACCATCGAAGGTCAACGATGAATATTCTTCATGCCTAAGTTGAATGCCGATCACCGTATCGCAACTCATCTGAGGACAAGCGGCGCAAGGTAGAATGCGGCCAAGTCCGGCGACCATCACCGCGGAGCCGGCAATCGATTTCAGAACGCACGCGCGCGGATTGATCAATCATCGAACCGAGACGGCGGACGGCCTCACGCGATTAGAACGAGTTGTTGAGACCCTGAATCGATTGACTTGCCGCTAATAGCGACTTTCATAAAGCGCGACATCGCCGTGCAACGCTTGATACCTCTGCCGCGATCCGGCGCTGACGGCGCCTGCCTGCCGAGCTCTCGCCGAAGCTCTGCCCAACGACCTTGCTAAGGAGAGTTTGGTCGGAAAATCCCACTCGCAATGCGATGTCGCAAAGCAAATCAGCGCTCGTGAGCATCAGCTGGGTAACAAGTTCGAGACGCCGTCGGACCAGGTAAGTAAGCGGTGGCTCGCCAATGCGGCTCTGAACGCGCGAGACAAATGCGCGACAATCAGATGCGCAAACGAGCCCAGCTATTCGGCGTGGATCGAACGATGCCGATTTTTATCAATCCCGTTAAACGGGCAACCAAACCAAGGCCGTTAGCCGGGTACAGATGAATTACATGGGTAAGCTACTGTCGACAACTGCTATGTTCGGTCACACTACGCCAGGGCTACCGAACCGCTGACGGGCAAGTGATGGTCGTCCCGACAACGGTTGCTGACACATATCTAAATAACGTTCAATCGCAGATTAGCGAAACGCAAGCCGCATCCACACACAATAAAAACAACGCAGTAGAATTGCGAGAACGCTCCTCCATCGAGATTTTCAGCATTCGCGGCTTGTGGGTGGCTGAGCCATCGGTAAGGCGAGATGGAAAATCGTTCCATAGGGAGAATTTGGCGCTGCCCATAGTCGTCCCCCATGCGCCTCCAAAATCGAACGACAAATTGAAAGTCCTATGCCCGTGCCCTCGGGTTTCGTTGTGAAAAAGGCTGAAAAAATGCGGTCGATGTTCGCCGGTTCGATTCCCACACCTGAATCCGCTACTGCGATGACGATGCATTCTTGTGTCTCAATGCGTGAACTTATGCGCAAAAGTCTCCGTCGCGAATTGACGGCATGCATCGCTTCGAGTCCGTTACGTATCAGGTTCAGGACTACTTGCTGGATCTGAACCCTATTACCCTTGATCGGCTCAATATTTTCAAGAAGTTCGAGTTCGAGTGCGACGTCGTATGCGCGAAACTCACCTTGAATAAGTGCGATAATTTCCCGTATCGCCTCGTTGAGATTGAACCAGATAATTTCCGTCGTTCCCTTTTTGGCCAGACCACGAATGCCCTTGATTATATCACTCGCACGTCGAGCATTTTCGACAATGCGCTCCGCTGCAAGACGTGTTTCCAAAAGATCGGGTTTGTCTTTCACAAGCCATCTCAAAGCGGCGTTGGCGTTGGTCACGATGGCAGTTAGTGGCTGATTCACCTCGTGCGCGATCGACGTCGCGAATTCGCCGATGGTTGTCAGTCGTACGGCACGAGCTAACTCCAATTGAGCGATTTTCAACGCCTCATCGCCGCGCTTTAGATCTTCTATGTCGGTGTTGGCACCATACCACTTAACGATATTACCGTGGTCATCTCTAAGCGGCTCGACCTGCATCAAGAACCAGCGATATTCTCCGTCGTGACGTCGAAATCGGGCCTCAGCGTGGCCACCGGATCCCGAAGCGACAATTTCGAGCCACTTTTTGAAATATGAATCAACGTCGTCCGGATGGACCGCATTGCTCCAGCCGATGCCCTTCGTCTGTTCATCGGTTAGTCCTACAAAATCCAGCCATCGCTGATTTTGAAAATCGGTTGTGTAGGCGTCAAATGCAGACCACACCTGAGTAGGTACCGAATTGAAAATCTCTCGAAATCGGCGGTTTAGCGTTTTTATTTCTTCTGAGTCTTTTGTTAGTTCCGTTCTGGCTCGCTCTCTTTCGATTGCAATCAATGCGATATCCGCGATCTCTTCGATCATTCGCCGCCAGTTATCGCTATTGCTGGTCTGATCAAGAAAGTAGGCGCAGACTGTGCCAAGAACGTCGTTAGACTTAGACAGTAAGGGCTTGGACAACGCCGCGCGTAGACCGTTGCTCAGAGCGTTGTCACGAACGTCAGCGCACAAGGGATCGGTAGCCATGTCGCCAACAAAAACCGTGCGCTTATATAGTGCGGCCGCACCACATGGGCCTGCCGTCAAACCGAGTTTTGTAGGATTTGTCGCTTCGATCCAGGCTCTTGGTACCTTTCCTCCCGCGGCATGATTTAGTCGATCTCCTTCCGAATCCACCAACTTGATCGAAGTAACCGCGTCTGAATATTGGCGGTCTAAAGCATCGCACAGGCCCTTCAAGATATTGTCGAGCGTGTCGCCGCGCGCGATATTCTCTAGTGTGCGCCTCGCGATAGAAGAGAAGGCTTCTGACTGCTTAAGGTCGTCGACATCGGTGCTTGTCCCGTACCAACAGCGAATTGATCCGCCGTCGTCCCGAACAGATGCCACATGAACACGAAACCACCTATATTGCCCGCCAAAGTGTCGTATCCGGACTGTTCTTTCAACGACCGCTTCTGATGAAAGCCAGATGTCGGACAGTATCACCAGATCGTCTGGGTGGACGACGGGCGTCCAGCCATTACGCGTCATCACTTCAAGCGGGCAACCCGTATAGTCGAGCCAGCGTCGGTTGCAGAATGTGATTCTGCCGCTTGGCTCGCTTATCCATGCCAAAGCTGGCAAGCCGTCCACAAGGTTATGAAACTGGTCGTCGGAGATGCTCAAGGGGGGTAAGCCATTTAACCAATGTCGTTACATGCCCTAAGGGCCAGTGACACCGTCACAGCGTAGAGAGCTATTTCAAGCTTTACCAATCACGTTAAGGTGGCATTGCATGGCTAACGCATCTCACTTCGCGGTTCGGGGCCCAATCAGCAGCTTGAGCATCGCTGATCACCCTGAGCCACCGGCATTTGTGGCTGCCGCCCTTCGCGAGCGGCTCATTGATGAGTTGTGATGGAGGGATCGAGTCTGTCCGCGATACGAGCAAGATCAATTAAGTTAGACGCTCTCAATTTTCCCATCAGATTTCGTCTATGGATTTTTACCGTAACTTCACTAATTCCCAAATCGCCCGCGATTTGTTTGTTCAATCGTCCCTTAACGAGCAGTGCCATGACCTGGCGCTCTCGTGAAGACAGTTTTCGCACGCTGTCCAAGAGAGCAGCATCGCTTATCACTCGTCCCACGCGTTCGCGGTCGCGCGCCAATCCAATCTCGACCGCGTCGAGTAAGTCCTGGTCTCGAAAGGGCTTGGTTAGGAATTCGATCGCCCCGCCCTTCATCGCTTGAACTGACATCGGTATATCGCCGTGACCGGTGATAAATATGACAGGCAGGCGGACGTTAGCGGTGACGAGATCGCGCTGAAACTCAAGTCCGCTGCGGCCTGGCAATCTGACATCGAGGATCAGGCAGGCCACGCCGTTGGGGAGGCCAGCCCTCACGAACTCGGCTACAGATGAAAAAGCGCAGACGGTGAAATCCATAGAACGCAACAAGCTCATGAGTGCGTCACGGACCTGTCGGTCATCGTCCACGATGATCACCGTGGATGATACCCCGGCAACCTTATCCTTATCAGGCCACGAAAGCACGCGCGCCGCTCCATTGGGACCACGTCATTCAGAGAGTCTACCGGAGTTCCGCCGGTTCCGCCAGTTCCGTAAACCGCGATCAAGTCAAACTAAACCAAAAGGTAATTGGCATAACCGTTCCGAATGGAGTCTATCAAGGTATATAGCCCGCCTTAGCCTCGAGGACGCCATCACCTCCTTGCCTAAACCAAAAAGTGACGCTGCTGCCGCTCCCCGTCATGTTCAAATACGAGAGAATGACCTATTCGAAGGCAACGCGGACACGGCAGCACGCAAACCTACTTCGTTAACAATTCGAAGCTGCACGGAGAGAAAATGCGGGAGGTGTTGATTTCTATTGTCGACGACAACGCAGCTATTCTTGCTGCGACGAAGGCGCTGATACGATCAATGGGCTTTCAGGCCGCCGTTTTCTCGTCCGCACATCAATTTCTATCGGATCAAAATGCATTAGAATCAAGTGGTTGCTTGATTGTCGATTTTCAGATGCCGCAAATGACGGGCATTGAACTCGTCGAAAAATTGAAGCAGCTCAACAGATCAATCCCGACGATATTGATGACAGCATACAGCACTCCAGCAATGTTGGTACGCGCCCGCGATTTGGGCATCGTGTGCTGCTTAAATAAGCCGCTGGACGATGATGATTTGTTGGAATGGATTCGCAACGCGATAGCGATGGGTGGTGATCCGAAGTTGTGAATTCGGCGGTTGGGGGCGTTTGGGTTCGGCCATGTATCGGCTGAGATGGACAAGCACCCCTTCGGCGCTCGCCCGCCAGATACGCGCAGCGCGACTGGCGGACTGCAACCGTTGAGGATAGGTCGGGAAAAAAGGTTTAGGAAAGCACACCCAAAGGACAAGGCGACATTCGCTTTGAACTCGGTAAGCTTGCGGTGCGCTGATCGCCGGGAGGTCGCGTGAAGAGCGAAACCGATGGGAAACGTGACGTCATGAACGAAGTTGAGAAAATGCCATGGGGTTCTATCAGTCCAGTCGAGATGACCGTGATCAGGTTGCTTGAGATAGCGACCGCCGAACTCGAAAAGGATCGAAGCACCGCGAACGCCTCCTTAACAGCAGCTTCATCGATATTGAAGTTGAGCCTCGGCGGAACGTTCTCCGCACGCCAAAATCAATTGCAATGCTTGGATGAGGCCAGAAGTGGCTAGAGCTTCGGACACGATTGATTTGAACCTCTTAAGGGTATTTGAAGCAATCATACGTCACCGCAGCGTCAGTCGTTCCAGCAAGGAACTGGGAGTAACACCGTCAGCGGTGAGCCACGCGTTAGCGAGACTACGTCGTATATTTGACGATGATTTGTTCCTCCCCGGCGCATCGGGTATGGAACCAACTTCTCGCGCGCTTGAGTTTGGTGCCGAACTTCGCACCAGTTTGAGCCGTATCCTAGATATCATCGAACGGAGACCGTTCGATGCGGCACGATCGAAGTGTGAATTTAAGATTGCGGCCTGCGAATATGCCGCCGCCGTGATCGTCCCTCCGATGATCAAAGCGGCT
>Ga0208193_1001301_pt1 | contig 11167 bp, 18 predicted proteins | sample June2015DPH_17_2_FD_184716 | JGI IMG/M metagenome (GOLD analysis project Ga0208193, IMG submission 184716) | Peatland microbial communities from SPRUCE experiment site at the Marcell Experimental Forest, Minnesota, USA - June2015DPH_17_10... | ecosystem: Environmental > Terrestrial > Soil >...
ACAGCTCCCGCCGATCTGCTGAGTGCCGCGGTGGACTGTAAGGGTCAGGGTCAAGCGCGCATCTCTAGCTTTATCTGATCCAGAGGTTTGAGCGTCATCTGATCCAAGTCCTGAACGATTTGTACAGCCAGGCACCTGTTGCGCAATTTCTCCAGGTGTCCGTTTTTCGTCATCGCCACGTTCTTCGTGCGATCGTCAATCAGGAGGCGTGGCATATCGTCGATCAAAAGGAGCGGCGCATCAGGGGCGGCCACGTCCCGAATCCCGGGGCCGAGGTCCTCTATATCTGGGCGGAAGCGCTTTGCGAGAGCATGCATCTCGACCAGAAGGCGGCAGGTACGTTGGTATGCTTGAGCGACAAGCTCTTTGTGGCCCTCATGACCTAGCCAATCGATATAGTCCTGCAACTGCTGAACGACCCTCGGATCGCCGTCTCCAGAACAACGTGCGCGTCCATCGCTGACGAGTTTCGCTTCCCAGAATACGACACGCCACCCGTCGGCGCCGCGTTCGATCGCTACAAGATCCATCCGGGGGGCGCGCCGATCGTCTTCCGAATAGGCCGGCAGCCCCATCTCAAGGTCAATGATGCTGGGATTGCGGCCGACGACGAGATCGACGAATTTCTTTTCGCAGCCACCATACTTGTTCGCTTGGGAAGTCCACTCGCGGAGGCGTGCGGGACCGTCGTAGGGCACAATCCGTCCGTTGCCACGTTCCGGGAAACCGGCGGAAGTCAGCGTAACGTAACTCTGTCCGCTGCCACCTTTGCCGTAGACGTACTTGTTGTGAATCTTTGCCTGAAGCTTCCATTGTTGGTCGAATCTAACCTTGGCCACCGACTGGCCGGCTCGGTAGAAGTTCAAATAGTCCTTACGTATCGCCAACCGGAGATAATACTCTTTGTCCTTCTGATCCTGGCGCCTACCGATCGCGTCTCCGGATGGATGCCAATGCCGAAGCAGATCGCACAGCCAACCATTCTCATCAAGAACAGCATCGGACAGTTTCCCGATCGGAAAACTGCGGTCGAACTTCGTCATTGGAATAGCTCCTAATTAACTTTCATACGTAGTGATGGTGCGCGCAGGAAGTAGCAAGCAGGTTAATCGGGCAGTCGCTATTCGCCCATTCTCGCTTCGTGCCGTGGGCGCCCCCGGCTTACTCTAGACTAGACAGCGTCGGGCGGGATCATATCGGGTCCCCGACACGCGCAGTGCTTGTGTAAGCGGCGTCCGATTGCACCGTCAAATGTCCCGCACCGAAACCCCATTTCATCATAAGGTGAGCGACAAAGGTCCCGCGATTCAATTTCGAATCGAGAAAGAGCAGCCATCGTCGTCCAGGATCGAAGAAAACCAGTCGCCCACGCGGAAAATAGTCGAAAGGATATGCTGCCAGACTTTGATCGATACGTTGAATTTGCGGCCACACCTCCGAATGAGTTTGCGAAACCGCCATAAGCCCGTCTATCTCGGCAATGCTTTTAATCGGTCGGCTGAAACGGACTAAACGCGACCGATTCCGGTCCTTTGCTATGAACCAGAACAGCCCCAACCGAGGCCCCGAAGCTGACGGGCGCGAAACGAGATCTATCACGCTCTTATATTCGAATCAGGAGCCGAGAAATTAACACAAACGGAGGTAAAGTTTTGTTTCAGCCCTTGGGCACGGGTTGATCATGCATCCGCGATTCCCGCATGTGGCCCATAGGCGACCAGTCCTAACGTCGCCAGGCCGGGTCCGGTAACTGGGGTGCTGCCGGCGTTGCGCTCAACTCGACTGACGCACTGTTTCTGCGGCGCCAAGGACCTACCTCACGCATGAGAAAGGACGTTATCATGCGTGAGATTGAAAGCGCTTGTACGGATTGAATACGTATGATATATTTAGCGAAACTGGAGAATTGCCATGCCTCGCGCCGTGACCGACAGCGGGCGGATTGAATTGCGCCTCCGCCCCGAAGACAAAGCGACCCTGACGCGCGCCGCGACGCTCAAGCGGCTCGACCTCTCGGGCTACATCCTGGGCACTATACTGCCGCAGGCCAAAGCCGATATCTGCGATGCCGAACAGCTGAAGCTGTCGGAGCGCGATTCCTTACGCGTGCTCGAACTGCTTGAAAATCCGCCGCCGGCACCGGCGCGTCTGGTACGCGCCGCAAAGGCCAGCTTCACTCTTCCATGAGTCTGGTTTGGGAAGAAGCCCCGCTCGCCAAGCATCACGATCGCGCCGCCTTCGATTGCGGAGATCCCGACCTCAACGTGTACCTGCAACGCTACGCCCGCCAGAACCATGAAAGCGGGGGCGCCAAATGCTTCGTCGCCGTGCCGGCCGATACGCCCGCGCGGGTTCTTGGTTTCTATACGCTGAGTCCAGGATCGCTCGAATACAGTCGCGCGCCGGCGCTAATTAAAAAAGGCCTCGCCCGCTACGACGTGCCCATCTTCCGTCTGGGGCGCCTCGCGGTCGATCAAAAGATTCAGGGGCGTGGCCTCGGCGGAGCGCTCCTCCTGCGCGCCGCTGCCCGTTGCATTCGTGTCGCTGAAGAGGTTGGCGGCGTCGCCCTGCTTATCGACGCCAAGAATGATCGTGTAGCCCGATGGTATGCCGCCTATGGCGCACTCACGCTGCTCGATGCGCCGCTGTCGCTCGTGCTGCCGCTCGCCGTCGCGGCCGACGCGCTCAAACGTGGTGCTACATGATAAACCGGATTATCACGTGCATGATCACCTGCAAACGGAAACCCGCGTCGGCAACCGAGACGCCGGAGCAATTGCGCGCCCGAGAGCGGGCCGCGCTGTTGCGCCGGAGCGCGTAGCCACTTTTAGCGCGGCGCGAAATGCTGCCCTCGTTCCGGTCCGTTCCCCGTGAACGAATCGAACAAGGCCGCAGACCATGCGAGCATTCATTGCCGGCGGGTTAATCGCCGCCAGCACGACGGCGTCTTTGGAAAACGCAACGCGCTATTAACGACCGCTGTGACCTTGCGGCATGTGGCAGAATTCTTGCCCCTCGATCGGTGCGACACGATGACGTTGCGTAACGTGTTCCAGGATGGGGCAACATGAGTAGTCGGGGAGATTCTTCATTCAAATCTATCCTCCGGGAGTTTCCCACCTTGGGACAGGCTCCTGGCGATTATCGCCTCACCCGGAACCGCGATGTTCGGAAGTGGTGTGAAAACGATGCCGCGCGTTGGCGGATCGCGCGGATCAAAATCATGATCTCCGACCTTGAGCGTACAGTGAACACGCTCAAGACCGAGATTCAGGATGAAGAGGTGCGGTCTGGCATCAATGATCCAACGCAATTCGATTATCCGACTATTGCTACGGCGCTGATCAAGCGATGTAACAATGCAATGCACTCCATCGACACGCTGCGATGCAAGCTTGCAGAGCTTGATCGAGTAGCGGCGGGCGGGTTTATCATCACGTGAAACGGGACGGCACGCCGCTTATGGCGTCAATGCGGATTCCCTGCCGCCGCGCGCCGCGCGACCGAAATCTGCGGAACAAGCGCCGGGGCCCACGTTCCGCGACCCCCATCGGCGACAGCACTACCCCAATAAGCCGCCGTCGCGGCCGTCGGCCGTGGCTTCCGAGATGGGCCATCCACACGTGGTGCTCAGCCGCAGCAAGTCAAAAGTCATTACCGGCTGTCGCTTTGCATGACGATCCGGACATCGGCTGTTGAGTCATCTTAGCCCAATTCTTGGCGTCGTCCGTGCCGGTTTCCGCTGTGCTCGAAAGCCGCGTAATTCGGCGCCCAGAACGTTCGGCTAATTCTTCTTCTGCGACCTTTGCGACGCCGTCGACGATGGTGTCGACGGTATTCAGCTTGGTATTATATTGGCCGCGCGATAATCCGCGAGCTTGAAAACCGGCCCTGGGTGAGGTCGCCCCGGTACCGCGTTGTCTGACGACGCGCACGCCAATCGCCGCGAGCGGGGAGCGCAGCGCATCGGCAAACTGATCGGCGGTCGAGGTCAGCCTTCGATCTTGTGGCGCATCGTCAAACACGACGTAGCGGGGACAGGTCATCGAATTCACTCCCTTCCCTTCTTCGATGCGGTCAAAATAACAAATGCCCGAAGGTCGTGCTCCGCAGGCACGGCAGGGACAAAATGCCGTCCCGCGGTGAAGCGAGGATGCGCCTGTTGGCCGATCGGCGTCTGTCTAAAATTGTGCGCTTCCGGATGACGCGACCGTTGTCCTGATCGGTCACTGGCGTAGCCGTGTGACCGATCCAAATGGGTTGGTGTTAAATCGCCGCGACCCACAAAGCTGCGCGCTGCAGGCGATCGTGATCATTCCAGATCATCGCGAACACGTGGCATTGCGATTTAACGGCCAAGTCCGTGGCTTCTGCGGTCACGTGAGAAATTTATAAAGACCTGTGGATTGTGGGATCAAGTGAGCAATTTTGGACACAGTCGCGGCCAAGTGAGCAATTTTGTACAGCGCAAGTGAGCAATCCTGCACAGAATCCCGACGTACCAGTTGACTTTCGGACTGACGCGCCGCTGCAAAACGTCTTTTGAACTCAACTTTCAGCCTCACGAATGGAAAGCACATGAGTTTCCAAGATACGTCGCACTTACTCAAGCCAAAAGACCCGTGCCCAGTATGCGGAGCCGAGATCGCTCTAACAGAAATTGAGCCCCATCCTCTGGACGTCAACTTTGAGATTCACGGATACCTCTGTGACCGATGCGGGCCCGTCAAATCCGTCGTGACGTTTCGTTCGGCGAGCGCCTGCTTCGATGCGTGAGTCACCTTGGAAACAGGTTGTCGGCGGAGCGGCTTTGTCGTTGCATCGCCGCACCGACAAGGGGGGCCCCAACCGTCGCCCCCGCATCCGGTTGGGGCTTTTCCTTGGCCTTACGTTTGGGGTGAGAAAACTCCGCCGAGCTTGTTTCGGTAATTGAGCGATGTTATGGTTTTAAGGTTGCGTCTGCGGGGCCATGCACGGCAGGTTTGAAATGGAAACCAAACCCAATTTCCCATTCGCCGAGACCTTACTCGCCAGAGCAAACGGCGGAAGGACAGTATCCACCTATCGAAGAGATCAAATTGTCTTTTCGCAGGGTCACCCGGCGGATGCTGTTTTCTACATCCAACAAGGAGGAGTGAAGCTCAGCGTGCTTTCCGAGCATGGGAAAGAAGCGGTCGTTGCAATACTTGGGACCGGAGATTTTTGCGGCGAGGGATGCTTGGCAGGGCAGCAGCTCCGCATGGCGACGGCCTCGGCAATCGAGGAATGCAAGATCATGCGGCTAGAGAAAGCGGTCATGGTTCGCTTTCTTCACGACGAGCCAGAGTTCTCGGAGAAGTTCATGTCACATCTTTTGGCGCGCAACATCCGGGTGGAGGCGGACCTAGTCGATCAACTATTCAATTCCAGCGAAAAGCGCTTGGCTCGGCTACTTCTCATCCTCGCGAAGTATGGCAAGGAAGGGAAGCCCGAGCCGATTATTCCGAGGATCAGCCAGGAAACACTCGCGGAGATGATCGGAACAACGCGTGCTCGTGTGAATTTTTTCATGAATAGGTTCCGAAAGATGGGCTTGATTGATTACAACGGCCACATGGAAATCCACAGCTCGTTGCTGGATGTCGTGTTGCATGACGATCCGCACGTTAACAGATGAGCCGCCGCACATTTGATTGCTACGGATCATCCCCAGATAACGTAGAATCATCAATTTTATGGCCGGTCCCACTGAGTTGACTCCGGCGCTTCGCGCGGCGATCCCGGCACCCGTCCGTTCGACGTTTATATTTTGACCCGGCCGCAAATGGGGCAATGCAGTGAATTCGATGACCTGTCCCCGCTAGGTCGTATTTGACGATGCGCCATAAGACAGAGGGGCTCGCCTGTACTGCCGATCAATTTGCCGACGCGCTCTGCATACGAAGTCTGTTTTCGTCCAGGGGCGCCTCCTTCGCGAACCGCTGAGTCAGCATTGGGGCCAATTTCCGCCAGCCGAGCGGCGGCCAGCCATCGACTTGCGCTGACGACCGCTTCTTTCGACGGTCGTCGTCGATGTGGTCAATTTTGCTCAGACGAAGTCTCGCCAAGGGCATAGCGTTGCTCCTAACAGGCGGCGCGGCCTGCATATATTCCCATGCCAAGCCCACTTGGCTGCAACCCGGTGGCCGAAATCGGTCATCGCGTGCTCCGACGAGCAGAGATTCCAAAATCGTCGGCGGGAAAGGCTGTCGTCGTGTCGGATCGCGACTTGCGGTCCGCGAGAGGTGCGTGATGCCCAATAATCAGCCGTTTATCGAGAACAAAGACGCCGAAACGCTTGCGCAGGCGATTGTCGACACCGTCCGAGAGCCTCTTTTGGTGCTCGACAAGGACCTTCGGGTACTCGCTGCGAGCCGTTCATTCTATCGGACGTTCAAGGTTGCCCCCAACACCACGCAAGGAGAGTTCCTTTATTCGTTAGGCGACGGTCAATGGGATATCCCTGGACTCCGGTTGCTCCTGGAAAAGATCGTTCCAGAGCATGGCGTGATGGACGACTACGAGGTCGAACATCAGTTTCCTGAGATTGGGAAGCGCACGATGCTGCTGAATGCCCGCAAGGTGTTCTACGAGGGCAATTCCCATACGACCATTTTGTTGGGCATTGAAGATGTCACCGAACGACGAGCGGCCGACCGCGAGAAGGAGAACATGTTGCGAAAGCTGCAGGCGCTCTTGCGGGAGAAGGACGTGCTGCTTGAAGAGCTGGAGCACCGGGTCGGCAATAGCCTGCAAATCATCGCCGCCATCATTCTGATGAAATCGCGGATGGTCACGTCGGAGGAGAGCAAGCTCCACCTGCAGGACACACACAACCGTGTCATGTCGATAGCTGCTGTTCAAAAACACCTCCATCCTACCGTGTCCAGCGGCCCGGTCGAAATGGCGCCTTACCTCACTCAGCTTTGCGAGAGCCTCAAAACATCGATGATAGGCGATTACCGCCCGGCGACGCTGAAAGTGACCAGCGATGCGGGCACTGTAACCTCCCGTGAGGCCGTAAGCCTCGGCTTGATCGTCACAGAACTCATTCTGAATGCGCTGAAGCACGCCTTCGTCGACGACAGGACCGATCGCCAGATAGCCGTCGGATTCGCCATGGCCGGAACGAATTGGAAGCTTTCGGTTGCGGACAACGGGATCGGCGCACCGGTTGGCGTCTTCGCGCAGGCGAAATCTGGCCTCGGCACCAATATCATCAACGCGCTTGCCCAACAACTCGATGCCAAGGTTGACGTCGTGAGTGGTCGCCAGGGGACATCTGTATCGGTCACCCACGCCACTTTTGTGAAGAAGCCAGATGAAACGTCGCGGGTCGAGAGCCTTAAGCCGTCGTCAATTCGCGAGCGTGCCTGACGACCGTGTCAGGACCGTATGGCTTCTGCTCAAATCGGGTTCCGGCGGGCATTTCATCAGGCCGCGGCGCCTGCTTGGCGGAAGCAACCATGATACCGATGTGCGGCCAGCGATCATGCACCTGTCGGGCCAGCGCTAAACCGTCCAGTGTTCCCGGCATGTTTATGTCGGTGAAGAGCAACTGAACGTCGGAATCCGCCTCTAGCAATTCGAGTGCCTCGTCACTGTTCACAGCCTCGATCATCCGGAACCCAGCGTCTTCGAGCATGCCCACCGCCGAGAGACGAACCAAAGCTTCGTCTTCGACGACAAGAATCACGGGAGCAATTTGGTCTGAGGTCATGGTCGTCAACATTCTCTGCAGAGCTACGTTCCATGTCCAACATGCCTCGAATAGATTAAGGAATCCGCGCTAATCCTCATTATTCGCCCATGCTGCGGTTCATCGGATTTAGCAGCAATCGAAGGCGCGCCGCTTGTGGCCGGTCTCGGAAGGACGGCCGGCGGGGGGCGGCTCTCTGAGGTGTTGGGGCCGCCAGCCTTGAGACGCGGCTCTCTAAAACTCGCTTTCCTTATGTCGGGAACAATAGATAAAATGGCCCGTTTTCTCTGATAGAGAAACGGCCTTAAGGAGCTGGGCGTCAACCAGCACCGCACCCCCGCCGCATAAAGCCTCTGCAATTTGAGGCCGGAGGGGCAGTTGAGCAGCGACTTGCTCACCCAGGTCGAAAACAAAACAACGCCCGGGAGCATGCGTCATGCCCACCGTCCGCTATTTTCGTAATCAAGCCTCGCTTTGTCTTGAACTCGCGCGCCACATGAGTGATGCCAACGAGGCCAAAAATTTCCGCGCCCTGGCCGCCGTACATCTTTCGAGAGCTGCCGAAGTGGAGCGAATGGAAGCTGAAGAACAGAACTGTGAATCGGCATGGAATAAGGACCCGTTTTCGGGGTGATCGGCATCCAATCGGGACCCCGGGGCAGAGGGTCCACAGTGGCTTCCATGATTCTTGGAAGCCGAGGTTGGGATGCTGATTTTGGAAACGATTGCGAAGATCCGTCGCGCGTTTTTTGTACAAGGTAAGTCGATCAAATTTATTTGCCGTGAACTGAATGTGTCACGGAAGGTCGTGCGGAAGGTGATCCGATCGGAGGCGACCGAGTTCCGCTACGAGCGGGAGTCACAGCCGCTTCCGAAGATTGGCCCCTGGACTGATCAGCTTGATGAACTGCTGTTGGCGAACGAAGGGAGGCCAGCGCGCGAACGCCTGACGCTGATCCGACTATTCGAGGAATTGCGCGGCCGCGGCTATGGCGGCGGCTACGATGCTGTGCGGCCATTCACCAGCCCCGCAGACCGGCTAAAAGGGCACCCGCAGGAGCGTGAGCATAGCGCCGCCATCTTCGGCGGCACGCGGGACCGAGTGCACCCCGGCGAGGGGTGCCGCATGGCGCGTCAGGGATGGATGCCAGCCAGGGCCGAAACCGTGCTTGCGGGTTCGGTTCACGATAGCCCGGCCCGCAAGGCGACTATGTTTGCACCCTCAATGAGGCCGAACGGATTGCGATCTGAACACTATTGATGCGGCTGGTTTGGAGATCGCCAAAGGCGGTTCCGGCGGCTTGGTTCTGCATTGACAACCACGCCTGAGCTTTTTCTGCAATCCATCGCTGTGCTTCCTGCTGCGACACGAAGCCGGGAATATGGTCGCGCTTGCCGTTGGGCCAGGCGACCCGAACATACCATCCAGAAGCTAAGTAGAGGCGGCGCGCTTCAAAGGCGGGAGTTGAAATCGGTGCATTCATGATAGGAACCTTCGCGAGACGCGAACCGGCCGCCGTTCGAGTGACTTACGACGCGCGTTCCATGCAGATAAATTCAGTCACCACGCGCGTACGCAAACGGAAGGGATCGCGTTCACCTTGAGCCGCCAGCTTGAGCACGTGTGCTGCCAAATCGGCCTTGCAGGAGCCGGCCCGTTGTTCGGGCAAAAGACTCTTCCAGGCCGCATCTAAGACCGCCCGCAAAAGGGTAATCGTTGCTGGACCGTATGAACCACCCTCGGAGATTTTCATCACCCGTACTCCCCTCCGGGTTCCTGCAACAAAAGTCTCAGCCAAACGATCAGGCGGCAGCGAACACGGCATTGCCAACCGTTGCTGGCGAGATGCACATTTCAATGATCCCGATCATCGGTCTGTTCAAAATTGCTCACTTGATCGAAATAGTCGTCGAGGTGGAGGAGGGCGTCCACGGCGGCAAATGTGCGACCAGACACTGCCGAAGGGGGATAGAATGCGCATGCCGCCGAAGACGACGCGTCCTGCTCAGAGAGGCCTCCTCGGAAGGGTGACGAGGAAGGGCTGTTCAGGCATCCTCGTCAGCACCCCCGCGAAGATGAGGATTGTCGCGCAGAACCACATTCAGCAAGGAATTGTGGACCTCCAGGTGTCCATTGTACTCGATGAATCCGAGCTTGCGAAACTTGTTCATGAACATGCTCACGCGTGACCTCGTGGTCCCGACCATCTCCGCTAGCGACTCTTGGCTTAGCCGCAATCAACCATAGAAGAGATAATCGAGAGCGAGCGATCGATGCTCGTCAGCGCGAAGGAACGCTACGGCACACACTACACTCATACGCGTGGAGTCTCTGTTTTTCTCTCGCTGTGCGTTACGGCTGTCGACCCTGACCGCATGATGTTTGAGCTGAGCCCAGTGTGTATGTAGGCGAAGATAGCGCCGGCGATTACGATAAGGGCTGCGGCCATCTTTTGATTGAAGCCGAACGACGATTTGGTGTCAGCCCAAGCGCGAGAGAAAACTTTTCGCCAGTAATGCTCCATCGGCTAATTATATCGAAATCCGCTCTACCTCGTCGAGGCTCATTTCGTCGCGCCGGCGATCGTAAAGCTGCGTGGTGCGGGTCGAGGCATGGTTCGCCATCGCGGCGGCCTTTTCCAGCGTGCCGCCGTTCTTGAGATAGGCCGTGATGCCGGTCGCCCGGAAACTGTGATTGCCGATCGCCGTGGCGATGCCGGCCGCCGCGCCGCGCCGGCGGATCATCGCGTGCGCATCGGCCTGGTGCATCGGCGTGCGGGTGAGCGGCCGGCCAGGCTCCCGACGCGCCAACGACGGAAACAACCACCGGTTAGGATCGTCACGCAGGCCGGCACCGTCGAGGTACGCCGTAAAATACTCCTCAAGATTATGATGGCACGGCATGGTGTGTGCCTTGCCGCCCTTCTCGCGCAGCCGCACCCACAGTCGGCGGTTCTGCACAAACACGTCCTCGACCTTCATGGCGAGTGCGGCACCGACCCGCGCGAACGAATAGACCATCAGGGCGATCAGGGCGCGGTCGCGCAAGCCTGCCGGCGTCGTCGCATCGATCGAGTCGAGCAACGTGCGCGCCTCGGCCGGATCAAGCACCGGCGTCTTGCCATGGGTCACGATGTGCTGCGGGCCGCGCACCGAGGCGGCCGGGTTCACCGGCACGACCTGGCCCACCACCAGCCAATCGAACAAGTGACGGATGGCGGCGAGCCGCTGCTTGACGGTCGGCGCCGCGACCGCACGGGTCGGGTCCCACGACGTCGGAGAAGAGACGGGTCCAGTCGCCGTCGCCTGGGTAAACGTCGATGACGGTGGAGCCCGCATCGACTCGTGCGAACCGGATCAACTCGGATAGCTTGGATTGGTCGTACATCGGGATCTCCTTTATGGTTGGGCATTCGACGAGCGCGCGGCGTGCGAGGGGGCGATGCACGG
>Ga0208193_1001302_pt1 | contig 11160 bp, 11 predicted proteins | sample June2015DPH_17_2_FD_184716 | JGI IMG/M metagenome (GOLD analysis project Ga0208193, IMG submission 184716) | Peatland microbial communities from SPRUCE experiment site at the Marcell Experimental Forest, Minnesota, USA - June2015DPH_17_10... | ecosystem: Environmental > Terrestrial > Soil >...
CAACCCGTCTGGCCCGCGGCTCAGGGAACCCTGCAAGCAGACTCGCTCGTCACCGGCCCCTTTACCTTCACCGCCACCTCAGCGCACCTCCAGGTGGAACCGCACGGCGTAAAGATCACCGGCTTTGAGGCACACACACTAGGCGGTCAGATCCACGGCACAGCCTCTCTCGCACTTCCAGCAAGCCCGCCTGTCAGGCCCGTTTATACGCTTGACGCCACCTTCACCGGCATCAATCCCGCTCAGATTGGCGAGCTTGCGGGCCAAAAATGGAGCGGCGACTCCATCAATGGTTCAGGAAATCTCGTATTCTCCGGCTTTGCCGACGGTCAGATTGCCGCCACAATCAAAGGAACCTTCCAATTCGACTGGAAACAAGGCGCAATTCTCACGCCCACTGCCGACCCGGGGCTTGTAAATTTCGCCCGCTGGTCAGGTAAAGCCACAATTGGGGATTCCGATCTCACTCTCAATGAAAATCAGCTTTCCCAGGCCAGCAGGAAACATAGAGTTTATGGCGGAATCTCACTGACCAACCCTCCCGCAGTGCGATTTACTCCTACGGCTGACCACTAAAATCTCAATATGACTTCCATCTCATCCCCCGTCACCCTCCACTGCCAGGGAATCCTCTTCGACATGGACGGGATCCTCATCTCGTCCCTCGGCTCCGTCGAGCGGAGCTGGACCAAGTGGTCCAACATGCGCGGCCTCGACCCCGCCTACGTCCTCACCGTCATCCACGGTCGCCGCGCCATCGAATCCGCCGCCGAGCTGCGTCCCGACCTCGACGCCGGCGCCGAACTCAAGCTGCTTGAAGAAATCGAATGCGCTGACGGCGAAGGCATCGAAATCCTCCCCGGCGTCCAGCAGCTTCTCGCCGCCCTGCCCCCGCATCGCTGGACTGTCGTAACCTCCGCCACAGAAAAGCTCGCCCGCACGCGCCTCGCCATGATCGGCCTGCCCGTTCCCGAGCGCCTCATCACCGCCAGCTCCGTGCCACAGGGCAAGCCCCACCCCCAGCCGTATCTCGAAGGCGCAAAGCTCCTCGGCTTCCGGCCTGAAGACTGCGTAGTCATCGAAGATTCCTATTCCGGCGTCAAAGCCGGCGAAGCCGCGGGCTGCACCGTCATCGGCACCACCTTCTCGCACACGCCAGAAGAGCTCTCCGCCGCCCACTACCTCGTCCAGGACCTCACCGGCCTCGAAGTCACACAGACCAATGCAGGCCTCGAGCTGCGCTTCGCCGCCATCCAGCGCTGATAGAAGGGCAAAGCGCGCGAGGCCTGGTACTGGCTCAGTTTGAATTGTTTTGCAACAGGGCACAACTTGAGTCGGGTTTTGTAACAGGGCACAACTTGAGTCGGGTTTTGTAACAGGGCACAACTTGAGTCGGGTTTTGTAACAGGGCACGACTTCAGTCGTGCCGAAAATCCGGCTGATAAAGTCTTGGGGCTTTAGCCCCTGCGGGATTTTTCAAGCTGAGCCATTACCCTCAGGGCATATTCATCGGAGCCGCCGTTCCATCGGACCACTTGTCGGCCACGACGAACAGAATCGTCACACGCTCCTGCGGGTCGTTCGCCATCATGACTGGTGAGTTGGAATCATCGGCAGCCCAGCTCTTCGTCATGTCGCCGGGCGAAAAGAACATCACATGCGGGTGCCAGCTCTGGCCCGTGTCGTTTAGGTACTGCTGCTTCGACATCATGTATGCCATCGCGCCGGGCTCCAGCGCCGAGAACTGATTCTTATCCAGTGCCGTCGCGATTTCAGCCTTTGATTTTCCCGCCAGCACAAGCCGGGTCTTCATCAGATAGATGGGCGCGAAACTCCTCGTGGCCTGCGCATTGAAGCAATGGGGCGCGCGCATCTTCGGGTTCCAGAACTCCGATTGATCCGTGCTCTGCCCCCACGATCTCTCCACGATGCAAAGAAAGCCATTGCTGCCCTTCACCGCGGTCTTATAGCCCGCGCGCCCCAGCACCATCACTTCGGCTTTATCGGAAATGGAACGGGGCGCGGCACTGCGAGCCAGCGCGATCTCGGATGTCTCGTCCGCTATCAGGTACTGATCCAGGGGAGCCATCGCCGGATAGGCTGCCGTTCCGGCCTGTGCAACTGCCTGTCTCCCTGCGCCAGGTAAAACAAGCTGTAGTAAAAACGCCAAAGCGATGATCTTGACGCGATTCTTCCTCATCCGATCCTCCCAATCCACGCATTTCGCGCCGGTGAACATCTATCCTGAGATCGATTCGCAAATTGTAAACAGGGCAAAATAGGCAGTGTCAAGGCAAATGGCACACTTCACGATTCAATGATTCCACCCGGTCAAAACAATACTGCCCGGAATATCTCAACTGGCGATAACAGAGCAAAGCGCTCATTGACGTTCGTTTGTGACCCCAAATTCAATCAAAAATAGATCAATACCGAAAGACGCGCTTCTGAAGGAGGACGAGAAGCACGAAAAAACCCTCACCCCTCCAGCAACACCACACTCCCCCGATGCTCCCCCGCCAAATGCAGCATCGCCCGGTCAAACGTAACCAGCGCCATCCCAGCCTCCAAAGCCATCCCCAGCAACCACGCATCTGTCACCTGGTTATGGCCATGAATCTGTCTCCGAAATGGCCGGGTCAGCGTCCGCCAGTTCGTTGTAATTGGCAGATAGTGATATCCAGGCCCCTTCGTCAGAATCTCCAGCAGCGCCTCGGCCTTCTCGATGCTCATCCCGACACGTGGATGCGTCACGATCCGCAAAAAACCGGCCTCGGTAAACGGAGACAGAGCCCACTCAATCCCTGCCTGGTCGAACCAGCGTCTCACTGCCTCATGATGGCTGTGTTGTTCGTCCAGAATTGCAATCAGTACATTGACGTCCAGCAGATGCCGCTGGTCAGTACTCAAATTCGTCCTCCGAGAGTTCCTTCACCAGCTCTGGGGTAATCACAAGGCCATTTTCCCTCTTCGCCCGCACCCAATATCCCTTTTCCGTCTGCCTGAACTCTGGAGGAGCCAGAACTGTCTCTTCCTCTGGCGCATTTTCCGCCCTGTTCAACACAATCTCGCTTACCGCCGCCCCCAGCGGTATCCCTTTGCCATGCGCGTAGGCATAAATGTACTCGTACGCACGCTCATCCAGATGAAGATTCGCCCTGACACTCATGAAGCAATTATGCACTAATTGAAAATTTGGTGCCAAATAATAATTTAGTGCCAAAAATTACACCCCTGCAAGGAGCGCTCTTTTTCTTGTCAAGTCCCTTTCCGAAAAATACTTCTTAAAGCATCTCTCCCGAAGGTATAAAGTTCGGGCACCCCACCCTCGCCGCGTATTTGTTTTTGCGGCCACGCTGGGGCCGCTCTACAGCATGAGGAGAAATGCTCTAACTCGCTGATTCTAAATACCAAAGAACTTTGCGCGCGTTGCATATAATTACGGGCGTTTATGCAACACTAAGAATGAGCAGAAAAAACAAGGCCCGAATCCCACCGGATTCGGGCCTTTCGCTTTTCTGATCTCTGATTCCTGGCTGCTGATCTCTTCAAACTGTGAATCTGTGAAAGGAGCCAACCCCGCATGTCCCTGAAAAACAAGCAGCTTTCCCCAGACAGGCTCACTCTTTCACAGTTTTACAGCCATATAGCCCCACACAGAAACTGTGAAGCGGCATCCAATCCACTCAAAACAAGCAACTTGCAATCTATCCCAGCACAGGATAACTCAAGCAGCCGTGAAACCGTGATCCAAAGGCCAACCCTACTCGCTGGCCTCAATCGTCCGCCCATGCGGATCCTGCAGCTCCCGCGAGTTCACCGGATAGATCGCCGAAAAAACGCGAATCTGCTCCCGGCTCACCGGCATCTGCTGCTGGAAGATCAGCCACTTCACGCCCTCCGTGCAAGGCGGCGCAGTTAGCGAGCCGGTATAGGTCCAGTAACCACGATCCCCAGGAAGAAACCCGCCGGGGTTCACCAGATCGCTAACCTTTGCCGTTTGCCCTACAGCCTTCGGCATGCTCGGCCACAACGTGGAAAGCAAAGTATTCGGCTCCCCGCGGTTCTCGATCAGCCGCACCGCAACAACAGCGATCTTGCCATCGGAGCTCTTGTGTACCAGGTGAACCACCATATCGGAAAGCTTGCCCTTCACCGCCTCATCGCTCGGATGGTGAAAGTGGAACTGCTGCAGATCGTAGCGAACGCCTTCATACACGATGTAGCTGCCCGGCGCCACATTCACCTGGATGGTGTGGCCAGTGTTCACCATCTCCACCGGCCCTGTCAGGTAATGAAATTCAATCGGCTGCAGAGCCTTGTTCAGCTTCGCATTGCGAATATCGACAGGGGACTGTTCTTTCCCCACCGAGCAGGCCTTCCACGCAGGGTCCAGCTTGCCCCAGTTGAGGGGACCGTACTTGCCAATGTAATCCCATTTGGTGCCGGTAGAGGTGGTTTGCGCAGACGCCGCACACACAAGGCCGGCCAGAAGCAGTGCAACAGCAGGAAGACGCATAGTTTGCTCCAAAACAATGAGTAACGGAAAGATTCTACAGCAGTGACAGGGTTGTGGACTGCCGCAAAAGAAAATGGGGAGCCACCCAGGCTCCCCATAAACTTTGCGCAGATTGTTTTTACTTCGCCGCAGCCTGTACAGCCTCGGCCTGTTCCTTGAGAACCGGAGCCTTGTCCGTAGCTTCCCACGTGAACTCAGGCTCGTTGCGGCCAAAGTGTCCATAAGCAGCCGTCTTCTGGTAGATTGGCCGGCGCAGATTCAGGCTCTCGATAATGCCCTTCGGCGTCAGTGAGAAGTTCTTGCGAACCAGTTCCGTGAGCTGTGGCCCGCTGAGCTTGCCCGTGCCAAACGTATCCACGAGAACCGAAACCGGATCCACCACGCCAATCGCGTAAGCGAGCTGCACTTCCACACGGTCAGCCAGGCCCGCAGCCACAATGTTCTTGGCAATATAGCGCGCCATGTAAGCGGCCGAGCGATCCACCTTTGTCGGGTCCTTGCCCGAGAAAGCGCCGCCGCCGTGACGGCCCGCGCCGCCGTAGGTATCCACGATGATCTTGCGTCCCGTCAGTCCGGAATCGCCCATCGGTCCGCCGATCACAAAGCGGCCCGTCGGATTGATGTGGTACTTGGTGTGCTCGTCCAGCAACTCGGCGGGCAGAACAGCCTGAATCACATGCTTGAGAATGTCCGCATGCAGTTCGTCGTTTGAAACCGTCTCCGCATGCTGCGTGCTCACCACAACGGCATCAATACGAACCGGCTTGCGGTTCTCGTCGTACTCCACCGTCACCTGGCTCTTGCCGTCCGGCCGCAGGTAAGACATCTTGCCGCTTTTCCGAACATCGGTGAGCCGCTTCGCCAGTTTGTGCGCAAGCGCAATCGGCATTGGCATCAGCTCAGGAGTTTCGTTCGAGGCATAGCCGAACATCATGCCCTGGTCGCCGGCTCCGCCAGTATCCACGCCCTGGGCAATATCGCCCGACTGCTTGTTGATCGACGAGATCACCGCGCAGGTGTTCGAGTCAAAGCCATACAGCGCATTGTTATAGCCAATCGAGGCCACCACGCCGCGCACCAGTGTCTGGAAATCGACATAGGCCTTGGTGGTGATCTCGCCTGCGATGACCACAAAGCCCGTGGCGGTCAGTGTTTCCGCGGCCACGCGGCTATAGGGGTCCTGCTCAAGACATGCGTCCAGAATAGCGTCAGATACCTGGTCGGCAATCTTGTCCGGATGACCTTCCGTGACGGACTCTGATGTAAACAAGAAACGGTCGCTCAATTTAGGATCCTCCCTTGCGGGGATGTATTTGGAGTAGCCGACGCTTCGGAAGGGCGGACCAAAAGTCCGTACCGGGAGCTTTAGCCTTGCCGATGCCGCTCTACTGACAATGGTAATTGGAAGCCCCGCTCTGGAGCAAAGCATGTCATCGGGCAGCGGATTCAGACGGCTGAACGGAGCAATGCGGAGGTTAAGCGGAAAAATTACCGGAGGACACAATAAAGCGGGAGTCGCGCGGCTCCGATGGGCTGGTCTGTGCCGGCACGTGAGTAAACGGAAGAATATGCTGCCACCAGCCGGCACGGATGCCGTAGTAGCGTACGACAAGGAAGGCTCCCGCGGAAACGGCTACCAGAAGCAGCAAAGCGCCGAGCCAGCGCACGCGAATCTCGTGCTGGTCATGCCTCTGCAGCCTGGCACGGCCCACGTTCGAGGCAAACTCGGCCCAGTTGCGGTCGTCGTCGATAATCTGGCCGGAGGCGGAATAAGCGCGCAGAAAACGCTGCGTCCAGTCCTCCTGATCCAAACCGATCGCGCCGGCGTAACCGCGGATAATGCCCTTATTCAGGATTCCGCCCGGAAGCTGGCGAAAGCTCTCCTGCTCCAGCGCCAGAAGATGGTGCCGGCTGATCTTGGTTACCGCCGTGATGTCCTCCAGCGCAACGCCGCGAGTCACTCGCTCCTTGCGCAGGTCGTCACCGAAGCTGCCCATTCCCTGCCCTCGTGCGGCGCAGTCTCATGCAGCCGCCCGCTCAGTCGAGGTATTCCGCCTCAAATGGATTATCCTCCATCGATTCAAGGCGGTCTAGTTCCTTATAGGGATACATCGGGCGATTTTTTCTGTTCTTTACCGGATTGGGATCAGATCGGGAGAGACCAGTTTGGTTCGACAAGCAGATGGCAGTTTGCAATCGCTTTAAAAGGGCACGGCTTCACAGTTTGCGGAAAAACTCAAATCGGACCAGCTTTGTAACAAAGCACGAGTTTACTCGTGGCGTAACTATCGCAAAATGAGTCTGGCCTTTAGGCCCTGCGAATGTTTGTTCACCAAACCTGCCTTTTTCCGCAACCTGTTCAGCCGTGCCGAAAAAGCTACAAAACTTCCGGGCTTTAGGTAGCCCCCGAGGCGGTTTCTTCAAACTGAGACACTACCAAAGCACTCCCCAGGGGCTCCTGAGCAATGTCTTTTACCGCAATTTGCCGCTTTGCGCCTCTGCGCTATACAAGCGCTTTGCTTCAACTTGTCTCGATCCCTCTTCCCGGAACTACGGCCCTGGCTGCTTGTCCTCCAAACTGCTGCACAATGGCCCGCTCCCGCTTGCCGTCCTCGGGGCGGTTCATAATGGAATAGATAGTCGACAGAATTATGTGCGGTTCCACCCACTCTGGATCGGACTTCGCCAGCGATTCCAGCAATTGAATCGCTCCCGCGTTATTGCCCTCGGACTTGTAAACCTTGGCCAGTTCCAGCCGCGCAAGAGGCCAGCCCGGGCGCAGCGTCAACGCCAGTTCCAGCAGCGGACGGGCAGAGACATGATCTCCCTTCTCGGAGTACAAAATTCCAAGGTACAGATTGGCGTCGAAATCATTCGGCTCCCTGCGCAGAGCCGCCTCAAATGCCTCCACCGCGGCATACCTGTTGCCGGATGCATACAGGCACTTTCCCTTGAGCGTCTGCGCTCCCGGATAATTCGGATTGATCTTGATCGCCTCTTCGGCATCCGCCTGCGCCTCATGAAACTGGCTGCGTTCAAACCGCATTGTTCCGGCAACCATCCACGCGTCGGCAGCGCCGCGTGCCCGCGCCACCATCTCCATGCGCTGCACGCCCTCATCGGTTTTTCCGGTTCGGATCATCGCGTAGCCAAGCACATACTCAAGATCCAGATTGTTTTCGTTGCCTTTCTCAAGCGGCGCTACGGCTTCGTATGCCTCCGCATCTCTTTGCAGCTTGATGTCCGCGTAGCCCAGCAGCACCGCGGCGCGAACATCCTGCGGATGGCTCGCAAGAAAGTCCGAAAGTTCCCGCCGCGCATGATTCAGATCGCCTGATCGGTAGTCCGCAATCGCCTTGTCCATCTGCGCCCTGGCATCGTCCTGAGACGCGCTCTGCTGCGCAGTAAGTCCCGCAGCCGCACATAACGCGGGCATCAGTACAAATGGCAAAACGGATCGCATGGCAATTCCGATTCTACTGCGGCATGCGCGGCAAATCGTACAATCCATAGAGGCAATGCAATCCAGAGCAATCATCTATTGTGCATCCGTGGCGCTGGCGACTCTTGGTTTTACTTCCTTCGTCCCGGCACAGCAGCCTGACGCGCCCATCCAATTCCAACTCACCACGCTGCCCTTCCAGGTCGATGGCAGTCCCACCCAGGCCAGGAACATGCCTGAAACTATGGCCGGCGGCGTAGCTGTTTTTGACTACAACGGCGACGGTCGCCCTGACATCTTCTTTACCAATGGAGCGGATATCGCCACGCTCAAAAAGACCTCCGCCAGGTATTCCAATCGCCTCTTCCGCAACGAAGGCAACGGCAAATTCACCGATGTCACCGCGCATGCCGGCCTGGCCGGCAAAGGCTTCGATATCGGCGTTGCTGTTGGCGATTACGATAACGACGGCCATCCCGATCTCTTCGTAGCCGGCGTCCATGGCAACACTCTCTATCGCAACAACGGCGACGGCACCTTCACCGACGTTACAAAGCAGGCGGGCCTGGATCAATGGACCGATCCCGAGTACGGCCCTTTGTGGTCCGTGGCCGCCGTATGGGTTGATGTCAACAACGACGGCCTGCTGGATCTCTTCGTCGTGAATTATCTGCAATGGAGCTACTCCGATCAGCCGCGCTGCGTAACCGAGAACACCGCCGAGTACTGCCATCCCCGCAATTTCAAAGGCCAGCCCAACCAGCTCTTCATCAACCAGGGCAACGGAACTTTTAAAGATGCCTCGAAGGAATGGGGCATCCGCCAGCAGGTGGGCAAAGGGATGGGCGCGGGCATAGCCGATTATGACCTCGATGGAAAGCCAGACATCTTTGTCACCAATGATGCCGAATACAACTTTCTCTTTCACAACCTGGGCAACAGGTTTGAAGAGGTCGCCTTCCAAACCAACGTTGCGCTCGCCGAGGATGCCGCATTCATCTCCGGCATGGGCCTCGATTTCCGGGACATCGATAACGATGGCTATCCGGACATCGGCTATGTCGCTCTCAAAGGCCAGACCTTTCCCGTTTATCGCAATACTGGAAAAGGTGATTTCACGGAAATCACATCGCAGTCGGGTATTCGCGCCGGCAGCATGAAAATGTCCGGCTTTGGCGCAGGGTTTTATGACTTTGACAATGATGGCTGGAAGGATTTCTTTGTCGCCCGCGGCAATGTTGTCAGTTCCTGGCCGCTCGGCATTACCTTCGGCGAGCCTAACGCTGTCTTTCGCAATCCCGGCGCGGGCGGAGGCAAGTGGACAGCCTACGTAGCTGAAGCCGGATTCACAGATGCCACCATAGCGCGCCATCGCGGCTGCGCCTTTGGAGACTTTGACGGGGACGGTCGCATCGATATCGTCGCCACCAGCGTTGACGCCCCTGCCGAGCTCTGGATGAATCGCAGCCCGCATGCCGGCCATTGGCTCGACATCGCCCTTACCGGCGTCAAATCCAATCGTGACGGCATCGGTGCCCGCATCAAGGTTGTGACCAAAGCCGGCGCTCAGTACAACCACCAGACATCCAGTGTGGGCTATGCCTCATCGAGCCTGGGCCCCGTGCATTTTGGACTCGGCGCTGAAACCCGCGCGCTCACCGTTGAAATCGCCTGGCCCAGCGGCATTGTGCAGAAACTCGAAAACGTCGGCGCCGACCGCATCGTAAAAATCACAGAGGCCGTGCCAAAGAGCTGATCGTGTGCGCTACTGTGCATGCGGCGCCCCTGTCTGTTGCTGCTTCGCGTCAAGCTGCTGCACAATGCCGCGCTCGCGCTGCCCATCTTCCGGGCGGTGCAGCTTGTAGTACAGCGCCGCCAGCTCGACATGCGGATCGAGCCAGTTCGGGTCGGCTTTTTCCAGCTCTTCCAGCGCCTTTGCGGCCTCATCCTCTTTGCCAGTCATCGCATTCAGCTTCGCCATCTGAAATCGCGCCTGCGCCATCTCCGGCTGCAGTTGCAGCGCTGCTTCCAGCAGCGGCCGTGCCTGGTCGAACTCACGCTTCTTCACGTGCATCGTGCCCAGGTAGAGATTTGCCATAAAATCCTTCGGATTCTGCCGCAGCGCTGCTTCAAATGCCGGCTGCGCCGCATCGGTGTCGCCCATTGCATCCCGCGCCTGACCCGCCAGCGTAGCCAGCCCCGGAAAATCCGGATTCAGCTTCATTGCGGCGTCCAGATCCTTGCGCGCCACTTCAAACTCGCGCCGATGCAGCCTTGCCGATCCCGCAATCACCCATGCGTCCACTGAGTTCGTAGCGGCCGCGGCCTTTTCCATGCGCGGCATTCCATCCACTTCCCTGCCACTCTCAATCAGCGCATCCGCCAGCACGTATTCAAAATCCATATTGTCGCTGTTCGCCGATTCCAGCGGCGTCAGCATCCCGGCAGCCTCTTCAGCCCGGCCCAGCTTCACGTTGCAGTAGCCAAGCAGCAGGGCCGCTGTGAGCTGCCCAGGACGCTCATCGTGGACTGCCTTGAACTGCGGCACTGCATTCTCGCAGTCGCCTTTCTTGTAATATGCCAGCGCCAGGTTCAGCCGCACTGAGGTTTTATCCGGCACCAGCTCCAGCGCGCGCTTATCCTCTTCAATCGCCGCGTCAAACTGGCCAGCCGCGGAGAGCGCCGCGCCCAGATTCACATGAGCGTCTCCAAAATCGGGCCGCAGAGCCAGGGCTTTTCGGTAGCTCTCAATCGCGCTCTGTAGATTCCCCGCCTGCTGCGCCGTAATGCCCTGGCTCAACAGATTGTCAGCCTGCTCGCTCGCCGCGAAACCAGGTTGCTGTGCCGCGGCCTCCATGGCCAGTGCGGCCAGCATCAAAAGAACAAAACGCATAATGACAAGGATAAAACGGACTGCGCATGGCGCGAAATACTCGCAGCCCTAAGCAGTGTCTCAATTTGAATTGCTTTGTAACAGCGCACGGCTTTAGTCGTGCCGAAACGGCCATAAAAATGAAATTGGGCTTTAGGGAAACTCTGATTAAGTGGCACGAACGGTAGGTCACGGCTTCAGCCGTGCCATAAATGCAGCAAAATCAATGCGGCTTTAGCCGCTGAGGTATGCTTCACGGACTTAATCAGACCTTCCTTAGCCCCTGTGGCAGTTTCTTCAAACTGAGACGCTACCCGGCCTTAAGGT
>Ga0208193_1001303_pt1 | contig 11159 bp, 9 predicted proteins | sample June2015DPH_17_2_FD_184716 | JGI IMG/M metagenome (GOLD analysis project Ga0208193, IMG submission 184716) | Peatland microbial communities from SPRUCE experiment site at the Marcell Experimental Forest, Minnesota, USA - June2015DPH_17_10... | ecosystem: Environmental > Terrestrial > Soil >...
AATCCGCAGTGCGGCAAAGTATTCCGGAGTGACGTAATTGAAATCGGAGCCGACCATCGGGTGGCTGGCCTCGGGGCCGTCGTTCACCTTGATTCCGGAATTCAGAGAGCGTTCATAGGGCTGGGAAAGTCCTTCAGCCGCGTTTTCCACGCCAGGGATACGGTGCATTGCTGCAATGCTCTCGCGCAGCAATTTCTGGAATGCGGCTGGATCGTGATACCGCGCGTCGTCGAGCGAAGCCTTGGCGGTCATCACTCCGTTCGCATCGAATCCCGGCGGCAGTGTTTCAAGATGAATCAGCGTGCGGATGAGCAATCCCGAGCCGGCGAGCAGAACGACCGTCAGCGCGACCTCGCCCGCAATCAGCGCCTGGCGCAGCCGCAATCCTTCGCCGCCTGCAACGCTGCGGCTTGCTATTGACGCGCGCAGATCGATTCTGCGCGCGGCCAGCACCGGCAACATTCCGAAGAGAACGCTGGTCAGCAACGTGACCACTAGCGTAAACGCGAGCACGCGCAGGTCGAGCGGCACGCTCGAAACCGGCAGATAATCCTCCGGCATCAGCGAGAGCAGCCCGCGCAGCGCGGCAATTCCTACACCCACTCCAACTGCTCCGCCAACCAGGGCCAGCAGAAGGTTTTCCACCCATAGCTGGCGCTGAATCTGCCAGCGTGAAGCCCCGAGTGCGAGGCGCGTGGCCATCTCTGAGGTGCGCCGCGTCACGCGGACAAGCGTGAGTCCGGCCAGGTTGGCGCAGGCAATCAGGAGAATAAATCCGGCTGAAAGCATGAGCCCAATCGCCTTGGGGCGCAGCTCTGCGGCCTGACCCTTTTGCAGCGACACGGTATAAAACGAAACCTGTGCACCGGAGCCGGAAGGGTATCTTTTAGCGATTTCCTGCGCGCGTGCCGCCCACGCGCGGTTGATCTCCGCATCGGCCTGCTGCCATGTCGCGCCGTCGCTCAGTCGGGCGATGACCTCGAAATTTGAGCCGCCGCCCTCGCCCGTCCGGCTGGCTTGCAGCGCCGTATAAACATCGGCATTCAGCGGCGTCGTCACACCCCGCGGCAGCACGCCGATTACGGTGTATGGCTCGCCTTTCAGATGAATCGTCTGTCCGATCAGGCTGCTGTCGTTGTTAAAAATGTTGTGCCAAAGGCCATAGCTCAACAGGGCCGTCTTCGGCCCATTCGGGCGATCTTCGACCTCCGCGAAGTTGCGCCCTATTAGGGGATGAATCGCCAGCACGTCAAGATAATGCGCCGAAACACGACCATTGTGAACGTATTGCACATGTTGGGCGGCCTCAAGGTTCACTCCGGAAGACAATCCGCTCGAAGCCGCTGAGATGAGCGACGGAACACGATCGCGCAACATCTCCCACTGTTCGCCATCGATCGCATGGCCGCCTTCATAAGGCTCCGGGCCGGTGATGCGCGTAAAGATGGTGGCCATACGCTCGGGATGCTCGTAGGGAAGGCTCTTCAGCATGAGCGCGTTGACGATGGAGAAGATGGCTGTATTGGCGCCGATGGCGAGCGCCAGGGTGACGATGGTGGTGAGCGCAAAACCCGGATGGCGGCGCAACTGCCGCACGGCAAACTTCAGATTCTGGCCCAGCATGCTCATCGAAACTCCTCCCGCGGATTCCGTACATTAAGATGTTACAGTCTGTAACAATTAGACGGCCGAAATCTGAAACAGGCTAACTGCACTCCAGTACGCCAGAACTGAGCGCCGGGTTCCCTGTGCGCCTGCGTGGAAATGTTGTGCGTTCATGGACGGGCCCTACGGAACGCCGTTGGCGCGCGTGGCGCTCCGGTGTGGCAACCTAGAAGGTTGGAGGAAAGAAAGAAGATGTCAACTGATACCGTTGCTGCTTTGCTTGTGACTGAAGAGATTCATGCCTGGGATGCGGGCGGAGCCGAGTCCGCCGAGGCGCTGGACAAGTGGGTGAGCGCGCGGCTTGCGGCGCATGAGCAGGCGTTGGCCGCTCTGCTTGCGGTTCAGGGGCCGAGGACGCTGGAGAACACGCTGCGGCTGTATGACGCGGCGATTGAGCAGCTGAGCCTTGCGGGGTCGCAGGCGGGCGTACTGAATTCCGTGGCTGCCGATAAGGGTGTGCGCGATGCGGCGCAGATGGCTGTGCAGCGGGTCTCGATGGCGGGCGCTGCGCTAAGTCTGAATCGCGGCGTGTATGACGCGCTGGTTGCGATGGATGTGACTGGGGCGAGTGCGGCGACGAAGCATTATGTGGAGCGCTCGCTGCTGGGGTATCGGCTGGCCGGCGTGGACAAGGATGAGGCGACGCGCGTGCATCTGCAGTCGCTGCATGAGCAGGCGACGAAGCACTCGCTGGATTTCAGCAGGAACATCCAGGAGGGCGCGAAGACGATTGAGGCTGCGCCGCAGGAGCTTGTGGGTTTGCCTGCCGATTATCTGGCGCGTCATCCGGCGAATGCCGAGGGCAAGGTAACGATTTCAACGGATCAGCCCGACATGCAGCCGGTGATGACATTTGCGGCGAGCCAGGAGTTGCGGGAGCGGATGTTTGTGGCCTATAACACCAGGGCGTATCCCGCGAACAAGACGATTCTGGAGGATTTGCTGAAGACTCGGGCTGCGATTGCTACGGTGCTGGGTTTCAGAAGCTGGGCCGATCTGGCGACGGCGGACCAGATGATGGGTTCGGCGAAGAATGTGCGCGCGTTTCTGCACAAGCTGGATGAGGCAAGCCGTGAGGGCGCGAAGCGCGAGCACGAGATGATTCTGGAATTCGTGCGGCAGCAGCAGCCGGAAGTGGAAGAGATTGACATTACCAGCCGCGGCTATTGGTATGAACAATTCCGGCGGGCGAAGTTTGATTTTGATTCGCAATCTGTGCGGCCATATTTCCCGTATGCGCAGGTGGAAGCGGGTGTGCTCGCGACGGCTGCTCGGCTGTTCAAGGTGGAGTTCCGGGCATCGGATGATTCCGCGTGGGATAAGGCGGTGAAGGTCTTTGATGTGTTCGAGAACGGGGAACGCATCGGACGTTTTTATCTCGACATGCATCCGCGCGAGGGTAAAGACAAGTGGTTCTCTGCCGCGCCGGTGGTGACGGGTGTGCGTGGACGTTATCTGCCGGAGGCTTCGCTGATCTGTAATTTCCCTGGCGGCGAAGATGGTGACCCAGGTCTGATGCAGTACAACGACGTGGTGACATACTTCCACGAGTTCGGGCACCTGATGCATGCGATTCTGGGCGGTCATACGGAGTGGGCCGGGCTTTCAGGATTTGCGACGGAAGGTGATTTTATTGAGGTGCCTTCACAGATGCTGGAGGAGTTCTTCCGCGATGCGAAGCTGCTGCAGAGCTTTGCAAAGCACTACGAGACGGACGAAACGCTCCCCGCGGAACTTATCCAAAGGATGAAACGAGCCAGCTCGTTTGGCCGCGCGGATGGGATGCGTCAGCAGATTTACTACACTGCGATTTCGCTGAATCTGCATGATGAAGATCCGGCGCAGATCGATCTGGACAAGACGATTCACTCGCTCTACACGAGCCTGCTACCGTGGAAGTGGCTGGATGGCAACCGCATGTATGCGAGCTTTGGGCACCTCACCGGCTACTCGTCGAATTACTATACGTATGCCTTCGACAAGGTGATTGCGCTGGATTTTTTTGCACAGTTCGATCCGGAGAATCTGCTCGACGGTGACGCAGGCGCGCGGTATCGTAAAGCGGTGCTGGAGCAGGGCGGCTCGAAGCCTGGGCGGACGATGGTTCGCGATTTTCTGGGCCGGGATGAGGAGTTTGAGGCGTTTCAAAGATGGTTGGGCGAGGAATTCGAAACGGGCGAATTCGAAAGCGAGTTGGAGCCGGTGTTCGCTTGAACGTTGAGGATTTTCGGCGCATCGCGCTCAGCATGGACGGCGCGGAGGAAGGCTCGCACATGGGCGCGGCGGATTTCCGCGTAGGCGGGCGCATCTTTGCCACGCTGGCCATGCAGGACAAAGGCTACGGAAACCTGATGCTGACGCCGGAGGTTCAAGCGGGCTTTGTTGCCGAACAGCCGGAGGTGTTTCTACCGGTTTTTGGCGGCTGGGGACGCATGGGCGCTACGCATGTAGTGTTGGCCGCAGCCGATGAGGACCTGCTTAAAGGCGCTTTGCATGCCGCATGGAAACTGCGCGTGGAAAAGAACCACAAGCCTGCGAAGAAGCGTGCAGCAATAAAAAAACGAGTGGAAGATTGATGCGTAAATTGGCTCAAGCGCCGGGAGCCGAGATGACAAAAGAATTGAAGAAGCGCGTCACGTCCTGTTCGCGCCGCGCGCCGGCCGTGGGAAAGAGCGCCATCAGGATATAAAGCCGGCCTTTCGTTCCGGAGAGTTGCGTGTAGATCAACCGCGCATTTAGAACGCCGCCCGAGGCATTGCGCGCCAGAATCTCACGTCCCGGAGATACGCCGGCGACGATTCGGGTCTGGCTCATCAGCGTTGTCTGTGTGCGGTTCAGCATTCCATCCTGAGCCTGGTCCAGCGTGCGGTCGGGCACATTGTTGTTGATGCGCGCAATGGGCGGATTGTCCTGCCAGGTGATGGCGTAAACCGTATCGTCGCCGGAGGTTGACTCCAGCATCTTGACGGGTTCCGTGCCCCCGGTCTCATTGAAGGCCGGAGCCTCGGAATCTCGCGTGCCGGCGGGCAGTTCCACTGCAAAGCCATCCGCTGGCCGGGAGATGGACTGCCACTTCGCCTTCGACGGTTTCAGCGTGTTCAGGGCTTTACTGATGCCGCTGGCGCTTTCGCCCGCGCTCTCACCAGCGGAGCTGGCTCCGGGCATAAGTCCGATCCCCAGGCGCTGCCGGTCGCTGTACACCAGATACCCCGCGCCACCGATGACGATCAGCACAATCAAAATGTACGGCCAGTTCTTCACAACTATTAGAGTGCCAATCGCGCATCGCGCGTGCAACTGAAAAATGCTCTGTTTTCATACATTTTCGGGCTCGAGAAAAAATCCTTCCGGAAGTAGGGCAACCATTCCACAGGCGTTGTCGTCTTATTTAATAACAAGCAGAGGCTTCCCCGAACCATCACCCTCCAAGGTAGGAAACCATCCTCTTTGAAGGTCGCTTGCGACCTTCACCTCAATCCCCCCTTTCTGGATACCCCACCCCCAATGCCTCTGTAGCGGGCCTGCCGGAAGGCAGGCCCACAAGCTTTCTCCCGACTAAAACAATTTCTCTCCCGCTAGAATGAAGTGCATGCCTTCCCGCACTGCCACTGCCATTGCCCGCTCCGTTTCCGCGCGAGCGAAATCCACTCGTGCCGGCAATGGCGTCGAATGGGTTTCCGCGGCGGGCCTCAAGCGAATTACATGGCTGTGGCACGGCTTCAGCACACGGCGCGGCGGGGTGAGCACGGCGTATGCCGCAGAAGGCGAGCCAGCAGAGCTGAACCTGGGCTTTACAGCGGACGATACGCGCGAACATGTTCTGCGCAACCGCGAGCTCTTTGCCGAAGCCATTACCGGCAGCGCTTTCACACCGATGGTGACCATTCGACAGATTCATTCGAACGTGGTGGTGGTGGCGAATTCGTCGCATATCGGTCAACCATGCGAGGGAGACGGGCTGATGACAGATAAGCCCGGCCTGCTGCTTGGGGTTCTCACTGCCGATTGCACGCCGGTTCTGGTGGCTGACCGCAAGAGAAAGGCTGTTGCCGCCTTCCATGCCGGCTGGCGCGGCACGGTGAAGCGCATTGTGGAGAACGGTATTGGGCACATGCGGCTGGAGTTCGGCTCGCAGCCGGAGGATCTGGTCGCGGCGATCGGCCCGAGCATTGGACCGTGCTGCTACGCCGTGGGTGAGGAAGTGCTTTCGGAGTTCACCTCGCAGTTTGCCTATGCGCCGGAACTGTTTCACGAGGTCTATGGCTCAGACCCGGTGAAGCAGAAATACCCCATGCTGTTTCTCACACAGCGCGCTCCGGGGCACTCGCAGATGGGCCTCGGTTTGCATCTGAATGTAGCGGAAGCGAACCGGAGACAACTGCTCGATGCAGGGCTCAAACCGCGCAATATCAGTATGGTGGGCGGTTGCACCCGATGCCAGCCTGAGCTTTTCTTCTCGCACCGCGGCTCACAGGGCCGCGCGGGCCGGATGCTGAGCGTGATCGGCATCCGGGGCTGAATTTCGGCGCGTTTGTGTGCAAGCAGGAATGCAGTGTGGCTTACTGGGCCTTTTCCCCTTTAGACGCCGCTTCGGCCTCGCCTGGATTGACCAGGTCGCGCAGCTCCTTGGATGGCTTGAAGTAGGGCACACGCTTAGCGGGCACCTCGACGCGCTCGCCAGTCTTGGGGTTGCGCCCGATGCGGGGATTGCGCTGGCGGATGCGAAACGATCCGAATCCGCGAATCTCAATCTTGTCACCGGTCTGCAGGGCGTTGATCACCGACTCAAAGATGGTTTCGACGATCACTTCACCGTCGCGGCGGGTCAGATCTCCCAGGCCGGTTACTTTTTCTACAAGGTCCGCCTTCGTCATGCCTCGTTCGCCTCCGCTACCAAGCATACCCAAAATCGACGCACGGTGCGCGAAAAAGACGCGACTGCTGTGGATTTGACCTTTACGCATCAGTCATTTGGCGCGTAAGCGGGCGGAATGGAAGGTTTGGAAACGTTACGCAACCCCGCGCGTATATCATGTGCAAAGTATCCCCAGATTGCCTGGACAATCGCTTGCTCTGGGCCCAAAAGAGACTTCTCAGGTGACGCAGTACCCCAAATTCAGCATCGTTGTCCCGGCGTATAACGAACGGGCGCGTATTCTGCCGACGCTGGAGGCCGTGATAGCGGCTGTTCGCAGTCATGGATGGTTCGCGGAGGTCATCGTCGTCAACGATGGCTCTACCGACGAGACCGGCAGCCTGGTAAAAAAATTTGCTTTGACCGCTCCGGAAGTGCGGCTGATGGAGAACCCCGGCAACCGCGGCAAGGGTTACAGCGTTCGCTCAGGCCTGCTGCATGCGCTGGGAGAGGTGGTCATGTTTACGGATGCCGATCTCTCGGCGCCGATTGAGGAGGCGCAGCGGCTGTTTGACGCTATTGCGGCGGGCGCGGATATTGCCATTGGCTCGCGCTGGCTGGCAACCAGCCGCCAGACTCACCGCCAGCCGCTGTACCGGCAGATTTTTGGCCGCTGCTTCAATCTGCTGACCCGCGCCATAATGCGCCTGCCTTATGCGGATACGCAATGCGGCTTTAAGGCATTTACCCGCGAGGCCGCGCAGACTGTTTTTCAGTTGCAGACGATTGAGCGCTGGGGCTTCGATCCGGAGATACTCTTCATTGCACGCAAGCGCGGCTTCCGCGTGCAGGAAGTTTCTGTGAGCTGGGCGCATGACGCGCGCTCGCGCATCAGTTATTTGCGCGACGGCCTGCAGATGCTGAAGGAATTGGCGATTGTGCGCTGGAATGCGCTCATGGGGCGGTATGGCAAGAAGGTTACGATCATCGAAAGGCAGCGGGAAGGCTAGGGACGAGTGACGAAGGACGAGAGACGAGTTTGCGTCTAGCTCTTCCGGCTTCTTCGCCACACCAGCAAAACCGCAATCAGTACAAATGCGATTGCAGCGGTAGCGCGTCCCAACTCGATGTGCGGCATTGGATTTCCTCATCCAGATGTTTCAATCCCGCAGTTTCATTTCACGCGTGTCGCGGTCAACGCTTCTGTGGCAACATCTCCCACCTTGCGCGTGAACTTGATGGTATCGCCATCCATTTTGCCGGTATAAATGATTCGCAGCGCGTTGCCCTGAAAGTCCAGAGATTCGACAAAGCTGATGGAATCGCCATCCACCTTGCCTTCCGCAATGTCCGTGCTCCCGAACTGTTCGTTTACCGCTTTACCGGTCAGTTTCGTTCCGTCTACATGAAACTCGAATGTATATTTCTGCGGTCCAATTTGCGTGTCGAACTGTGCCGTCCATTTTCCGTTGAAATCACCGGCAAAGGCGGTGACAGCGGAGAGCAGAAAAAGCAATGCAAAAGCCCACAATTTGCGCATCATGCTTAGCCTCCGGGGAAAACAACGCTTTGGGCGGATCATATCACCGCGGCTGTATGTGCAGCTCTCGCCCTTGGGAGCAGGCGTGAATTTTGCCTGCCCTCTGTAACTTCCTGTACACTTTGCCCGTCATTCATAACAGGTATCCCACAGGACAGAACTGTACGATGCCCGCACTGAAATTCAGATCGGAGAACCGCAGTATGTTGAGAAAACTTGCTTTTGCGTTCCTGTTTGTCGCGCTCGGCACAGTAACCGCTTTTGCCGCCGATATTACCGGCAAATGGACCGCCACGGTGGAGACGCCCCGCGGAACCCAGAACCTCAGCTTCGATTTCCACGTGGACGGAGCCGCCCTTACCGGTAAGATCACCTCGCCGCGCGGCGACTCCGACATCAGCGACGGCAAGGTCGACGGCGATACCGTTACCTTCAACCAGACAGTGAACTTCAACGGCAACGACATGAAGATCGCTTACAAGGGAATGATCAGCGGCGACTCCATCAAATTTACCCGCACTGTGGGCGACCGCCCTCCGGCCGAGTTCACCGCGACACGCGCCAAATAACGCAATTTTCGAGCAGGCGTCCTTCCGGCTTCGAGTAATCTGGTAACCAGGTTTGCCGGGACGGGAGGATGCTGTTGAGGGTTCGCGCTTGCAGATTGCTGGTAATTGTTCTTGCAGCGCTCATATTGAGCCTTCCTCTCTATGCGCAGGCTCCGGTATTTGACGCTACGCGCCTGCGCGCGCCAAGTCAGCTTCATACGCAGTGCCTTGTTCACGCCGGCGATGACACGGCTTATGCCGATCCTGGTTTTGACGATTCGCACTGGATACCTTTCGATCCCAGCACATCCATTCAAAATATCTACGGCACCCGCAAGCCGGAGATTGTCTGGTATCGTCTGCGCGTGAAGGTTGACCCAGCGCAGGCGGATCTGGCGCTGGACGAGTTCGGCCTTGCCCGCGCCTTTGAGATTTACGCGAATGGCGAGCGCGTAATGGCAGTGGGGCGGATTGCGCCGTATCTTCCGTATACGACGGGCGCGCATGTGTTGGCGTCCATTCCCGGCCGGTTGCTCGCCTCCGGTACGCTGGTCCTTGCCCTGCGCGTGGTTATCAGTCCGGCGGAGTGGACTGACTCCGGTCCCGGCTACGACATAAACAACCTCACCATCGGCTCGGAGGCAACTATTGACCAGGCGAACTGGCTTGGGGTTGTCGGCGAAAATTGGCTGCAGGGGATCGTATATGTGCTGTATCTCGCGCTGGGCATCGTTGCGCTGGTACTTTTCTCCGCGCAGCGTACGCAGACCGAATACCTCTGGATTGCCGCCGTGTGCGCGCTGCAGGTCACCGAAGCGCCGATATTTGTCCTCACCCCGTTCATCAACATCCCGATGTATTTGCAATTATGGATCTCTGTGCTGCGCCTGTCCTCGCCCTGGATGTGGGGCGGGCTGTACTTTTCCTTCGTTGGAATGAAGATTGGCTGGCGCTGGCGCATCTATTTCATCCTTGCTGGAATCCTGAACGGATTCGGAGGGCTGGCGGACTGGATAGGCGGCGCAACGGCGCAGTACCAGCTTTTTACCAATCTTCCTTTCATCATTCTGCTCTCGGTCATCATTCCTGTCGTTCTAGCCCGTCGCTGGCGTAAAGGAAACCGCGAGGCCGGCATCCTGCTCATTCCCGCTATTCTTTTCAGCCTGTATATCTACTGCCTGCTGATCGGCGACACCATGGTGCAGCTCCGGTCTTCGCGGCAGGCAGGGCTTGATCTGATGCGGGCTGTCGATGGCATTCACGCGGGCCCATTCCGGATCTCCATCGGTGCGCTGTCCGATATTTTTTCCGTTATCGCACTGGGCGTCATCATTCTGCTGCGCTCTTCCCGCATGAGCCGCCGTCAGGCGCAGCTTGAGTCTGAGATGGAAGCCGCGCAACAGGTGCAGCAGGTTCTTGTTCCAGAGAGGACAGCTTCCGTGCCGGGCTTTGCCGTGGATGCGGTTTATCTACCAGCGCAGCAGGTTGGCGGCGACTTCTTCCAGGTGCTTCCTGCCGGGGATGGAGGGCTACTTGTAGTGGTGGGCGATGTGGCAGGCAAAGGATTGCCTGCGGCCATGCTCGTCTCCGCTCTGGTGGGCTCAATTCGCACAGCGGCAGACGATACGCATGCGCCGGAGGTGTTGCTGCATCGGCTGAACGAGCGCCTTGTGGGTAGAACGCAGGGAGGTTTTGCCACCGCGCTCGCCGCGTACATTGCGCCTAACGGCGCAATGACGATTGCGAATGCGGGCCATCTGCCGCCGTATCTGGACGGCAAGGAAATCGAGCTGCCCGGCGCGCTGCCGCTCGGCATCGCATCGCCGATCCATTACGAAACGCTCACGCTGCAAGTGCCTCCCGGCAGCCGTCTCACGTTTTACTCAGACGGCGTAATCGAGGCGCAGAATCCGAAGGGCGAACTCTTCGGATTCGATCGCAGCCGGGAGATTTCGACGCTGCAGGCAAGCAGGATTGCGGAGACGGCGCGGCGCTTCGGCCAACAGGACGACATCACTGTAGTGACGATTGAGCGCGAGCACCTGGCTGCCTCAGCTGCTTAGCGGTTCAAGACTGGATTGCGACCCAACTGCTCGTCTTCGCGGACTCGAAGATAGCTTCTATCACCTTCATGTTGGCAATCGCGTCTTCAAGCGGCACCGGCACTTCTCTATCGTCCAGAATTGCGCGCGAAAACGCATCGCCCTGCATCGTGTATTGATCGGCAACAGGAAATTCCTCGGTGACGATTCCGCTGCCGAAGAGTTCGCCGGTTTCATCGATGAAGATGCGTGTCGGGCGGTCCTTTGGCGCATTGAAAGGAATCTCCATCTCAATGCGGCCTTTTGTGCCGAAGAACTGCACACGCTGATATGGAACAAGCTGCGTGCTTGAGGTAAAAATCGCTTGTCCGCCGGCAAAGTCGATCACGGCTGAGGTCAGGCGATCGGTGCCAAAGTTCGGGTCTCGCTCGATCAGCCCAACAACGCGACGCGGCAGCTCGCCAAACCCAACCCGCGCCGCCTGAATGCAGTAGCAGCCAATGTCGTAG
>Ga0208193_1001304_pt1 | contig 11148 bp, 11 predicted proteins | sample June2015DPH_17_2_FD_184716 | JGI IMG/M metagenome (GOLD analysis project Ga0208193, IMG submission 184716) | Peatland microbial communities from SPRUCE experiment site at the Marcell Experimental Forest, Minnesota, USA - June2015DPH_17_10... | ecosystem: Environmental > Terrestrial > Soil >...
TGCGAAGCCGGGCGAGCCTTCCTGGCCCTCGCCCTGGGGCGACGGCCGTCCCGGCTGGCACATCGAATGCTCCGCCATGTCGACGCAACTTCTCGGCGGCTATTTCGACATACACGGCGGCGGCGAGGACTTGAAATTTCCGCACCACGAGAACGAGATCGCGCAATCCTGCGCGGCCTGCGGTACGCCCTTCGTCCACGTATGGATGCACAACGGCTTCGTGCGGGTGAACGACGAGAAGATGTCGAAGTCGCTCGGCAATTTCTTTACCGTGCGGGAGGTTCTCAAGACCTTGCGCGATCCGGAGGTGCTGCGGTTCTTTCTATTGAGCAGCCACTATCGCGGGCCCATCAATTATTCTTCCGTGCAGCTCGCGCAAGCGGATGAGACCTTGCTGGGGCTGTACCGCGCGCTGAAGGATGGAGGCGCATCCGGAGCCGTCGATGCCGACTGGCTCGGGAGATTCCGCGGTGCGATGGACGACGATTTCAACACTCCCGAGGCGCTGGCGGTGATGCAGGGCGTGGCACGAGAACTCAATCAAGCGAAGGCAGCGGGGAACGCGGCGAAGGCTGCGGGCGCGGCGGCCACGCTGCGCGCCATGGGCGCGATACTCGGCGTGCTGCAGCAGGACCCGGATAGGTACTTGAAGCGCAGCGTGGGCGACAAGACCATGTCCGATGAGGACGTTGAAAATCTGCTCGCGGCGCGCCGCGCGGCACGCTCAGCCAAAAATTTCCAGGAATCGGACCGCATTCGCGAGCAATTGACCGCCGCCGGAATCCTGCTCGAAGACAAGCCGGGCGGCGTCACTGAATGGCGCCGGGCGTAAGTCGCGCTCCTAGTCCCTCGTCAAGAAAGTCCTTCCGCGGCAGGAGGGGACAGAGGCCGGGGTGAGGGGTCTCCTGTCCCCTTTCATCAAGATTTATGAAAGGGGACGGGAGACCCCTCACCCCGGCCTCTGACCTCTTCTACCGCGGAAAGACTTATTCGCCGGAACTAGGAGCGCCGGCTTGCGAGCATGCCCACCGCGAGACCCACCACGCACGCAATGCCGATCACCTGCCAGGGATTGTCGCGCACGAAACCGTCGGTGCGCTGGCCGATTTGCCGGGCGCCGGAGCCGATTTGAGCCGCCGTGTCGGCAGCCGCGCTTTTTGCGGCGACCAGCGCGAGCCGCACTTTGGCGCGGACCCTGGCAATGTCGGGCGACTCGACGTCCTTCAATGCGCTCATCAGGTCCTCGACGGTGTCGATAAAATTGTTGACGGCACCATTGGCAAATTGGCCGGGCTTGTGCGCGGCGGTCGAATTGGCTACGGATTCCATTGATGTTCCTCGTTCGAGTGGGTTGGCCGCCTCAGGCGCGGCGGCCGACGCTCATCAAAAAAGTGACCAGAGCGCCGATCAGAAAAATGATGAAGAGTATTTTCGCTATCCCGGCGGCGCCGGCGGCAATTCCACCGAAGCCGAATACGGCAGCCACCAGGGCAATGATGAAGAAGACGACGGCATAATGAAGCATGATCGCACCTCTTGCGGCGGAACGGCATATTCTGCCGATGTCGGGAGTGTGCGCGAATGAGATCGGTTATACCGTCGGCAGGCATCGTCGCCGTGTGTAGGACATGGCTCACGCCCGCGCGCTGGAACGAGCGCCTTTCTGCGATAATTCGCGCGCCATGAAGACGCTGCTGATCGTTTACCACTCGATGACCGGCGGCACGCTGCAAATGGCGCAAGCCGCGGCGGCCGGCGGCCGCGGCGAGCCCGAACTGCGGGTGTCCTTGCTGCGTGCGGCCGATGCACAGGCGGCCGATGTGCTCGAGGCCGGCGGTTATATCTTTGCGACGCCGGAGAATCTGGCCACGATGTCGGGGATGATGAAGGATTTTTTCGACCGTACCTACTATCCGGCGCTCGATCGGCTCAACGGCAGGCCGTACGCGACGCTGATCTGCGCGGGCAGCGACGGCCGCAACGCCGCGCAGCAAATCGAACGTATTGCGACCGGTTGGCGCCTGCGGCCCATTGCCGATCCGCTCATCGTCTGCACGCGCGCGCAGACGCCGGAAGAGATTCTCCGGCCGAAGCAGATAGCCGAGCGGGACCTGAAATCCTGCGAGGAACTCGGTGCGGCGATGGCTTCGGGGATCGCGCTGGGCATTTTCTAGTTCGACTGCGGCGGCGGGTGTGGGTTGTCGGGGGGCAGGGCCACCGGCACCGGCGGCGTTTCGGGTGATGCCGCAGGTGCCGATGCCGCAGGTGCCGTTGCGGCCCGGGCCCGCGCCTGATCGTTGGGCGAAGGCGGCAGCTGCTGCGCCTCCAAGGTGGCGGGGTTGATCACCATGGGCGCATCACGCAGCTTCACGTAGAGCGGGCCCGCGACCGGGTGAGGTACCGGGAGCGCAGATCCCAGGAATCCGTCGGGGACCTGCATCGGGTGAGTGAATCCCGGATCGCTGGACACGGAGTCGACGAGAAACAGATTCGAACCGGAGAGTTTGCACGCCAGTTCCGGCGTCGAAGGGCAGGTGAGGTTCTTCAGCACGGGCAGCCGCACCAAATCGCCCAAGGGCTGCCAGTCTCCCGCGATGCCTTTGTCCACCACCCGAAATTGCAGCGGTCCGAACGCGGAGGCGCCGAAAGACCTGGCTGGATTGAGGGTGGCCACCGCGACCTGAGCATTCTCGAGCGTGATGCCGCCATTGACGAAGCTCAGGACGGTTGCGGACGATTCATCGCTCGTGGCGACTTCAATGTTCTCGTCCCGCGAAAAATACGCAGGCCACTGTGTGCGCACCGCGAAGGTGAGCGTGGCGTCCTGCGGCAGTTCGCCCGGGTCGGTCAACTGAATGTTGCTGTCCTTGCCGGAGGCGGACGATTGCGCGCTCTTGTTGATCAGCGTCACCCGGGGGCGCGGTGCATCCACGGTGGCGGTCGCGGGCATCACTCGCCCATCCTTCAGCGTGATCTTGGCGGCGATGCCGTGCTCCTGCTTGAGGGCCGCCGCGGCCTGAGCGTCTTGGGCAATCATCGGCAGCGCATCGCTGCCATTGTGCGTAGACAGTTCGCCCGGCACGAAGTTGACGTTTCTGATCGACAGGCTTGCCACCTCATCGAGGCGGCTGCCCTGCAGCATTCCCTGTGCATCGCCGGAATGAATGTCGAAGCCGTCGTAATGACCTGCTTCGGCAAAGGCCTGTATGGAGATGGGCTCGGGTTGAGCCGCGCCGAACTGAGTCACCAACAGGCTCATGGTGCCGGGCTTCGCGTCCTGCAGCGGCAGTTTCACTTCGAGTTCGTTGGGTTTGACCGTCTTCCATTCGGCCTTCAGCTCCTTGCCGGCGGGGTCCTTCAGTTTGATGCCATCGACGCAACTGACGCTATCCGCCGCCTGCAGGTGGACGACATCCTGGCGGCCGACCACCAAAGCGTCCTCATCGCCGGCGGCGAGTTCCCAGCCCTTCGCGTGCGCATTCATCAGAACGAATCCCGGCCCATGGTAGCGTTCAAAGCCCCAGTAGCCCTGCAGAGATGCATGCATGCTGTCTCCCAAGCCTGCGGAACGCAGCGCCGAAGTGTCGACGATGTAGGCGCCTTGCGCCGCATCAGCCGTGGCCGGCAGATCGATGGTTTTGCCGTCCTGACCGGTCAGGCTCAGGGTCACGCCGTGCGCATAGCCGGTGGAAAATACCAACGGCGCGCCGTCCACCGGCAGCGCCAGCGAGGTCCTGCCGGCGCAGTAGATCTCCTTGGGATTTACTGCATGCAATGGAGGCAGCTGCGCCTGTTCCACCGCCGGCAGCGCCACGACCAGCACTGATTTCGGATTGTGAAAGGATGGCGCCGTGTTCAGCGTCAGTTCGATTTTGTCGGCGTGAGGCGACGCCAGCGCCGGAATATATTGATATTGCGCGGTACGGAAGGAGTCAAAGATGCGTGCAATATCGAACACCGACGCGACGTACGGGCTGTAGTAGCCGTAGCTGAGCTGCGGGGTATAGCTTGCCTCCATCGCCAAATCAGCGCCCGGTCCCGAAGTCAGCGCCTCGACGATGGATGTGCTGTGCCCATCGTTCAAAATGAGCGACTCCTGGCCATCCATGAGGCACGGAGCCTGCAGCTCGGGAATCCTGTCGAGGCACTTCGAATCGACTTTGATTGCCAGGCTTCTGGCCAGGAGCGGGGCCACCTCCGCCAGCTTCGACGGGTCGGCGTCGCTGAGACCGCGGATCGCCGCGAGATAGCGTTCCAGGCGAGAACGGTCCAGCTCGGCTTGATTGAGGTCTTGCGAGGCGCGCACGAACGCGCCGGGACGCCCACGCACGGTGCCCATCAAGGTCCTGACGTCGCCGCCCGTTTCAGGGGCCAGAAACAGCAGCACCTGCTGTGCGCCCTCGGGCACGGTCACCGTCAACCCGTCACTAGCACATTTGCCGGTCCAGATCTTGCACGGAAAGAACCAGGTCTCGGGTGGGGGATTGGTCGAGCCGCTCAAAAACGCGGCCACCATCAAGTAATGGGCCGACTGCGTGGCCGGCAGATCCGCTTTGATCCATAGACGGTCTCCGGTGACGAGATTTGGAACTGCGGACAGGGGCAGCGTCTTTGCGCCCCGGGTGATGTTGACCTCGAGGGTAGGCCCTGCAAGATCGAACGGCTCAGAGCCGGCCCGGGCCGTTACAGCTAGAATTGTTGATAATATCAGTATGCGACTTCGCGAAAGCATAGGAAAAAGCGCCCCTCGATTCGGTTCAGCCCGGGGTTAGAGCACGGTCCGGCCGCGAAGTTCGCGATGTGGAGGTTCAAATGACCAAGAGTGACCGGACAGCCGACGACCCCTACTTCGTCGGCCGCAAGGCGCAGATGTTTCCGCAGCTGACTGCCCCGCAGATCGCCAGGCTGGAGGCGCACGGAACTCATCGCGCGACGAGCAGGGGCGAGATATTGAACGAGCCCGGCGATCGCAATCTCCCCATGCTCGTGGTTCTTTCGGGCACCATCGAAGTCATCCAATCCGACATGAACGGAGAGGCCTTGATCGTGGAGCACACCGCCGGCAGCTTCACGGGAGAAATGAGCACGCTTCAGGGCATCGGCAGCTTGGTGCGTTTGCGCGTCGGGGAGCCGGGCGAGCTTCTGGCGATCAACGAGAATCGGCTTCGCGCCATCATCCAGACCGATGCCGAGCTCAGCGAATTGTTCATGCGCGCCTTCATCTTGAGGCGTGTGCGTCTGATCGCATCCCAGGCGGGCGATGTCATCCTGCTGGGCTCGACTTATTCGGCAGGGACTTTGCGGTTGCAGCAATTCCTGACGAGAAATTCATTTCCCTACGTCAATCTCGATGTGAATACCGACCAGGCCGTGCACGCGCTGATGGAGCGCTTTCACGTGACGGCCGAGGATGTGCCGGTGGTACTGTGCCGAGGCGCGGTGGTGCTCAAGAACCCCAGCAACGAAGAGGTGGCCGCCTGCCTGGGGATGAACCAGCAGATCGACGATGTCCGGGTACGGGATCTCATCGTCGTGGGAGCAGGGCCGTCAGGCTTGGCCGCCGCCGTGTACGGCGCCTCCGAGGGGCTGGACGTACTGGTGCTCGAAACAGGAACTCCCGGAGGCCAAGCCGGTTCGAGCTCGAAAATAGAGAACTACCTCGGGTTCCCCACCGGCATTTCCGGGCTGGCGCTGGCCGCCCGAGCGCGGGTTCAGGCACAGAAATTCGGCGCCGAAATCCGCACCGCCTACTCGGCGTTGAAGCTCAATTGCGATCAACGGCCGTACGGTGTCGAGCTCGGGCTCGGGGCCATGGTTCGTGCGCGCGCCATCATCATCGCCACCGGCGCGGAGTACCGCCAACTCGCGCTGGAGAATGCGTCCCGCTTTCTCGGCAACGGTCTTTACTACGCCGCAACGGCCACCGAGTCGCGGCGCTGCGAGATGCAGGATGTGATCGTGATCGGCGGCGGAAATTCGGCGGGCCAAGCCGCCGTGTACCTGGCGGGCAAGTGCCGGCACATACACCTGTTGGTCCGGTCCCAGGGCCTGGCCGCCACCATGTCGAACTATCTGATCAGGCGAATCGCCGAAACAGCCAACATCACATTGCATGCGAACACTGAGATCACATCGCTCGAGGGCGAATTGCAACTCGAGCGCGTGATTTGGAGGACGAGTCCGGACAACGTTCTCGAGACGCACCCCATCGGCCACGTCTTTCTCATGACGGGCGCCGTGCCAAGCACAGGCTGGCTGCGAGGCTGCATCGCACTGAACGACAAGGGATTCGTGCGCACGGGCGCCGATCTCACGGCGGCGGATCTGGCGCCTTTGAACGGGGCGCCCGCGCGGCTGCCGCAATCATTCGAGACGAACCGGCCGGGAATATTCGCGGTCGGGGACGTGCGCTGCGGAAGTGTCAAGCGGGTGGCGGCAGCAGTCGGAGAGGGTTCCGCCTGCGTGCAGCAGGTGCATCAGGCGCTGCAGAATTGAAAGGCACGGCCAAAATGTGAATCGTGACCAGCGCCACGCAGCCGCAGGCCAGATAGCTGCGGAAGTCTTCGGCGGCCCGGAACATGGAGCGATGCGGCTCACCGCGGAGAATATCGATGGTCATGCTGAAGAACATCAAAACGTAGAGGACCAGGTACACCTGCCGCGACAGCCGCCTGCAAAACACGTGAATATCGATCGCCGGCCCGCGCAGCGGGCGGCGCGCGCCGAAGTAGAGTCGCCCCATCACGGATCCGCACAATAGTGCGCCGAACAAGGCATGACAGTGCAGCGACGATGCCGCGGCGGAGCCCGCCCATGAGTCGTGAATCAGGCCGAGCAGACCCGCCGCCAGGGCGAGCAGCAGTGAAATCGGCGGGCGATCGTTGCCGGCGGTCACGATGGGTGTCCTACTGGCTTTGCAATGCAAAGTGTAAAGGTTTCAAGATCGGCCGCAAGCAGTGTTGACCGCGGTGTGGCTTTGAGGTATTCCCGTTTGCAACCAAAGGTAAAGGAGGACGTTCCATGAAGGATCTGCGCCAGGCACTGTCCGAGATTCACACCATCCGCAATCAGGTCGCGCGCGGCACGGAGTTTCGCGGCTACGGCCCCGCATCGATAGCCGTCAGCGGAATCCTCGCGTTCCTGGTCGCGGGATTGCAGGCACAGTGGATGGTGAAGACGCCGAAGCCGGATCCCGCGGAATGGCTCGCCGCATGGGCCGCGACGGCGGCCGTCGCCGTGCTTCTGACCGGCATGGAGACTTTCGCGCGCGCCCGCAGAGTCCACGTGGGACTTGCGAGGGAAATGGTCCAGTCCGCGGTCTCCCAGTTCCTGCCCGCCATCGTCGTCGGATTTCTGCTGACGGTAGTCATCATGCGCATGGCCGCCCAGGAGTGCTGGATGTTGCCCGGGCTCTGGGAGTTGATCTTCAGCTTGGGCGTGTTTGCGTCGTGCCGGTTTCTTCCGCGGCAGATGTTTGCCGTTGGTGTGTGGTATCTGGCCGCCGGACTCTTCTGCCTGGCGGCAGGCAGCACGACGCAGGCGCTCTCGCCCTGGTCGATGGGTGTTCCATTCGGCGTCGGCCAGCTTCTGGTCGCCGCCGTTCTTCAGTTCGGATATGGAGAGTCCCTTGAATAAGCGTGGCACCAAGAAAAGCACCGCTCCTCGTTTCGCATACGATGGACTGGACCGCGTCATTCACGAACGCGCACGCCTGAGCGTGCTCACCTCACTCGTTACTCATTCGAAAGGATTGCCGTTCGGCGATCTGAAGCAGCTCTGCGCGCTGACGGACGGAAATCTCAACCGGCATTTGCAGGTACTCGAGGAGGCAAAGCTCATCACGATCACGAAAGGCGTCCAAAACAACCGCCTGCTGACCTTTTGCCGCATTACCGTATTGGGACGCAGGCGCTACGTCGACTATCTCGCCGTGCTCGAGCAAGTGCTGTTGGATGCGGCCGCCGCCGTAAAATCCGACTGGACCGTCAAAGAGGCGACATGACGGAGCCTGCTCTATACAAGAAAGGGAACTGGTGCAAGTGCCGCATGTCATAGTAGGCTGCTGCATGTCATACTGGCAAGGAAGCCCGCACCCTTCCGAGCGGCTGCGGCTATGTTCTAGGATGAACCAGGATCGTGAACCTTTGATGAATCCGATAGGCCCCGTCGATCGCCCGTTCCGGGGAAGAGCACTGTGAATTCGATGGCACATTTCGTCGTCCCGTGGGCGGGCTTTGCGCTCGCGGCGTTCGCCATGGCGTACGGTGTCATTGCGTGCGTCGCCGTGAGCATGCGCGTCAGCACCTCGCGGCTCGCGCCGAGGAGGCTCCCTGCGGTCACGATTCTAAAGCCGCTGTGCGGTGCCGAACCGGAAACGTACGAGTGCCTGCGGTCTTTCTGCGATCAGGCGTACGGCGAATTTCAGGTGATCTTCGGCGTCCGCGATTCGAACGATCCGGCCCTCGCGATCGTCGAGCGATTGCAAAATGAGTTTCCGCAGCGCGACTTGCAGATCGTCGTCGATCGGCGGGAGCACGGCAGCAGCCGTAAGGTCAGCAATCTGGCCAATATGATGGCGCTGGCGCGCCACGAGTTTTTGGTGCTGTCGGACAGCGATGTGCGGGTGCAGCGGGACTATCTCGCCAGAATCGTGGCGCCGCTTCTCGACGGCGGCGTCGGCATAGTCACATGCGCCTATCGAGGCTGCCCGCGCCGTGGCTTGTGGTCGCTCCTGGGATCCCTGTTCATCAACGAATGGTTCATACCGTCGGTGCTCGTGGCGGCCATGGCCGGCTCGAGATCCTTCGCATTCGGCGCAACCATTGCTATGAGGCGCCAGGTACTCGAGAGAATCGGCGGCTTTGCGTCGATTGCCGACCAATTGGCGGATGACTACCGGCTGGGCGAGTTGACGCGTCGGCTGGGGTTGCGCACGGTGCTCTCCGAGGTCGTGGTCGACGTTTGCGTTGCCGAGAGCAGCTTTGGCGATCTCGTGCGCCACGAGCTGAGATGGCTGCGCACCATCCGGGCGATCCAGCCCCTCGGGTACGCCTTTACCTTCGTCACCTTCGGCGTGCCGGTGGCGGCGCTGGGCACTCTGCTGGACGGTGGTGCGCTGCCCGCCGTCGCGTTGCTCGCCGCAACCGCCGCTGCGCGCGTCATGCTGCATTTGTCGATGCGCGAGCCGGGCCGGAACCGGACGCAGCTTGCGCTTTTGCCGCTGCGCGACTTGCTGAACTCGAGCCTATGGGCTTGGAGTTTCGTCACGCGCCATGTGCACTGGCGCAACGAGCGCTACGAGGTCACCCGCGATGGTTCGGCGCTGCCGGTCGTGAGGATCTGACGCGGCCGCGGAGCCTTTCGCGCCCGTCGCGGCGCGAATGGCCGGCGGTTCGGGCGTACGGTGTGCACTATGCAGCGGTTCCTCATCGTCACGGCCGACGACTTCGGGCTGCACGAATCAGTCAACGAGGCGATCGAGCGGGCAAGCCGGGATGGAATTCTTACGGCGGCGAGCCTGATGGTCGGGGCCGCGGCCGCCGCCGACGCGATTCGCCGCGCGCGCGAATTGCCGCGCCTGCGCGTCGGCCTGCATCTCGTCCTCGCCGACGGCCGTGCAGTGCTCGGACCCGACCTCATCCCCGATCTCGCCGACCAGTCCGGCCGCATGAACAGCCGGATGTTCGTCAACGGCGTACGGTTCTTCGCGGTGCCCAAGCTGCGCCGCCAATTGGAGGCGGAGATCCGTGCGCAGTTTTCGGCATTCGCACGCACGGGTCTTACGCTGGATCACGTCAATGTGCACAAACATTTCCATTTGCATCCCACGCTGCTGGAGATGCTGCTGCGAATCGGCAGCGAATACGGGGTGCCGGCGGTGAGGGTGCCGGATGAGCCTCTTTGGTTCGCGGCGCGCGGCGGCCGGTGGATTCCGTGGATGAGCGCCGCCATGCTGGCGCCGTGGAATGCGATGATGAAGCGCCGGTTGCGCGCGGCACGCATGCTTCACAACGATTGTATATTCGGCGTGGCGGCGAGCGGCGCCATGGACGAGGAGACTGTGCTGGCTGTTCTCGCGCGATTGCCCGCGGGCATCACCGAGATTTATCTTCATCCCGCCACTCTGTCGGGAAGCGCCATCGCCCCGTCGATGAACGGCTATCGTCATGCCGACGAATTTGCAGCGCTGTTGAGCCCGCGTGTGCGGGCCGCCGTTGCGGCCGCCGCAGTCGAGCGTGGCGGCTATGCCGATGCGCTGCGTGCCGGGCGCTCATACCTGTAGGTGCCCCAAGGGGATTCGCGCGGAGCGCTTGACCGTGGCGAGCACCACGCTCGACTGCATGTCGCGGACATTGGGCACTCGAATGAGCTTCTTGAGTACCACGTTGCTCAGTGCGTCCAGATCCTTGCCATACACTTCGAGGATGAAGTCGTAGCTTCCGGTCATGGCAAAACACTTGGTGACTTCGTCCATGAGCAGAATTTCACTTTCGAATCTCGCCACCGTTTCGTCGGTGTGCTCGGTCAATTTGACCTGGACGATCGCGAGCACTCCGAGTCCGATCTGAACGGGATCGAGGATGGCGGCGTATCCCTGGATGGCACCGCCCGATTCCAGCGCCTTGATCCGCCTTGCGCAGGGGGTGGGGGACAGGCCAACAGCCTCGGCGAGCTCCACCACGGGCAGGCGACCGTCCCGCTGCAGCGCAGCCAGTATCCGGGCATCAAAGCGGTCAAATTCCATGTTATGACTCCAAAATTGGAATAAATTAGCGAATATCTCCAAATAGCATAGAGGTTTGTGGTGTTTTTGGCGATTGTCGTCCATGGGGCTGCATTAGTCTTCAGTCATGAACGCAAGCCCCAAGCCGATCAGCGATGAATCCAAGCTCAGCGCTCTCGAATGGCGTGCTGTATTGCGTCAAATCGCGACCTCGCGGGCTCTCGACGATCTCGAAGAATCGACCCTGCTTCCGGAGCGCAAGGTCCTCTACCAATTCTCGGCACGCGGGCACGAACTCACGCAGGTGTTGTTGGGCAGCCGGCTCACCGGAGCGCGGGATGGTGTAGGCGCTTATTACCGATCTCGGCCTTTGCTGTTGAGCCTGGGGTTGAGTCCGGAGGAGGCGCTGGCGTCCACGATGATGC
>Ga0208193_1001306_pt1 | contig 11130 bp, 6 predicted proteins | sample June2015DPH_17_2_FD_184716 | JGI IMG/M metagenome (GOLD analysis project Ga0208193, IMG submission 184716) | Peatland microbial communities from SPRUCE experiment site at the Marcell Experimental Forest, Minnesota, USA - June2015DPH_17_10... | ecosystem: Environmental > Terrestrial > Soil >...
CACCCCCAAGCTGCTGAGCATGCCCAGCACACAACTGAGCGTCTTCGCCGTAGTGCGCGGAAGCCTGTACGCGGTTCTCGACCATACGCTGCTGAAGTTTCGCAACGCCCATGGGCGCTTCCACCCCATGCGCGATCTGCCCGAAGATCTCGACCCGGAGTTCCTTCCCATTCGCGATGCCTTCCAGGTTCTGCGGGAACTGCATCGCCGCCGGAATTACCGGCCCATCGCAGATACCATCCACGAATTGTTGGAGGCGACGCGCGCGCATGCCGGTTTCGCGTTTCGCAAAGGTGGCGAGCGCGTCCTGGCCAACGTCTTCCGGCTCACCGATCTGGCGCGCAGCTTTGAAGCTAGCGGCGCGGCAACGTCCTTCCGGGCCTTCGTCGAATATCTGGAGACCGAGTCCGAAAGTAGCGACACCAGCGAAGCTCCGGTGCTGGAGCAGGAAGGCGGCGGCGTACAGTTGATAACCGTCCACAAGGCTAAAGGGCTGGAGTTCCCGGTTGTGATCCTCGCCGACCTCACGGCGAAACTGACCGGACCGCAAGGCGCGGACCGGCATTGCGACCCCGATCGCCTGCTGTGCGCGCAGCGCCTGCTCGGGTGCGCGCCGTGGGAATTGCTGGACGCCGCCGAGGAAGAAGCAAGAGCCGAAGAAGACGAGGCGTTGCGCATCGCCTATGTGGCGGCCACGCGGGCGCGCGACTTGCTTGTGGTGTCGGTGATTGGCGAACAAAACCGTCAGGGCGGTTGGCTGAGCCCGCTGCACGAAGCGCTGTATCCGCCGAAGGAGAGTTGGCGCGTCTCTGAGATTGCGCCGGGCTGTCCCAAGTTCGGAGATGCCACGGTTCTCAACCGGCCGCCCGAACAGCCCGACGAAGTTTCAGTCAAGCCCGGGCTGCACCATCCCAACGCCGGCAGCCACGCAGTGGTCTGGTTCGACCCAGCTACGCTGGCCCTGCGCGTGTCGAAAAGCGAGGGCGTCGAGCACGAGGACGTGCTCAGCGGCACGACGGAACAGGCAGTCGAAGGCCTGCGCCGCTATGAGGAATGGAAAGAAGGGCGCGCCCAACGGCTGGAGCGCGGCGCCATACCTCGCTACCGCGTGGCCAGCGCCGAGACCCATGGAACTGTCGCCGAAGCCGAACGTTTTCCAGTTGAGATCGTCACGCTGCCAGTAGCCGCCAACCGCCCCACTGGGCGGAAATTCGGGCGGGTGGTCCACGACATTCTGCAGCATGCCGGGTCGCCCGGTGAGGCGGCGGCTTTAGCAGATGTATGGGGACGTCGGCACGGCGCCGGTGAAGAGGATCGCACGGCCGCCGCGGAAGTAGCCCGGCAGGCGTTAGAGTATACGGCAAAGGCGATCCCGGCAGGAGCTGAACGTTACCGCGAATTGCCGGTAATGGTCCGTCTGGAAGATGGCACTCTGGTGGATGGCCGCATCGATCTTGCCTGGCGCGACGAAGACTCATGGATGGTGGTCGATTACAAAACTGACCGCCGGGAAAAGCGCAATGTGGCTCAGGTGCAGTTATACGCGCTGGCTTTGCAGCGCGCTACCAACTTCCCCGCCCGCGGCCTGGTGCTGGAGGTGTAGTGATGCACCAGGTATCCGAGAATTGAATTAGATGACTCAGGCAAGAACCGACGCGACCAATCTTACCGGGACGTTGGAGATAGCGCGCCGTGAACTACTCGATCTCGGCTTGCGCAACACCCTGCTGAACTACCGTCCCCAGCGTCAGAAGGGCGTCGAAGTGATCGACGAAAAGCCTGCCGAAGTATTCCGGCTCCTGGTAAAGGAGGAGAGAAGCATGACCTTTCTTCCCGGCGAGGCAGGTGGACTATTCGCGAGCGCGACTGTCGGGGATGATCGGTTGGCGCAACCGGGAGATGCCCCCCCCGGCGCCGCGCGGCACAAGGATTTGCGTCTTCAGACCGCCTATGCGTCGGCGCAACTGCAAAGTAGACTCCTGGCCACCTATCACGCGGCACGAACTTCGATGGAGGAGCAAGGCGTCAACACGCTGTACCTGGCGTTGGGCATGTTGTCTTGGAGTGAGGACGACAACAGTGAAAAATTCTGCCGCGCTCCGCTGATCTTAATCCCGGTGGAACTCGAGCGTTCTGATGCCCGCGACCGTTTTCACCTGAAATACTCGGGCGAAGAATTGGGCGAAAACGTTTCTCTGGCCGAGAAGCTCAAACAAAGCTTTGACATTCGAAATTTCCCGGAGCTGCCGGAACCGGATGAGCTGGATGTCGGCGCCTACTTTGCGATGGCTCTGCACGCGGTGCGCGGCCGGGCGGGTTGGACAGTGGATACAGAGGCAATTGCGCTAGGGTTTTTCTCTTTTGCCAAATTCCTAATGTATCGAGATCTGGACCCGACGACATGGCCCGCCGCGGACACCATCCTTGGGCACGGGGTTCTCCAATCGTTGCTCGGAGAGGGTGGTTTCCAGCAATCTCCGTCAAACTATCGCGACGACTGCCTGCTCGATGAGCAAACCCGAAATCGTGACGTTTTCCACGTCGTCGATTCTGACAGTTCGCAGTCCATTGCCATTCTGGATTCCCTGGACGGCCATAGCATGGTCATTCAGGGCCCTCCTGGTACAGGCAAGTCCCAGACGATCGTGAACATCATCGCCGGCGCGATCGCGCAAGGAAAGCGAGTCCTATTCGTTTCGGAAAAGATGGCGGCGCTGGACGTCGTTAAGCGCAGGCTGGACCGTGTGAGCCTCGGCGCGACCTGCTTGGAACTCCATAGCAACCGTACAAATAAGAAGAGCATCATCGAAGAACTTCGTCGGACAGCATTGGGGCAGCGACAAGCAAACCCGCAATCGAGGGCCGAACTCAGCCTGCTCGGCGGTGCGAGAGATCGCCTCAACGCATACTGCAACGCAGTTAACGAACTGATCGGCGTCAGTGGCGAGAATCCTTGCACGGTATACGGAAAGCTCCTCGGCGCGCAGACCGCCTTGAAAGGCGTCGATTTGCCTACAGTTCAACTGGACGCCGTTGCCGGCTGGACGGCGGAAGACGCTGTCCGTCGATCACAATTGGTTCAGCAACTGCAAGATCGCATAACGCGGTCCGGCGTTCCAATTCGACACCCGTTCTGGGGAAGTCAACTGACCATCCTGCTGCCAACCGACCGCGATGAGATTCGGAAGTTGGCGCTGGACGCCAGGTCCGCGTGTGCGGTCCTGGAGAAGGCGGCGAAGTTATTGGCGGCGATGTTTTCGGCGGAGCCCCCGAACACGAAACTAGAAGTCGATGCGCTCTGGGATTCCGCGCAATACGTCATAGGCGCTCCGGATCTTACGGGGGTTGCCCTAGGTTCTCCGGGTTGGCTCTCTCAGGAGCAGCAACTCCAGTTGGCCTTGACGTCCGGCAAGCGGCATCGCAACCTCCATCGTCAGTATGACGCGGATCTGCGGCCAGAGGCGTGGGGCACTGATACGTCAGAACTCCGGCAAATCGTAACCGAGTTGGGCGGTCGCTGGTGGCGGCTCCTTTCGCGCCGCTGGCGGGACGGCAAGAAATCCCTAGCCGCGATGCGTACGACCAAGGCTCCGCTCGATCAGACATCACAGCTCGCTCTACTCGATGCCGTTGTAGAAACGGCCCAATGCCTCGAGATTGTTGCACGTGCCGGCGAATACATGCCAACCTTGTTCGGGCCGTCGTGGAAAGGCGTCGATTCCGACTGGGATCTCCTCGAAAAACAGGCTGACTGGGTTGTCGGCGCACAAAAGGGCATCCACCAAGGGAAGCTTGCTTCCTGGTGTGCGGAGCCAGCGCGAGTCGCCGTTGATCGAGCTACATTATCTGCTCGGATCGGCGAACTCGACGCCGCGCGGCGGGCCTATCAGTCATCGTGCCGAGATTGGGCCGAACGCCTGCAGTTCGATGAATCACGCCTTCCCAACGGGGAATTGGCGACTCAGTCTTTTTCTACACTGACTTCGCGTTGGACTTTGCAGATCAGCCGCATGGATGAACTTCATTCCCTGGTCGCGTTCAATCAGATATCGGCGGAATGCGAAAAGGAGCAGATCCACGACATTGCATCTGTAGCAACGAGTTGGGAGCACGCCGGCGCATTGCTCGTCCCGCTATACGAACGCGTTCGCCTGGCTTCGCTTTTGAATCGGGCGTTCAAAGAGCGGAAGCCGCTCGCCACTTTCGATGGTGTCCAACACACGAACACAGTTGCGGAGTTCCGCCGGCTCGATCTCCTTCAGCTTGAATACAATCGTGCTTTGTTGGCGGCAAAGCACGCCCAGTCCTTGCCATCGGGTGGCGGAACCGGCGAGATTGGAGTTCTATGGCGCGAATTCGAAAAGCGCACGAGGTTCTTGCCTATTCGCACCTTGATGCTGAAGGCCGGTCACGCGATCCAATCAATCAAGCCCGTGTTCATGATGAGTCCGCTCTCTATCGCGAACTATCTCCCGCCTGGTTCAATCAGTTTTGACTTGATCATTTTTGACGAAGCAAGCCAAGTCAAACCCGTCGACGCGCTTGGGGCTATGGTGCGAGGTCAACAGGTTGTTGTGGTTGGTGACAGCAAACAATTGCCGCCTACGAGCTTCTTCGACTCGCTGGTCGGCTCTGACGATGCCTACCCAGATGATGAGTCTACGACGGCCTCCGACATAGAGAGCGTGCTGGGACTGTTCTGCTCCCGTGGCGCGCATCAACGGATGCTGCGGTGGCATTATCGCAGCCGGCACGAGTCTTTGATCATGGTATCCAACCATTTGTTCTACGAAGATCGGCTGGTGGTCTTTCCCAGTCCCGATCGGAACGGAAAGAAACTTGGCTTGGTGTACCGGCATGTGGAGAACGCGTCCTATGAGCGGAGTCGCACGAGGACAAATCCAATCGAGGCAAAGGCTGTCGCGACTGCGGTGATGGCGCATGCGCAAAGCCAACTCTGCCTTCCCAGAGACCAACGGGAAACATTGGGCGTTGTGGCTTTCAGCGTCGCCCAAATGGATGCCATTCTGAACGAGGTGGAACTTCTGCGCCGCCAGGATTCCTCATGCGAGGAGTTTTTCTCGTACCCGCCACACGAGCCGTTTTTCGTGAAGAATCTCGAGAACGTGCAAGGCGACGAGCGCGATGTCATCCTCATCAGCATCGGCTACGGACGTACGGTTGAAGGATACCTGGCGATGAGTTTCGGCCCCCTCAATCGCGTGGGAGGCGAGCGCCGGCTAAATGTGTTGATTAGTCGCGCTCGAAAACGCTGCGAGGTATTCACAACCCTGAGCGCTGACGACATCGATCTCTCAAAAACGAGTGCTGCGGGGGTAGTTGCGCTGAAGACGTTCCTCCATTACGCGCAAACGGGGCAACTGGACGTGCCAACCCAACCCGGCCGGCCGCCAGACTCCGAGTTCGAGGAACAGGTTTTTCGCCAATTGACCGTCCTTGGCCATGACGTTCGTACGCAAGTTGGCAGCGCCGGCTTCTTCCTCGATCTGGCAGTGGTAGACCCCGTTCAACCGGGAAGATACCTGCTGGGCATCGAATGCGATGGCGCTCGTTATCACAGCGCTCGCTCCGCGCGGGACCGAGACCGGCTTCGTCAGTCCGTATTGGAAGGATTGGGATGGCGTATCCACCGCATTTGGTCCACGGACTGGTTCCACAACCCCGCGGAGGAATTGCGGAAAGTCGTGCAGGCGATCGAAACCGCTCAGATTGCTGGTCCGATTGCGCTATCTTCGCCCGGGCCAACCGAGACCGAGCGGCCTGTGGCCTCGCCAGAATTGCCCGCGGCACACCCTCAACAACGGAGCGCAGTGGCGTGTCCTTACGAATGTGCGCAAGTGAGCCTTCAGCTCGGCGACGTCGACATGCATCTTGTCAGCCGATCAGAGCTAGCGGAACTCCTTAGGCAGGTTGTGATCGTAGAAAGTCCCCTGCACTGGACAGAAGCAGTGCGACGCATTTTGAGCGCGGCCGGTATCCAACGCTTTGGAAACAGGATACAACAAGCATTCGAAGAAGCAGTGCGGTTTGGAGTTTCCCGCGGGCTCTTTGTCAGGCGCGAAGAATTCCTATGGGCGCCAACGATGCAACAACCACTCGTCCGCGACCGAAGTGAGCTTCCCGCGACGTCGCGCAAGTTAGAATTCGTTGCGCCCGAAGAAATCCGTCGCGCGGTTTTGATTGTGGTGGAGCAATCCTTCGGCATCGTTCCGATAGAGGTGCCGACCGCTGTGTGCCGGCTTTTCGGCTTTGCTCGCGTAACCGACGATATGATCGCAGTTGTGGAGCCGCATCGTGATACTCTGCTTCGCGAAGGAAAATTGGCGCTACGAGGCGTCAACCTGGTCTTAGCTGAGATCGCCCAGAAGTAGCGATTACGATGTGGCTGTTTACTCTGAGATCGAGTCGTATTGGGTCCTGTCCCGAACGTCTCCGGGCAGCGTTACGTCACGTGGGCTCCTCACGAAGGCCTTCGAGTCTGCCCGGGGGTCACTTGTCTGGTTCGGGTTTTTCCCGCGTTATCAACCGGAGCGGTTCGTTTGGATCGAAATGGAAGCCGTCTCGCGGCGGCGTGGTGAGGGGCTTGCGAGCTTTGAAGGCTGCGATTCTCCGACGGCCCTCGTCCTCGCTGGGCTTCTCCACAGACTCCCCGCCGACGCCTTTGGAAGCAACGGGGGGCGCGACCGTCGCGTCAGCCGCAATCCGCCTTGCGGAATTCCTGTTCCTTCGCGACCGCGCTCGCAGGAAATCGTGGAGCGTGCTTATCGAAACCTGAAGCTGACATTTTTCCGCGAGTATCTCCACGACGTCCCTGTACGTGCGCCCGCGGCGACGTAACCCGTCTATCAATTCGCCGTACGCCTCCAGGCGTGAGCGCGGCGGTTTCTCAGGTAGGCTATCGAGAATGTTCCGAAACTCGCTGTCCATGTGTATCCATCAGGCAACGCAAACTGCTTTCAACATAACCGAACAAATACCGAACACACACCGAAAAACTGCCGAACAAACCCCGAACAAATGCCGAACGGCCAAGCCCTCTCGCGGGCCCGCGCGAACCTAAGCCGACAGGCTTAGGGATGGTGTCTACTTTTACTACTTTTACTTGCCATTCTCGAAAACGAACAAATTCGGTTGCGAAGCTCACTCGCCACCTCGATTCCCGTTCTCGCTCGCATTCGCCTCATACTCAGCATCAATCTTCCGGAGGACGATCTCACGAACGAACCGCCCGGCTGGGTCGGGAAAACGCTCGGACCGCTCGCTTTCGCGAATCAGCGCTACCCGATTGGCGGCGATTGCTCGCAGCAGGGGGTCAAGCCCAGCACCCTTCACGACCACATCGTGGCTGGCAAAGGCGATGCGCACTTCGTCGTCGCCACCCTCGGCGTAAACGAACTGATTCCACGAAATAATCACCTTCTGCCGCAGCAGCACGATCTCCAGCGCTGGTGGGTAATCGGCGGCGCTGATTACCCACGGCGCCTTATTCTTATCGACTGAAGCTGTGTTCACGAGCGCGCTCCTTTCGAGGCTGAATCACCACTTGCTGGACGATCTGCTTCGAAACCGACGTGAGCAATTGGGCTGTCCGTCGAACCATCTCTCGGGCCATCTCCAGGCCCCGGTGGGCTCCTCGACGCAACACCGGACCTCTTCCACGCACGAGATCAGACGCTGATGTTCGCGCCATCGACCGTGACACGGTCGTTCGGAGCCTCTCCTTGTCGCTGGTAATCACCGTGACGCTTTGGCGGCCACGCGAGGCAGCGACATAGAATAACTCCTTCTGCATGCCGTCGCCGGAAATGATTACGGAATCGACGGTTTTGCCTTGGCTCCGATGCGCGGTGACGGCGTAGCCGTGGGAGAAGCTGTGATAGTTGACGGGCAAGGAACGGCCGTCGTCGAGCTGAATCCGGCCGGCGGCGTCCACGGCAGACACGGTGACCAATTCGCCGTTTGTGATCCGGCACTTAGTTTCGCGTCGGTTTGCAGTCAGGAGAAGTCGATCTCCGCCAGACACCTCAATCGGCTGCGCCTCCAGGACATCGAAACTCCCGGCTTGCTTTTTTGAAATGGTGCGTTCCGTGCCGTCCGCACCGCGGACTACCAGACCGCCGGAGACAACACGCACGACCGCCACCGTGTCGTTCTTCGCAATGGACTTTACCGCCCGGTGGAACCCGAGTAATTGCCCCGCTCGATAACTTCGGAAGTCGGCTTTCTGTGCCGCAGTCCAGTTCAGTGAGACGTGGCGAGTCACGGCTACACCTTCACTCAGCTCTCCGCGCGTCTTCCGGCGTTCCCGAATCGCATCGGTCACTCGGTCAATCTCGTCGTGAGTCGCGCAGACAACCAGACAGCTTGGGCCCACAGTGGAATCGTAGGCGTCGGCGATCGCCGCGGCTCGTTCAGAGATTGCCGCCTCGCGAACGGCGCCCATCGCATCCAGCTTCGCGAATCCGCGCTCCGGGTTCCGGCGGAGTTCTTCCATCGCGTCGCGATAGTCCTTCCTAATTTGCCGCTGCACCTGCGTCAGCGCGACCGTCTTCAATCGGGATTCCTTCTCGAGTATCCGCAGGGCATCGCCGGCCTCCACGCTCCGGATCTGCTTCGTGTCTCCGCTGAAGACCACGCGCAACGAACAATCTTCCGCCAACCGGAGTAGGTCTGCCATCTGGCGCGCCGAAACCATACCGGCCTCATCGAGGATGATCACCTTGCCACGAATCTCACCGCGCATCCGCGGGTCCTGCAAGACGCGTTCGACCGTGATGGCGTCCGTGAATCCAACCTTTTGCAACTCCTCGACGGCGCTCATCGTGGGAGCGACGGCGAGAACGACACGCCCCGCCTCCATCAGCCCGCGCCGTAGTTCTTGTAGAGTTGCCGTCTTACCTGTACCCGCGGCTCCGCTGATGCTCACTGCACGATCACGCGATTGAAGGACGAATTCCACGGCGTGCTTCTGTTCGGGGCGCAAACGGTCGGAGCCGCCCAGCGAGCGGATGTCTCCGAGCGGCTCGAAAGCGCCGAGTCCCCGGTTGACGGCGGCGATCATGTTTCGTTCGCGCTCCAGACTCACTGCCGTTGCGATCTCCCGGCCCGAACGTAAGACCTTGCCCGCGGATTCCTGCAAATTCAGTTCACCCTTGAGGTCGCCGAGCCGGATTCGTCCCCTGCCATGCCGCAAGGCCTCCGTGAGCAGTTCATGGTCCAGCGCGACCGAGACGCGCTCGAAGATATGCTCCTGAGCATGCTCCAAGGAAGGCGCGCTCGAATCCACAGCCAGGGATGGGAACGGCGGCGTGCTTCTCACACTCGCCAGCATCTGTTCTTCGTCGGAAGTGAGCCGCTCTCGCTGCCTCTGCCTCAGCTCGCGCGTCGAAATCGCGGTGAGCTTGTCGGCCCGCGATTCTCGCACCAGGACGGCGACTTCATTGTCCGTCGGCCGCCGCCCCCGCTCTGCTATGAAGGCCTCAATGGCCCGGTCCCGCTGTTGGCTGCGCAGGCTGAACTTTGCTAGCAATTCCGCCGGAACGCCGCGGATCTCGAAACCGGCATCTCGACCCCGTGCGTCACGCTGATTCTCGATTTCGTAGCCGAGAGTTCTAACCTGACGCGCCAGCGCATTGCGGTAGACTTCCGAGAGATAGGCCCGGCGTTCATAAATGTCCGACGCCTGCAGCGCCTTCCAGCGGCCCTCCGCGCCATCGAACGTCAGGTTAGCCGCAACCGCGTGCGTGTGTAGCTGCGGATCAAGTTCGCGGCTGGTGTCATGGTGGTAGACCGCAAGCACCAGGTTGCCGGTAGCTCGGTTCTCATTCGCGCCGGCTTGCCGGACCCGGCTCGCCGCGTACGTCTCGATTTCTTTCAAGGCTTCCGTAACGGCGGCGCGATGTGCCTCGATCAGCCTATGATCGCCTCCCAGAATGGCGAGTACCGAAACCGATTTCGGGGCAGAGATCGTGAAATCGTAAAGGGTCCGGCCTTGTGCGAGCTTGCTCCCGTCGGCGGCCGTGCGGTCCGCGCTGTGGCGGACTCTCAAAAACTCACCTGTCCCTGGATTGAGACCTTGCCGCAGCGCTTCGAAGTCCCTGGTATTCACGGGTCCGCTTAATCCCAGCAGCTCTGCTCCACGCCCCTTCCATTCGCCGGCTACGCGCTCGCCCTCCGAGTAGTAGTCGTTGTGTTCGAGGTGCCGCGACGAGTATCCCTTCCCGTCTGACATGGCGCGAATCGTCAGCATCGGGTCAGCCTACGGTTTGATCCTTGGTTTGATCGGTTGAGTCTGCTGTACCACCGGCGTGCGGTCCACTGTCTGCGCCGTCAGAGTGAGCCTTTGCTCGACCAGCATCCCGAGCCCGAGGCCGACCAAGAGCGCGATGCTCAGTAACGCGAAGAGCGACCACCGGTATTCCTCGCCCAAGACACGCACCAATTCTTCAGCCGCGCGATTGGTGCTGCTAATCGCGTGGGAAGATGTCGATTCGAGATGGGCGACCGCTCGGCGCGCGTCTTCCGCCGCACCCCGGTAAGAGTCTCCTAACGTGCTCGCACTCCGCGCAAACTCGGCGGCGGCCTTCTTCATCTGCGCTGCGGCGACCGCCAGCGCCTCTGCCGTTGCCGGGATCGTCGATTGAACGAACTGTTGACGCAGGCTCTCATTGATCGTAGCGGCAATGGCCTCCGGCTTAATCCCTTCCGCGATTTGCGCCGGGAGTTGTACCAATCGCTGATCGAGTTGCACCTGATGGATGGCAATGGACTGATGGATTTCCCGAATAGCCTTAAGGAAATCCGCTAGGATCTGTTCCAGCCGTTCCCGCTCCGTCGCCATTCGCTCCGGCACCTGCACCATGAGCACAACCGAGAACTGCATGGTCCGCAGAATATGCAGCATCTCATCGTTCTCGGGCAACGAGCGCAAATGGCGCATCTCGCGGTAATAGTCGGACCGTAGTTCGATGGGCAGCGCATTCGCGATGCGGTCGATCAGATCCGGTTCGGGAATGTCCGGGGGTTGGGGTGCTCCGTTCATGGCAACAGCAACTCCTTTACGCTGTCGAACTCGGCGAACATGCGTCGCCGGTAGCTCTGTGCGCGCAT
>Ga0208193_1001307_pt1 | contig 11124 bp, 14 predicted proteins | sample June2015DPH_17_2_FD_184716 | JGI IMG/M metagenome (GOLD analysis project Ga0208193, IMG submission 184716) | Peatland microbial communities from SPRUCE experiment site at the Marcell Experimental Forest, Minnesota, USA - June2015DPH_17_10... | ecosystem: Environmental > Terrestrial > Soil >...
CTCTGTCGGCTCGGAGTCGGACTACGAACTTGGAAGGGGCCGATTCGGCGAGGGATGGGCGGTGGTGCATGCGTGCAAGGAGCCCTATCACCGGCAGGCTCTCGGCTATTCTGGCCGCGGCGCGCCGAAGACCCATCCCGAGTATCTGATCGCGCGAAGGGGAAACAGGCTGATCTTGAACCTGGTGGACACCTCCGACCCTGTGTATATTCCGGACGAGATCATGGACGCTGTGGTTGCGTTTACCCATGCTCAGTTGTCGACCGGGCAGACGGTTCTGGTGCATTGCAATCAAGGCCTGTCGCGGTCCCCAGGGATTGCGCCGCTGTATCTCGCTACTCATACAGATCGCATCTCGCGTGATTCCTTCGAGTCGGCGGTTGCCACCTTCCTGTCGATCTATCCGCCGTTCGCGCCGGCAGCGGGCGTTGCCGACTGGCTGCGCCAGCGGTGGGCCAGAGGAGTCCTGACATTCGGTGGGTGACGGTAGATTTGCTTCCCGATCTTGCCGGTTATAGCGTGCTCCACCTATTGCCCTGTGCAGTCTTTGTGATTGACCGTGAACAGCTTTAGGCGCTGCTCGAATTCAGTAGTGTCGTGTTGAACGATGGCTTCACGCTCATAACGGATGGCGTCTGGAAATTTGACGGCAAGAGCATAAACGCATGCCAATGTGTCTTTATAATTCGCGGTCGGTTCAAGCGAGACGGTATGTTCTGCATTCTCTAGGGCTTCGGGAAAAAGTTTCAGTCGATTGGGAACAGGACGAGTGGCTATTAGCCACGCAAAATTGTTGTACACATCCGGGCCGAAGTAGGTGAGCATCGAGTTTCTCAAGTCGTCGATCGCATCTCCATAAAGCGGACGTCTTTCCCAGAGGTCCGCTCGATTGCTCGAAGTCGCGGAAACCTTTGCGATGCCAAATGCCGCGCGACCAGCTACTCGACACGGGCCACTCGACACCGCCTTTGAGCGACGAGTTTCGCCAAGAATGGCTCGTTTTCGCTCGTGTTTTCAATCAGATAGGTGCGTCCGTTCTGCGGGGCGCGTCGCGGCGATGATTTGGGCTGGGAGGGCTCCATGGGTCGGTGGTTTGGGGTGGGTGGTCATAGAGCGACGATTCAAGCCCACGATTCGGCCGCTTCGCGGCGGGTCAAGCGGGGTTGGCGCCGGTCAGCTCCGCCTTGGCACGATTTCCCCTACCCTCGTGCCTTTAACACTGGTCAAAATCCCGACCGGCGTGCGGGAGCCCGCGCTCCTTCGCGCCTAACATCATCACGCTATCGAAGCCCGCCGGGAAGTCGTCTTCGAGTTGAACGAGAATGAATTCGGAAGAGTTCTTACAGCGGGGAGAGAAAAAGAGGTCATCCTCGACTGGCAAACCACGATTAAACACCTTGTTTTCTATGTGGTGCGGAAGAGGGGACTTGAACCCCTAAGCCTTTTGGGCGCTAGCTCCTAAGGCTAGTGTGTTTGCCATTTCACCACTTCCGCACTGAGCAGGCATCGCTCGATGCTTGCTGTCTCAAGTCTAGAGCCAAAAGGATGCCGGGTGCAATCCAAACCTGCCCACCCCTTGGGGTGGGTCCGGCATCAAAGGTTCGGCATCAAGGCAACCCGCACCCATGACCTGGGTTCTCATTAGCAGCAGTGGGGCAGAGACAGGAGACGAGCCTGCCAGGTCGAATCACTCTCGTCTCCGGTGATGCCGACAACTTTCGCCGAAGCCATGGCAGGTGCATCGCGCCAGATCAGCGGGATCGAGTTCACTCGGGATCGAACCATCAGCCAAGCGCGCGGCGACAAACGTAACACACCACCCTCATGAGGTAATGCTATGAAACTGTTTTCCGCAAATATCGAGGATCTGCAAGGCCTATACGTCCTTCATCTGAAAATGGCTCTGGACATGGAACGGAGGATTACAAGAGCCCTGCCAGAGCTCATTGAACGATCCACTGATCCGGAATTAGCCGAAGCGTTCAACACACACCTGGAGGAAACGAAAAATCATGTGACGAAGGTTGAAAGTCTGCTCCGCAGCATTGTAGGGGAAGCAGATACAGAAACCTGCAAAGTGATGGACGGATTGATGACCTCAGCATCTGATCTCATCACCGATGTGAAGGATACTTCGGTGCGTGACATCGCATTGATTGGTGCTGCGCAACAGGTTGAGCATCATGAGATCGCTGTCTATGGCACGTTGCGCCGTTGGGCACAGCTTCTCGGACTTGATGGCGACGCCTTGATTCTGGAGTCGATCGAAGTGGAAGAAATCAACGCCGACGAGATTCTCACCGACATCTCCGAGCGTGTGAACCTGATAGCAGCAGCATAAGCATTGCGCGGCGAAACTGGGGTTCGCCGCGCCGTACATTGTTCGCTTGCAAACGACGCCAGAGCCTTTCGCACCACTGAATGCGAAAGGTTTTTCTAAGACGTGGAACCTATATTTCCGCGAATTGGTCCAGGAGAACCGCCTTGAGCCGGCCTTTATGCACCTGAATCCGATCCTTATATTCGATAAGGCCCAAGCTGCGGAACCTATTCATGAAGTAACTTACCCGAGGGCGGGTCGTGCCGATCATTTCAGCCAGCGTCTCCTGGGTCACCGGAGGAATCAGCGCCTGCATTTCGTCCGGCTTTCCAAAATCAGCCATCCGAAGCAGCGTGCGCGCAAGCCGCTTTTCACTCGAATTGAACAGCAGATCTACCAGGTCGGCCTGTGTCCGCATGCTCCGCTCCAGCAAGTAGGACAGGAACTCCTCACAGAAGGATGGTTCCTCGTGTATTGCACGAATCATCTCTTCCCGCTTAATTTTGAACGCAGTGCACGTATTGACCGCCGTAGCCGTGGCCGTGCGGACACCTTCAGTCCCGACAAGTGTTTCTTCACCAAAGAAGTCGCCCGGGGACAAGAGCATGATCGTGGCCTGTTTTCCCTTTTGAGAGACTACCGTCAGCTTGGCGCGCCCGCACTGAAGGCAGTAGATCCAGTCAGCCGCGGAACCCTGGGTAAAAAATCTGTCGTCAGCCTCAATCTGAACTGGCCTTTTTCCAAGGCCGAGGCGGGAAAGTAAAGCGGCGGAATCCATTTTATTGCCGCACGTCGTCATAATTTACTCCTGAAGCGGTTCGCCACACCCGCCGTACTTATTAGCCTTGATAATGAAGAGGACCATCCTCTGGCCCTTAAATATTAGAAGCGGCTTGCCCTATCTGGTTGCCCGTAAACAGAGTTATCACCAGCAATAAACTATCTGCGCCCCTGATGGGGCGCGGGTCTTGGGATATTTCTAATTCACGCTTGCTTGTGACAGTTCCAATTCCTGACTAGAACTCCTTCCAAAGGGCTATGGATCGCTGTCCGCGCACAAAGGCTGCGTACCCTTAACAGGAGACTGAAAGACGGGCCGCTGCACTTGATTTGGAACCGTCCCCCAACTTACCTTGGGATGCCCTGGCTTCGCGCCGAGGTTGCCTAGTTTTGGATCTCTTACGTGCAGCTTAGCCTGCACTTTTTCCTGAACCAAATACCAAGGCGCCGCCTGCAAGGATTGCAACCACGCCCAGGATCGGAGGGATGGGTACCGTGTGATGCTCCTTTTTTTCGATCTGGATTGGCCCCATGTCCACAGCCTTCTTGTGGCTGGTATAGGTAAACCCGCCATAAATAACTCCGATGACCCCGGCAACGATTAAAAGTATTCCCAGCAGCTTCATTCTTCTTGTTCTCCAAGACAATGGCGATTTCAGAAAGCAGGCCGACTGCCTAGGGATTGTTTTCCTCCTTCGGCTGCCGGCCTCAATTGCTGTCTGTTTGTGAATTGTGTGTGTCTGCGATCGACTTAGCTGCCCATTGCTTCGTGATGCTTGCGCTCTTCCGCTAGACGATCCCGTTCGACATGTTCGCGCTCCGTGTTGTCGCGATCGCTAGCGGAGTTGATTTTGTCACCAACGCCGCGAGCGGCGTCCTTCACGTTACCCACGGCCTTCTCAATTTTGCCCTTGACTTGCTGGGCTGCACCTTCGGCCTGGGTCCGCGTATCGCCAGTCCACTCACCAACCTGGCGCTTGGCGCGTCCGGCTGCATCATCAACGGCACCCTTCACTTTATCCTTGTTCATTTCATCCTCCACTGGTGGGTAAGCAATCTTTTCATCCTGGCGGGCGGATGCATCCGCCGCACCGACTTTTTATGCTGAAGCATCGATCGGCATCCAGCCCGTCAATGCTTTAACGCTTTAACGCGCTACGGCTTTAAGGCTAAGGCTTCAAGGCTAAGCTTTAAGGCTAAAACCTTTAAGGCTAAATCAAAGGTCTAAACGACGGGCCGCCGGCCCGTCACCAACTGAAGAATCAGCACAATGACTGCGACGACAAGCAGCAAGTGAATGAATCCTCCAAGAGTGTAGGAGCTGACCACACCCAGCAACCACAAGACCAAGAGAATCACAAAGATTGTCCAAAGCATGCTCTACCTCCTGAAGATCTTATTTGCTTCACAATACTTGACGATTCGACGCCGGCACCCGAGCGAAGGTTGTCTCCGCGAGCAAAGCTTTGCAGTCAAGCAGAGAAGTAGAATTCAGCAGCTTGCCCAAACCAACCAATGGATTCGACTGCGCAACTAACTCGAAAGGATCAGCTTAATCATCATCAGCGGGCCCGCCGAATCGACCTTTTCCCTTAGGTGTTTTGTAGTCGTCGGATTTCTATAGTAGATATCACATTTCCCGAAGTTGCGGATGACGCGATCATTCGCGCAACGCCGAGAGGACACATCGTTTATGGCAGTGATGATGCAGGCATTCTACTGGGATGCGCCAATCAAGGAAGGCAAACAAGGCGAGTGGTGGAATTACCTTACCGAGAAGGTTCCCGAGCTCTCAGCTGCCGGTATCAACTCGCTCTGGCTTCCGCCTTTCAGCAAGTGTTCGGCTGGAACATCGAATGGCTACGATCCATACGACTACTTCGACCTCGGCGACTTCGACCAGAAAGGTTCCGTCAAAACGCTCTACGGGAATCGCTCTGAGCTTGAGAAACTGATTCGCACCCTCCGCGAACACAATATGAGTGCGATCGCCGACATGGTGATCAACCATAACTCGGGGGCCGATGAAGAAGAGGTCAATCCGCTGGATGGGAAGAAGCGCTGGACTAAGTTCAAACCCAAGAGCGGCAAGTTTCCCCGTGACTGGAACTGCTATCACCCTTGTCGGTATGAAAAAGTGATGATCGAGGGTGAACAGTTTGCCGGCTTTCCGCACCTGTGCCATCGCAATCCGCGCGTGTATGAATCGATGTTTGAGTATGCCCGCCTGGCAATTGAAGAACTGGACTTCGACGGCTTCCGCTTCGACTTTGTGAAGGGTTTTGGCGCGTGGATGATCGGTTTGCTGGCCAAGTACCAATATCAGAAAAAAGACGCGCGCGAATTTACTCCTTTCGTTGTTGGTGAATACTGGTCAAGCCCGGAAGACATCGATGAGTGGCTGGACGGCGTGCGCGCTGTTACTGACCAGCAGATTGCCGCATTCGATTTCCCGCTTCGCTACAAACTCAAAGACGTTTGTGACAAGCTCGGCTATGACCTGCGCAATCTGACGGACGGGGAATCGGTATCCGCAAGTCGCCCGTTCAATGCAGTGACGTTTGTTGAAAATCATGACATGGGCGGTAATGAGGTCGTCAACGACAAGATGCTCGGCTACTCCTTCATTCTGACCGGGGACGGTTATCCTTGTCTGTTCTGGTGGGACTATTTCAACTGCGAACTGGCGCGCCCCGGCACGCCCAACGGCATTGATGCGCTCGTTGCCGCGCATCATAAGCACGCCGGCGGAGAATCTACAGTTCTGCACGTTGACCCCGACCTATACATCATGCAGCGCGGAGGAACGGAAGCTCAAAGCGGCCTAATATATGTGCTCAATAATCTTGGCAATCAATGGAGTGGTACTGCGGTGAAGACCAAGTGGAGTAACCAGAAGTTTGCGCCGGTGGCCTGGGATGGGCACGATGCGGCGCATCCCGACGAGCGCACCACGGACGGCGATGGCGGCGCGGAGTTTCCTGCACCGCCGCGCGGCTACTGCGTGTATGCACCCGTCTCCTGATGATTGGCCACTCATTTATTTTTCGCTCAGCGCTTCATCTCATCAGAGGTGAGCATCCAACGATGTCAGGAGGAAGAAGACATGTTACTGTTAGTTCTCTTGATCGTGCTGATCTTCGGATTTGGTTATGGTGGCTACCGGGCCGGTCCGGGGTGGGGTTACTATGGTGGCGGCGGCGCAAGCCTGATTCTCACCATCGTGCTTGTGCTTCTTCTCTTGAAAGTCATATAAAGCAGTACAGCCCGGAGTGATGAGGGAACGCAAGACTGATCGTCAGCCGGGGCGATGCGCAGTGAAAAGGAACACCGCACATGGGCGCGGCGGATTCACGATTTAGCCTTGTGGGCCAACTTGCTTCCGCGCCTGGCGTTCCGACCACTTGGACTTGATTTTTTCATAGTGATTTTGCAGCTCGTCCAGCTCCATATCAGTCAGTCTCTCGATATCGATCAGTTGATTTCGGGCGCCGTCAATGGCGAGGATCAGTTCGTTCAGCTTCAGGTTCACGGCGCGTGTGTCGCGATTCTGCATGTTTTGAATCAGAAAGACCATGAGAAAGGTTGCCGGTCCTGTTCCGGTGCTGATGGCTTGCGCCCATGACTGCGAAAAGTGAAGTACAGGCCCTGCGGCTATCCACGCCAGAACGACAAGGCCTGCACCAACAAAGGCCCAGGTAGATCCTAGCCAGTTTGCGGCGGCGGACGCGAAGCGGCCGAAGTGGTCGTGTATGCCACCGGTCTCATGGATATCTGTGCCCTTATCCATCTGTTCCTCCAATCGCCCTGTAAAGGTTGAGTACTCAGATGCAAGAAAGGGGCTCTTTGCGCCATCATAGCCTGGATATCAGCGGCAATTATGTTTTACTGTCTGACGAACAAAAACCCTTTGAACTCGCCTCACATCGCGGACAAACTGCATCCAATAAGGAATGCAGGATGTTGAGGTTGCTGTTGCACGCGGAGCCTTGAACGGGGCAGTCGCGTTTCCAATCCGAACCAGAAGCTCGGCGATCAACAGTATCGCCGGAGAATCGTCTCCTAATCGCCACATTTCAAGGATGAGCATGCCTTACTCTGCTTCAACTCAACCACCACTAGCAGCCGCCGGCCCGACAACCGCGGAGCAGGTACACGCAAACCCAAATGGACAGCTCGGCGTCGCCCTCGCGGACGGATCCGCCGCAAGTGTGCAGGCGGAAATTTTGGCCCGTGCCCAGGCAGGCGACAACCACGCCTTCGCCCAGCTTTATGCCACGCACAAGCGGCGCATCTACTCGCTCTGTCTGCGCATGGTGGGCAGCGTGGCCGAAGCCGAAGACCTGACTCAGGAGGCGTTTCTTCAGTTTCACCGCAAGATCCAAACCTTCCGCGGAGAGTCGGCGCTTTCCACCTGGCTGCATCGACTGGCCATCAACGTCGTTCTGATGCATCTGCGCAAGAAAGGCCTGCAACTGACATCTCTCGATGAGGCGATGGAGCCGGCACCGGACCAGCGGCCGGGGCGCAGTTTCGGTGCGCCGGACCTGACCTTGTCCGGCGCCATTGACAGGCTCGCCTTGCAACGGGCCATTGGCGATTTACCTGCCGGCTACCGATTGATCTTTGTGCTCCACGATATCGAAGGCTATGAACATAACGAAATCGCAACGCTGCTCGATTGCTCCATCGGCAACAGCAAGTCCCAATTGCATAAAGCGCGGCTGAAGCTTCGCGACGCGCTGCGTTCCCAGTCTCAGCAGGAGGGGCGGAGATGACCCAAAACGCGACCAAGATGTCCTGCGCTGAGTTTCAGGCCCAGCTCTCGGATCTTATTTCTTCCGGGGCGACCGTTGCGAACGACCCGCATCTGACGACGTGCGGAAACTGCCGCGCTTTGCTCAGAGATCTGGAGACGATTGCCGAGGCGGCGCGCCAGCTGTTCCCGATAGAAGAGCCACCGGACGCGCTATGGCAGCAGATCGAAACGGCCATCGGACAGGACAAGACAACCTCGCAGCGGCGCTAAGGCGCCGCCAATACTTGCAGTGATTGAATGAAAAAGCCCGAGGGCGACTCCGATCGGCGGGCTCCAGGACACGGCCGACTTTCAGGAGCGGAGCACCTTCAGCAATTCAAGCGGATGAATGGGCTTGGCCAGCAACTCGAAGGAATGTTTGGTGCCGGATGAGTCCTGCAGCAGCCTGGCCGTTGCCGCGTTGCCTGAAAAAAGCACGATGCGCGTCGACGGGCAGCGCTTGCGCACGGACTGGGCGAGCTGAATGCCATTGAGCCCCGGCATGACCACGTCGGACAGCACAATGGAAGGGCAATGCTCTTCGATCGATTCGAGCGCGGCTCTACCGCTATAACGCGCAATCGCATCGTAGCCGCTGCGATTGAGAATTTCAACAACCGTGTCGGCGATGATAGCTTCATCATCCACAACCAGGACTCTCTGCCGCTCAGCCGCTTCGCCCGGGGCGGCTTTTTTCTTGCCCCAGTTAGATGATTGACTGCCGTCTAGCCGGGAAGTGAATTCACAGCGAATCGGGGAACAGCAACCCGGCCCGCTCAACCGGACCGCGGTCGTAGCCGCCAAACTCATTCTTCCGGTCATTGGCGCCCCTTGGCGGGATTCGGGGCGGAGACAGAAACGATGAGTTCGGCCAATCCGGTTATATTGCTTCGCATCCGCTCCAGTGTGCCCCAAGGCCGCATAGAACTCTCCGTTTTACCGGATGCGCTCCCATGCCCGTGTGGCCAAGGTTCAGAACCGACCATCGGGAGGAGTTGATCCAAGTTGATGTCACAGTATAAGCCAGGAACCGCCAAAATGCATTTCGCACCAACAACCTCGCCTAGAGCGCATGCGCGCCAGGATGCGATTTATTGGTGTCGAGACTTTCAGAAACGCGGCGCAACAGGTCAGTGGGATGAACCGGCTTGCTGAGCAGGGTGAATTCATGACCGGACCGCTTGGCCGAGGCCAACAGGTCGGTTGTGGCAGCCTGGCCGGAGAACAGCAGAACGCGGCAATCGGGAAAGATGCGGCGGATGGTGATTGCCAGTTCGATCCCGCTCATCCCCGGCAGCATTACGTCGGTGATAATCAGTTCCGGAGGCATCAGCAGGGCGGTATCAAGCGCCTCTTCTCCGTCATACACCGCAGTCGCCGCATAACCGCTAAGGGTGAGAATCTGGGTAAGAGTGTCAGCGATGGCAGATTCATCGTCAACGACCAGTACAACGGGGCGGTGTTTTTGGGAGTTCTGCGGAATGCTTGCTGGCACATCTTCTATGGGCACAATCGGAAAATTGGACTTGGTCATCATCGAAAGATTTACCTCTGACTGCAACCCTAGCAGCTTTCTGAGCATTCGTGTCAAGGCTTTCTTCGTATGCCTTAAGTATTTGTAATCAGGCATTTATACGAAAATTGAGGGGATCGATAGCCCTCCCGAGGACAGCGCCAGCCCGCCAAACGGGATTGCCAATTGTGGCAAAGACAAGTATGCTTTGACTTCAAGGCAAGTTTTACGTCAATTTAGCTATAGGTTAAGCGCGCGTTGAGATGTGCAAAACGCATAGAGTGAGGTAGTTCGATGGAGACCGATTCAAACTCCGGCTCGGGTTCGATGAAGTTCGAGTCGATTCTCCAACTCGATGTCCCGAAGGGTCGAGATGGAAAGCATAAGAAGATCATAGCCCTCTTGCTCAGCGACATTGACCAGCTTCCCAGCGGTTCCGCGCTGCGCGTACCCCTTTCGGAGCTGCCTGACTCGAAGGAAAACATTCGCGCGGCCCTCAACCGCGCAACGCGCCAGAGAGGCATTGATGTGGCCACTTCGAGCGACGAAAATCACCTTTACATCTGGAAGGTCAATTCGGAATCCTAGGGGAGTGCCCCCCCCCCGCAAATCACTCGCCCAGATCACCAGAGCAGAGGGTTTCTCCCCTTTCCTGGTTCCAGATCTGCTCTAACGGGGCTGGATTGTCTCCCCAAAATCTCAAAATGTATTGGGGATCTTCCCCGCAATAGCCGGCCTTCCGTCCCTTCCGGACCAGTCCCGAAGGGTCCAGTCTAGTCCAGTCCGCTCCAGTCCAATCCGCTCCAGTCCAGTCCAGTGGGGTCCGCCAAGCTGGCTGCTCGGGTCTAGATTGCCCCCGTGTGCTCTGTAGGCCCCGGGGGGGGGAACTTCTTCACCACCGCTCCTCAGGTCCATTTTGGGGGCGCGGATCTCCAAATGGATCCGGTTCCAAGGCAGCATTCCAGAAAACGGGCGAAAGCGAAAAGCCGGCTCAAGCAACCTCTTCCTGTTCAGGCGCATCTTACGCTTCGCCAACACCTAAGATTTGAGCTCGATGACCGACGCAAAGATCGGACGAATCGTAAGGTTCCTGGTATATACCCCCTTATCCAGCCCGGTTCTTGTCCCCTGAAGGAGACAACGATGAAGAGAGTCCCTCGCGAAAGTGGCGGCACAGCTGAAGCTACTTCTTCCCCCAAAAACGGACAAGGTGCCACCCTTCTCGAGCCGCCTTTGCCGCCGCACGGCGAAGCCCTGGGGACGATCCTGGCGGCGCTGCAGACCATGCAGAATGGTGACTTTTCGGTCCGGCTCCCGGGAGCGTGGTCAGGCCTGGAAGGCAAAATTGCAGACACATTTAATGACATCATCGCCGCCACTGAGCAGATGGCGCGCGAATTGAACCGCGTCGGCCTGGCCGTCGGCAAAGAGGGCAGGACGCGCGAACGGACTCGCTTCCTGCAGATCCGCGGTGCCTGGGGCGGGATGGAAGTCTCGGTCAATACACTGGTCGAAGACCTGCTCCGGCCGACCACCGAAGTGACCCGCGCCATTGCCGCTGTGGCCCAGGGCAATCTGACCCAAACGGTCCGGCTTGACGTGGACGGGCGACCGCTCGAAGGCGAGTTTCTGCGCTCGGCGAAGATCGTCAACACCATGATTCAGCAACTCGGCGTATTTACCGCTGAAGTGACGCGCGTGGCGCGTGAAGTG
>Ga0208193_1001308_pt1 | contig 11113 bp, 14 predicted proteins | sample June2015DPH_17_2_FD_184716 | JGI IMG/M metagenome (GOLD analysis project Ga0208193, IMG submission 184716) | Peatland microbial communities from SPRUCE experiment site at the Marcell Experimental Forest, Minnesota, USA - June2015DPH_17_10... | ecosystem: Environmental > Terrestrial > Soil >...
TCTACAGCGCACGCACTCTTTCGAGTTTCATTCCAACCGGGCAGCCTGAGAAGATCGCTCTCATCGCCGATGCGGCCAACCTTGTGGATCTCACACTGAATCCGCTCGAGGTTGCGCCGCCACCTACCGATGCGGAGGTGGTCGACAGTCTGCACCGGGCGGCGGTCGAGCTGCATCAAACCTCAATTGAAGACCCATCGTTGCGTGCGGACACCCGCAGGCTCGCCGATCAGTTCGATAGGCTGGCGCGGGGCAGCTCATCAGCGCGAGCCCAGGCGGCGGAGATGCTGCTCCCCGGTTTTGTGACGACCCTCGAGCAAATACGCAATTTGTTGCAGCCGCGGCCCGTCAGTATCGAAACGCTTCCGCCGGAGCTGGTACGCCAATGGCAGACACCGGACGGACGGGCACGGGTTTCGGTTTTACCGAAGGGCAACCCCAACGACGATGCGGTACTCCACCGGTTCACCGTCGCTGGCATCAAGATAGCGCCGGACGCGACGGGCATAGCGATCTACCTTCAGGCCTACGCTCGCGCCGTGGTCGATGCGTTCCTCGAGGCGGGCGTGCTGTCGTTCGTCGCAATCTGCGGGCTGCTTCTGATCGCACTGCGCCGGGTACGCGATGTGGCCATTACCATGGCGCCGATCGTATTGACCGGGCTCCTGACCATGGGCACGTGCGTGCTGATCGGGCAGCCGCTGAATTTCGCCAACATCATCGCCCTGCCGCTGTTGTTCGGCATTGGGGTCGCGTTCCATATCTATTTCGTCATGTCCTGGCGCTCGGGCGGCTCGCATCTTTTGACATCGAGCCTGGCGCGGGGCGTATTCTTCAGCGCACTCGCGACCGCGACCGGCTTCGGCAGCCTCTGGGCCTCGAGCCATCCGGGAACGGCCAGCATGGGCAAGCTGCTGATGATTTCTTTGCTTTGGACCCTCATCTCGGCGCTGCTGTTCCAACCAGCACTAATGGGCCAAGCGAGCCCGAGAAACCAGACCGCCGATACTACTTCATGAGACCGTCGCTGGCCTTGTTCAGATATGCTATCAGAGCGGGAGCGCCTCCAGCGGCGATCGCAGCGGAGAAGTCCGTTCGGTGCAATGCCAGTTCGCTGACCCCGTCGGATATGACATCGAGAATCTTCCAGATTCCATCCACCTCATGCATTCGATAAAGCAAGCTTGCAGGAGAGTCATGAGCGGGAATGATCCGCGTGCGGACGATTTTCTCCGCACCTCGACTTGACACATCGTCGATTTCAAATTTTTCCCCATCGAAATTGCGAAAATTGTGTGCGTAGTTGGCAACCGTGAAGCGGGTGAAGGCGGTGATCAACGCCGTCTGCTGATCCGGCGAGAAGCTTGCCCACTCCGGACCTACGGACAGCCGCGTCACGAGCGGCAAGGCGAAAGCTTGTTCGATCACCGATTCGAGGTTTCGGCACCGCTCAGTCATAGATTCAGCGGCGCCCGCTCGCATTGATTTGAGGAGCGAATCGGTGAGGGTTTGCACTTGCATTGCTGCAGGATCGCTGACTACGGCATACGCTGAATCAGCGACAATCGTCAAGATTACGGCGCACAGCAGCGCTGGAAATTTTCCTTTCATGAAACCTCCTCCACTCGCCGAAAACAGCAGGCGGATGTAAACAAAGAACATGCTACTGCAATTGCGGCATCCCAGTTATACCTGACGTTGGCCTCTCGAGCATCAACGCTCATCGAGACCCTAAGGGGGTAAGCTATAGGATACCCTATGGGGGTATGATATTAGGAGCGGAAAACGCCGGCGTGTTGTTACCGAGTGCGACGGTTTTTTTGCTGCTGTTGTGTAATGACAAAGCCGTATTGGGTCCATGGGTTAACAGTCGGCGCGTCAATCTCTTCACCATGCTGGTGATCGGCGTTCTGGTCACGATGTCGCTCATTCTGACGGCGGCGGTCCTCTTTCCGGGTATGACTGGCGCCCAGATTGCGGTGATCTTGTCTGTGGGTGCCGGACTTGCGCTTCTCGGTACGGTGACCGCGTTCGTGATCGGTCGCCGCAGCGGACCCCGCGAGGCGGCGACGCCCGAGGTTTTACATCGCTTTCACATGCCCCGGCTCGAGACATTGCCGCCGCTGCAGCTATCGCTGATGAACCGCTTCTGGATGATCGTGCTGCGCGGCTATTTGATCGTGGCTGTCATCTTGGTCGTCGTAAGGGTCGTGCAAGTGGCGCGGGGCTAAAAGGGGGGCGTTAGCCAATCCAGAGCACAATGCGGAGCTTCCGTCCCCCCTGGGCACGTCACCGCCTGCTATAGTAAAGCCACAGCCATGAATCATGTCGCGAAAGAGAAAACTAAACTGCTCAATCGTATGAAACGAATACGCGGCCAGATCGAGGCGGTGGAACGCGCGGTCGAGAGTGACCGGGAGTGCGCTGATGTGCTGCAGCAAGCAACCGCCTGCCGGGGTGCACTCGACGGCTTTATTGCGGAAGTCATCGAAGATCATATTCGGGAACACATGATTGATCCGCGTGCCGAACGCAACGATCCGCGATCATCGGCAGCGGAGGAGCTTATCGACATCGTGCATCAATATTTGAAGAAATAGGCTCTCGTTTCGCCGCGGCCGGGACGGCCTTACGGCCTTTCATCGGCAGGCCGGTTTCTGACCCACTGGATTGGCAGGGGTCACTTGTACAGAATCCAGTGACCGCCGCTGGAAGGAAAATTCCGATGAGTGGTCGGTGTGACGGACGGTCCAATAATTCTCTCGCGCTAAGCTCGTCCGGCCAGACCCGTTGCACCTGGCCGGGTATGTCGGGCGTCGACATATACGAGCACTATCACGATGCCGAATGGGGCGTACCGGAGCGCAATAGCCGCGCACTATGGGAGAAGCTGGTCCTCGACGGATTTCAGGCCGGACTGTCATGGATCACAATTCTGAAGAAGCGCGAAGCCTTTCGATCGGCATTTCGCAACTTTGATCCGGAAGTGGTGGCACGCTTTGGCTTGGCAGACCGTTCACGTCTGCTTGCCGACGCTGGCATTGTGCGTTCTGCAGCCAAGATCGATTCTGCGATTTCGGGGGCGCGGAGTTATTTGGATATGCAGCAGCGGGGCGAGGACTTCGCAACGTTCATTTGGCAGTTCCTTGATGGACGACCGCGGCAGAACGGTCATGTGCATATCCATCAGATACCTACGCAGACACCGTTGTCGCTCGAGATCTCCAGGGCGTTGAAAGCGCGGGGCTTCAAGTTCTGTGGTCCCGTGGTTGTGTACGCCTTCATGCAAGCCGTCGGCATGGTCAATGACCATCTGGTGTCTTGCCATCGGTACAAGACCATTCGGCGCTTAGGCCGCACAGAAATGACACTCCCGATCCGAGCGACAACGAGGAGGCGCCCATAGCGACGTTGGTCAAGCCACAACGTCGTGCCCCACGAGATCGATTTGATCGAGCCCTAAATGAATGACGAGTTGGTGTGGTGCTGCATCGCAGCCAAAGTTTGCATAACGGATGATTCCGTCGATAGTGTTCGTTTAGAGATAAATCGCCGGCTCCGTTGTCAGACCGCGTTTGACCGTCCGGGCGCGCTCGTCGGCGAGCACCTCACTCGCGCCAGCCTCCAGGGCGTCGAAGGCGATGGCGATGACGCTTTGCGGGGAAACTTTGACCACGTCCAGTCCGTGGGTCAGGTCGGTATCGACGAAGCCTACGTGCAGTCCGAGAACTTGCGTTCCCTGTTGGCGCAATTCGTTGCGCAGACCATTGGTCAGACTCCATGCTGCTGCCTTGGAGACGGCGTAGGCGGTCATGGCACCGCTGTTGATCCAACTGGCGGCGGATAGGACATTGAGGAAGGCACCCCCGCCGTTCTTTGCGAGTACGGCAGCGAAGGCCTGCGTCATGCGCAGTATCCCGAAGACATTGGTGTCGAATTGCGCGTGGGCAGCTTCAGTGGCCTCAGGGTTGAGCAGACCACCTGGCCGCGCAATCCCCGCATTGTTGACGACGAGGGTGACGTCACTGCAGATTCGTGCGGCGGCAACCACGTCCCTATCCGAGGTAACGTCGAGTTTCACGGGGACGACGCCCGGAGTGCTGATTGAGGATGGACTGCGGGCGCCGGCATAGACTTTGCGTGCACCGCGCTCGAGTGCAGCTTCCGCAAAGGCGAGTCCGATGCCGCGATTGGCACCGGTGATGAGCACGATAGCATCTTGAAGTTTCAAGTTCGGACTCCTTCTATGTCGTGGGTTGCAATTCTGTCAACCGGTCGCCAGCGCCTTATTTTGCTACGGGTTCGTCGAGCGACGCGAACGATCCACATGGCAAAAAAGTCCTCCCGAGACAGCGGTCCACCAGCGACTGTATATCGGTTCAGCGGGGCGGCGCCAAGATTATCGTGCGAATTGATCAAAATCGATTTGGGCAATCACTAGCGTCGAATAGTTCGCAGAGGACCGGTCGAGTCCTTATCGTAAGCACCGTGACGCACCTGAGTAGTCGGGAGTTGGAAATGTACAAATGCGTTGCGGCCGTACAATGGCAGACCGTCGCGCGCGTGTTCAAGTGAGCGCATGGAAAGCCAGCCGGAACGAGGCCGAGGGCGCTCAATGAGAAATTGGAATAGCGCACGCAGTGCACGCGACTCGAGGCCGCAGGCCGGGGCGCGTTATGCACGCGGTAAACTGGTGGTGGCACACGATGCCAAATGCCAACAGAGATAGCACCCCCATGACCCATGTGCTGCTGAACGCGTTGGTGCCAATATTCGCAGTCATGGGGTTGGGTTATTTGGCGGGCTGGATCCGCGATGTCGACAACCATCACGTCGCCGGGCTGCCGCTCATTGCCGCGGTGTTTGCGGCATCGCAATTGATCGACGTCGCGTTGGGAATCGCGCTGGGCGCCATCATCCTCTCGCCCCTGACCCTGGCGGTGCTCGAAACGAGCAAGTCTGCGGCAGCGGGGCAGGTTGATCGCGGCACAATCCTCAACGCGATCGGAAAATCTCTACTGCGACCCGTCGTTCTGGCACCGATAGTTGGGATCGTCTTTTCATTGGCGGCAATTCGATTGCCAGATTTTGTAAGCCATTCCTTCCAACTCATCGGACAGGCCTCTGGCGGTGTGGCGCTGTTTCTCACGGGCCTGATTCTGTCATCACAGCGGCTGGTGTTGAGCCGCAATGTGATCAGCAGCGCGTTGCTGAAAAATGTCGCGCAACCGTTGTTGGCGCTCGGACTGGTCACGCTTTTGACGATGACACATGACACGGCTCGTGTGACGTTACTGCTGATGGCTTTACCGTGCGGGTTCTTTGGGGTTCTGTTCGGCCTGCGCTACGGCGTCGAATCTCAAGAAGTAGGGTCTACGTTGATCGTGAGCTCGCTATTTAGTGCTATTACCCTGGCGATTGTGCTGATGTTTACCGCGAATCGATGAGAGAATGTGTGATTGCGATCCTCTGTTCGCGATACGCGGCACGAAGGCATGTTGCGCTTTGACAACAATCAAAATTGCCTCGCCAGCTCTACCGCTTGTCTCTTTCCGGCGTCGATCATGTCGATGGCGCGACCGTCCCAACTGTGTTCGACGGTGACCGATACAACGCTGCGGACGCCTATGAACCGAAGCCAGAACTCAATGTAACCGCTGAGATATTCAAAGCCCGGCCGAGAGACAGTTTTGAAGCCAGCCTCATCGCTTTGTCCCCTGACATAGGCAACGAACGCCTTATCAATGCTCAATGACGGGCCATAGGACTCTCCATCGAACGTAAACAGCATGTTTCTTTGACTAGACAGATCAATCAGCTGCTTGAGTTTGTAAGGGACAGAGAAATTCCACATGGGCACGCCCATGACGATGCGGTCTGCCCGCTGGAAGCGTGAGGCCAACTCCATGATCTTCGACCATGTTGTCGTCTCGACCGGCGTCATCGATTCGCCGGAGACGCCCTTGTATTTGGCGTTGATTGCTTCCGCGTCGAACTCGGGAAGGCGCTCTTGCCAAATATCTAGCGTATCCACGATGACGTCGCGAACGTGCTCCGTATATTCCGAGAGGAACGCATCTACGATAGTGGTGGATACAGATTGTTCCTTTCGCGGCGAGGTCACTATGTTCAAGATATGCATTTTCACAGTCCTTTTCGCCGAGAGATGTACTGATCTCAGGCCGTGTCCGGCAACATGTCCCATACGTTTTTCTCTCACCTCATGCGCGCAGACCCGCAGCCTCCAGGATTAGTTGGGCGATTTCATCAGGTTGAGAAATAAGGGACAGGTGACTCGCTTTAACCTCTATGGTCTTGGCGCCCATGCGCTTGGCCATGAAACGTTCAAGATCCGGGTTGATGGTGCGGTCTTCGGTCGAGACGGCATAGAAACTCGGCTTCGACCGCCAAGCCGCCTGGGTCGTCTTGCCCGTCAGCAGAGCCTTCTGGAAAGGTTCCTGGACCGCGTAAAGCACCTTAGCCTTCGCTTCCGGCAGGTCGCCTGCGAAGTCCCGCAAGAACGCCTCTTCACTGAGGCGCCCTTCATCGCCGTCGAAAACGATGCCGGCGGAGGCGGGTGGGGTGGGAAATCTTTTGGCCAACGCCGCGTAGTCCTCGCCCGCGTCCGGCGCTCGTGCGGCGACATAGACGAGGGCCGAAACATTCGGATGCATACCCGCTTCGGTAACGATCATTCCGGAAAAAGAATGCCCGACCAGAACTGTCGGGCCGTCCTGCCGTGCCAGCACTCGCTGGGCAGAGGCAACCGCGTCAGGCAACGTCGTCAACGGATTTTGCACGGACGTGGCATTGAGCCCCGCAGCCTGCAATCGTGCGATCACCTCGGACCAAGATGACCCATCGGCGAAGAGTCCGTGCACGAGGACGACGTTGCGCGCCTTGGTCGGAGTAGCCGTAGCGGCAATGCCGCGAGTGGATGTCAACGAAGCTGCGGCGCCTGCAACGAGGGCGGCCGAAAAAGTACGTCTGCTGATAACCATGAGAATATCTCCTTCGCTGTTAGGCCCGAGTTAATCGATGTGCGACGCCAACCCCCGGGGATCATGCTGACGAGGCGGCGATTGGCGAGGCCTAGGCCCCGCCAATCGCTTGACTATTGCTTTGAAGGAACATCGATGATGGCGATGTTATGGTGGATCTGGCGAGTCCGGCCAGACAAATTACTCCTTTGCTCGTTTGCCACGCTCCGGACCTAACTGGAAAGCTCGGCTGCGCGTGCGATCACGCGCTCGAGCCTGGTATCCAGCGATACCCCCAGGAGTTACTACCGGCACTCAGTTGAACACGTGCGTGATGTCCGCAATTGGAAGAAGGTCTCGCATTTGTACATCCCTGGCTCCGGATTTGGGCGTTCGCGCCGCGGAATCAGTAGTCTTGGAATAGCGAACGGCGGTCGTACTGGCATTCGTGAGTTTTAATCAGTACTGATTTACATTAGGTTTAAAAACGCAACCGATACCTGTATAGTGGCGGTGATGGTGAGGTTGCTGAGCGGGGGGCCACGGTATGAGACGCACGAGCCTGGGTGATGCGATCTGCCCGGTTGCGCGGTCACTGGACGAGATCGGCGACTGGTGGACCTTGTTGATCGTCCGCGACGCCTTTCATGGAAAGACGCGTTTCAACGATTTTCAAAAGAGCCTGGATCTCGCGAAGAATATTCTCAGCGCTCGGCTGAAGACGCTGGTCGCGAACGGTATCCTGGAGAAGCGACCATCGGCGGATGGGAATGTTCGCAGCGAGTACCACCTCACCGACAAGGGGCGCCGCTTGCGCGTGGTTCTCGTTGCTCTGCGTCAATGGGGCGAGGACAATCTGTTCGATGACGGGGAACCCATGATGGTGGCGCGTGGCCCGGCGAATCGGCCGATTAGCCGGTTGCAGTTGATGGACCACGAGGGGCGTCCGCTCGAACCCGAGGAAATCGTGGTAACGCGGGGACGCAAGAGGAGCCCAAGTGCGACGTCCTCGAGAGCGAGAAACGCGCGTGGTAGGTGAGCATGGCCAGACATGCTACCGGAGTCAACTTAAGTGAAACGCATTGCTTCTTGCAGAGACCATGCGCGCTCCCTAGCCTCGTGAATCCATACCTCAAGACTTCGTTCTTCGCTGGCGTCGCTGGTTTGCCGGCCAAGAATACAAACTGTACGCAGCGCACCTGTAAGGATCTGGTTCTCCAGACGAAGTCGGTTGAGCAACTTCTCCGGGGTGACAAAGTCAATGTCGTCGACGCGCATGCAGTTGGCGAATTCGCAGTGGTCAATCAGCTCACCGGTGAATCCCCGTAGGCGCTCCGTAAGGGCGTCGGTCGTGTCAAAAAGCTGATTGGCGTGCTCCCTCAGCAACGCGTCACATTTGAGACCATCAGAGCCGGTCATGTACCAAATGGCACTTTTCGTGCCTATATAGAGAGAAAGCGCCTCTGACCGGGCATTGGCAAATGCCATCCTGATCTGCTCATACGGGCTGGCAACGCCAACGGCTCGATTGGCGGGTTGGCGCACCTGCCCCGGAGACGGAATCTCAGCTATCATAAAAGCACTCGCGAAAGAGTTGCAACCACGCGGTATCCTGCAGCATATTTTTCAAGGATTCTTGTATGATTCGCGCGCCCTTGGGATTTCCGTATCGGCATTCGCACATGCATATGAGGGTGAGCGGCCTGCGCCAGCGCGGCTTGGCGCGTAAAAGCACTTCGTATCTTCTTCTCTACACCGACCCGTCCTTGGAGCTATTTTCGGCATGCAAACCAAACCTTCGCCTCTGAAGCTTACAACTGAAATTAAATCGCTCATCGCCGGCGCGTTCGACAGCGGGAACGTGCTGGTTCTCGGGACCGTGTCCCAGGATCAAAAGCCGCTCCTGTCTTTTCGGGGCAGCACCGCGGTCTTCGATGATGAGCGTTTGAGTTTCTGGATCCGCAACAACCAGGGCGGAACGATCGAGGCGATCCGCAACAATCCCCAAGTTGCGATGATGTATCGTTCCTCGACGGTTCCGATGCTTCAGTTCAGCGGACGGGCACGAATTGCGCAGTCCCCCGGCGAGCGGGACCGAGTCTTCGGCTTGGCTCACCAGAAAGAACAAGCTCAAGATCCCGAGCGTAAGGGCGTCGCCGTGATTGTCGAACTCGACAAGATATACGGGGTTTTGGGGTTCGGAAAGGACGGCCCCATTTGGTGTTCAATGGAGCGCGCGCAGAAAACTTAACTCATGCCATAACGGGGGCCAGTGACGCTACTGGCCCGCATGATAGGTGACCTTGCCATCAGGATTGAGCATCTCGATGCGCGGCTGGCCATCCTTGTCTACCCCGATCCGAATCCGGGCGTGACCCAGCGCATCGGAGATCACCAGTTGCGCGTTCTGGTCTTCGTCAGCGAGCGCAATGCGTTGGACGCCCTGACTCGACTCGAGCGCCCCGGTGTAAGGACGGCGATCGAAAATGTCGAAACCAGTACGCCACCGCGCGCCGTCCGCGCTCTCCTGCTTCCACATTCTGATGCCGTCGGTCAGCTGATACGTGTAATCGAAGCTGAAATTCGTAACATCGTTGTCGCGTAGCTTTGCGGCTACGAGGCCGCCGGTCTCATCGCCCTTCGTATCCAGGAATAGGTGCGAGCGACGCCTTGGAATCGGCCAAGGCACTCGGCACATACGATCGCAACACCAAAACCCACACACCGAGTACCAGCAGCGCGAGCAGAAGTTGTGTCAGACGTTGCGTGTAAAACGCTGAAGTGGTCATCGTCCATCACCTCTTTCTAATTGCTATCGAGGCCGGAGCTGGACTTTATAACAAAATTCGTATTCCGATGCCGCCGGCCTGCAGGATGTCGATTCTTCGTGGTCTCAGAACTTCACGCGAATGTCCCCACCGTAGGTTGCCGGCGCAGCCCACACGGTACCGATGCCCAACTGCGACGGTTCGACTTGGGTCAAATAGTGACTGTCCGTCACATTGTCGCCGTACACGCTGAAGGTGTAATGGCCTGACGGGTCGGTCCAGCCGGCACGAAGACCCAGAACAGCGTGGGCGCTGTTGACGAACTGATTCGATGAGTCGAAGTAGTACTTTGCCGTTTCATAGAGATTGCCTGACAGGCTCAGCCGTCCACCGCCGACATCCATTGTGTAGCGTGCTCCCAGATTGCCCGTGAATTCCGGCGCGAGCGGCATATGAAATCCACTCGCGTTGATGCTCGATATGGTTCCCAAGCCATAGGCCGTAGAATCCGTGTATTGATTGAACCTTGCGTTGAGATAGGAGGCACCGAGGGTGAGTTCGAGCCCTTTGATGACCTCGTAGCGCAGCTCCTCATCGAGGCCGTACACACGAGAGCTCGCCGCGTTGTTGATGATGCTGGCCGCGCCGTTATAGGTTGCCACCTGCAGGTCCTTGTAATCGTAATAGAAGGCCGACGCGTCGAACGACAGGGGGCCCTGCGCGCGCTTGTATCCCACTTCATAAGCTTCGATCTTTTCGGGCGCGACCTGGATGCCCTGCAGCGTTCCGCCGCCGACGTTCAGGAGTGGCGCCTTGTAGCCGTCCGTCCACGACAGATACACGCTCGAGTCGTCGTCGGGCTTGTAGCGCAGCACCACGCGCGGGGTGACATGGTCGCTCGTGATGCTCGGCACGTCGGTGCGCAGCAACCCCGTAGGGGCGGCGGTATAAAAGAAAGCATCGCGATCCTCGTCGCGGGTGACTCGCAGGCCGGCGGTGATGAAGAACTGCGGCGCGACCTGGTAGGTCCCATCGGCATAGGCCGCATACGAGACGCTGGTCACGCCGGAATTGGCGAACTCCGTGTACGGCGCATCGCTGCCGACACTTGCCTGGGTACCGGTGAATTCGTCGGCGTCGTAGAGGTAGAAGAGGCCCGTCGTCCATTGCAGCGCCCCACCGGGCTTCGAGCTGAGCAGGAACTCCTGAGTGACCGTCGTATCCCTGACAGGAATGTGAATGGAATAGATCGGAGCCGTTGTTTCGTCGAGATCGAGCCCTTGATTCGAGATGTCCTGCCGCCATTGGGTGTACGACTTCAGCGTTGCAAAATCCAAATCGGCAGTCACGGTCAACTGCGGGTTG
>Ga0208193_1001309_pt1 | contig 11112 bp, 9 predicted proteins | sample June2015DPH_17_2_FD_184716 | JGI IMG/M metagenome (GOLD analysis project Ga0208193, IMG submission 184716) | Peatland microbial communities from SPRUCE experiment site at the Marcell Experimental Forest, Minnesota, USA - June2015DPH_17_10... | ecosystem: Environmental > Terrestrial > Soil >...
TTTGCGCCATCGAGAGAGCGTAATACGTGAGACTTCGCGCATGGCTGCCAAGCGCCGCTCTCGCGTTAAACACGACGCCAGAAGTTGTTGCGATAACACCCTCAGAGGTAGCGCTTGCTTTAGCTTTGCTTTAGCTTGCCCTTGGGCGAGCGAAGATCGCCGCGCGCCGCTTCGCGGCACTCACGCGATGGCAAGCTAAAGCATACCCCACCATATCAGGTGAGCTCAGTGTCGCCTTTAATTCGCTCGCAAGGCGGCCATCGGATCGATTCGCGACGCTCTCCAGGCGGGAACATACCCGGCGAGAGCCGCAACTGCAATCAGCAGCGCTCCCATCCCGACGAATGTTGCCGGATCGCCGGCTGTCACGCCGAACAACAAGCTTCCCAGCGCGTTCGTCACAACTCGGGAGACCGCCAGTCCCAGCGCCAACCCCAGGCCGGCTAATCCCAGCGTCTGAAGAAGAATGCGGCCTTGCAGATCTGTCGCCGAGGCCCCCAGCGCCATTCGAATCCCAATCTCCTGCACCCGCTGACTCACGGAATACGAGATCACGCCATAGATCCCCAGCGACGCGAGCAAGAGGGCGAAGCCCGCGAACCCCGCCAGCAGCAGCACCAGGAACCGCCGCGGCGACACGGCTTTATCCACCAGCGGCAGATACATTTCGGAGCCGCCCGTTTCCTCCACAGCGACATGCCGAACGTCGCCGACCACACCCACGACGCGCCGTCCCTGGTCCTGCGTCATCATTTTTCCAACCGCGTCCTGGCCCGGCCAGAGCGTGCGCGCCAACGTCTCATTGACCACCACTACGGATTCGCCCGATGCCCGATCGTTCTGCGTGAACACCCTCCCGGCCCGCAACGGGATGCCCGCCGCTTCGAAATATCCATCGCTCACGACGCGAACAAACGACTGGGGCTCCTGTCCCTTGGGGTAAATCTGTCCCATGGCGCCGACCATCCAACCCCGGTCTCCACCCAGCGGCAAGACGTCCGTTATGCCGGCTGCGACGATCCCGGGTACGGACCGCGTACGGCGGAGTAACTCGTCGAAATAGACGTTCTGCTGCGCCGCGCTCGAAAACCGGACACTCGGATCGATGCGCAGCGCCGCCGCCCTCTCCGGCTGAAATCCCAGGTTCACGTCCAGCACTCTCAGAAAGCTTCGGACCAGCAGCCCGGCGCCCACCAGCAGCACGCACGCGAACGCAATTTCTGAAACCACCAGGCCGTTGCGAAGCCATGCGCGCCCTCTGCCGCCGCTCGACCCGCGGCCGCTCTCTTTCAGCGCGTCCTGAACCGCGACCCGCGGCGCCTGTATCGCCGGTAGCAAGCCAAACAGCACACCGGTGACAACCGCCGCCAACAGCGTGAACGCGAGCCCAGGCCCATCGATGCGCACACTGCTCAGCAGCGGAATACTGAACGCATCCAAGTGCGCCAGCGCGCGCGTGGCCGCCACCGTGAGCAGCAGCCCCAACGCCGCGCCGCAGCACGAGAGCGCCACGCTTTCCGTCAGCATCTGCCGCAGCAGCCGCTGACGCCCCGCCCCCAGCGCTGCCCGCACCGCCATTTCCTTTTGCCGCGTCCCCATGCGCGCCAGTTGCAGATTGGAAAGGTTCGCGCACACAATCAACATCACCACGCCAACCGCGCACGCCAGCACCAGCAGTGCGGGACGGACCCGTCCGCTGACGCGCCGTTCCAAAGGACTCAGCCTCGGCTTGATTCCGTTCCGTTCCGGATGCTGGCTCTCGATCTGTTTTGCCAGCAGCGTGAACTCCGCCTGCGCGCCCTGCACCGTGGCGCCCGGCTTGAGCCTGCCGATAACCTTCGTAGTGTTTCCGCGCTGGTTGGTTTGATTGGTCAGGGGCCAGGGAATGAAGAGATCGATGGAAGCGCCGGGCGCGAAAACACTGGCGAAATCGAAGGACGCAGGCAGCACGCCTACCACTGTCACCGGCGCGCCGTTCAGGGTCAGCTTCGTTCCCACCACGCCCGGGTCGGAAGCGAACCGCCTCTGCCAAAAGCCGTGACTCAAGAGCGCGGCGGGCGGAGTTTCCACTCTCCTCAGACACTCCTCAGCGGTGAACGATCTCCCGATCAGCGGCTGCACACCGAGTAGTGGGAAGAAATTCTGCGTAACCGGAACGCTGGTCAGGCGTTCGGGCTCGCCGGTTCCGGTCAGTTTGCTGTCGCCCACTCCATAAAACCCGTCCCACCCTGCCAGATCGGAGAACGATTTGTTGCGATCCCGCAGATCCAGATACTGGTCCACCTGGGTGCTCCACTCCTCGCCGTTCTGGCCATCGTTGGAAATCCATACCAGGCGCCCGGCATCGCGGAATGGCAGCGGACGCAGCAGCAGAGCGTTCACCACGCTGAATATGGTGGAACTGGCGCCGATGCCGAGCCCGGCGATGAGAATCACAAATGTGGTGAACCCGGCGTCACGCCGCATTCCGCGAAATGCATACTTCAGATCTTGCGCCGCATCGCTCATCCAGCGGGCGATCCAGGTCGACCTGGACTCTTCCGATTTCTGTGTCATGTTCCCAAACTTTCTGCGCGCCGCCGCGCGTGCTGCCTCCTCGGGCATGCCTTGCCGGATCAGCTCTTGCGTCATCGAGTGGATATGGAAATCCATCTCCTCCCAAAGCAACCGCTGCCGCTCGCTGTGTTCTACCCAGAACCGTAAACGGCGTCGAAGGCGCTTCAAACTGGAACCGGCTCCCATTTGCTCTCCAAGTCCGCGATTTAGGCAAACCCCATAATCCGGGCGACCGCTCCGGTTACCCGACGGTAGCGGGTAGACTCCTGGTGCAGATGTTTACGGCCGTCCGGCGTAAGCGTGTAAAAGCGAGCGCGGCGATTGTTGGCCGACTGGCCCCACTCCCCTTCGATCCACCCATTCAGCTCAAGCCGCTGGAGGGCCGGGTAAAGCGAGCCCTCTTCCACGCGCAGCAGATCGTCCGACAACTGCTGAATGAGCTGAGCGATGGCGTAGCCGTGCAAATGGCCCCGCGTGAGAGTTTTGAGAACCAGCATGTCCAGCGTACCGGGCAGGAGATCGGCTTTCGGCTTTTCTATTCCCATAGACTATCTGATTATACGGACGTATGAATCGTTTCGCGGATAGGCAGACTGGAGATTTTTCTATCAGACGGGCTGAGGAGCCCGCGTTGCGACCTACTTCAAGACCAGGGCGCGCAGAAGGTCGCGCTGGCGCTCGCCGATGCTACGCCAATCGAAGTGGCGCTGCGCATCGCCGTAGGCCGCCAGCGCCATTTGCCTGCGCCGTTCCGGATCCGCGATCAGCGTCGCGATGCCCGCGGCGAAGGCCTCGGGAGTTTCCGCCTCCCATACGCTGCGGCCGTGCAATAGCCCAAGACCCGCGCATCCGGAAGGCGTAGAAACCACGGCCCGCTGCATCGCCATGGCCTCCAAGACTTTCAAATTGGTTCCTGCCGAGACCGTGGTCGGCACAATCACCAGGTTGGTCTCCACATATAAGGGACGCACGTCGGCGACGAAGCCCAACATGCGGATGCGCGCGTGGGGCGCGGGTTCGGGCGAATCGGTGAAGGCGCGCCAGTAAGTGAGATGGTCGGGGCCGCAGACCACGGTGAGAGCCATCTCCGGGAATTGGTCGCGTAGAAGCGGCCAGACGCGCCCGGTGAAGAATCGATATGCCGTCACGTTCGGAAAGTGGCGGAACGATCCGATGAAGAGCAGCCGCTGGCCGGGTTGCTCAGGCTGGGGGCGGAAGCGTTCCAAGTCGACGCCATTCGGTAGCGGGGTGCATGGAATGTCGCTCCCCAGAAGCTCGGCGTCCTTCTTCGACATCACCACCACGCGGCGGTAGCGGCGCACGGCGCGCGTCTCGAAGCGATGCCAGCGGAACCAATCCCACCACGCGGTAAGGGTGGGCTGGGTGCGGCGAATCTGGCGGAAGAGGTCGAAGGTGATATCGTGTTCCACCAGCGCATCGCCGCCGTATTCGGCGAGCTGCGTATACTCCACTTGCAGCGCGGTGAATCCGAACGCGCGGCGCTCTTCGGCAAGGGCGCGGCGCATGGCGGGCGAGCGGAACTCGTGAACCTCCGGCGGCAGCAACGAAGACCAGCGCGGCTCGCGGTAGCGGGGCTTTTCCACCAGCGCCACGCGTGCGCAGAATTCGAGTACGGGCGTCAGCGCTTCGATGCCGGCTGCGCCGGTGTTGGCAGGCGGAAGCGCCTGCCCCACTTTGTCGGTGAAGGCTAGCAATTCCACGTCGAATTCGCGCGCCATCTCGCACAACAGATGAAAGATGCGCACCGCGCCGCCGTGCGCGAGCGGATAAGGCAAGTAGGGCGCTAGCACTGCGACGCGTTGGCGGTCCGGCGAACACGCGCGGCCTTCGAACACGCGGTAACCGGCGGGGAACACGGATCGTTCGCGCTTCTTCCACGGCCACCACCACGGGCGCAGATAGATGCGGTCTAGCGGTACGCCGCGCCAGAAAAGGAACGATGCCAAGTCGGGGCGCAGATGATGCCGCTCCAGGCGCGAATTGTATGCCAGGATCTTGCGCGGCGCCAGGCGATACGCGGCGCGGCGCAAGGCGTCCGTGGAAACCACTCCCTCACGGTCGTGGCTCCGATCGGGCGCTCGCTCGGCCAGCGGGCTCGCGAGCATCACGGGAGCGAGACCGATGCGGTAGCGGCGCAATTCGCTACGCATCGCCAGCCAGTTTTCGGGCGTGACTACAAGGCGCCGGCGATCGGGAACCAGCGCGCGGACTTCATCCGCCATGCGGCGGCAAAGGTCGGCGTCGCCAGTGCAGAATGTGACTACGACCGCGTCTGGGTCTTTGCCAAGCACGGCGAAGAGCCAGCGCTTGATCCACTTTTTCAACGCACGGACCTCGTGAGCCATAGCACGCCGCAAGCGGCGGGCGGGGTGACGGCGGCAATCCAGGTGAGCGGCGCATAACCGTGGTGGTGTTGAATCCAGCCGAACAGAGGCGAGACGATTGCCTGCATGGCGCCATAAGACGCCACCAGCGCGGCTACCCCAAATGCCGCTCGCGAGGCGCCGAACACGTCGAGCGGCAGCGAATAGACGTTGACGCTTTGCGCCGAGATGGCGAAAAAGCTGAGAGCGATTCCTGCCGTGGTCCAGCCTGGAGCGGGTGCGGCTGGAATGGCCGCTGTGAGAAGCGATAGAGCCGAAGCGGTGAGGCACACGCGGAACCGCGCTGCGGATGTGGCAAAGCCGCGCTCAATCAATCGCAACGAAAGCCAGCCTCCCGCAAAGCCGCCCAGCAGCGCGAAAACCGGCGGAAGCCACGCATACCCGGCGGCCTGCCGCAATGTGAGTCGATGCACGTCCACCAGATAAAGCATGGTCCAGTTGGTCCAAAGCGAATAGCCGACCATGGTGAGCGCATTGGCGAGCACGAAGCTCCACAGCCGGCGGTCGCGCAGCAACTCGGCAGAACCGGACCAGTTGGAGCGTGGCGCGGGCGCGGCGGCGGAACGGCGGGCGGTCCAATTCCAGAGGGGAATCCACAGCAAGCCGAGGCAGCCGGTGATGACGAAAGCCGCGCGCCAATCATATGCCACGGCGATCCAGGTGGCGAAGGGCGGCGCGGCAATGAGCCCGAGGCTTACGCCGGCTTGATTGACGGCATTCCCCATGGCGCGCTCGCCGGGGCGCAAATATTGATGGATGGCCTTGCCCGCGGCGGGGATGCCCGCGGCTTCGGCGGCGCCCAAAACGGTGCGGCAGCCGATGAGACCGCCGAGGCCGCGCGTGAATCCGGTGGCGATGCCCGCGAGAGACCAGAGGCCGATGGCGCAACTTGCGGCGAGGTTGAGGCCGATGCGGTCGATCAACATGCCCGCGAACAGCGCAATGGCGGCATACGCAATGGAAAAGACGCCGATCACCAAACCGTATTGCTCGGCGCTGAGATGGAACTGGTCGCGCATGGTGGGCGCGAGCGTCGCGAAAGTCTGCCGGTCCAGATAGTTGATGGCCGACGAAAGCACGAACACCGATAGCACCAGCCAGCGGAAGCGCTCTGTGGGGTTGGGCGATGGCTGGCTCTGAGGCTCGGGCGGGGCCGGCAGCCCGGCGCCGGAAGGTTGGCTCACTGGAAGGCTCCCTGGAAGTCTCACTGGAACAGAAGGGTGGCCGCTTCGCCCACCGTCGCGAGGCGGGAATTGATCTTCGGGAAATAACCCACCGTCACGCGCCGCGCCTTTTGCGCGCCGCAGCGGAAGGTCGGCTCACCCTCGCCTTCGATGGAAAGCTTCGATGGGTCCGTGACCAGCAGTTTCACGATCTTCTTATCGTCGCCTACTACAGTGAGGCGCGCCTGCGTGCCGGCAAGACACTCCACCTGCCGCAGACTGCCGGTGACTTTGGCAGGCGGCTTGGGCGCTTCCCACCACGGAACCACTTTTTGATCGGGAGGCAATTTTCCATCGCCATACTTGGCCTCGAGCGCGTGAACATCGGCGCGCGCCTGGTCCTTGAGGCGGGCGAGGTCGCGCGCATCTTCCTCGGCTTTACGGCGCCGCTCGGCCTCTTCGTATTCGAGCCGCTGGTCCTCCACGTCGACGCGCTGGTGGTGCATGCGCTCGCGCGTGGCGGGGTTGGTGGCGGCTTGCTCGCCGGAGGTGAAAGCTTTAGCGGCGCCATCGTAATCGTGATCGGCGACGTAACAATCGGCCAGAGCCTGCCAATATGCCGGGTTACGCGGGTTGCGCTCGGCGGCGGCTTTCCAGTGCGCCAGGCGCTTGTCGGGGTCGGTATCGCGCTGGGCCAGCAGCGCGAAAATCTCATCGAGCTTGGGATTGATGCCCGCGGCTTTCAGCAGCGCCTGCGAGGCTTTGGCGTTGTCGGGCTCCAGCTTGGCATATTCGATGTAGCAGCGCGCGCTGACGCTTCCAGCCGCCATCGCCGCGGCAAAGTGCTCTTTGGCTTCGGGGTTGCGATGGTCGCGCAGCGCCAGCAGGCCGAGACCCTCCCAGGCTTCGGCGATTTTCTCCTGACTGCGAATCAGCTCCCGATACTCGGCCTCCGATCGTGCGCCGGAAAGCAGATCGGCGCGCGCCAGGCGGGCATCGGCATCGGAAACTTCGCGCTCCGGAAAATCGCGCTCGGCCATGGGCAGGCTGGAAATGGAGGTGGTGCGGATATCGTGATCGGCGAAGCGCTGCTTGACCTGCGCCTCGACATCGGCGAACGATTTGCCGAAAGCATTGCGGTAAGCGGGATCTTCGGCGGCGCCCTTGCGGAGGTTGAACAGCAGCACCCGCAGCTTGCCGAAATAATCGGGATCGACGACCAGCAAGTGGATGCGCGCCCAATCGAGATCGGCCGCGGGCGGCGGCGCGCCGACGGTGATGTGGATGCCCTTCACTTCGTAGGTGGAGAAGAATTCGACGAGTCCGTGTTCAAACTCGGGCGGCATCTGCGCGGTGTTGGCCTGAAGAAACAGGCGCGTGAGAGCGGCGTAAACCGCGGGCGAAGCGGCGCCTTTTTCGGCGGCCTTCTCATCGAGGACGATATTGTAACTGGCGCGCCCTTCGCCGATGGCGGCATCGGCGCCGGTCGTCCAACCCTGAGCGTTCTTGAAGACCAGGATGCGGACGGGCAGGGGCGTTTGCAGGTTGGGTTCCCCGACCACCTCGCCGACGGCATGGCGGAACTCCTCGAAGCAGACGAGGGTCTCGCGGCCGGCTCGGGTTCCGGCGTCGGTGAACACCTGGAAGGGGCCGGAGGCGAATTTCACCCAATGGTCCGCCGCGCTAAGGGCGAAGGGGAGCAGCAGGATGAGAAGCGAGCGGCGCATGCCTTACCATTATCCCGCGGCGGCGGGTTCTGGTAGAATGGAAATCGTTCTCCAATGGCGCTATCGTCTAACGGTTAGGACAGAGCCCTCTCAAGGCTTAAATACGGGTTCGATTCCCGTTAGCGCTACCATGTTTTCTATAACTTACGGGCCACGCGCAGCCACCAGCAACGGCCCAGAAAGATTCACTGCACCTTCTCCTTCCAACCCTCCGGCTTTGCTGGCCGGTTCCGCCGCTGGTATTCTTCCAACTGCCGTACCGCCTCGTCATCCTGGCCGTGGATCGCGTGCGAGTAGATGTCGGCTGTCACTCGCACCGACGAGTGCCCGAGCCGCTTGGAGACCACTGCCAGTGGTACGCCGCTATCCAGCATTTGCGAGGCTAGAGTATGCCGGAGCAGGTGCAGGGCTGCGCCTTTCGGTTTCGCAATCTTCAGCCGCTTGAACAGGGCCGATACGGTTGCGGAGATCGAATTGGGCTTCAGCGGCGACCCATCGGGATTGGCGAACACCAAGTCCAAGTCGGTGCGATAGTCGGGGCCGAACTGCAAGCGGAACTCGTCCTGCCGCTTGCGGTGTACTTCAAGCTTGGGCAGCGTCTCCCCGGGGATCTTGGACACCAGCACCTCGTCCGTTTTCGTGCACTTGAACTCCAGTACATCTTTGGTCTGTGTGAGCGATCTGGCGATCAAAGCCCGAACCGTTACCTCTGTTTGCTCATTAAGTCCAGCGCCAGCCGGCGTCCCACAAGTCCGCTCCCATTGATCGTAGGCGTGGCGCGTGATGATCCACTTCCGGCCGACCCGTATGCCCGGCAGAATCCGCTGCTCCAGCATGGCGTACACTGCCATACGGCCGACGTTAAGCCGCTGTGCGATTTCCGGCACAGTGATACGCGCAGATTGGACCTTATCCGGGTGGCGATATGCGGCGTTTGCGAGCGAATCGGACATAGCACTCACCTGACGATCTGCCCCTACTTCGCGGCCGTGACCATCCCCGGGCTGAATGGATGCTCGGGCTTGACGCTGCCGGTTTCACTGGTCCACCTGTGTTCGGTCGCCGGCCCAGCTCCGACCGTTGTGAAGTTGTCATCGGCCATCGCAGAGACCCGCGGGTTGCTACTCTCAGCCACATCAGGAATGGGCCGTTTCCGTCCTCGCGGTTGGCACAATGCGCCCGACAGGAGGCGCTGCTCAAATTGCTCCTCATCCACGCGGACAGTCCCGGCGATGCGGACCACGCATTCGGAGGGAATCTTCCCTTGCCTGATCCACAGGTAGACTGCGTCCGCAGAGACTCTGAATCTCTCGGCAATTTCGCTTACTTTTGCGTATCTCGGCGTCATCGACACTACCTCGTGTTTTCATCAAAACACGAGCGTATCGTGCAATCCAGATACTTGAGTTCGCTTCGGTTCGCGTCAGTTCGCGTCAGTACGCATTATTTTCAGGAAAAAAGTATTTCAGAAGCGACTCCACGGAAATGCGTCGATTTTGGCGCTCACCAATAGCATGGAGAGATCCTTTCTTGACGGCTTTTTCAATGGCGCGCTTGCTGACGCCGCCGAACCGGCCGGCAACATCGAGCGTTACAGCGTTCTTGCGTTTCCCATCTGTGCCCTGGAGTATCTTTAGGTCGCCTTTATCAACCACATTTACATTTCGCTTAGGAGGATTCTTCACCCGCGCGGCATCGGTGCGCAGTGGGTCTTGATGTCTCAGGTCAGCGGTCGGTCCGACCCACTGTGGTTTCGTATCTGGTACAGGATCACCCGCAAATCGTTCTCGCGGCGGAAGCGCTCTTGCCTTGAGTTCGAGCACGGCAAAAAGCTCACGCGGCGACAGCGCCTGGAACTCTTTGTCTGAGAAGCCCGCGTGGCGTGCAGCAGCCCATGACTGCAGGAAGAATTCTTCGCGATCATCAAGATTTCCCTGCACACCGAGGCGCCGGAGCAGATCCTTCTGATACTCATCAGACCGTGCCAGGAGTTCACGAATTCCCGCAGTTAGGTTTCCTGCGGATGCCGAAGCCGGCGCTGCCTGCGCGTCCGTAGCCAATCGATTCTCAAACCGGGCCAATTCTTCTTTGAGGATTTCCTGCTTTGAACGCGCGGCAATCTCATTTACCCGCCGAGAGTATTCGTCGATAGCAGCCGCAACCTTCGCCTTGCCGAAACGTTTCGACTGTGCGGTGAGTGCTTCTCGGAATATGCGGACGGACTCATCACCATCACGTCAAATTGCCTGCATTTTTCGGGAATCGTTGCTGCGTCCTGGATGGCGACCTGCGTCCGCGCTGCCTGATTGAAAGTGTTTATGCAGCCCTCGACGTAATCAGAGAGTGAGGCACGGCCAGCAAACGCCTTCGCATTGAGAGCGTAAGAGTCGGCCCACGCTTCCAGATGGAAGCGCTTAGCGACCGTATAATTCGGGTCGTCTTCCGAAAGCTTCTCAAGAAAATCACTATGCCCGCGATCATTCTGTTCAGAAGGCGGGATTGATGGTGAGTTGTCCACTACTTGGGTTCCCTCGGCGCCCTTAGAGTTGATTCGTTGCTTCATGTTAAGCAGGCCTTCGTCGACGGCTGACTTCATGGCCGCATTGATCTTCCGATTTAGGTCTCCTCCTGGATTCTGCAACGGCCTCTTGGTCCGCTTCGCCATTAGCTCAATCTCACCGCGAATGCTGGCAATGGTGCCCGCGGCAAACTGCCTCGCGCTCATCTGGAGGTCTTTCTCGGCCCGCTCGCCGGATGGCACGCTATAGCGTATGAACTCGTCTACATAGGCATCCGCCAGCGCGTGGACCATCTTTCGCACGCGCGCTACGCCCCAACTGATCAGCGCGGGCACATAGCCTCCACGGTTGCCGGTAAGCCGAACCTGGCGCAATACCTGAGTCTTCTGCTTTTCGTATTCCGCGAGCACGTTCTCGCGAACTAAAGCAAATCGGCCCTTGGCGAACTTCTCGATTTCGTGTCGATTCGGGCGGCCCGTGCGAATCGCGCCCAGTGCAATTTCCTCTGGGAGCCCTTCGTCTATGGCGGCTTGAACGGCCATCGTCCTCCCAACGATCCCCGAATGTTGCTGCCGCCAACCGGGAGGGTTCCCGGTTTTCTGCCTATCGATTTCATTAATCCGGTCTAGCCACTCCTTGATGCGCGGCTGCAGGATCTCCCGCAGTTGCATAGCTATTGAAGGCACACTATTCCGGTAACGCGAACTGAGCATTAACGAGGGGGGACCAAATCAAGCGTCGC
>Ga0208193_1001311_pt1 | contig 11108 bp, 10 predicted proteins | sample June2015DPH_17_2_FD_184716 | JGI IMG/M metagenome (GOLD analysis project Ga0208193, IMG submission 184716) | Peatland microbial communities from SPRUCE experiment site at the Marcell Experimental Forest, Minnesota, USA - June2015DPH_17_10... | ecosystem: Environmental > Terrestrial > Soil >...
GCATGCCGAGATCTTTGAGATCGGTGCAGGCTTGGATCGCGGTGTCGGAGCCGGGGTAATTCTTGATCACAGCGTTGAACTCCGCGATGGCGGCCGTACGCTTACCCAGCGCGACCAGGCTCTTGCCCTTATACTCATGCGCCTGCGGCGAAATTGTTTGGGTATCGGGGTATTTTTCGAGCAGCGTGTCGAAATCGGCGGCGGCGGCGTCGTAATTCTGTTGCGAGTAATGAATCGAGCCAATGTAAAACTGCGCGTAGGGCGCGTAGTTGGTGTTACTGAAATACTTCAGGTAGCTGGCGTATTCCTGCAAAGCAAAATCCAGCTTGCCGGATTGATGATCGGCCCGCGCGGAATTGTAGAGATCGGTTGCATTCACCGGGGGCACGGACGACGCGCCATCGGAAGCCGGAGCGCCGCCCGCACCCGTCGTCTGGCCCGGAGGTGGAGGCGCAGGCGGCGTTTGCAGCACCTTGATGGCGTTGCCGATATCGGTCAGTTGCGCCTGGATTCGGTTGAGCGAGCTGGTGAGATCGGAGACCGCCTGCTGCAGCGTGCTGACGGAGTTGGTCACCTGGTCCATGCGCGTGCTCAGGCCTACCACCGGTCCCACCACGTCCGTCTTCAATTGGTTGCCGCTCTGCTGGAAGCCGCTCTGGATCACGGCCACGGCGGTGTTGGCGCGGTTGGCGGCATCGAGCGATTGCCGCACCATTTCGCCGAGGGCGGCAAACTGCTTGTCCTGCGACTGCTGTATCTGCTTGACCAAGTCTTGCAATATGGCAACGTCGCGCTGCAACTCTTGAATCTCTTTACTGGCAGCGAACGCGAAAGCGGGCGAAGCGATGAGAACAAGTACGCAAAGACGCCGGATCATGTGCAGCTCTCCTTATGGTGCGGGCGGAAGCCTGTGGCCGGTCCGCCCGCGGCGATCTAGTCTAATCTTACCCATCTTCTGTAGAAGATGAGTCTTACTGCCCGGGCGAGAAGTGCGCGCGCCGGTTCTTCTGCCAGCACGATTCGTTCTCGTCGGTACACTGCGGCCGCTCCTTGCCGTAGCTGATGGTCTTCAGACGGTCGGCGGGAACGCCCAGTTGCACCAGGAAATCCTTGGCGGCGCTGGCGCGGCGGTCGCCCAGGCCCAGGTTATATTCGGCCGAGCCGCGGTCGTCGCAATGGCCTTCCACCACAATGCTGGCATTCGGGAAATCGGCGAGTATGCTCTTGAGCGCGGCGGCGTCCTGCTGCAGCGCGGACTGGGCGTCGGAGCGGATGTCGCTCTTGTCGTAATCGAAATAGGCGTCTTGCACGGCCGAAAGACGATCCGTAATCGTGATGGTCGGCGCAGGCGGCGCAGGCGGCGGGGGTGGAGGCGGAGGCGCGCTGACGCTCACCGTCGCGCTGGCGGTAGTGGAGCCGCCCGGACCCGTGGCGGTCAGCGTATATGTAGTCGAATCGCTCGGGAACACGCGGCGGTTGCCGGTGTTCTGCACCGTGCCGATGGTCTGATCGATAGCAACGGAAGTGGCATTGCCGTTCACCTGCCAACGCAGCAGGGAAGATTGACCGCGCTGAATGGAAGTGGGCTCCGCCGTGAACTGTGCGACGACGGGCGCAGCCGGTGGTGGAGGCGCGGGCGGGGGCGCGGGTGCGGGCGCCGGTGGTGGCGGCGGCGGAGCCGGTGGAGCTTTCTTCTTGCAGCCTGCGGCAAAGAGGGCCAGCGTGGCGGCAAGCGTGATGGCAGCGATTTTGCGTTTTTTGAACATGAACAATCCCTCCTGGTACGTAGGTAATTCTACTGAATCCGTTACTTTCCCCATACAGGGCTGAAATTCAGGCCCTGCACCGTCAACCTTGTGGGCGGCTGGCTTCCGTCGCCCAGCATGGTGTAGATTTGGGTCCGCCCGGTTCGTGTGGAAGCAAATGCCAAATGCACGCCGTCGGGGGCCCAACTTGGATTTTCGTTCTTTCCCTCATCGTGGGTCAACTGTATATAGCGGCGCGAAGCCACTTCCATGGTGAAAATGTTGAATTTTCCGGCGGCGAAGCCGCGGGTCCAGGAGAAGGCGATGAGCTGCCCATCGGGATGCCAGGATGGGTTGGACGCTTCGCCGGTGCCGTCGCTGAGGCGTTCGATATCGCCGCCGTCGATGTTCATGTGGTAAATCTGCTGCGGGCCCGACCGCCCGGAAACGAAGACCACGTCGTTGCCCGTCTTGGGATTTACCTTGGGTTCCGTGTCGATGTACGGCGAGTGCGTGAGGGGCTTGAAGCCGCTGCCGTCCAGGTTGGCGGTGAAGATGCGGCAGCAGCCTCCGGCGGACGACGAGTAGAGAATCTGTTTGCCGTCGGGAGTGAACGACGGCGCCGAATTCACCGACGCCGACTGATTGTAAAAGTGCAGGTCGCGGGCCGGATCCACGGAAAATACATAGATGCCGGGAGTGCCTTTGGCGTAGCTGGTAAACGCGATCCTCGATCCGTCGGGGGAAACGGAAGGCTCGATGGAGAGCGAATTGAAATGCGTGACCTGGCGTTGATTGCCGCCGTCCCAATCCATCACCCAGATCTCCTTGGGCGCGCCGGCGGCGGCCTGATGCACAAAATAGATATGCGTGCCGAAGAGCGATTTGCCGCCGAACCTGGCGATGATGTCGGCGGCGAATTGGTGCGCGGTCTGGCGCGCGCCGGCTTCATCCACGGAGCCGAGGTAGTTCTTGCCGATCACCTGCGCGGCCGCGGGCGTAGCCTGGCTCAGATCGAACAGCCAGCCGCGCAGCACGAAAACGCCGTTCTGAATGGCGGTGTAGCCGAAGGCCAGGTAATTGGCGGATGCGGGCGGCGCGGCCCAATCGGACATGGCGCGGCCGCCCAGGTTTTGACCGGGCGTGGAATTGGAATCGAAATCCGAGGGCTGCTGCGGAACCGTGAGCGGATAGGAAGTCTTGGGGACCATCTTCAAGAGGCCCGATCCGTTGACGTCGTTCCACAGGGTCTGGTTGAAGGCCGCCATGAATTTTTGCGCATCGCCGGAGCCGCGGAGATCGGGGATAGCGATGTGGGGCTGCTGGCCTTTGGAGATGACGCCGCTGAAATCCTGCGCGGCCAGCGCGAGCCAGAAGGCCGCGAGGGCAAACGCCGATACGAGAAGCTTTTTCATTTAACGCCTCAATTCGAATCGCAGCTCAATCTGCGCGTCGCTGCGAGGATAGGCCGCGGGGAGCGAAGGGAACGGAGCGGCGTCCATGACGGCGCGCTGTGCGGAGATGTCTACGGGAAGAATACCGCTCGATTGCGCGATTTTGATAGCATTTTGCGGCACGGAGCCGTCGCGATTAATGGTGAAGGTCACGACCACCATGGGCGCGGTCTGGATGCGGGCATTGAGCGTGGTGGTCTGCCAATGTTGCGCAACGCGATCGATGATCAGTTTGGCATAGGCGCCGAATTGCTGCCCCAGCGGCGAATCGCTGCCGATGCCCACGCCGCCCGCGCCGGGCATTTGGACCATGGGCGTGCTCAGCGTCTGGCCGCTCTTGCTATACACCTGATTGGGCAAATCGAGCTGCTGCTCACGGAATTTGTTGGGTGCGGCGGCTTCGATGGGTTGGGGCTTCTTGGGCGCGGCCTTACTCTTAATAGGGATGGCGTCCGGTTCCGGCGCCTTCACCTTGGTAATGGGCTTGGCTTTGGGCGGCGGCGTGGGGGCTTGCGATTCGGTCGGATTTGCCACGGGGTTAGGCGGGGCGTTGCGCGACGGCAGCGGGATGGAATGGACGGCATTGACCGCCACTGCGCCCATGCGGCCGCCGTCCGCGTCGCCCATCGTAGGCTTGCGGGTTGCCTCAAATGCGCTGTAACCGAGCAGGGCGACCGCGACCGAAACGTGCAGCGCTACCGATCCCCAGAAAGACCCGGCGACGCGCTCCGTCTGGTCGAGGATCTCGATGCGGGCGGTCATCGCCTTCTGCCTCTACCGGTCTCATCGATGGGTTGGGTGACCAGATTCACCTGCAGGCCGACGTGCCCCAATTCGTCCGCGACCTGCGCCACGATTTCGTAGGTGGTGTCCTTGTCGGCGCGAAGGTAGACGGCCGTCGCCTTGCCGAACCTCTGATGAATGGCGGAACCCAGTTCGTGGTAGTTGGTCGCCTGCTCATTCAGGTACGTGGTTCCATCCTTCTGGATCGAGACGACTGGGAGTTCCTTGGCAGTGTCTCTGACGTACTGCGTCTTGGGGACATCCACCTGCAAGCCGTACTCCATCACGTGCGCCGTCAACATGAAGATGATCAGCAATACCAGGACCACATCGACGAACGGCGTGACGTTGATTTCCGCCAGGGGCGCGCCGCCGCGGCTGCCGCGCCGCGATCCCAAGCCACCGCCATTTACGGAAAAGGACATGCTATTCTCCGAAGCCGCGCTCGGCCAAATTGAGGAACTCGAGGGCGAAATCGTCCATACGCGTGCCGATCTCGCGGATGCGGCTGCCAAAGGCGTTGTACGCGATGGCGGCGGGAATGGCGGCGAAAAGACCGAGCGCGGTGGCATAGAGCGCTTCCGCGATGCCGGGTCCTACGGCGCGCAGGCTGGTTGTGCCCTGAGTGCTGAGCGCGTCGAAGGCGCGAATGATGCCCATCACGGTGCCGAGCAGGCCGACGAACGGCGAAACGGACGCTACCGTGGCCAACACGCTCATGCGGTGTTCAAGCCGTGTGAGCTCTTCGCTGATGCCGAGTTGCAAGGCTCGCTCCACGGCCGGGCGATTGGTGATGGCGCCGCGCGATTTCACCTGCCGCTCCACCTCTTCGTAACCGAAATCGAAAACCGAAACCAAAGGCGAGGGACGGAATTGCTCGCTGGCCACCACCACCGCTTCGAGGTTGGCGGCTTTGCGGAATGCGCGCACAAAGCGGGCGTTGGTTTTCCGGGCGCCGCGCAGTGCGCCGAACTTGGCGAAGATGACGGTCCAGGAATAGACGGACAGGACGAGCAGGGCCGCCAGAACCAACAGGCCTGCGGGTCCCTCCCGCTGAAGGATGGTATCCAGAATATCTATTTGAAGGAGGAGGGCTGCGAGAGTCTCAAAACTCAATTCGGCTCCTAATCTCAAATCTAACATAGAGACGCGGGGGATTGCCCGAAAGACGGTTTTCGACGCAGAGACGCTGGGACGCTGAGATGGGCGCAGAGAACGCTAAGTGAAAACCCCTCCCAAGCCATTGATCCGCTTTCTGCATCCCAGCCGCCCTCGCAACTGCCGGTATGGAGCGCCCAAATCGAAGCGCGTTCACACGATTGTGAACGCCGCACGCATGAGTGCGCGCGCCACGATCCGCTCTATATGCCTCATGGCGGCTACACTAGTTGTTTGATGCGTCTGTCTCCGGCCGCCGTGGTGGCGGCGTTCCTCCTCAACACCGGGTGCGGTTATATCGGCGGCACGCTGGCTCCACTGGCTAACGTGCCAACCGCCCCGGCCGATTTAGCCGCCATACAGCGCGGAGCGAGAGTGATCGCTCACTTTACCGAGCCCGATGTGACCACCGAGGGCTATCCCATCAAAGGAGACCTGGACCTGGATCTGCGCGCGGGACCGGCGCCGGACGTGTGGAACGAATCGGCGTGGGCCGCCCAGGCGGAACGCGTTGCGCCGGTGCGTTTTGGCAAGCTGCCGCCGAACAAGCCCAACGGAGCCCCGCTGACCCTGGCGGAGTACGAATTCTCTTCGACGGCGTGGACCGGCAAGACCATCATCATCGCCGCACGAGTGATTGGTTCGAATAAGAAGGAGTCCGGCTGGTCGGTGTTACTGACGCTGCCGGTGGTTGCGCCGTTGCCGAAGCCGGAGCAGCTCGTCGCGACGCCTTTGGCCAACGGCATTCGCCTGACGTGGCGCGGCGGCGGCGACCATTTCCGGATACTGCGGCGCGCGGAAGGCGACGGCTACGCTGAACTCGCTACTACCGCTGCGCCGGAATATCTCGATGCCAGCGCCGAGTTCGGGAAGACCTACACCTACCAGGTGCTGGCGTTCGCCGCAGTGGCGCCGCAAAGGGAAGCGCAGAGCGACCTTTCGGGCGAGGTGACGATACCGTACAAAGACGAGTTCCCACCGGCGACGCCTGCCGGACTGACCGCGACGCCGTCGCCGGCTAGCGTCGAGCTCTCGTGGGAAGCCAATACCGAGCCGGACCTGGCGGGCTACCGCGTGTACCGGTCCGTCGATGGCGGCGCGTTTGAAAAGGTCGCCGACGTGAACGAGATTCCGACGTATTCGGACCGCGCGGTGGAGCGCGGCAAGACGTACCGCTATATGGTCACCGCCATGGATAAATCGGGCAACGAAAGCGGGCGGTCGGCGGCCGTGCAAGCAGTGCTGCAGTAAGTCGGCGGCGCCGGCGGCCGCGCCGGAAAGGCGCCCGGCGGCTGCGCGGGACAGGCGCTCGGCGGCTGTGCTGCCTACCGGAAGCGTTTCGAAACGGCGTGGGGCGCCGTTATGGGCAGCGCCGATCGACTCACGGTAATTCCGCGGTTCCGCCGGAGCGAAACGGCCCCTTCACGGCGAGCGCCAGATCGCGTTCGTCGCGGTTGTCCAGCACGAAGACCCGATAGCGGTCGCCGCCCGGATAGACGCGGACCACGATGTGGCCCGGCGGCCCCGCGAGTTGCGTCGCGCGCTGCCCGATGACGATCCGCGCGGCATCCCTCAAATCGGTCGCGAACACCAGGCGCGGAGAAGGCGGCAGGCGGCTATTCATGATGCGCTTCAGGACGTCCGGAGCCGGGTGGCTGGGCGCCCAACTCGGCACAATCAGCACGGTGGAGCGAAGGGATTGCAGGAACGGCTCGCTCTCTTCTCCCATGGAACCGTGCTGATTCACCACGTGTACGTCGACCCGCCCGATTACGGACGCTATGGCGGCCTCGACGCCGTGCCAGGCGGGGAAACCGGGATCGGGCGTACCCGGAAGGTCGCCTCCGGTAAAGTATCCGAAGCGGCCATAGCGCAGCCGGAAGCCCAGGCTGCACATGTTCTCATTTGGCCGGTCGGCGGGCGCCAGAGTCTCGAGCGCCGGAAACAATTGCCGCGTCGCCTCGCCTGAGCCGGTCCACATTTCGCCGTTGGCGATGATGTTGCGGATCTCGAACGCGGGGTATTTCGCAGCGTCGCGGCGAAGGCCGATCTGAGTTGACGACCCTGGCTTGAATCGCTCTACCGCCATGCCGCGCTTGCGGCGCGCTTCGAGAAACCGGCGATAGTTCACCATTGTTTCATCGGCGGCCGGAACCAGATAGGAGTAATCGGGCCAGCCCCGGTCGAACAGGGTATAAATGGGAACCGCGTCGCCGACCTCGGTGATTCCCGCCAGCTTGTAACTTCCGGTGGCGTCGAGCGGCGATGACGCTCTGAGCTGGCCCATGTGGTCGGAGTGAAAATGCGTGATCAACGCGTAGTCGAGACCCGTGGCGCCGGGCGGCAGATGCCGTTCGATGTAGCGCGCGATCCACGCCCCCGGCGTCCGCGATGCGTTCGGATGCGGGTCCGTCTCGGGAATGCCGTCGCCGGCGGCTCCTGCGTCCACCAGTAGCGTGGCGCCGTCGGGCAGGATGAACAGCGCCGCGTTTCCGCGACCGGTCGCGATCTGGTGAATGTCCAGCATCCCCGGCGTCCAGGCCGGGAGCGGCGCGCCGATTTCGCCTTCGCTTTGCGCCCAAGCCAGGGCCGTTGAGGCGATGCAGAAGAGACCAACTGCGGCGATGCGTGGCATGGGTTATGGAACCGGAGGCATCGACGGCGTCGCCAGTGAAGTGGCGGATCGCCCGCGCTACGAATCCTTCTGAATCATCACCTCGGTGGATTTGACGACCACTTTTACGGAATCGCCCTTCTTCAATCCGAGCTCGTCGGCGCTATTGCGCGTGATCACGCTTTCGATGAGGTGGTCGCCTACCTTCACGACAACATGCGCCATGATGTCGCCGACTTGAATGCTCTCGATCACGCCGGGCAGTTGATTTCTCGCAGAGAGGGGCATGCTTCACTTGTACCAGGAAATCCGGCCCCGCGTCAGGCGACGGTGTTGCGCAGCGAGCCGATGCCGTCGATGGCGATCTCGATGGCGTCGCCGGATTGGAGCGTGAAAGTATCGGGCGGAATAATTCCGGTGCCGGTGAGCAGGAAGCAGCCGTTGGGGAAGCTGGTTTCACGGAACAGATACTCCACCAGCTCGGCGGGGCGGCGCTTCATGGCGGCGAGCGTAGTGGCATCGGCGAACACGCTGGCGCCGGCGCGCAGGATGTTCATGCGGATTTCCGTGGACGGGGCAAGCGCCTCGGGCGTGACCAGGATGGCGGGGCCGAGGGCGCAGGAGCCGTCGTAGCTCTTGGCTTGCGGCAGGTAGAGCGGGTTCTCGCCTTCGATGTCGCGGGAGCTCATGTCGTTGCCGATGGTGTATCCCTGAATCTTGCCGCCGGGCGATATCAATAGCACCAGTTCCGGCTCGGGCACATTCCAATTGGAATCGCGGCGGATGCGGACGGCGCCGCCGGGTCCAACGACGCGGTGCGGCAGAGCCTTGAAGAAGAGCTCGGGGCGCGCGGCGTTGTAGACGCGATCGTAGAAACTGCCGCCGCCGGCGACTTCCGATTCCGCCATGCGCGCGGTGCGGCTGCGGAAGTAAGTGACGCCGGCGGCCCAGACTTCCTGCGATTCGATGGGCGCCAGAGGCTCGCCGGCGGCGGTGACAGCCGGGGCGCTGGCAGCGGACTGTTGCAGATATGCGTGGAGGTCTTCGCGCGTGGCGATGCCGCCGGCGGGCAGTTGCTTGCGGACGCCGTCGGTCTCGAGTTCCCAGCCGGTTGTTGTTTTGTAGATGAGCATGTCAGTCTCCCAGTTTCGCATTGAAGCGCGTTCGCGGGAGCGGGGCGAGGGTGCTTAACAATTTTGGGGCTGCGCAGTTCCGTCGCGAAGATTGTCGCTCAGAGGGCTATTAGACATGTCGCGTTCACACGAGTGTGAACGCTGCACGCAAAGTGCGTGCGCCACGGCAGCCCTCAGCACACGGTGGGATACTTATCTCCAGACTCAATTATGCACGGCGGTATAGAGGGTCTGGCTGCCGGTGTTGCCTCCGACATTGAACGTCAAGGGCACGGTATCGCTGTTGGCGAGCGACGTCGGCACTGCGACGTTGAACTGGTAGAGGCCGACGTAATTGGGAGCAAGGCCGAAATACGATAGCGTCCCCTGGGTTCCGCCGAAAGCCATTTGCATCGAATTAGTAAGAGAGTTCGACTGGGTGACGATCACGCCGGGAGGGATCTGCGTGCCGCCTGTGGCCGCTGGACCGAAGCCCACGCCGTAAATCACGATTGTCTCTCCGGGCTTGGCGGGGCGCGATGTCAAGCCGAGCGTCGAGGTGGTAGGCAGCGTGTAACTGCCGTCCGAATTGAACGCCACGACGTATTGCTTACCGCCGATGGTGAATGAAGACGGCGCCAGTAAGCCCGGCTCGAGTGCGTTGAGCGTCAGCGTATATGGCGAGCTTGCGCCGTTGAAGTTCGAAACAATCAGCGTCGCCGGTCCCGTGCCAACTCCATTGGGAATTTGCGCATTCACTTGTCCCGCGCTCACATAATCGACGAATGCCGATTGCCCATTTATCTTGACGCTCACGCTCTGGAGCGCGGTAGGGGCGTTGTTGCCGTTGAAATTAATGCCTTGCCAGGAATAACCATTGGAGGGCGCAAGATTGGATCCGTAGACTTCAATCCACGATCCCGCTGTAGCCGCAGCGAAGCCACCGAAGGCGCCGGCGCTAACGATGCCGCCCGAAGAAATCGTGGGCGGAGGTCCAGCGGCTGCCGGCGTCAGCGTGTAGGTGGTGGCATAAATGTGATCGCCAGTCTGAATCGGCGGATTCCCCACGCCTGCGTTTCCTGCCACATAGATAGTGATGTTGCCTACGCTGGTTGCGGGCGGCGTCCACATAAATGTATAGGTGTAGGGCAAGCCGTGAGTGATGGAATTCGCATATCCCCCGACGGAATTCGGAAATAACTCTTGAGTACCAGTCTGGTCGACGTATTGCAGCGTGTAGCCCGACTTACATGCTGTGCCGCTGGTATTCAGATAGGTGAAGACTTGAAGATTTGGTTGCGAACAGATAATCTGTGTGTTGGTATCTACCGCTGCAAACGTGCCGGCCATTGTATTCGGCGAAGAAGCAACGCGCGCGGTTAGCTGAAAGCCAGCGGCCTTCTGCGTAGGGGCCGGATCGGCGATGGTGACTGTGATAGTCTCTGAAAGTCCCGGGATATAAATAGAACCGTTTGAAAAATTGGCCGTGACACTTCCCTTATTTGCCGGATCGTTGGTGGTCCCTGTGTGGCAACCCGACGTAGCGCAAGTTTGGCCCGCATTTTCAGTCGGAACACCTGTATATCCCGGATAGGGCCCATATTCATAGGCCCACAGAAGAACCGGCAACATCCCCATTACCATTGCCGCCTTCGCAAGAACAATCTTTCCCCGCCGCGTCATAGCTCTGTAAACACCAGTGTCCCCCGTTTCACTCGCCTATTTCGAAAAGACTAACGAAACTTAACAGAGGCCTACAGCACCCGCGCCAGTTTGAGCGCCTTCCGCGCGGTAGTACTGAGTGGTAAATCGCACAGCTTCTCCGGATCGAACCATGCGAATGGTCCGCGCGGAGCCTGGGCCGCCGCCGCTGTGACTTGCAGCGTGTAGCGATGATGCGTGATGGCGTGGCGGATCTCGCCGAAGCTCTTGCCCGTGCGCGCGCCGGGCAGATCGGCGGGCGCGGGCAAATCCCAGAATCCGGCCATGCGGCGCGCGTCCGGTTCGCGCTGGCGCAGCAGGACTCGCGCGCCCTTTCGCACAATCAGCAGAACGCCCTCGATCTTCACCGGCGCGGCGCGGCGCAGTTTCACGGGTAATTGAGCTACTGCGCCTTGCTGCAGCGCTTTGCATTGCGCCGCGAGCGGACAGAGCGTGCACGCCGGATTCCTGGGAAGACATACGGTGGCGCCCAGCTCCATGATGGCCTGATTGAATGCGCCAGCGCCCGCGCGCTGCGCGT
>Ga0208193_1001313_pt1 | contig 11096 bp, 11 predicted proteins | sample June2015DPH_17_2_FD_184716 | JGI IMG/M metagenome (GOLD analysis project Ga0208193, IMG submission 184716) | Peatland microbial communities from SPRUCE experiment site at the Marcell Experimental Forest, Minnesota, USA - June2015DPH_17_10... | ecosystem: Environmental > Terrestrial > Soil >...
GTATCTTCCATCGACAGATAGGCGCTCAGGCGCTCCTCCAACTCGCGATGCACGCTTTGCGTGCCGCAGATGAAGCGCACCGAGGCGACGCCGTAACCGTAGCGCGCCAGTGCGTCCTGCGCGGCTTTGAGCACCAAAGGATGGTTGGCGAGTCCCAAGTAATTGTTCGCGCACAGATTGATCATCTCGCGCCCGTCGGCGAGCCGCACCACCGGACCCTGCGCCGAGCCGATGACCCGCTCACGTTTCAGCAGCCCCGCCGCATCGAGCGCCTCGGTATCGCGCGCAAGCCGCTCGCGAAATTCCTTCAACACGGGATCCTTGAATACCGATTCGGGCCTTTCATGACGGTATTATAGGGTCTTATGACAACCGACGAGCAAACTGATAACCATCGACTGGACAAGTGGCTATGGCACACCCGTTTTTACAAAACGAGGAGCCTGGCGACCGCCGCGATCAACGGCGGGAAAGTGCATTTGAACGCCGAGCGTGTCAAGCCGGCACATCGGGTTAGAATCGGCGATCGGTTGAGCCTGTCTCTGCAGGGGATGGTGGCCGAGTTCGAGATACTCGGGCTGCTGCCGCGGCGTGGTCCGGCAGTCGAGGCGCAAGCGCAATATCTCGAGACGCCCGCGAGTGCGGAACGCCGTGCAAAATTGCGCGAGCAGCAGCGGCTCGCGCAGGTGTCGAGACCGCGGCCCGAGGGGCGGCCGGATAAACGCGATCGGCGGCGGCTGATGCGGCTGCAGCGAGATCAAACTTAGATTCCGCTCTGCGGTCAGCCATCGCTGCACGGTTCATAAGCGAGAAACGCCTCTCAGCATCAAACGGCCCGGTTGAGCTAATTTAGCGGCTGCATCATATCTAATATATAAGCAGCAATTCACCCTCCATGCAGTCCATTTATAACTCGTGGCTCGTCGGCCTTTCCATTTGCGTGGCCATGGCGGTCTCGTACACCGCTTTGCGGCTGGCGTCCCGGATCGCGACCAGTGAAGGGCCGGCGGAGCGCCTGTGGCTGGCCGCCGGCGCCCTGGCAATGGGGGTGGGCATCTGGTCCATGCACTTCATCGGCATGCTGGCCTTTTCGCTGCCGATTCCGCTGGCCTACGACATCCCCACGACGATCGTATCGCTCGCCATCGCAGTATTCACATCCGGGTTCGCCCTCGGACTCACGAGCGGCCGGCAACTCACGCTTCCCCGTCTTGCAGGCGGTGCAATGGCCATGGGCAGCGGAATCTGCGCGATGCATTACACGGGAATGGCCGCGATCGACGTCGTCCCTGGTATCGCCTATGACCCGGCGCTGGTGGCGTGCTCGATGATCATTGCCGTCACCGCATCGTTCGTTGCGTTGTGGCTGTTCTTCAAGCTGCGCGACGGCCGCTCCCATCTGCAGCGGCTGGCGCGGATTGCCGCGGCCGTCATCATGGGGCTCGCCATCAGCGGTATGCACTTTACCGCCATGGCAGCCGCCCGATTCTCTCCGGGGTCCTTCTGCCGGGGCGGCGTCACGTTCGACAACCTCTGGTTGGCCATCACGATCGGACTCTTTGCGATCGGCCTGCTGATCGTGACATTGGTGACGGCCATGTACGATGCTCACCTGCAGTCGCGGACCCACAGCCACGCGCGGCGGCTCGAGGCGGCCAACGCCAAGCTGCAATACCAGGCCACCCACGACGCACTGACGGATCTGCCGAATCGAGTGCTTTTCATGGATCGGCTCGGCCGCGAAATCGCCCACGCTGAGCGCGATGGCCACCTGTTCGCCGTGCTGCTGCTCGACCTCGATCGATTCAAGCAAATCAACGACTCTCTCGGCCATCGCGCCGGAGATCGGCTGCTCGAGGAGGTGGCGCGCCGGCTCTCCGGCGCCATTCGCGAGGTCGACACTGTCGCGCGCATCGGGGGCGATGAGTTCCTGCTGCTGATCGCCGATACTCGCGATCAATCCGATCTGGCGGCGGTCGCCGCCAAGATCGGCAAGGCTCTGGGTGAGCCGCTCAGCGTCGGCTCTGCCGAACTGCATACCTCTGCCAGTATCGGCATCAGCATGTACCCGGCGGATGGAACCACCGGGGATGACTTGGTGGCCCGGGCCGACGAGGCCATGTATTTCGCGAAGCAGAGCGGCCGTAACTCCTATCAGTTCTTCAACCGGACGATGAGCGTGTTTTCTCAGGATCGCTTGGATTTGGAAAACGATCTGCGCCGCGCCCTTCCGATGAACCAACTCGAGGTGCATTACCAGCCGAAGAGCGACGTCGCTTCGGGCCGCGTCAACAGTGTCGAGGCGCTGCTGCGCTGGCGGCATCCGACGCGCGGCCTGGTGAGTCCGGCGGAGTTCATTCCCCTGGCGGAGGAAAATGGGCTCATTCTCTCCATCGGCGAGTGGGTGCTGCGCGAGGCCTGCCGCCAGGCGCGCGGCTGGCAGCGAATGGGGCTGCCCTTCCTGCGGGTGGCGGTCAATGTTTCGCCGGTTCAATTTCGGCAGTCCAATTTCCTGCAAGCCGTGCGCACGGCGCTGCTCGAATTCGATCTGGAGCCTCAGTATCTGGAGATCGAACTGACCGAAACCACCGTGATGGACAATGCCGAGGGCTCCGTTCAGATCCTGGAGGAGTTGAGCCGCATGGGAGTGGTCGTGTCGATCGACGATTTTGGAACGGGCTATTCGAGCATGAGCTACCTGCGGCGTTTCCCGATCGACAAGCTGAAGATCGACCGCAGCTTCATCAGCGACCTAACCACGAATTCAGCCGATTCGTCCATCGTCCAGGCAATCATCTCGCTGGCTCACAGCCTGCGGCTCAAGGTGGTGGCCGAAGGTGTGGAAACTGCGGAACAGCTCGAACGTCTGCGTGAACTGGGCTGCGATCAATATCAGGGATTCTTTCGCAGCGCCGCGGTGCCGGCCGCCGAAATAGAGGAATCGATCCGATCGAGCACCGAGGCTGCCGAGCAATTCGACGACGTCTCGTTCACGGTGACCCGGAGCAGGCTGGCTGCGTTCAAGGTGGGCTGATGCGCGGCGAACTCAACTTTATGCTCAGAGATCCTCTGCCGCGCTTTCCGGGTCGTCCAAGTCGCAACTGACGGCGGTCTCAGGCTGCAGTGTTTCCCAGAGCGCGTGGTGCCAGACGGCACTGGCGATTCCGGCGGTGGGCAATTCTCTGCCGCAGGGCTTGGGCCCGAGACGGCTCGCGAGTTGACTCAGGCCGGGATTGTGACCGCAAATCATGATGTGATGCAGGCGCTCGTCGCACCGCGTGAGCAGGCTCCAGGTGGCTTCGGGCGTGGCCAGGTACAATTCGCGCGCGCATTGCAGCTGCTTGTCGTCGAGTTCGCAGGCTTCGGCGATGATTTCGGCCGTGGCCCACGCGCGTTCCGCCGGGCTCACCAGTATCAAGTCCGGTATGAGGTCGCGGTGCACGATGCGCGATGCCATCTCCCGCGCCTCGATGCTGCCACGGTGCGTCAGCGCGCGCTCGAAGTCCTCGGCGCAGGCGTCGATGGGCTCCGCTTTCCCATGCCGTAGCAGCGTCAGTCTGCGCGTACCCACAAATGGCCACCTTCAATTCTCGTTTCGAAGACGCGCACCGGTTCGTATGCGGGTGGCGACAGCGCTTCGCCGGTTCGCAGGCAGAAGCGGGCACCATGGCGCGGGCAGATGATTTCGGTGCCCTCGATGGCGCCCCCGGTCAATTCGGCGCCGTCGTGAGTGCAGATGTCTTCAATGGCGAAATAAGCATCGCCGCTGCGCGCGACGGCGACCATTCGGCGGCCGACCGGGATGGAGATCGCTTGTCCGTCGCTAAGACTCGTGGTGGGGCCCGCATCGATCCATTTCTCTGCCATTTCCTTGCCTCGTCCGGGTCTGCAACCTACATCATGCCGGTTTGCAGGCGGGCTTCTTCCGACATCATGGTCTGATTCCACGGCGGGTCGAATACCAATTCGACGTTGGCGCGCGCGACCGTCGGAACTATCTGCACCTTATCGCGGACGTCCTGCACCAAAACCTCGCCCATTCCGCAGCCGGGCGCCGTCAATGTCATTTTGATGTCGACGCTGCGGGTTGCATCCTCATTCTTGGTGACATCGCATTCATAGACCAATCCTAGGTCGACGATATTGACGGGGATTTCCGGGTCATAGCACGTCCTGAGCTGCTGCCACACGACGTTCTTGATGTCCTCCTCCGATGCTCCCGGCGGCACCTCCGGTGCCTTTGCGGCGGTCTTGCCGATGGCGTCCGCGTCCTGGCCGGCGATGCGGAATAGATTTCCGTCGATGTACACGGTGAAGCTGCCGCCCAGCGCCTGAGTGATGTAGCCCACCGAGCCGAGCTTGAGATTGACTTCGACGCCGGCGGGAATGGCGATTGCCTTGACCTCGCGCTGCACGACGATGGGTTCGTTTTCGTATGAATGCATCGCTTGGCTCATTCGGTGGTTACGGGAGGCAGTTCCTGCGGGTGGGCCGATTTGAGTGCGGAGGCGAGGGTGTGCCAGCACAGGCTGGCGCACTTCACCCGCGCGGGATATTCCCGTACGCCGGACAGTGCCGCGAGCTTGCCCAGCTCCTCGGCAGGGGGCGCGCCATCGTCGGTGAGAAGCTGGTGCACGCGATCGAACAGCCGCAGCGCATCGGCGCGTGTTTTGCCTTTCACCGCTTCGGTCATCAAGGAGGCGGAGGCGGTCGATATCGCGCATCCCTGGCCTTCGAAACGGATGTCGCTGATCTTGTCGTCCTGCATTTGCAGGCGCACCGTGAGACGGTCGCCGCATAGGGGATTGAAACCCTCGACGCTGGCATCGGCCGGCTCCAAGCCGCCGAAATTACGCGGCCGGCGGTTGTGGTCGAGAATGACGTCCCGGTAAAGATCGTTCAGTTCCATGGCGTCAGGCGAATAGCTTGCGCGCGCGTTCCACGCCGGCGGCAAGCCTATCGATCTCCTCGAAGGTGTTGTAGAACGCGAATGAAGCCCGCGCCGTCGCCGGCAGCTTGAAGAAGTCCATGACCGGCATGGCGCAGTGATGGCCGGTCCTGATGGCGATGCCGTCCTCGTCGAGGATGGTCCCCAGGTCGTGAGGATGCACGCCGGCGACGGTGAACGACACCAAGCTCGCCTTGTCGCGAGCCGTGCCCACGATGTGCAGATCAGGAATCTGGCTCAGGGCTGCCGTTGCATGATCGAGCAGGGCAATCTCGTGGCGCTCCGCGGCGTCCCGGTCCAGGTCGACGAGAAAGTCGGCCGCCGCCCCCAATCCGATGCCGCCGGAGATGTTCGGGGTGCCGGCCTCGAATTTGTGGGGCAAGCCGTTGTACGTGGTCTTGGCAAAGGTCACCGCAAGAATCATATCTCCGCCGCCCTGCCAGGGCGGCATGCGCTCGAGCAGCTGTTCGCGCCCGTAGAGGACGCCGACCCCCGTGGGGCCGAACATCTTATGGCCAGAGAATGCGTAAAAATCGCAGCCTAAGTCCTGCACGTCGACGTGCATGTGAGGCACCGCCTGCGCGCCGTCGATCAGCGTGGCGATGCCGCGCGCTTTGGCGGCGGCCATCAGACGCTTGACCGGCAAAACCGTGCCGAGGGCGTTCGACACGTGCGCGCAGGCGAACAAGCGTGTCCGCGGGCTCATCAGCGCCGTCACCTCGTCCTCGTGGACCTCGCCGCGCGAATCGATGGGCGCAACTACGAGCGTGGCACCGGTTTGCTCGCAAACCATCTGCCAGGGCACGATATTGGCGTGGTGCTCCAGATGCGTGATGAGCACCTCATCGCCGGATTTGAGCAGCGGTCTGGCATAGCTCTGCGCGACGAGATTGATCGCCTCGGTGGTACCGCGAACGAAAATGACCTCGTGCCGCGACCGGGCATGGATGAACTCGGCCAGCCGGTCGCGCGCGGCCTCATACATGTCCGTCGCCTCCTGGCTCAGCGTGTGGACGCCACGGTGAATGTTGGCATGGTGGCGGCGCTCATAGTCATCGACGGCGTCGATTACCGCGTTCGGACGCTGCGCCGAGGCGCCGTTGTCGAGATAGGCGAGCGGCTTGCCGCGCACCATGCGCGACAGCACCGGGAATTGCCGGCGCAGGGCATTCACGTCGAATATGACGGGCCGGTCTGCTAGTGCAATTTTTTGCATCAGGTTCTCCACCTTGGCGTGGGAGGATGTCAACGGAATTTCCGCAGGGTTTGCGAGTCGGGCAATTGGGCGATCAGCGCGTTTTCGATCGCGGTTCGCGCCGAGGCCACCGACATGCCGGTGAGCACGTCGGCAAGGAAGGCGTATACCAGGAGGCTCTGCGCCGTGTCGCGGTCCAGACCGCGCGACAGCATGTAGAAGAGCATGTCGGGGTCCAGCCGCCCGGTGGTCGCGCCATGGGCGCATTTGACCTCGTCGGCATGAATTTCGAGCTGCGGCCGCGAATCGATTTCGGCGGCCGGCGACAGCAGCAGGCCGCGGCAGGACTGCTGCGACTGCGCGCGCACGGCACCGGCGTTGACGATCACTTTGCTGTTGAATATGACGCGGCTCTCATCACCGGCGATGGCGCGCGCCGTCTGACTGCTGCGCGTATCGGGCGCGCCATGGGTCACGATATTCACGCAGTCGACGTGCCTGTCCGCGTGTCCCACCAGCAGCGAATAGCTGTCGAGCGAGGCACCCGGCTCGTCCAAGCGCGCCTCGAGAGCGGTGCGGACCAGGCCGCCCCCCAGGGCGACGGTAAATTGCTTGCACCGGCTGCCTCGATCCTGGCGGATGTCGAGGGAGTCGAAGTGCGTGGCGCCGGCGTCCGTCGCGTACACGCGGTAGTGCTCCAGCTGTGCATCGTGCCCGAGGACCATATGGGTGTCGGAATTGGTGAGCGGCGTATGCTCGCCTTGAGTCACGTGATGCTCGATGATCGTGGCGCTGGAACCCGGGGCCGCATCGATGATGACGCGCGGGTAGGCTATGTCATCGGTGCCCTCGCCGGTTGCGACATGCAGGATGACCAGCGGCAGCGGTACTACAGCATTGATCTTGATGTATAGCCCGTCGACGAACAGCGCGGTATTGAGCAGGGACCAGCGCCGCTGCTCCGCGTCCGACAAGGGTTCGAGAAAGCGTCGCAGCAAGTTCGGATGTAGCTCAGATAATCCGCGTATAGTGTTGATTTCTATACCGTTAATTGACCCATCGACAAGAGGTTCGACGGGATGGCCATTGACCATGACCAGCGATGCCGCGCGATCGGCCTTGCCGAGCAGCGACAGCGACGCGTGCGGTTCGATCTCGCCGCGTGTCTTGCGCGGCGCATCCACGAAGCTTTGCGCGGCGAGGCTGCGCAGATTGGTATATCGCCAGGTCTCATCGTGCAGGGTGGGCAGGCCGAGCGTGAGAAATCGCTGCATGGCCTGCTCTCGCAACGGCGACAGCGAATCGGCGGGCCGCGACTGCCATTGGGCGGCGAAGGAACGCAGCGCCGCCGATTGCGGCACGACGGATGATTGGGACGGACTCATGCGACCTGAGTCTCCTGCACCCAATCATAGCCGCGGTGCTCGAGTTCCTGCGCGAGCGAGCTATCCCCCGACTTCAATATCCGTCCGCCGGAGAGCACATGGACCTGGTCCGGCACGATGTAGTCGAGCAAACGCTGGTAATGGGTCACCAGCACGACCGCGCGCTTCGGGTCGCGCAGGGTATTCACGCCGGCGGACACCACCTTGAGCGCATCGATGTCGAGCCCCGAATCCGTCTCGTCCAGTATCGCGAGTTTGGGTTCCAGGACCAGCATTTGCAGAACTTCATTGCGCTTTTTTTCACCGCCCGAGAAACCTTCGTTGACGCCGCGCGTCAGGAAGGACTCGTTCATCTGCATGACTTTCATTTTTTGCCGGATGAGGGTGAGAAACTCAAAGGCATCGACTTCGGGCTCGCCGGCCGCTTTGCGCTTTGCGTTCAGCGCGGCTTTCAACAGATACACGTTGTTGACGCCGGGAATTTCCACCGGATACTGAAAGCCCAGAAATAGCCCCGCACGCGCGCGATCTTCGGGAGGCAGCGCCAAGAGGTCGCGGCCCTCGAAAGTCACCGAGCCGCCGGTGACCTCGTAGTCCTCGCGGCCCGCCAACACTTGCGCGAGAGTGCTCTTGCCCGAGCCGTTCGGACCCATGATGGCATGGACCTCGCCCGCGCGAACCTCGAGGTTGACGCCTTTCAGTATGTCTTTGCCCGCGACGCGGGCGCTCAGGTCTGTAATCTTTAGCAAGATCTCGTGTCCTCGTTACGGCGTGACAGCTGGCTCGTTACAGCCGACGGCCGTGTTGTTACGGCTTGCGGCCGCTTTGTTACGGCCTGCGGCCGACCTTTCAACGGGGTCCGAAGCGGACCCCGAAGACTAACCGACGGCGCCTTCAAGGCTTACGCTCAGCAGGTTTTGGGCCTCGACGGCGAACTCCATCGGCAGTTCCTTGAACACCACCTTGCAAAATCCGCTCACGATCATGTTGACCGCGTCCTCCGCCGAGATGCCGCGCTGCAGGCAGTAGAACAGCTGGTCCTCGCCGATCTTGGAGGTGCTGGCCTCGTGTTCGACGGTCGCGGTGGGATTCTTGACCTCCATGTAGGGAAACGTATGCGCCGCGCATTTCGGCCCCATCAGCAGGGAATCGCATTGGGTGAAATTGCGCGCGCCCGCGGCGCTCGGTAGGATTTTCACCAGGCCGCGGTAGGTGTTCTCGGCATGACCGGCCGAGATGCCCTTCGATACGATCGTGCTCTTGGTATTGCGGCCGATGTGGATCATCTTGGTGCCCGTGTCCGCCTGCTGATAATTGTTGGCGACCGCCACGGAATAGAACTCGCCGATGGAGTTCTCGCCTTTCAGAACGCAGCTCGGATATTTCCAGGTGATGGCCGATCCGGTTTCCACCTGGGTCCAGGAGATCTTCGAATTGCGCCCGCGGCATTCGCCGCGCTTGGTGACGAAGTTGTAGATGCCGCCCAGGCCGTTCTCATCGCCCGGGTACCAATTTTGGACGGTCGAGTACTTGATCTGGGCATCGTCGAGCGCCACCAGTTCCACCACGGCGGCGTGCAGCTGATTCTCATCGCGCATGGGCGCCGTGCAGCCTTCCAAATAACTCACCGACGCGCCTTCCGCGGCGATGATCAAGGTGCGCTCGAATTGGCCGGTCTTCGCGGCGTTGATGCGGAAGTAGGTCGACAATTCCATCGGGCAGCGCACGCCCGGCGGCACATAGACGAACGAACCGTCGGAGAACACCGCCGAATTCAGCGCCGCGAAATAATTATCGCCCTGCGGGACCACGCTGCCGAGGTAGCGTTCGATGAGTTGCGGATGATCGCGGACCGCATCCGAGAACGAACAAAAGATGACCCCGGCCTTGCCCAATTTCTCCTTGAAAGTCGTCGCCACGGACACGCTGTCGAACACGGCGTCCACCGCGACGCCGGCAAGGCGCGCGCGCTCGTGCAGCGGAATGCCCAGCTTGGCGTAGGTGGCCAGCAGTTTCGGATCCACTTCATCGAGGCTCTTCGGTGCATTCGCCGGCGCCCGGGGCGCCGAGTAATAGGAAATGTCCTGGTAGTCGATGGGCTTGTAGTGCACGTGGGCCCAAGTCGGCTCCTGCATGGTCTGCCAATGGCGAAACGCCTTCAGCCGCCAATTCAGCAGGAACTGCGGCTCGTGTTTCTTCCTGGATATGGCGGCCACGACATTCTCATCGAGTCCGGGGGGCAGGCTGTCGGATTCGATATCGGTGATGAAGCCATGCCGATACTTTTGGGCGAGCAGGGCTTCGACATCTTGAGGTTTGCTAGACACTAGAGGTTTCCAGTTGGCATTGCGTTGTGGTCTAAACGGAGGTGGGGCCGGTCTTTGGATATTCACGCGGCGTATTCACTCGAATTTCCGAGGCGAGATCGGCGACCCGCAGGGTGGAGGAGTCCAGTCCGGCCAGCTGGCGCAGCGTCAGCTCTTCCAGGGAGCGGCGGATGGCAGCGTTCACTCGCTGCCAGGCGCCCCCGACGCGGCATTGACGCTCGATCCCGCACTGACTCGAGGCGCCGCTGCATTCGGTGATCGCGATCGGTCCTTCGAATACGTCCAGGATCTGTGCCGCCGTGATCTGCTCGGGGGTGCGTGCCAGCCGATAGCCGCCTTGGGCGCCGCGCGAGGAAATTACCATTCCGGCACGCTGCAGTCCCTTGAGCACCTTGCTCACGGTCGGCCGGCTGAGACGTGTGCGCTCTGCCAGCTCTGCCGCGGCGCGGTGCCGTGCGGGCTCTTGCGCTAAACTGGCGAGCACAACTGTCGCATAGTCGGTCAATTTTCCCATTCGCAGCATATGGACCTACGCCTCGGCTAGAAGCATGATGTGGGACTATTTTAGTCCTATTTGAATTGAAGGTCCACCCACGGGGCGGCATTAACCTTATTTTGCTATCCTTACCTCGTCCGACAACCGTCCATATCAACGAGACACGCCAGACATGAACACGGTAGAACTGAGCGCCACGGCGCGCGCGATAGTCGCAAAAAACAGAGGAATTTTGGCTGCCGACGAAAGCACCAGCACCATCAAGAAGCGCTTCGACAGCATCAAGCTGGAATCCACCGAAGAGAATCGGCGCACGTACCGCGAAATGCTGTTCACCGCGCCCGGCGCCCAGGAATACATCAGCGGAGTCATTTTGTATGACGAAACGCTGCGCCAGAAAACCAAGGATGGCGTGGCCTTCCCGGCCTATCTGTCACAGCATGGAATGCTGCCGGGCATCAAAGTCGACCTGGGCGCGAAACCGCTGGCCGGCTTTCCCGGCGAGACCATCACCGAGGGTCTCGATGGCTTGCGCGAGCGCTTCAACGAGTACTACAAGCTGGGTGCGAAGTTCGCGAAGTGGCGCGCCGTGATCGATATCGGATCCGGAATCCCGAGTCTCTATGCCATCGACGCCAATGCGGAAGCGCTGGCGCGTTATGCCGCCCTGTGCCAGGAATCGGGAATCGTCCCGATCGTCGAACCCGAGGTTTTGATGGATGGGGACCACACTTTGGCACGCTGC
>Ga0208193_1001314_pt1 | contig 11092 bp, 8 predicted proteins | sample June2015DPH_17_2_FD_184716 | JGI IMG/M metagenome (GOLD analysis project Ga0208193, IMG submission 184716) | Peatland microbial communities from SPRUCE experiment site at the Marcell Experimental Forest, Minnesota, USA - June2015DPH_17_10... | ecosystem: Environmental > Terrestrial > Soil >...
TAGAAGGGCTCGGTGAGCGCGGTGCGGAAATAGCCCGGGCCGATGCCATTGACGCGGATGGCATCGGCGGCCCACTCGGTAGCCAGTGTGCGCGTCAACGACGCCAGGCCGGATTTTGCAGCCCCGTACGCCGCGGCGCCCGGAACGCCGACCTCGCAAGTGAGCGAGCAGACATTCACGATGCTGCCGCCGTTGGCCATGCGATTGGCGGCCCCGCGCGCGCAAAAAAAAGCGGATTTGAGATTGGTGTCGACGATGCGGTCCCAGAGCCGTTCCGTCACGGTGCGCGAACTGCACACTTCTTCGATGCCGGCGTTATTGATCAAAATGTCGAGCCGGCCGAATGTCTCGAGGACGCGATCGAAGCAAGCATCCAAAGCCGCCACATCGGTCACGTCGGCAACGATCTGCATGGCGGAATGTCCGCTACCGATCAAGGACTGTTGCAATTTGTCGAGGGCCTGTCGATCGCGACCCAGCAGGGCGACGCTGACCCCCGATTGTGACAGTGCCGTGGCCAGCGCGGCGCCGATTCCGCGCGAAGCGCCAGTCACGATCGCCGTCTTGCCGTTCAATGAAAAACTAGGACCTTGCATGTACCTGCCTGGTGAGTCTGCCGATGGCGGCGCGCTTGGTGCATAATCACATGAATGAACGATTCGAGGAACGGCGGGCGCGGCGGCGTCTCGCGCTTGCGCCCGGCCGGCCCCATGATGGTGACCCGGGTACGTGCACGCAATGCGCGGACGGCACGCGTAACGGTGCTGTTCGCCGATTTGCGCGGCTACACGGGAATGGCGGAGCGCCTGCCGGCCGCACGGGTGGTACCGCTGCTGGACGAGTTTTTCCGAGTTCTGGTGGCCGCCACGGCGGATTCCGGCGGTGAGGTGTTCCACATGGCCGGCGATGGCATCATGGCCGGATTCGGCCTGCGAACCACCAGCACCGATGGCGCGGCCAACGCGTTGGCTGCAGGTCACGCCATCTTGGGTAACTTCGTTCCCGTCGCGGCGCGCTGGCGCAGCGAGCTTGGCATCGAAGCCGGCATCGGCGTCGGATTGCACCTCGGCGAGGTCGCGGTCGGGGCCTTCGGGCCCCCGCGCCGAAAGTCCACCACTTTGATCGGCGACACCGTGAACGTCGCGGCAAGATTATGCGGGCGCGCCCGAGCGGGAGAGGTGCTGTTCTCCTGCACGGTGGCAGCCGCGCTCGAAGCGCGTGTACAAGCGGGCGATGGCAATGCACGGCCCTATCTGCAGCTGCCGCAGTTCGAACTGCGCGGGCGCCGCGAGCCCGTCGATATCTGGTGCGTGCCCGCACGCGAGCGGCTCGCCCTGTAAGCGCGCAGCGAAGCTGCTAGAATTTCGCTGCTTTTAAGCCCTCGTGGCGGAATCGGTAGACGCAACGGACTTAAAATCCGTTGGCCGAAAGGCCGTGCCGGTTCGAGTCCGGCCGAGGGCACCACCAAGACTGTTTGCGGATCCGCACGATAGGGGTTCTTGAGAAGATTGCGCTGTGTGTGGGCCTCTGTCTCTGCGCACCCTTTGCGATTTTGAGCTTTCAGTTGGCGATCGGCGACGCCAGGGTTGTTTTCGGCGGCGGCATCTCGGGCGCGCCGCGCATCGAACGGCATCTTTGGCGGATGTGTTTGGGACTAGCACTCGCTACAGGTTCAGCCTTCACCAACGGATTCGCGCGGCTCTTGCCCGGTCCGTACCACGTGCCGCCAGTCTTTTTCTTATCCTCAGTTTCTGCCGTTGGCACTGCTTCTCTTCTGGATGAGTCGCGTGCGGTACACAGGCTGGTTCAAGCGGAACGAAGGCGCGCAGGACCGGTTGCGTTCGGGACGGGCCGAGCGCGAGAATTGACAGCTACGCCTTGATGTATATACTTGTTGATACATCGGAGGAAATCTATGAGTAAGGCAGCAACGCTCACTGTTCAGCAATGGGGAAATAGTCTCGCCGTGCGGATTCCAGCGGCGGTCGCACGGACGGCTCGGTTTAGAGTCGGCCAACCAGTCGAAGTGTCGGCTCAGGACTCCAACGTGCTGGTTAGATCAATCGGTGAGCCGAAACTGACGCTCGAACAGAAGTTGGCCGCATTTGATCCGGTGCTGCATGGCGGCGAGGTAATGGCGACCGCCCCTGTCGGCAAAGAGGTTCTATAGTGACCGCGCGGAAATCGTGGTGCCCGGATCGACGCGACATGATCTGGATTGATTGCAATCCCCAGGCCGGCCGCGAAATGAAGGACGTGCACCCACTCGCCGTTCTCTCCCCACGGATATTCAACGAACGGACCGGGATCGTAATCGGGCTGCCGATGACGACGGCCAACTATAACGACACCAACCCATTTGCGGTGAAGTTCAATAGCCCGAGAGGTGTGGCCAGTTACATCATCGGCCATCAGCCCAAATCATTCGATTGGCGGGCGAGAAATGCGAAGCCGCATCCGCTTAAGAAAGTGCCGGAGGATGCGTACGCGCGCGCTTGTGAAACACTAAACCAGATCATCGCGATCGGGAGTTAGCTCTATCTCGGGCCGCAATCTCGCCCAGTAAGCAACGTACATCGACAAACCAAAGCTGCGGAATTTCGTCTTTGCGTGCTTGTTCTTTGGTGCCTGTAGCCTTGTCATGTTAGGCGAGGCGATCACAAACCGTCGCGGGTTGATTCTCAACGGTGTATTTCACTTCTCTGTCCAAGGAGCTACCGCATTTTACTGGACCGTATGCGCGGTCAGCGGGGCCTTTGTCGCCTTTGGGTTTCTAAGGCTGACTGTCGGATTCAAGAAAAGACCGCCATTGATGCTGACGGCCACCCATATTGCTGTCCCTCAAGTCGGATTCAGTAGAGAGCCGAGGACGGTAGACCTCCCGTTTTTGGATGAATGGATTGCGCACGGTAGAGTCGAGATCGCGTGAAAACTGGAGATTGCACACGGCTTGCACACGCGAGAGATCGGCAACTGACTGAAACTTAAGGCTTTCGCTCGGAATTGAGGATGGCATCGGGAGTCGCGGCGATGAGGCAGGTGGGATCAAAACGTGAGCGCACGCTGGCGATGAACGCTAGTGGAGTCTTGCTCGCTGAAGGTGCCCGTTTCAATGAGGCGATTTCACGGCTGTCGCAGACCACGTTCGTGCCGAAGGGGAACACACCCCGAAATTCCCCCGGCGCGGGCCTCACCGGGGGCTCCACCTGCTCGGCAACGCGGTCTGGTCAGACCGGCCGTAACCTTTAAAATTTATAACCGAGATTGAATCCGGCCGTTCGCGGTCTCGCCACGAAGAAGTTCTCGCCCCGAATTCCGACGCTGCCCGCGTCGCTGCCACCGGTAACGCCCAGGGCGTTGAACATGTTTTGAATATAGAGGCTCGCCGTGAATCCTTTCCGATCGGCAAGATTGATCGAGCCGTCCCAAATGGAAAAGCCGGCGATCTTGAACGGCGGCGGTGCCTGCGGATTTGCGCTTGTCAGCTGCGACAAGGTTGCGCTTCGGTAGCTGGAGTTCACATGCCATCGAAGATCCCAGCCGTCGAGAAGCGGTGCATTCTGGGTGAAGTCCAGAGCGAGCGTAATGCTCTGCTTGGGCGAATTCGGCAGCTGGTCGCCATCCTTGCCGGTTACGATCGCGACCAAATTGTGCGATGTCGTGTAGTCATATACGGAAAAATTCTGCGCGACGGTCGCGTCCGAAAAGGAATAGCCGAGGTCGTAAGTGAACCGCGGTATTATTTCTCCGGCAATCTCGAACTCCACGCCCGCCGACCGAGCCTTCGGTCCGTTGACCGCAATCCCTTCGCCGCTCGCAATGGTGGTGGCATTCACTTGAAAGTTGTCCCAGTCAATATAAAACAGAGCGGCGCTGTAGGTGATTCCGGCAGCGGTTCCTTTCGCTCCCACCTCGAAATTCTTGGTCTTGTCCGGCGTATACACGAGGAGCGCCGGATTGGCGGCGAAAGGCCCAGATACCGGTATTCCATTCGATCCGCCGCGCCGGAAGCCCTCGGCGAAATTGAAGTAGACATTCAAATCGTCGGTGATCTTATAAGAAGTATTGGCCTTGAAAATGTGGTTCTCGACCTTATAGCCGCCTTGCGATGCGGTCGTACCCAATGCATCGTCTTCGTTGCTGCACGCATATCCGCAAAAGGGGAATGCCGTACTCGTGTTGAGAAAGTAGGATTGCCAGAATTGCCGGATGCCCCCGGTTATCTGCCACTTGTCCGTCATATGCCAAGTGAATTCGCCGAAGATGGCGCGATCCTTGAAGTCGGTCTCTGTGGAGCTGATGACATTGATGTCGTTGCCGTACCCCGGATCTCCGACCATGGTGCCGTAGTACGTCTGTCCAGGGACAAATTGATACTCGTCGCTGTCCGTCATCAGATGCTGGTAGAACAAACCCACCACATAATCGAACTTTTCGCCGACTTTCGATACCAGGCGGAATTCCTGCGTGACCCCGTTGGTCTTGTCGGCCGAGGTTTCATAGTCCACCAATCTCGGAATAAATCCATAGAACGTCGGATAGAGAGTGAGTAATCCGGTGCCGTCATTCACGGCGTTGCCCCTGTCCGTGTAGTACGAACTCGAAGAACTGAGCGAGGCGAAGCCCAGGTCATAGGTCAGGTCGGCGCTCTCCAGATCGGTTTTCCGATGCGACTCGAGCACGAAACTATTATTCGCGTCATATTCTTGGTTGTGCGGGAACACCACGCCGCCCGTCGGAAAGGATACGGGGTACGAGGGACTGTAAAACGGGTTCTGTGAGGGTGGCGTATCCACGCTGCCGCCGAAATTCGGCGAATCGGCTTGAACCCCCTCGGTGTTCGTTTCCTGATGAAAATAAGCAATCCGGACCGAAAACTGGTCGTTTGGCTTGAACAGAAACGATCCTCGGACGTGCCATATCTCGTCGTCGTTCGCGTTCGGCTTGGGTGAGAAAGCAAGAGGACCGAATATAGGGTTTTTCGGGTCGGCAGATACTGGAATACCTACGGGGCTATCGATCGCCGTACTCGGCGGTCCCAGCTTGACGATGTAATTCTCGTCGATGAAGCCTGCATAGTGTTGTGTTTGCGCGGCAATGCGGAATGCCATGACGTCGTTGATTGGAATATTGACCATTCCGGTGGCACCGTAGTTGAGCTTGTTGGTCTCATCCACCGCGGCGACGTCGGTATTAATTTCAGCATGAAAGCCCGTTAGATCGGGATCCTTAGGAATGAATCGAATGGTACCGGCGAGAGATCCCGACCCGTAAAGGGTACCCTGCGGTCCCCGCAGCACTTCCACGCGTTCCAAATCGCTCAATTGAAGCGGCAGAAACAGCGGCGTTTCTCCGATATAGGTCGATACCGGCGCCACGGTGTTTCCGTTGGTTTGATTCGACGCGCTGGTATTGAGGCCTCTCAGAATGATATTGCTTCGGCTCGCCGGTCCTTGATCCACGAACGTGACGCCGGCTATCGATCTCGACAGGTCCGACAGGGATTGGACGTGATTGTCTTCGAGGGTCGCGGCCGATATTGCGGAGATGCTGTAAGGAATGTCCTGTATGGATGTGTCGCGGCGCGTTGCGCTGACGACGACTTCCTCGAGCGTATCTCCCGACGACGCCGTGTCCGCCGAAGCAGTGGAGCTGAAAAGGCTCGCGCTTGCCAACAGCAAGGCTGTGGAACCCACCGGCCCTCGGCAATACGGACGCAACGAAGATGCCGCCGAGTTGTTTAACACGCGCTTAATGGACGCTTGAAGTGTCATCGCTAGTCTCCCATGCCGGAAAGGCAAATCGCTATAATGAAAATACGCAGACCGCAAGTTCTTCGTGCGAAAGCGATTGAGCATCTCTTTGAGACGCGATCGCTCTTGCAGGTCATCCATCGACGAACGTGTCTACATCCCTTTATGGGATCGAGTATGCGAGCAAGGGCTGGCTCTTACGTAAGCCAATGTCATCGTGAAGTCAGACGCTCATCAATCAAATTTGCCCCTTATCCTCGTCGTTCCGGAGGTTGTCGGAGATTGACCGGTGACCCGCCCCAAGTCGGGGCGCTGGTTGAATTTCCCGCACCATCGCGAAGCGTTTTGGCCATGCCCTTTGACGCACGGGCTTAGTTTGATATGTCCGCGCCGAAGCATGGATAACCAATCATCGGACTCATCGCCGGGCACGCTTAAACTCAAGTTCAACACATCAACCAGAATTGGTTGCAAGTAGTTTTCACGAAGCATCAGGGTATTCATTTCAAAGGGAGACGACGTGTCTGAAAAAGAAAAAAATGCGAATGAACCCGATGCCGGCGGAGCCGGAAACAACGCGCTGCGGCGCGAAGTGCCGCGGCGGGACCTGCTAAAAGGTCTGGGCATCGTAGCGTCGATGGCCGCGGCCGGATTATCCCCGCGCTTTGTTTGGGGGGCGGATGTCACCCCAGAGGCCAAAGAGGCATTGAAGAAAAAGTATCCCCAGCTTTATCAATGGACGTTGATCGATACCCAGGGAACGCGAGAGTTTCCGGGTTGGCGCCCGGGAGAACCCGAAATATGGTGCTACACGGAGAAAATGAGCTATACGGAAGGTGATCTTGTCGATCTGCGCGTCAACACCACCGAAAAAACCTTCGCCGTGAAAATCGCACGCGAAAGCCATGAGCCCGAAGCGGTACTCGAAAAGAACGGCGTCCGCGGAATGCGCCAGTCGACCGTCGATGATGCTGCGATCAAAGGCTGCAATTGGAAGCCTTCCCTGTCGGTCAATACGAAGGGCTGGAAGCCAGGCGTCTACGTGGTCCATTTGACCGCCCAGGATGAAACCGGCAAGACCGCCGCCGGCGAGCATTTTTTCGTGCTGCAGAGCCGACAGCCAGGGTCTACCTCGAAGATCTGTCTCGTGCTTTCTACATGTACTTATACGGCCTATAACGATTGGGGCGGCGCCAATCATTATCGCAGCATTCGCGAAGGGATGTCTACGGACGTGCTCGAGCCTCGGCTGTCGACGCAGCGGCCCTGGGGACGCGGGTTCGTCGTGGTGCCGAAAGAGGCGCCGGATGTGCTCGAATCCACCACCCCCGGACCGGTCTGGCATCCCGAATACCCGGAAGTGTTATGGCCGCTGGCCAATCACTACTCACGCCACTATGTGGAGGGATACGCGACCTATGCTCACCGCTTCATCAAATGGGCTGAAAAGAATGGTTACCAGCTCGAGGTCGCGACACAGCATGACCTGCACCAGCACCCGGAGATATTCAAGAATTACAAATGCCTCTTGTTCGTGGGTCACGACGAGTACTGGTCCTGGGAAATGCGCGACACGGTTGATTCCTTCGTCAACGCCGGCGGCAGTGCGGCACGATTTGGCGGGAATTTCTGGTGTCAGGTGCGTCTGGAGGACGGCGGCAAAACCCAGGTCTGCTACAAAGATATCAGCAAGGACCCGGTTGCCAAGACCGACCAGAAGGCAAGGACCGCCGTCGGCTGGGACGCCCCGATCGTGAATCGACCCGCCGCACAGACATTCGGTCTGCATGCGATGGGTTATTCTCGATATGGAGCCACCACGCCGCGCAGCTCCGGCGGCTTCACGGTTTATCGACCTTGGCATTGGATTTTCGACAAGACCGATCTCTACTACGGAGACGACTTCGGCATCGCGCCGGTCAATATTTTCGGCTTCGAAGTTGACGGATTGGATTATGTGGTCGAAGAAGGCGTGCCGCATCCTACCGGCACGGATCACCCCCCGGACAATGTGCAAATTCTTGCAATGGCACTCGCCGTGGGCGGCGAGCCGGACCGATGGAATGGCAAAGTGTTGTTGAACGCGCCCATGCACCAGTCGGTGCATCCAGGCGACGACGATGCGGCCGATGCCGCACACGGCAGGAAGAAGATCGTGTTTGAACCGGGTGCCGAGACTGTGGGGCGGATGGGCTGCGGAATGATGGTGTATTTCGAGCGTGAGAGAGGCAGAGTCTTCAACGCAGGCAGTAGCACCTGGGTACGAGGCTTGGAAATGGACGACTACTACACGCAACAGATCACGAAAAACGTATTGGATCGCTTCCTCGCGTAGCCGCCGACTTAGAGCAGCCCCAGCGTCGGGTCCAGCGAGTGCCGTATTTGCACACTTCGTGGAACGGTATAGCCATCCAGGGCGGCAGCCGATAGATCGACGCCGGTGCCCGAATGCTTGAGTGCCACATGCGCCGCTTCCGTGGCGCCGATCATGTGGTGATTGACCCATATCATGCCGGTGCGCAATTGCGGGATCATGCTCATGATCGTACCGATGTCTCTTGACCAAATCGATGCCGCCAGCCCGTAGCGCGAATCGTTGGCGAAGGCGATCGCCTGCTCCGGCGAATCGACGCGGGTCACCGATACGACCGGGCCGAATACTTCGTTTTGCACGACTTCATCGGTCTGCCGAGCCTCCGCGATGAGGGTGGGCGGAAAATGGAAACCTGGCAGACGGGACTGTGATGGGCCGGTCAAGACGCGGACGTGATCGAGGGCCCGCGCTCGCTCGACAAAGCCGGCCACGCGCGCGCGATGCCGTTCGCTGATGAGCGGCGGCATGTCGTTCATGCCGTCGTCGGCGGCGTAGCATATACCCGAGATTTCCTCGTGCAACGCCTCGACCAGAGCGTCGTAGACCTGCGGCGTGGCATACACACGGCTCGCCGCGGTGCAATCCTGGCCGGCGTTATAGCAGCCAAAGGCGCGTATGCCGCGGGCGACCATCGGAATGCTCGCGTCGTCCAGAACAATGGCCGCGGCCTTGCCGCCAAGCTCTAAATGGGTGCGTTTGACCGTGGAGGATGCCGCCGCCATGACGCGCTTTCCGGTTTCGATCGATCCAGTGACGCAGATCATATCGACTTGCGGGTGGCGCGCGAGCGCTTCTCCCACGACGGATCCTCGGCCATAGATCACGTTGACGACGCCGGGCGGAAGTATCTCTCCCATCAACTCCGCCATGTACAGCAGCGACAGTGGAGTGAGCTCCGATGGTTTCACGACCACGGTATTGCCGGCGGCGATGGCCGGGGCGACCTTGTAGGCAAACATGAGCAACGGGTAATTCCACGGTACGATCGCGGCGATCACACCGACGGGGTCGCGCCGGGTAAGAGTCGTATGGCCTGGTAGGTATTCATTGACGGCCTGTGCCTGCATGGCTCGCACGGCCCCGGCGAAAAAGCGAAAACCATCGTACGATGCGCCCACGTCATCCTCGCGTGCGAACCGCCGTGGCTTACCGCAGTTCAATGCTTCCAGTTCGACCAATCGGTCAGCCTCCCGCTCCATTCGATCGGCCAATTTCAACAGCAGGGCCGAGCGTTGTGCCGGAATGAGACGGGACCACCGTGGAAAGGCCGCGGCCGCCGCGGCCACCGCCTCGTCAACCTGCGCCTCCGATCCGCCCGCAAGATCGAGAAGGTGTTCCCCATCCGCGGGATTCACCACCGAATCGACCGCGCCTTCTCCGGGAATCCAACGCCCGCCGATGAGATGGCCGATCCGAAGGCCTCGCAAGATGTTCTGCGCTTGGATGGTCATGGCGATGCAATTCCTTCCCCAAAAAACAAGTCTTGCATGGCTCAAGCCGCGAGCGATCGCAGTGTTCCGATGTTCACTTCCAAGTCCGTCAATCTGAGGCGTCTCCTGTTTGGAGCGTATCGCGGCACTATTATGGTGCGCTCATCCCGTGGGTGGCACTGTGCTTGAATTCGCCGCGATGGTATGTCAGACATCGATCTGACCGTGCGACGATAAATTGGCTCGCGCCCATTCGAGCATTGTGGCAATTTCGGACCAGCCGTATACCGGGACTCGACACATCAGGAAAGACACTTGGCCACAGAAAAGCCGACCGAATCGGTCGTGCACGGTGAAACGCCCGCACAACTCGACAACTTGCCCGCCGGCTTCGAGAAGCATGGAATCGAATCGATCCCCGATGCGGACCGCGATGCCTCGATCAACGACTTCATGCGCTTGTGCTGGGGAGGCGCGAATTCCCTTGCGACCGCCGTCCTGGGCGCCTTTCCGATCATGTTTGGCCTGTCTTTTTGGCAAGCGGCCCTATCCATCATTCTCGGCGTCTGTTTGGGCGCAGTCATCCTCGGGCCCATGGCCATCTTTGGCGCCATCAACGGCACCAACAACGCGATTTCTTCCAGCGCGCATTTTGGCGTGGTGGGGCGTATCGTCGGCTCATTCCTTAGTCTCTTGACGGCAATCGCGTTCTTCTCCATCAGTGTTTGGTCGAGCGGCGATGCGGTCGTCGGCGTGGCACATGCCCTGTTCGGCGCCCGTGAATCCGATGGACTGTTCGCGGTCGCCTACGCGGTATTTGGGATCAGCGTGCTGGCGGTATGCATATATGGGTTTCGTATCATGCTGTTCGTCAACAAGGTCGCCGTCGTTGCCAGCACGATTCTTTTCGTACTCGGTGTAGCGGCGTTTTGGCACAGCTTCGATCCGGCATTCCAAGGAACGCATTTGCGCTGGTGGTCATCGCCGTTCCGGCCCGTGTTCATCAGCGCGGCTCTGGTAGCGTTGTCGAATCCAATCTCCTTCGGAGCATTTCTGGGAGATTGGTCGCGCTACCTGCCGCGCGACACCAACAAGCCCATGCTCATTGGCGCCACGATAGTCGCTCAGCTGTTGACCCTGCTGCCGTTTCTTTTTGGGGCCCTTACGGCATCGATCGTCGCGCAACACGCGCCTGACTACCTGGTGAATGCCGACTATACCGGGGGATTGCTGGCAGTCTCTCCCAGTTGGTTTTTTGGACCTCTATTCTTGCTCGCATTGCTCAGCGGCATGTCCACGGGTACGACCTCGCTGTATGGAACCGGTCTGGATTTTTCCAGCGTGTTTCCTGCATTGAGCCGGCCACGATCGACATTGTTGATCGGGTTGTTTGCGCTCGCGCTGATTTTCGTCGGTCGCTTCTATTTCACTCTGGTGTCTTCCATAACGACTTTCATCTCCTTGATCGTCGTGACCACGACACCGTGGATGGTCATTATGATGATCGGCTACGTCGTTCGCCGCGGCTTCTATCT